>Ga0187875_10000683_pt1 | contig 27532 bp, 25 predicted proteins | sample June2016WEW_17_1_2_FD_132978 | JGI IMG/M metagenome (GOLD analysis project Ga0187875, IMG submission 132978) | Peatland microbial communities from SPRUCE experiment site at the Marcell Experimental Forest, Minnesota, USA - June2016WEW_17_10 | ecosystem: Environmental > Terrestrial > Soil >...
CGGTGGATCAGCCTGCTTCGGTGGGCCAGCCTGCCGTGGTGGATCAGCCTGCCGCGCCGGCCTGGCCGGGCTCCGCCAGCGAGACCCCCGGCCAGCCTGTGGGCGACCCGGCCGGCAATTCCGCCCCCGACGCGGTGACCACCGCGCCCCGCCAGGAGAGGTGACCCAGATGACATCGCAACGCGACGAGACGACGAGCCGCGTGGCCGGCGAGGAGATGACCGACGATCCGGTCGTCATCGAACGCCACGACGAGATCCTGGCCGACGACAGCCCGGCGGACGAGATCCTGGCCGACGACAGCCCGGCAGACGAGAACCCGGTGGCTCCGGGTCCGGTGGCTCCGGGTCCGGCGGGGACGTCCAGCACGCCCGCGGACGGGACGCAGCCTGTCGCAGCCGGGGCCCCGGACCCGGCCTTGCCCGGCGGCACCATCCCCGGGGGTACGGTCCCCGGCGGCACCGTCCCCGGCGACCGTGGCCCGGCCGCCGGGGACCCCGGAGCTGGCATCCCCGCCGCAGCCCTGTCCGAGCAGCAGTGGCCGGCCATCCAGGCGATGTTCGTTGATGACCCCAGGGGATCCGTGCTGCGCGCCGCGGCGGCCGCCGATGAGGTACTGAAGGCTTTCGTGGCCTCGCTCGAGCGGGAGCAGGCGGCGCTGCGCTTTTCCTGGGAGAACGGGAGCGACACGACCACCGAGGATCTGCGCACCGCGCTGCAGCGGTACCGCGCGTTCTGTAACAGGATGGAGTCCGTGGCGCTCTGACGAGCCACAACGCCCGGGTGGCAGTCATTCGGCCCGCCTCAGTTCCGTCACTGTTCCGTCCGACGCCGGCGGACGCAGCCGGAACAGGTGCCGATCGACTGCTACCCGGGCGTTTTCGCATGCCTCCGGAAGGACGTGGCCGCCCGGGCGGTGCGCTCGATAGGCTGGCACCAGTTCGGCAACAGCGGGCTCGGCCAGCCCACCCGGATCGGAAGGCCAGGTCAATGCGTGAGGATGCCCGGCAGCGGGCCACCGAGTTCGTCAAGGAGCTTTACGCTGCTGGTGAGATCGACGCGGACCGGCTGGATAGCGGTATTGCCGGGGTGCTGGCGGCCAGGTCCGAGGCCGATCTGGCCGAGGTGGTCCGGTCATTGCCGGCGCCTGTTGCGCTGACCAGCCAGGAGCGGCGGCTGGCCAGGCCGCTGGAGATCCACTCCGGCTTGGGGCGGCTGCGGCTGGCGGGCAAGTGGCAGGTCGCCCGGGAGACGCATATCAGCGCGGACCTGGGCAGCATCCGGCTCGACCTCACCGAGGCCGAGTTCGACGACCACGTCATCGACCTGCACATCTATACCGGGTGGGGCAGCATCACGATCATCGTGCCACCGGGCATGGGCGTGCAGGTGATCCGCCACCGAGGCGGAGTCGACTCACGGCTGGACCCGCCGGTACCCGGGCTGCCGCTGGTCCGGCTCGACGTGACCACCAATATCGGCAGGGTCCACCTGCACCACCCGGGGATTCAGGACCGCACCAGACCCTGGCCAGGCGGCAGAAGACGCCGATAACCAGCCGCATTCACCGTGCACCCGTCCTCGGCATCGTTGGTTAGCGCGGAGTGGCAGAGCTGGTGGTGGGTTGCGCCACCTGACGCGGCATGCGCTCGCGGCGCCGCCGCGCGTTCGGCGGCCGGCTGGAAGGCCCGGCCTGATCCTGGTCAGGGAGGCCGGGATTCAGGACGGGCTGCGGCGGAGCCGGACCTGGTAGGAGTAGTGCGCCGGGTCGAAGTAGCTCACCGCCAGCTCGACCGGGGTGCCCGTGTCGTCGGTGTACAGCCGGTCGATCCGCAGCACCGGCTGGCCCGGTTCGCACTCCAGGTGCTCCGCGACGGACGGAGGGGCGGCCGCCGCGGTGATGCTCTGCTCCGCGCCCTTGATCGACCGGGCCATCCTGGTGTCGATCAGCCCGATGACCGTGATCCGGCTGCGCACGCCCGCCGCGGCCAGCTCCGGCACGTCGCCGATCAGCGCGCCGACCGGCGGCGGCAGGAACACCGAGGTATGGCAGAACGGGACGTTCCCGTGCAGCCGGATCAACGTGAGCGCGTGCACGTCATCGGAGGGCAGCCGCAGCCGGCTCGCGCCCTCGGCGTCCACCGCGTGCCGCAGCGGGCTGATGACTTCGCAGTCCGTGTCCAGGGACAGGGCCATCAGGTCCTCGACTGAGCCGAAATGCCGGAGATAACGGTCGGCCTCGGCCACCGGGTAGGTACCGCGCCCGGCCACCCGGAAGATGATCCCCTCCGAGACCAGGTCCTGCATGGCCCGCCGGACCGTCTGCCTGCTCACCGAATGCCGGGCGGCCAGCTGTTCCTCGGTGGGCAGCTGCTGGCCGTCGGCGTACGCGCCGTTGCGGATCGCGTCCCGCAGTGAGGCGGCCAGCGTCCGGTAGGCGCTGGACCTGACCTGGTCCGGCACGGGCTCCCGTTCCTCCCTGCTCCCGCGGGCGCCGGGGAGCACGACTGGGCCAGGGCGGTCCAGGCTGGCCCGCCAGGGCGGCCCAGGCTGGCCACCAGGACGGCCGGCTCAGACTGGCCAGCCCAGACGGTTGCGTCGCGAAATGGCCGTACATATCTTAGATTCAATCGGCCAGCTGTGGGAGAGGGTGCCAGGTGCCGGAACCAGCGGACTCGCTCGCCGGGCGGCTCGCCCAGTGGGCCCACGACCTCGAGCCGACCGCGGAAGACCTGGCCCTGGCTGACCGTTCGCTGGTGGACACGGTCGCGGTGGCGCTGGCCGGGCGCGAGCAGCCGGTCACGCGGCTGGCCGGGAGCTTGCCGGAAGGCCCGCGCTGGGCGGTGGCCGCCCACGTCCTGGACTTCGATGACCTGCACATGGAGTCCACCACGCACGTCAGCGCGGTCTGCGTGCCAACCGCCCTCGCGCTCGGCGCGGGCGCCCGGGCCTACCTGGCCGCGGCCGGCGTGATGGCCCGGCTGGGCACCGCGCTGGGCTGGCGGCACTACTCCGCGGGCTGGCACGCCACCTGCACCGCGGGCGCGCCTGCGGCTGCGGCCGGGGCAGCGGTCGCGCTGGGCCTGGCCCCGGAGCAGATCGCTGCCGCCATGGCCCTGGCGGTGCCCGGCGCGGGCGGGGTGCAGCGGGCGTTCGGCACCGATGCCAAGTCGCTCCAGGTGGGATTCGCCGTCGACGCCGGGATCCGGGCCGCCACGCTGGCCGCGGCCGGCGCGCAGGCCGACCCGGCCGCCCTGGGCGAGTGGATGACCCTGGTCGGCGGGGATCCCGGCGCGGCCGACCTGTCCGGGCCCGCGGTTCCCGGCGGCCTGGCGGTCAAGATCTACCCCTGCTGCTATGCGCTGCAGCGGCCGATCAGCGCGCTGGGCGAGCTCGCCCGGTCCGGGCGGCTCGACCCGGGCGAGATACGCCGGATCGTGCTCCGCACCCCCGAAGGCACGCTGACCCCGCTGATCCATCACCGGCCGGACACCGGGCTCCAGGGCAAGTTCAGCCTGGAGTACGCCGCGGCCGCTGCGCTGCTGGACGGCTACCCGGGCTTCGCCAGCTTCAGCGACGACGCGGTGCGCAGGCCCGCCGCGCGCAGCCTGGCCGCGCTGGTCGAGATCAAGAGCGAGCCGGGCGGAACGTGGCTGCTGGACGGCGAGCTGGTCGCCGAGCTGCACACGGCCAGCGGCGGCGTCGCGCAGATCAGCCAGCAGTTCCCGCCCGGGTCGCCGGGCCGCCCTGCCACTGCAGGCCAGCTCCAGGCGAAGATCGCGGACTGCCTGGCAGGTCTGGATCTGGGCGGCCACGAGCTCGACCCCTCGGCGTGGACCTGGCCGGGTGCTGCGGACCTGCTCAGGGACTTCTGCTAATGCGGCTGATACTGCGGGCCGGTCAGGCCCGGCGGCGAAAGGATGGGCATGGATGAGCTGAGCGAGGAGGAGCGCGCGATCGTCAGCCTGGTCCGCGATTTCACCGACCGTGAGGTCAGGCCGGTGGCCTCGGAACTGGAGCACGCGAACACCTACCCGGAGAAGCTCATCGAGCAGATGAAGCAGCTGGGCATCTACGGGCTGGCCATCCCCGAGCCGTGGGGCGCCGCGCGGGTCAGCACGCCCTGCTACGCGCTGGTCACCGAAGAGCTGGCCCGGGGGTGGATGAGCCTGGCGGGCGCCATGGGCGGCCATACGGTGGTGGCCAAGCTGCTTCTGGACTACGGGACCGACGCGCAGAAAGAGCGGTACCTGCCGCGGATGGCGACCGGCGAGATCCGGGCCACGATGGCGCTGACAGAACCCGGCGGCGGGTCTGACCTGCAGGCCATGCGCACAACCGCGCGCCGCGACGGCGACTTTTATCTCATCAACGGAACCAAGACGTGGATTACGAACGCCCGGCGTTCCGCGCTGGTGGCGTTGCTGTGCAAGACCGATGCTGCCGCCCGGCCTGCGCACGCGGGGATGAGCATCCTGCTGGTCGAGCACGGGCCGGGTTTCACGGTCTCGCGTGACCTGCCCAAGCTGGGTTATAAGGGCGTGGAGAGCTGCGAGCTGTCCTTCGACGGCTTCCGGGCGCCGGCCGATGCGCTGCTCGGCGGCCGGGAGGGTGAGGGTTTCGGCCAGATGATGCGCGGCCTGGAGATCGGCCGGATCCAGGTCGCAGCCCGGGCCGTCGGCGTCGGCCGGGCCGCGCTGGAGGACGCGCTGCGGTATGCGCAGCAGCGGGAGAGTTTCGGCCGGCCCATCTGGCAGCACCAGTCGGTCGGCAACTACCTGGCCGACATGGTCACCAAGCTGACCGCCGCCCGCCAACTGGTGCTCTACGCGGCGCGCTGCTTCGACGCGGGCGGCCGGGCGGACATGGAAGCGGGCATGGCCAAGCTGTTCGCCTCGGAGACGGCGATGGAGATCGCGCTCACCGCGGTACGCATCCACGGTGGGTACGGCTACTCCACCGAGTTCGATGTGGAGCGTTATTTCCGGGACGCCCCGCTGATGATCGTCGGCGAGGGCACCAACGAGATCCAGCGCAACGTGATCGCCCGCCAGCTCATCAAGCGCAACTCAGTCGCCCCGTGATGGACAGTGTTAGTCCGGGAGGCCGACCCCCCGCTCCGCTTGCCCGGGGGGCTACCCCCGGAACCCCCGGCCCCCGCGATTCGCCGGGGAGGCGGGGCACGCCTGCGGTGCACCCCGCCTCCCCGGCCCTGCCGCTCGAAGGGCTGCTGGTTGTCGCCCTGGAGCAGGCCGTGGCGGCCCCGTTCGCCACCCGCCAGCTCGCCGACCTCGGCGCGCGGGTGATCAAGGTCGAGCGGGCCGGCGCGGGTGACTTCGCCCGCGGCTACGACCAGTCGGTGCACGGCCAGTCGAGCTACTTCGTCTGGCTGAACCGGGGTAAGGAAAGCATCGAGCTCGACGTGAAGAAGCCCGCCGACCGCGCCGTGCTGGAGGCCATGCTGGCCCGCGCGGACGTGTTCGTCCAGAACCTCGCGCCCGGCGCCGCCGGCCGGCTCGGCCTGGGCGCGGAGCAGCTCACCGCCCGCTACCCCCGGCTGATCAGCTGCTCGATCTCCGGCTACGGCCCGGACGGCCCGTACGCCGGCAAGAAGGCCTACGACCTGCTGGTGCAGTGCGAGGCCGGGCTGCTGTCGGTGACTGGTACCCCGGCGGAGCCGGCCAAGGCCGGGATCTCGGTGGCCGACATCGCCGCCGGGATGTACGCCTACTCCGGCGTGCTGACCGCGCTGTACGAGCGGGAGCGGACCGGCCACGGCGGCAGCTTCGAGGTGGCCATGCTCGACGCGCTGGGCGAATGGATGAGCCAGCCCTACTACTACAGCGTCTACGGCGGCCGGGCCTCCCCCCGCACCGGGGCGCGGCACGCCTCGATCTCCCCCTACGGGCCGTACCCGGCCCAAGACGGCCAGGTGTTCCTCGGCATCCAGAACGAGCGCGAGTGGGCCGTGCTGTGCGAGCGGATCCTGGGCCGCCCGGACCTGGTCACCGATGTGCGGTTCGCGACCAACCCGGCCCGGGTCGCCCACCACGACGAGCTGACCGTCCTGATCAACGAGGCGTTCGCCGGGATCGGAGTGGACCAGCTCGAGGCATCCCTTGAAGCGGCGGGCATCGCGAACGCCCGGATGCGCACCCCCGGGGAGTTCGCCGCCCACCCGCAGCTGGAGGCCCGGGATCGGTGGCGGGACATCGATTCCCCCAAGGGGCAGGTCCGGGCGCTGCTGCCGCCGGTGACGGTGCCCGGCCGGACCGCAGCCATGGGTGCGGTCCCGGCGCTCGGCCAGCACAGTACGGACATCCGCGCGGAATTCGGACCCCCACCGCAGGAGGCATCACCATGACCACGACGCAGGCCGCCCGACCGGCGCAGCTGCCTCACTTCTCCCTGGTCATCGACGGCCAGCTGGCCGAGCCCCTCTCCGGGCGCAGCTACGAGAGCATCGACCCGTTTTTGGGCACCCCGTGGGCCACCGCCGCCGACGCGGGCCAGGCCGACGCGAACCTGGCCGTGGCGGCCGCCCGGCGCGCGCTGTCCGGGCCGTGGGGCGAGATGACCGGGTTCGGCCGGGCCCGGCTCATGCGGCGGCTCGCCGAGCTCATCGCGCGGGACGCCGACCGGCTGGCTGAGTTCGAGACGCGGGACACCGGCAAGCTGCTCCGCGAGATGCGCGGGCAACTGGGCAGCATCCCGGACTGGTTCTATTACTTCGCCGGGCTGGCGGACAAGCTCGAGGGCTCGACCATCCCCGCCGACAAGCCGAACTTCCTCGTGTACACGAGGCGTGAGCCGGCCGGGGTGGTCGCGGCGATCGTGCCGTGGAACTCGCCGTTGCTGCTGCTCTGCTGGAAGCTGGCGCCCGCCCTGGCCGCCGGCTGCACGATGGTCGCCAAGCCCAGCGACTACTCCCCGGCGTCGGCGATTGCGCTGGCCGGCCTGGTCCAGGAGGCTGGTTTCCCGCCCGGCGTGTTCAATGTGGTCAGCGGCTTCGGGCCCGAGGTGGGCAAGGCGCTGGCCGCGCACCCCGACGTGGACAAGATCGCGTTCACCGGGTCCACCCGGGTCGGCGGCGAAGTCGCCAAGGCCGCGGCCGCTAACATCACCTCGGTGCTGCTCGAACTCGGCGGCAAGTCCGCCCACCTGGTCTTCCCCGACGCCGACCTCGACGCGGCCAGCAACGGGGTGGTAGCGGGGGTGTTCGCGGCCACCGGCCAGACCTGCATGGCCGGGTCACGGCTGCTGGTACACCGCAGCGTGCATGACGCACTGGTGGACAAGATCGTCGCCCGGGCGGAGACGATCAAGCTGGGCGACCCTCGGGAGGCCGCGACCGAGATGGGACCGCTGGCCACCGCACCGCAGTACGAGAAGGTGCTCTCGTTCTTCGCCTCGGCGGCCAGCGAGGGCGCGGCCGTGGCCACCGGCGGCCAGGCCGCCGGGCAGCTGGGCGGCTACTTCGTCCAGCCCACCGTGCTCACCAACGTCAAGCCCAGCATGACCGTGGCCTGCGAGGAGGTGTTCGGCCCGGTGCTCGCGGTCATCCCGTTCGACACCGAGGAGGAGGCCATCAGCCTGGCCAACGACACGCGCTACGGCCTGGCCGGCGCGGTCTGGACCAAGGACATCCACCGGGGTCACCGGGTGGCGCACGCGCTGCGGACCGGCACCGTCTGGATCAACGCCTACCGGGTGGTTGGCCCGGACGTCCCGTTCGGCGGGTTCGGGGCCAGCGGGCTCGGCCGGGAGAATGGCATCGAGGCGGTCCACGAGTACACCCAGACCAAGGCGATCTGGGTCGAGCTCACCGGCGGCACGCGCGACCCCTTCACCCTCGGCTAGCCACCCCGCCACCCTCGGCTAGCCACCGCCATTCGCCACGCCAATCGCGCGCTGTAACCGCCAATCCGCGCTGGCGTTGATGATTGGCGGGAGACGGTTTTCGTTGCGGCGATTTTTGGCCTTTCCTAGGCGGGCGTGATCGCGGCGCTGGCCAGCACCTGGCCGGAGGTGGGGCGCTGATCACCACGGTGACACTCTCCGCGGGTCCCGGCGGCCCTCGGTACGCTGCTGAACAGGCACGAGGGGGAAGCGATGACGCAGACCGCGCTGCACCGCATGATCATGACCCAAGCCGACGCACTGGACCGCATCGCCGGGATCGACCTGGCCGCCCCGGCCGCGATCCTGGCCGCGGCCCGCCGGGTTATTCTCGTGGGCACCGGTACTAGCCAGCATGCCGCCGAGCTTGGCTCGATGATGCTGGAGCGGGGTGGCCTGGACGCGCGCTGGTTCCCCGCCGCCACCTGGGTGCGGTGGAGTACCGGCCCACGCCGCGGCGACGCGCTGGTGGTGATCACCCACACCGGGCAGACCGGCTACGCTGCCCGGGCCCGGGCGGAGGCGCTGGCTGCCGGGGTGCCGGTGGTCTCGATCACCGGGACCGGCGCAGGCTGGCCGGAGGCCATCACGACGGTCGCGCCCGAGGAATCCGAGACCTACACGGTGAGCTACACGGCCGCTCTGGCCGTGCTGGCCCGGCTGGCCCACCAGGTGGCCGCGTCCGGCGAGGCGCACCGGGATGGGGCGCCCGTCGACGGCTCCCCGGGTGACGTGCTGCAGGCCGCGGCGGAGATCCGGGTCGCCTGCGCGGCGCCCGCGACCGGGGACGTGCCGCTCCCGGCCCGCAGCCTCGGCATCGTCGGCTGCGGCCCGTGGGGCATCACCGCGCGGGAGGGGGCGCTCAAGGTCCGGGAGGCAGCCCAGATGCTCGCCGAAGGGTTCGACGCGGAGCGCTTCCTGCACGGCAACGCGGTGCCCTTCACCGGGGCTGACGGCGTGCTACTGCTCCAGCCGGAGTCGGACGGGGACGGGCTGACCGCGGCGGTGGGCCACGCAGCCGCGCGGGAGCGCATCCCGGTCACCGTGCTCAGCCTCCCGGATAGCGGCCTGTCCCCGCTTCTCGCCCAGTTGCCCATGACCGTGCACCTGCAGATCATGGCGGAACGGTTCGCCCGGCTGCGCGGCCAGGACCCAGACACGGTCATCACCGGCGCGTGGGCGGACCCCGATTTGTGGCGGATCGGCATGCCCGTGGCAGCCCGGTAAGGCTGGCGCCGCGCCGCGCCGCGCCGCCCAGGCAGGCGGCGTGAGCACGCCGTGACCTGACGCTATCCCCGTCCGGAAACCGAATAACTCCTTGGCCAAGCGGTCTGCGGGACGGGCTGAAATGCCCTAATATCGGCACGCTGGCAGGGCGGGCGATCGACAGCGGGGACCGAGAGCGGGGACCGGTGTGGACTTGCGATAACGGGCATGCCATTTCCCCGGGGGATGAGTTTTGCGGCCGTTGCGGGGCATACGTGCGGCCCGGTAGCCTTTCTGGGGGACGGGAAGCGGGCGAGCCTGGACCGGAGTCCAGCTCAGGACAGGCGGAACACGCCACGGAATACCCGGGCGACCCCCTCGCGGAATATGCGTCGGACTACATCAGCGGGTCGTTCGCGGAATTCATCGCGGCTACTTCGGAAACCGACATGCCACCTTTTTCGCCGGGGCCATTGCCGGCGGACGACTCCGGCCGGGTCGGGCCCAGCGCTTCGGAAAGCGTGCTACCCGGCCTTTACGGTCGGGGCGAACCAGAGGACGCCGGCCGCGACCTATCCGGGGACGGCACCGCCACGCCCGTGTCCGGATTCCAGGCCCTGCTCCGCTTGCCGGCGCCCCTGCCGGCTGAGCGGCCTGCCCTGCCGGCTGAGCGGCCTGCTCTGCCGGCTGAGCGGCCTGCCCCGCCCAGTCCGCGCGCGGCCCCGCCCAGCCCGCGCGCGGCCCCGCCCAGCGAGCGGGGCATCCCGCCTGTGGAGTGGGCGCCCCCGTCTCCCCGGACCGGCTCGCCCTCCGGGGGACGGATCGCCCCGCCGGGAGAGTGGCACCTTCCCTCTCGGCCCGACCTGGCCGCGTCCGGCGGCGGCGCGGTCGCGGGGAGCGCGGGCAATGGCAACGCGGTCAATGGCCGTCCGGGCCATGACACCGCAAGCGGGAGCGCAGGATCCACAGGGACCGCCCTGGCGGAGCCCCGGACCGGGGACGGGGACGACGACGGCCCGGGCACCGCGATCGGCGCGCCCCTGCCCGCTGATCCGCTGGGGCGCCCCGGTTACCACCGCTCCAGCCGGACCCGGATCCTGGCCGGGATGGCCGCGGTGGCGATCCTGGGCGTAACCGGGGTGACCGGAACGCTCGTCGTGATGCACCGGCACCGGGCCGTCGCGTCCGTGCCGGCCAGCACGAGCGCTGCGGCCAGCGGCACTTCCAGTCACGCGGGCGCCGGGGAGGGATCGGCCCGCGCCACCCCGCCGGCGGCCCAGTGGAGTTCCCCGGTGCCGGTCGACCCGCAGACGCTCCAGGCCAGCAGTGCCCAGATCACCGGCCTGGCCTGCCCGACGCGGGCCGTGTGCTACGCGACGGACAGCGCTGGCACGGTGCTGTCCCTTCAGTCCGGCGGCACCTGGCCGGTGGCCAACACGGACCCGAACGGTCACCTGATCGCCATCTCCTGCAGCTCGTCCAGGTTCTGCCTCACGGTCGACGCGGCAGGAGACGCCATCCCGCTCAACCGGGGTGTGTGGGGCTCCCCGGCGCTGGTCGGTTCCGGATCCGGGACGCTGACCAGCGTCTCCTGTGCCGGCCCTTTCTTCTGCGTGGCTGTCGATAACATCGGCGTCGCCTTCACCTACCGGGGCGCCATCACGGGCTGGAGCCAGCAAGCGGTTGACCCGAGCGGGCAGTCCTTGAACTCGGTCTCCTGCGCCACTTCCACGTACTGCGTGGCCGTGAGCGCGAGCGGGAACGTGTTCACCTACGACGGAAACTCGTGGAGCGGGCCACAGGCCGTGGACGTGGGGCATGACCTGCTCAGCGTGTCCTGCCCCAGCACCTCGTTCTGCATGGCGGTGGACTCCTCCGGCCAGGCAGCCGAACACATCGACGGCCAGTGGGGCCTCAAGCCGATCGGGCGGCCCGCGGCGGCGGTGTCCTGCCCGTCCGCGGGATCGTGCCTCGCGGTGGGCCATTCCGGTGCGACCGAGACCTATGCCAACGGTTTGTGGACGCAGGCGCCCGCGGCTACTCCTTCCGCCGCCATCACCACCCTGAGCTGCGCGGCGGCGACCGCGTGCGTGGCCATGGATCAGGGCAACAACGTGCTGTTCTACGCGCCGCCCCAGTCCGGCTGACCGCGCGCGCCGGCGGGCCGGCCACGCAGGCCGCCGGATCCGGAGCTAGCCTGCGCAGGGTGGAGGACTCGGCGAGCGACCTGCCCGTACCTCTCGTTCCAGCGCACCCGGACCGGGTGCGCTGGAACGAGAGGTACGGGCCGGGGTTCACCGCCTCGTTCACGCCTCATCCGCTGGCGGTCGCGGCGCTGGCCCTGGACCTGCCGGACGGCCCGGCCGCCGATCTGGCCAGCGGCCCTTCCGGCAGCGCGCTGCTGGCCGCGGCCCAGGGGCGGCCGGTCACCGCGGTCGACGTGTCCGAGGTGGCCCTCCGCCTGCTCGGCCAGGAGGCGCGGCGCCGCGGGCTAGATCACCTGATCACCCTGGTCCACGCCGACCTCGGCGCCTGGCGCCCCGCGCCGGGCGGGTACGCCCTGGTGCTGAGTACCGGATTCTGGGATCCGGGGGTCTTCACGGTGGCGGCGGCCGCCCTGGTCCCCGGCGGCGTGCTCGGCTGGGAGGCCTTCACCACCGCGGCCCGGCGGGTCCGGCCCACGCTACCCGCAGCCTGGTGCCTGCATCCCGGTGAACCGGCCACGTTGCTGCCGGACGACGTGACCGTGATCAGCCAGGACGAAGTCCGGGACGGCCAGCGGGGCACCCGCCGCCGGCTGCTGGCCCGCCGGGCTGGTCCGGGAACGTCCTAACGTTTCACTATGCAAGACGCAGAATTAATTATAGTGAGACGGCTTGCTAGGGTCCTCGTTGTGGAGCTTCTTGAATGGGATGCCCGGAGCTACGATGCGCTGCCGCTGCCGCACAAGCGGTGGGGGCCTGCCGCCATCGCCCGGCTCCGCCTGGCCGGGGGCGAGACCGTGGCAGATCTCGGAGCCGGGACTGGACGCGACGCCGAGCAGCTGCTGACCGCCCTGCCCCGTGGCCGGGTGCTCGCCATCGACGGCTCGCAGCAGATGCTCGCGCAGCTGAACGACCGGCTGGCCGGGCAGCTGGACCGGCTGCGGGTGCTGCAGGCCGACCTGCGTGAGCCGCTGCCGGTCACCGAGCCGGTGGACGCGGTGCTGAGTGTGGCCACGCTGCACTGGCTGCCGGACCACACGCAGGTGTTCAGCTCGGTGGCCGGGATCCTCCGGCCGGGAGGGCAGTTCGTGGCCGAGGCGGGCGGCGAGGGCAATATCGCCGGGGTCCGGGAGGCCCTGGCCGGGCTGGGCGCCGATGACGGGAAGGACATCTGGAACTTCGCGGGCGCGGCGGAGACCCGCGAGCGGCTGGCCGCCGCGGGGTTCACCAGCATCGAGGTCGGGCTGGTGCCGGATCCTGCCCACTTCGAATCAGCGGACCAGATTGAGGCGTTCCTGGCCACCGTCGTCCTGGGTGCGCATCTGCGTGACCTACCGTCGGCCGAGCGCCGGCCGTTCGTGCGGGCAGTGGCCGCGCGGCTGGAGGCTCCCGTGATCGACTACGTCCGGCTGCAGATCAGCGCCGTCCGCGCCGTGGAAGCACCGCGCCGCTGAGCCTCCCGCCGGGAAAGGGCTGATCCTTCTGCTCACGGAGACCCCTGCCGGCCCGCCAGGCGGTCCCGTGATCTCGCTCGCCACCACCCCGGTCATAATGGCCGGATGCTGCCCGCGATCACCAGGCCGTCCGCCCGGCTCGCGGCTCGGGGGGACTCCGCCGCGCCCGGCCGGCCGGGTTTCCGGTGACCAGCACCCCGCGGTTCCGGCGCCGCGCGGGGCGGAACCCGCAGAGGAACCTGCTTCGCCCGCCGGGCGGCAGCGTCCGGGTCACCAACGTGGAGCTGTACTTCGACCTGGTCTTCGTGTTCGCGGTGACCCAGCTGTCTACCTACCTGGTCCGCCACCCGGACGCCACCGGGGCGCTGCGCGGGGCCCTCCTGCTGGCCATGGTCTGGCTGCTCTGGGTGTACACGACCTGGGTGACCAACTGGCTGGACCCGGACCGGATCCCGGTCCGGGTGATGCTGCTCGCCCTGACCCTGGGCAGCCTGGTCATCTCCGCTGCACTGCCGGAGGCGTTCGGTGGCCGGGGGCTGGCGGTAGGGGTGGCCTACGCGGTCATCCAGATCGGCCGCAGCATCTTCGCGGTTGTCGCGCTGCGCGGCCACCGGCTGCAGCGCAACTTTCAGCGCATCCTGGCCTGGTGCATGGTCAGCGGGGCGCTGGCGGTGGCCGGCGGCTGCGTGACCGGGCCTGCCCGGGGGGCCCTCTGGCTGGCCGCGGTGGGCGTGGACGTGCTGGGCGGCGTCGTCGGCTTCTACACGCCCGGGCTGGGACGCTCGCGCACCCGGGACTGGGCCATCGAAGGCAACCACTTCGCCGAACGCTGCCAGGCCTTCATCCTCATCGCGCTCGGCGAGTCGATCGTGGTGGTCGGGGCGGCGTTGTCCCGCCTGAGCTCGGTCAGCGTACGGGAGATCGCCACCTTCCTGGCCGCGTTCGGCAGCAGCGTCGCGCTGTGGTGGCTGTACTTCGACCGCAGCGCGGAGGAGGGTGCCCGGGTCCTGGCCACGTCGGATGACCCTGGCCGGCTCGGCCGCAGCGCCTACCACCTCATTCATCCGTTCATGGTTGCCGGGATCATCGTGGTGGCGGCAGGGGACAAGGTGGCCCTGGACAATCCGGCCGCCGTGGGCCAGGCGCCGGTCGCCTGGATGCTACTCGGTGGCACCGCGCTGTTCCTGGCCGGGCACGCCGCCTTCCGGACCGCCCTGTGGGGCCGCGTGCCGTGGGCGAAGCTCGGCGGCCTGGTGCTGACCGCTCTGCTCGGGCTCGTCGCACCGCACGTGTCCGCGCTGGTGCTGAGCGCCTGCGCGGCGGCGGTGCTGCTGGCCGTGGCCGCGACGGACTCCGTGAGCCCGGCGGCTGCGGGCGTCCGCCAGCCCGGGGCCTCCGCTGGCCAGCCCGGGGCCTCCGCCCGAACCTGAGCAGCCAAAGCCATCGCTCTGGTTTGCGCCTGTGGCGGTGGACACGGGCGCCGATCTGGCAGGCGCATGGCTGTCCGCTGTCGCGCTTACCGGGTCGGGCAGCAGGATGTGGTCAAGCAGCCATGCTGCGGCGGCTATCAGCACGCAGCAGTCAAGGTAGTGACAGCCCATGGCGCCGAGGTATGTCGGACCGCCCCAGGCGTTGACCGTGGAGTTCGGGTCCAGGCCTCCGGTGACCTGGAGGCCTGCGCGCCAGAAGCAGTAGAAGAACAGCCCGGCAGGCAGCAGGGCGACGAGAGGGCGAGAGAACCCGGACTGTCTGCGGAATGCTCCGGACACCGTCCGGGCGGCTCGCCGGGCGGCAGGCTTTCCGAGCGGCGCGAGCAGCCACAGCCGACCGGAGCCGTGGCCGGACCTTCGCAGGTGCCGCCACCGGGCGTAGCCGAATGCCGCGCTGGCCAGGACGGCCACGGCGAGTTGCTGCCACCAGGCTGACGTGCCAGGGACGTGCTTCTCCAGGACCTGTGAACGGTGGAGATACTGGAACCAGCCGGAGATCATCCCGGCTGCGAAGAGCGCTGCGACGAGAACGGTCAGGGGCAGGGACGGCTGCCGGACGGTGCGGCGGATCGTGGTTGTCATGATTCCACGCTCGCCGCCCGGGCTGCCCCGCGTCGTCAGCCCGGCGTCCCGGCCTGGCCTCATCCGCTGGGCGGGGTCGTGCCGTGCGCCGGCCCTGAGGATGACGCCTGACTCCGCCTGGAGACGGGCGGCCAGGCCGGGTTCCCGCGTTACGGTCAGAGCATGGCGATCGCGGGAATGAGCGGGCGGCCGGCGGAGGCGGCCTCTCCACCGTGGTTTGCCAGGCTCTCCGGCCGGCTCACTCACCGGGCTGTCCCCGATGCCATCGATTACCTCGTCGCAGCGGGCTGCTTTGCGGCCTTCACGCTGCCAGTCCTGGCCGGCGTGGCCTCCCGGATCGGGTCGCCGCCGGCCGTCGCGGTGTTCGGTGTCCTGGCTGCGGCGCCTCTGGTCGTCCGCCGGAAGTGGCCCGTCGCGACGGTCGTCGCGGTCGCCGCCATCTACGTGGCCGCAACCCTCGCAGGCGTGCGGTTCACGCCGTTCGTCAGCAACGCGGGCCCCAATTTCGCTATCGCCGTCTTCACCGCGGCTGACCGCTCCGACCGGCGGTCATCGCTGATCACGACGCTCCTGACGGCCCTGGCCACCTGGGCTGTGCTCCCGCTCGGCATGCATCTGCATCCCGGCCAGGGCCAGGACGCCGTCCAGGCCGTCGCCGCGGTCCCGGCGTGGCTGGCGGGCGATATGGTGCGGGCGCGCCGCCTCTACCGGCAGCGGCTGGAGCTCGAGACCCGTCGCCGGGTAGCGGAGAAGGAGGGACGCGCGCGAGCCGAGGAGCGCCTCCGGCTGTCCCGCGACGTTCACGACGTGGTGTCGCACAGTCTGAGCATGATCGCGGTCCGGTCGGGTGTGGCGCGGCTGCTGCTGGACGAGCAGCCCGGGGAAGCGCGAGTCGCGCTCTCCGCCATTGAGACGGCCAGTCGTTCTGCGCTTGACGAACTGCGGCATCTTCTCAGGCAGATCAGAGACCCGGCGGCCGGGGAGGAGACTGCCACGCTAGTCCTCGGCGATCTTCCCGCGCTAGTTGGCCGGCTGCGCGAGAGCGGTCTGGACCTTGGTTACCGCTGCACCGGGCAGCCGGGTGCCTACAGCACGGCCCTGGAGCTCTCCGCCTACCGAATCGTCCAGGAAGCGCTGACCAACGTCGTGAAGCACGCCCCCACGGCGCGGGCCTGGCTTGAGGTAGCTCATGGCCAGTCCGAACTCACCATCACCATCACCGACGACGGACCAGGTCCGCGGCAGCCGGCTCCCCAGCCCCCAGGACTCGGGATCGCCGGAATGCGGGAACGAGCCGCAATGCTCGACGGCCAGGTCACCGCCCAAGCCCGGCCCGAGGGTGGCTTCGCCGTCGTGGCCCGGCTGCCAGTCCAGGACCTCCGCCGGTGAGCGACAATCCCGGCCACCCGAGTGGTCCTCCCGACAAGATCCGGGTGCTGATCGCCGACGATGAAGCCCTCGTCCGGGCCGGGTTCAGGATGCTCGTCGACTCTGCTGCCGATCTGCTGGTCGTCGGCGAGGCCAGCGATGGCGTCCAGGCGGTACGCCAGGCCAGGGCGCTCAAGCCCCACGTCGTGCTGATGGACATCCGCATGCCCATCATGCACGGGCTGGAGGCGGCCAAAGTCATCCTCGACGGCGAGCAGGTGCCCGCGCCCCGGATCCTCATCGTGACCACTTTCGATGAGGATGAGCATGTCTTCGAGGCATTGCGCAGCGGTGCGAGCGGGTTCGTCCTCAAGGACACCCCGCCTGAGCAGTTGCTCGATGCCATCAGGGTTGTCGCCGGAGGCGACGCACTGCTGACGCCGAGCATTACCCGGCGCCTGATCGCCGAATTCGCCCGCAGGCCACGAGCTGTCCCGACTGCGGACGGGGCACTTGCCCAGCTCACGGACCGCGAACACGAGGTGCTCGGGCAGGTAGCAGCCGGCCTGTCCAACGCCGAGATCGCCGCGAACCTGTACCTCAGCGTCGCCACTGTCAAGTCTCACGTCAGCCGGCTCCTGAGCAAACTGCACGGACGCGACCGCGCCCAGCTCGTCGTCATCGCCTACGAGACCGGCGTCGCCTCTCCGGGACAGCACCACCCCGGTTCCTAGCGGGATGTCCTGAACCCGGGCAAATACCGCCACCTCGGCCAACCCGCGGGCTGGCTCAACCGCACCCGCACAGATGGCCCGGATCCGGGCCGATTACCCGGCCGGCCGGTGAGTCGCTGTAAGCTATTGTGCGCTTGGCGGCCATGAGGCGGAGTAGCTCAGTCAGGCAGAGCAAGCGGCTCATAATCGCTGTGTCGCCGGTTCAAGTCCGGCCTCCGCTACCAGTTCGCGCAGCCCGGCACCGCGGTCCGGCCTCCGGTCTTGCGGTGCGCGTGCTGTGCGTCCTGCTGTCCGCGGCTTGGGAATGGTGCCTGGCCGCGGGCTGTTGTCTGTCGAGTCAGCCCGCTGCGGAGGGCAGTGCCTGTTCTTACCAGGTCACTGTCCTTACAGTAGGTCTGTCCGTACTCCGCCCATCCAGAGAAAGGCACTCCATCGTGGCTGCCACCGACGTCAGGCCCAAGATCACCCTGGCCTGCCAGGAGTGCAAGCACCGCAACTACATCACCAAGAAGAACCGGCGCAACGACCCGGACCGGCTCGAGCTGAAGAAGTACTGCCCGAACTGCCGTTGCCACCGGCCGCACCGCGAGACCCGCTAACCCCAGCGTGGCCGTCAACAAGGACTACGCCGGCCGGTCATTCCCGGCGACGGAGCCCTACGAGGTCAGCCGGGTCAAGATCGCGGAGTTTGCCGACGCGATCGGTGACCCCAGTCCGGTCTACCGGGACCGGGACGCGGCCATGGCGGCCGGCTACCCGGACGTGATCGCCCCGCCCACGTTCCCGATCGTGGTGACCATGGCCGCGTCCGGCCAGGCGATCTCCGACCCGGGTCTCGGCATCAACTACGCCCTGGTGGTCCATGGTGAGCAGCGGTTCAGCTACGCCCGGCCACTGCACGCGGGCGATGTGGTCACCGCCCAGTCCACCATCGAGAGCATCAAGACGCTCGGCCGCAACGTGGTGCTGTCCACGCGGACCGAGGTCATGACCGTGGCCGGTGAGCCGGTGTGCACGGCCTACTCGACGCTGGTGGAACGCGGAACGGCAGGGGAGGGGGAGTGAGCGCGGTGCTGGAGTACGCGGACGTCGAGGTGGGCGCGGAGCTTCCGCCGGCCAGCTATCCCGTGGCCAGGCTGGACCTGGTCAAGTACTGCGGCGCGTCTGGTGACTTCAACGTCATCCACTGGAACGAGCGGATCGCCAAAGCTGTCGGGCTGCCCAACGTCATCGCGCACGGCATGTTCACCATGGCCCAGGCGGCGCGCTACGTTACGGACTGGGCCGGCGATCCCGGGGCCATGACGGAGTTCGGCGTCCGGTTCTCGGCCCCGGTCGTCGTGCCCGACGACGACAGCCTCGTGACTATCGACGTCACCGGGACCGTCGAGGAGAAGCTGGACGACAACCGGGTCGTGGTGGCGCTGACCGCCCGGTCGGGCGGGGACAAGGTGCTCACCCGGTCCCGCGCGGTGGTCCGGCTGCCCTGACGCCGCCCATGGCTAACGTCCGCGAGCAGGTGAGGCTGTCCCGCTTCACCACCCTCCGGCTGGGCGGACCCGCCCGCCGTTTCGTAGTGGCCGGCACCGACGAGGAGATCATCGCCGCGGTGCGGGCCGCCGACCAGCGCGGTGAACCTTTGCTGGTGCTGGGGGGCGGCAGCAACCTGCTAATTTCCGATAACGGCTTTCCCGGCACCGTAATCCAGGTCGCGACCAAGGGTGTCCACCGGATGACAGGACCGGATGAGGCCGGACTCGATCGGGCGAGCCCGGACGAAGCTGGCCCGGGCCGGCCCGCGCCGGGCGCGCCGGTGACGCTGACCGTCGCGGCCGGCGAGGAGTGGGACACGGTCGTCGCCTCTTGCGTGGCGGCCGACCTGGCCGGGCTGGAATGCCTGTCCGGCATCCCCGGGCTGACGGGCGCGACGCCCATCCAGAACGTGGGGGCCTACGGCCAGGAGGTGGCCGACACCATCACCAGGGTCCGGACCTATGACCGGGCCACGGGCCAGGTGGTGGACCTGGCCGCGGCCGACTGCGGATTCGGATACCGGACCAGCGCCTTTAAGCGCAGCATCACTGCCCCGGCCGTGACCGGCCGGTTCGTGGTGCTCGGCGTGACCTTCCAGCTGACCGGCGACCGGCTGTCCAGGCCGGTCCGCTACGCGGAGCTGGCCGGGGCCCTGGGCCTGGACGCAGGCCCCACGGACCAGGGCGGCCCGGACCAGGGCGCGCGCGCCCCGCTCGGCGACGTGCGCTCGGCCGTGCTCCGGCTGCGCCGCCGCAAGGGCATGGTGCTCGATCCCGGTGACCCGGACAGCCGCAGCGCGGGATCCTTCTTCACCAACCCCGTCCTGGACTCCGGGCAGTTCGCGACGCTGCGCCGGGTGGTGGACGAGCGTTGCGGCCCGGGTGTCCCGATCCCGCAGTTCCCGGCCGGGCCCGGTCAGGTCAAGGTGTCGGCCGCCTGGCTCATCGGGCAGGCCGGGTTCCAGAAGGGGTACGAGCACGCTGCTCCCGCAGACGGAAAGCGGCCGGGGCCGGCGGCGCACATCTCGACCAAGCACACGCTGGCCCTGGTCAACCCGGGGGGCGCCAGCGCGGCCGAGGTCGTCGGCCTGGCCCGGGAGATCCGCGACCGGGTCCATGACATCTTCAGGGTCGAGCTGGCCAGCGAGCCGGTGCTGGTCGGCGTCAGCCTGTGAGCGTGACCCAGACCGGCGAGCGAGCCTGGGCCGTCAGGCCCGGGCGAGCGGTCGGTGCGGGATTTTCTGGGTCACGCGAACACGGGCTGGCCCTGTGAGCACGGGAGGTTCCTGGTGACGGCAGAGGAAGATTCCGCTGGTGGGCGAGCCCTCGTCCTGGGCGGCGGCGGGCTGTCCGGGATCGCCTGGGAGACGGGCGTGCTGGCCGGGCTGGCCGCGGCCGGCGCCGACGTCACCGCGGCGGGCTTCGTGCTGGGCACCTCGGCCGGGGCCACGGTGGCCGCCCAGCTGGGCAGTGGGCTGCCGCTGACCGACCTGCTCGAGCGGCAGACCGTGCCCGCGCTGCAGTCCGCGGAGCTGTCCCCGGACATCGGGCGGGTCGTCGAGCTGATGGAATCGTGGGAGAAGCTGCCGCTGGAGTACCCCGATCCGGCCGAGTTGCGCCGCGAGGTCGGTCACCGGGCGCTCGCGGTGGAGACCGTGCCCGAGGCCGAACGGCGCGCAGTGATCGCCGGTCGGCTGGCACGGCACTCCTGGCCATCCCGCAATCTCGCCGTCGTCGCGGTCGAGGCGCAGACGGGGGACGTCCGCGTGTTCGACAAGGAGTCCGGCGCGGATCTGGTCGATGCGGTGACGGCCAGCTGCGCGATCCCAGGCATCTGGCCGCCGGTCACCATCGGCGGCGCCCGCTACATCGACGGTGGCACGCGCTCCGCGGTCAACGCCGACCTGGCCGCCGGCTACCAGCGGGTGCTGATCCTGGCGCCGATGGCCGACCCGCACCTGGACGAGCAGGTCGCGGGCCTGACCCAGGCCGGGGGAGGCAGTTCCGTCCAGGTCCAGGTGCTCACGCCCGACGAGGAATCCGTCGCCGCCTTCGGAATCAACCCGCTCGATCCGGGAGTGCGCGGCCCCGCCGCGCAGGCCGGGTACGTGCAGGGCCAGCGGGCCGCGGCCGGGGTTGCCCGCCTGTGGCAGCTGCCCGGGCCTCAGAAATGAGAACCTGCAGGGCCACTGGCCAGGATGGCGGCGAGCGTGCCGGCCAGCAGGAACGGGCCGAACGGGAGATGTGACTTCCGGGACGCGCGCCCGGCGGCGATGAGGGCCAGCCCGGTGACGGCGGCGAAAAGGTACCCGAGGACCAGGCCGGAGACCAGCGCGCCGGGGCCGAGCCAGCCCAGGTACAGGCCGAGGAGGCCGGACAGCTTCACGTCTCCCCCGCCGAGGCCCGCCGGGTAGATGAGCACCTGGAACAAGAAGACCGCCCAGGCCAGGGCCATGCCGAGCACGGCGGACAGGAAATGGCGGCCGCCTCCGGGCTGCAGCAGCGCGGCGAGCCCGAGCAGCGCCAGGGCCACCGGGTAGGACGGCAGGGTCAGCGCGTCAGGCAGCCTCCGGCAGCGGACGTCGATCACGGCCAGCGGTACCCCGATCCCGGCCAGGTAGCAAAGCGCCGGGAGCGGCGGGACCGGCCCGAAACGCACCGCGATGACCGCGAAGGCCAGCCCGGTGCCCAGGATCAAGGCCCATCCGGTCCGCCGGCCGCTGGCCGGTGGGGCTGGTGCCGGTGGGGCTGGTGCCGGTGGGGCTGGCGTCGGCTGCCGGGCAGGCGGCGGGGCGGCCAGCAGCCGGGCAGTGAGCCTGCTGGCCGCCCGTCCCGCGAGCAGCCCGGCCGCCGCGGCGGCGGCGACGGTGACGCCGTCCGCCGGGTTCATCGGCTGCCCTGGTTCATCGGCTGCCCTGGTTCATCGGCGCGCTACTCGCAGGCCGCTACTCGCAGGCCGTGGTTCGCAGGGACGGCGGCTCACCGGCCTATCCACCGTTGATGCTCTGGATCTCCGCGACCGGGAAGGGCGGGGTCCGGCCGGTCATCTGGATGGGCGGCAAAGCATTCGGCCCGGGTCCGTTGAGAACGCCCGCACCCCAGGTGACCGACCAGGTGACGGTGGCGCTGACGGCCACCCCGGCCGCCGGGGCCTGCCAGAGCACACCGCAGTCGGGCGGGGTCCCTGCGCCGGCACTGGCCGGGGGGTGCCCGAGGCGGTCATGCGAGCCGTCCGGGCCGCACGCCGAGTACGCCGTCCCCGGACCGTCCGCGCCGACCGAGAACGCTCCCTTCGCGGCGAGCTGCGCCCACACGCTCACGATCTCGCCGCCCAGCGTCGCGGTCACCTCGTAGACGTTGGGGCGGCCCGTGGCCCGGCTCACGGGCAGGGTGCGGCCCCAGACGTAGGTGGCCAGGTTGACGTAAGCGTGGCCGGCCGGGTTCACGGTGAGCCTGGGCGCGGGAATCGCCATGTGGTTGTAGGCGTAGTCGGCCAGTGTCAGGAGCGGCACCGGCGGGGTGGGCGGGGCCTGGCCCGGCGGGGTGAAGTCGAACAGCGGCAGCGTGTCACACAGCCGCTGCGCCGCCTTCGACGCCGCTGGGTTGACCGGCAGCTGCCACCAGGTGCCGGGTGGTACCGGCTTGTCCCTGAGCAGCGTTCTGGCCTGCCGCACCGACTGGTAGACGCCGAAGGGCGTGCCCGGGACGGCGCTGCCGAACTGCTGGATGATGGCGGCACTCCCCGCCGTGGTGCCGCCGATCGGCTGCCACAGGCAGGGCGGCGGCGCCACCGGCAGCTGGACGTGGACCGCCCCGCTGCCCACGTCGCCCTTGAGCATGATCAGGTTGCTCAGCAGGACCGAACAGGTGTTGCCGGTGCAGCCGACGCCGGATCCGGCGCTGGCCGCACCAGCCAGCCACCACGAGGCGAGTAACCCGGAGAGGAGGAGGACCGCCACCGCAGATCGCCGCCGCCTCATGGCCTGCATTCTGCCGCTCGCGGATAGTAAACGACCGGGTAAACGGATACCACAGTCCAGCGGCCATTAGCTTTCGCCATCACGTCCGTATTCATATAGTAGTGCTGGTCGGCGGGGACCCGGTCGGCGATGATCTTCCCGGTGGCCAGGCTGGTATTGCGCGACCGGGAGTTGTCGAAGCACTCGGACACGTCAACCGCGCCCGCGATGGCCGGGTCGGGGTAGGCCCGCATGTGCGAGAAGATGATGGTCCCGCTGAACGATTCGGTGGTCACGCTGGTCCCGCTCAGATTGGCCTGGAGTGCGCTGAGCACATCCCCCGAGACGAAACCCGTCCAGCGGTCGTCCTGGTTTCCCCGGTACTCCGCGTACAGGAAAGCAAGCAGGAAGTTCTTGGCAGCGATGACCGCTGGGACCTCGCCAGGATCGGCGGGCAGCCAGCCGGGCATGACGATATGAACGTTACCGCCGAATGGGGGACGCTCCAGTGGCCCCGCGGCGCGGTGGGCGGGGCCGGCCGGGCTCCCGGTACTGCCGGATGCGGGGGCGCGTGCGGGGGCGCCCGCGGGGCGGAAGGCCGCCGGCCCCCCCGGCCCGCAGCCGGTCACCAGCAGTCCGCCCATGGTGAGCAGGCCCGCGGTGACCAGTGCGCCCACGACACAGGGCACGCGTGTCCTGATCCGGCGGGGCTGTTCCCGCATGCGCTGCCCTCCTTCTCGTCGGCGGCGCTGCTGGCGGGAACTCTACCAAGAGTGATTTAACCGATAAGGCCGTTATTGAAATGACGAGGGCATGGCAGAAATTACTAGTCAAGTTAAGACTAAAATACTAACTAACTAAGAATAACGGGCGCGCAGCCCGGGCCGCTTGCAGGCTTTACGGCGGCTTTCCGGTCCCCAAATGCTCGTTCAGCCCCGGCAGCCGGTAGCGATCTATTACGACAAAGTGACTTCCGGGCTTATGTCGGCTGTGAGCGGCCTCGTGTGGCTTTATGGTGAACGAGCGCCTGCATCATCCGCAGGCGAGCTAACGCGCTCAGTGTGAGGCTGCCCGCCGCCACCAGGGAGATTGCCGGGGAATGCCAAGTAACCGGGGTACGTTGCCGCGAGGTTCAGCAGGAAGAAACGACCAGCAGACGATCTGGCCCGAGCCGACGGCCCCGGCCGGGCGCCGGTTGCCGGGCGCGCCGCGTGAACGTAAGCCCGCGCTGGCGGCGCTGGCCGTGCTGCTGATCCTCGGCGGCGCGCTAGGGGCCGGGTTGCTGGTGATGCACAGCAGCAAACGGGTCGCCGCGATCGAAATCTCCCAGCAGGTCGGGGCCGGTCAGCGGATCCCGCTGAGCGCGATGCTGCAGGTTCAGATAACCGCCGGTTCCGGCCTGGCCTATGTGCCCTGGGATGAGGCCGGCCAGGTTGCCCGGTTCTTCACGGTCAGCGCCATCCCGCAGGGGACCCTGCTGACCAGGGAGATGGTCGCCGCCACCGGCACTCCGGTGGCGGGGAAGGCCGTGCTGGGGCTCGCGCTCAAGGACGGCCAGCTGCCGCACGGCCTCACCGGCGGCGATCACATCGACATCTACCAGGTCAGCGACGCGCAGGAAACCTGTCCCGGCGGCTCCGGCGGCACGCTGGCCGCCGACGCGATCGTCCTCGCGGTCGGCACGCCGTCCACGATCTCAGGCAGTACCGCGATCGCCGATGTGGAGGTCGCGCTCAACCCGTCCGACGCCGGCGCGGTGGCCTGCAACGCCTCCAACGGCATCGTGGGCATCGCGGTCCTGCCCGACGGGGGCCGGGGCGGGCCCGCGGCCCCCGCGGGGGCCGCGGCCGCGCCGGCGGGTTCGGCCGGGTCAGCCGGCACGGCCTCCGCGTCAGCCTCGCCAGGTACCCGGGCCGGGTGAGGCTGGGTGCTGATCACAGTCGCGGCCGGCAAGGGAGCGCCCGGGGTCACCACCACGGCGGTCGCCCTCGCCGCGGTCTGGCCACGGCCGGTCCTGCTCGCCGAGTGTGACCCGGCGGGCGGCGACATCGTCTACCGGCTGCCCGGCCAGGGCGGCGACCGGCTCGACCCGCGGCGCGGGCTGCTCAGCCTGGCCGTGGCCGCCCGCCGTGATCTTCAGCCCGCCCAGCTCTGGACGCATGCGCAGAAGCTCCGCGGCGGCCTGGACGTGCTGCTCGGGGTGACCACCGCCGAGCACGGGACCGGCCTCGAACCGTTGTGGGGACCCGTGGGCAGCCTGCTGTCCGGGCTGCCCCAGGCCGATGTGATCGCGGACTGCGGCCGCCTCGGTGCGGACGGCCCCTACTACGACCTGCTGGCGCACGCCGCCGCCGTCGTCCTGATCACCCGGCCCAGCCTGGGCGAAGTCGTGCGGCTGCGGGACCGCGCCGCGGCCGTGTCCCTGGCGGTGCGCCAGCGCGGCGGCCGGAGCACCGGGATCGGCGTGCTGGTCGTGGCCGATCACCGGGGATTCAGCCGCGCACTCGCCCAGGTCAGCCAGGTGCTCGGCCGGGACAGCGGGGCCAGCGTGCTGGGCGGCATCGCGTTCGAGCCCAGAAGTGCCGAGCTGCTCCGCGGCGAGTGGGGCGGCCGACTCGACAAATCCCTGCTGATCAGGACGGCCCGGGAGGTCGCCGGGCAGCTGGCCGGCCAGCCGGCGGCGGCCTCGGCGTCGGCCCGGGGCGCAGCCCGGGCCGGGCGTCCAGTGGGCCGGGCCGGGCGTCCAGCGGCCCTGCCTGCCCGACATGCCGCGGGCCAGGCTCTGCCTGCCGACCACCTGGCCGACCTCCCCGCTGCCGAGCCGGGCGGGTGGTGACGGCATGGACCACACCCTCGTCAAGCGACTCCGCGGCGAAGTGGGAGCCCGGCTGGCCGAGCAGCGGCGGCTGGACGCGCCGGCCGGCCTGCCGCCGATGTCCGGCGAGGACGAGCGCCAGTTCGCGCGGGCCCTCATCGCACAGGTGCTGGAGGATCACGCCCGCAACGAGATCACCGCGGGCCGGGTCCCGCCCGACGCGCAGGAGGAGGAAGATCTCGCCGCCGCGATCCACGCCGCGCTGTTCGGCGTCGGGCGGCTCCAGCCGCTCCTGGACGACCCCTACGTCGAGAACATCGACATCAACGGCTGCGACCGGGTGTTCGTCGGCTACGCGGACGGGCGCGAGGTGATGGTCGAGCCCATCGCGGAGACCGACCACGAACTGGTCGAGCTGATCCAGGTGCTCGCCGCCTACTCTGGCCTGTCCAGCCGGCCCTTTGACAGCGCCAACCCGCAGCTGGATCTCCGGCTGCCCGACGGGGCGCGGCTGTCCGCGGTCATGGACGTGACCCTGCGTCCTGCGGTGTCCATCCGCCGGGCCCGGCTGGGCAAGGTGTTCCTGGCCGACCTGGTGGGCAACGGCACGTTGCTGCCGGAGGCGGCGGCCTTCCTCGCGGCCGCGGCCGCGGCGCGGAAGAACATCATGATCGCCGGGGCCACCAACGCCGGCAAGACCACGCTGCTGCGCGCGATCGTCAACGAGATCATGCCAGGTGAACGGCTCATCACCGTGGAGCGGGCCCTGGAGCTGGGCCTGGACCATTTCCCCGAGCTGCACCCGAACGTCGTCGCGCTGGAGGAGCGCCTCCCGAACATGGAAGGCCACGGCGCCATCTCCATGGCCGAGCTCGTCCGGCGATCGCTGCGGATGAACCCCAGCCGGGTCATCGTCGGCGAGGTCCTTGGCGACGAGATCGTCACCATGCTGAACGCCATGTCCCAGGGCAACGACGGCTCGCTGTCTACCATCCACGCGAACTCCTCGCTGGAGGTGTTCAACCGGATCGCCACCTACGCCATCCAGTCCGCCGAGCGGCTGCCGTCGGAGGCCACCCACATGCTGATCGCCGGAGCCATCGACTTCGTCGTGTTCGTGGAGAAACGCAACGAGTACCAGCTCGGCGGCCGGCTGCGACGGTTCGTCAGCAGTATCCGGGAGGTGACCGGCGTGGATGGCCGGGTGCTGTCCAGTGAGGTGTTCTCAGCCGGCCCGGACGGCCGCGCGGTGCCGCACGCGCCGGTCTCCTGCCTGGGAGAACTGGCCCAGCATGGGTACGACCCGGCCGCGGGGCGCTGGTGAACAGCCTGCAGGCCGGCGCCCCGCTGCTCGCCATCCTGGCCGGCGCGCTGGCCGGCAGCGGCCTGCTCGTGCTCGTCATTGCGGTCCGCGGCCTGCAGCCCCGGCCGCCGGGCCGCCGGGCCGGCTGGCTGGAGCGGCAGATCCGGCAGATCGCCGGGACCCGCGGGGCGCTGGCCCTGCTGGCCGGCGCGCTCGCCGTGGCGGCCACCCGGTGGATCGTGGCCGGGATCGGCCTGGCCCTGCTCGTGCTGGCCTGGCGGACGCTCGGCGGCGCGGCGGGGGAGCGGCGGGCCATGGTGCGGCTCGAAGCCCTGGCCACCTGGACCGAGTCGCTGCGCGACACCATCGCCGGGGCGGTCGGCCTGGAACAGGCCATTCCCTCGTCGCTGCGGGTGGCCGCGCCATCCCTGCAGGAGCCGCTGGCCCGGCTGGTGGACCGGCTGCACACGCGGGTGCCCATGCCCGAGGCGCTGCACCGGCTCGCGGATGACCTGGACGACCCGAGCGCGGACCTGATCATCGGTGCGCTGATCATCAATGCGCGGCTGCGCGGACCAGGCCTGCGGGACCTCCTGGGCGCGCTGTCCACGGCGGTCCGGGAGGAGCTGGATGTGCGCCGGAAGGTCAACGCCGAGCGCCGGTCAACCCGGCGCAGCGCGCAGATCGTGGTGCTCGTGTCCGTCGGCCTGGCCCTGGGGCTGGCCGTGCTCAACCCGGGCTACGTGCACGTCTACGACAGCCTGCTCGGCCAGCTGGTCCTGGTGATCGTCGTGGCCCTGTACGCGGCGGGCTTCGTGTGGATGCGCAGGCTCGCCACGTTCGATGCACCGGAACGCCTGCTCACCGGGCCGTCACCGGCCCTGCCCGGCTCAGCCCTGCCCGGCTCGGCCCTGCCCGGCTCGGCCCTGCCCGGCTCGGCCCTGCCCGGCTCGGCCCTGCCCGGCTCGGCCCTGCCCGGCTCGGCC
>Ga0187875_10000688_pt1 | contig 27430 bp, 16 predicted proteins | sample June2016WEW_17_1_2_FD_132978 | JGI IMG/M metagenome (GOLD analysis project Ga0187875, IMG submission 132978) | Peatland microbial communities from SPRUCE experiment site at the Marcell Experimental Forest, Minnesota, USA - June2016WEW_17_10 | ecosystem: Environmental > Terrestrial > Soil >...
GCATCGCCACGGTGGAAATGCAGATCACCAGGGAAGAGTGGCAACGGAAGATCTCGATGCAGTTCTGGTCGCTTGGCGAGTCGAATATCCTTATCCGTATTCTCGGTCCGCAGGAAGATGCGGGCACGGCCATCCTGAAAGTCGGCAGCAAGATCTGGTACTATCTGCCGAAAGCGAACCGCACGGTGAAGATGCCGGCTTCGATGATGATGACCTCGTGGATGGGCAGTCACTTCACCCTCAATGACCTGGTGAAAGAAGGGCGCCTCACCAACGACTATGTGATTGCGACCTTCTTCGAAGGACAGCGGGATGGGGTCGCGGTGTCTGATTATACCCTGACACCCAAGCCGGCCGCGGTGGTGGTGTGGGGGAAGATTACTTTGGAGATCCGCCAAGCCGACCAGATGCCCGTCCGGCAGCGGTACTATGACGAGGACGGGAAGCTGGTGCGGGAACTGACCTTTTCCGAGTACAAAACCGTGAGCGGGAGGCTCATTCCGACGCGTCTGGTCATGCAATCCATGGACAAGGCCGGTAAGAAGGCAGGTGCAAGCGGCGGCGTTTTGGCCCAGGGAGTGATGCGACCTTTGGACCAAGCGGTTGAACAGACGACGATCACCTACGAAAGGATCATCTTCGACGAGCCGATTAGCGAGGATACGTTTTCCCTGGAGAATCTGAAGCAATGAGCGGACGGCTGCTGCGGCTTGCGTGGCGCAATCTCTGGCGTAATCCGCGGCGGACACTGATCGCCATGGCCGCGATCGGCTTGGGCTACGCCATGCTACTGTTCGTGGCGTGCCTGATGGCCGGGCTGAGGCAGCAGATGATCGAGAGCGGCACGGACCTTGTTCTCTCTGATGTTGAGGTGCACGCTCCGAGTTACTACCCGGATCGTCCCATTCACCAGACCTTGGGTGGGCGAAACGGGACGGATGTCGGCGAGCTGATTGCCACCATTGCCGCCGACCCCCGGGTTCAGGCTGCGAGTCCCCGGGTGTACGGCTACGGTTTGGTCAGCGCGACCCATCAATCAACTGGGGTGGAACTCCTCGGCGTCGTCCCCGATCAGGAACAGAAGATTACTATGCTGCAAACTCGGATGGTAAAAGGGAGCTATCTGACCGGACGGATGCCCAAAGGTGTCGTGATGGGAGATAAACTCGCTACCACGATTGGCGTCGAGGTGGGATCGGAAATCGTCCTGCTGACGCCGGCGGCTGATGGTTCAACGGGAAATGACTTGTACACCGTTGCCGGGATGTTTCACACGGGGCTTGATGCCATGGACCGGGGTCTGGTGCTCATGTCTCTCGCTTCTTTGCAGGAGCTGTTGCGCCTGCCGCCGGGAAGGATCCATGAGGTTGGGATCAAGCTCCATGACATCACTACGGCGACGACGACGGCGGCGGCACTTGAGGTGCAACTGAGTAAAACTTTTCCGGTTCGGGTGAGGGCTTGGCCGGAGCTGGCACCGGAGTTGTCCGACTACGTGCAGTTCAATCGTCGTGTTACTTTTATTCTCTTTTTTATCTTTTTCCTGTTGGCGGTCATGGGCATCGTCAACACCATGCTCATGGCGATCATCGAGCGCACGCGCGAGCTCGGCATGTTGATGGCGGTGGGAATGCGTCCGGTTCAGGTGGTTGGTCTCATCGTGGCGGAGGCGGCAAGTCTGGCTGGAGCCAGTCTGGTTTTGGGAGGAGCACTTGGGGTGCCGCTCCTTTGGTATTTGCAGGTTCATGGTTTGAACATGGGTGGCAATCGCGGTGCGGTCTCTCTGGCCGGAGTCGTGGTGGGTCCCCTCTGGTACGGTCGACAGGATTTCACAGCCTACACTCAGGCCGCTCTGGGGCTGGCCGTCACGGCTCTGGTGTCGGCACTCTATCCCGCGTTGCGGGCGGCTCGCTTTCGACCGGCGGAGGCGCTCCGAAAGGTCTAGCAATGATGAGTGTCCTCATGCTTGTGAAAATCGGGTGGCGCAATCTCTGGCGCAATCCCCGCGGGACCCTGCTGACAGCGCTGGCCCTGGGTTTGGGTCTGACCTTGCTGCTGATTTCCTTGGGCTTGCTCGATGGCAGTCACGAACAAATGGTTGGTAACGGGGTGAGATTCGGCACTGGGCACGTCGTCATCCAGGCACAGGGGTATCAAAACGCTGGCTCTGTGGGGCTGTTGCTGCCGGCTCAAGTTGTGTCCACGACCTGGGAGTATTTGCATACGGAGGCCATGAAGCATGTTTTGCGAGGCATGAGTCCCCGGCTGCTGGCCTCGGGACTGCTGAGTTCCGCTGCCAACGCCAGTGGCGTGAGCATGATGGGGGTCATCCCCAAAGAGGAGCGGGCCGTATCCCTGATTCCGCAGCGGATCGTCGAGGGGAACTATCTCAATGACGACCAACAATCGGGCGTTGTCATTGGCGTGGAGTTGGCCCGCAAGCTCGCGGTGAAGATCGGGGACAAAGTCGTGCTCATGACTCAGGCGGTACATCCGTCCGACACGGAAGCGACGGACGCAGATGGAGGCGACATGCAGAGCACTCTGCTGCGGGTATGCGGGATCTTTCGCACGGGGATCCAAGCCATCGATGCCCACGTCATCCAGTTGCCGTTGCCCGAGGCGCAGGCACTGCTCGGAGTGCCCGACCGGGTCACTCAGGTTGCGGTCCTTCTGGAACGGGAGGGTGACTCGATGATGGTGGCCCGGGGCTTGCGGAAACAGTTGACGGGAGTTCCGGTTGAAATTCTCCCTTGGCGGGAATCCATGCCGACACTGGCTCAGCTCTTCTTGCTGGACGATGCCTTTAATTATGTCATGAACGGCGTGGTGCTCGCGATGGTCGGGTTGGGGATACTTAACACGATTCTCATGCGCGTACTCGAGCGCCGTTATGAATTCGGTCTCTGTTCGGCTCTGGGCCTGCAACCTGTGCAGCTTGCCGTCATGATCATTGGCGAGTCGTTGGCGCTCACCGCAATCAGCCTCGCTCTGGGGCTGGTGCTGGGGTTGTGCGCCCAGCATTATTTCGCCACCGCCGGGTTGGATCTGCGCTGGTTCTTCCACAGCAGCCTACCTACCGCTCTCGTTTTTGACCCGATCATCTACTCGCGCTTGAGTCTGACGCGAATCGCTTCGTCCGTCGGCATTGTGTTTCTGACGGCGACCGTCATCTCCTTTTATCCGGCGCTCAAGGCCGCGCGAACCGAGCTGCCGGGCGCATTGAAGGTGTTTTAGCATGATGGGGAGGGCAATATGACCGAGTGGGCGGTGGAACTGAAGGACGTGCAGAAGACCTACCGCACGGGGCCAATCGAGGTTCCGGCGCTGCGCGGGATCAGTCTACGGATCGCTCCCGGAGAATTTCTCGCGATTGCCGGCCCGTCCGGTTCGGGCAAAACCACGTTGCTGAACATCATCGGCGGACTCGACCGAGCCGATGCTGGAGAGGTGTTGGTGGAAGGGAAGAACCTTCAACTCTTATCCTCAGGGGAGCTGGCTCGTCTGCGGCTGCAACGCCTCGGCTTCGTGTTCCAAGCGTACAACTTGCTGCCCGTCCTGACCGCCCTGGAGAACGCTGAATTTACCTTGCTCCTGCAGGGCGTGCCGGTGGAGCACCGCAAAGAACGAGTGCAAAAGCTGTTCTCAGAAATCGGTCTTGCCAGCTTGGAACACCGTCGTCCCGGAGAGTTGTCCGGCGGGCAACAGCAGCGGGTGGCGGTGGCCCGAGCCATGGTCACCGAGCCGGCGCTGATCCTGGCGGACGAGCCCACGGCGAACCTCGACTCGGTCACGGCGACCGCTCTCCTCGAAGTGATGGAACAACTCAATCGCGTTCACAACACGACGTTCGTCTATTCCACCCATGATCCACAAGTCATGGAGCGGGCGCGGCGATTGATTCGCTTGCATGACGGTCAGATCGCCAGTGATGTGGCGCATGCCGTCCCTGCGCTCTGAGCCATGACCAGAATCGCCCTGAAGCAACGAATCCGAGAGATTTGGCGAAGGCTGTCGCCCCTCGATGCCCGACCCGACCAAATCGCGGCCGGCTTCTCCATCGGCATCTTTGCCAGTTTCCTGCCGCTGAATCCATCTCCAATACTTTTGGCAACCACGGTGGCGTGGTTGCTGAAGAGGAACGTGATCGCCGCTGTCGCCGGGGCGACGACGGCGATTCTCTATGTTCCGCTGTTGCCGTTGATCTGGCTGGCGGAATATCGATTGGGGAAGTTGATCCTCCCGGTGCAGCATCCGCTGACGTTGGACCACGCACGTCTGTGGGAGATTTTGCAAGAGGGTTGGGATGTTTACGCCGCCATGTTCGTTGGCTCGATCATCATCGCTACCCCCGTCACGTTGCTCATCTATTGGGTCGTCAAACGGCTCGCCGAAAGATGGGCTCGGCAAAAAACCGGGCCGCAACATTCAGACTGATTGCAGCCTCGGGTCCGGCCATTGCCAACAGCTAAGACGCCAGCCGTGTCCTTCCACGGCAAGAGCGGCGACATAGCCGGGAGCGAGGGTAAGTTCCTGGAGAGACCAACGGGCGGCTTCGGATGGATCTCGCTGAGTACCGAGTACTGCGGCCGGTTCCCCAGGAGCCAGCGACACGTCAAACTGGTCCAAGGGCAGTGAAAGTCCTTCGCCCCGGGCCTTGATGTAGGCCTCCTTGCGCGTCCAACAGCGAAAGAACGCCTGACGCTGCGCCTCGGTTGGGAGTGTCCGGAGCATCGCCACCTCCCGTCGTGAGAAAAACCGCTCGGCGATCTCCGCGACTGCCAGATCGAAACGGATGCGCTCAAGATCGATGCCCACCTCCCGTCCACGAGTGATCGCGTACAGGGCGACTCCGTAGGAGTGGGACACGTTAAAGCGGATCGGTTCCCCGTCAGATTCTCCGGCAAGGGCAGGCTTTCCATGAGAGCTGTAGCAAAAGGACAGGCTTTCGGGCGCTCGATTCAAGTAGCCGCCGAGGATGGCCCGAAGCACTCCACGAGCGGCAATAAAGTGTTCGCGGTCTCTCTCGAAATAGAACCGCTCCGCCTTCGCCTGTTCATCCGCAGCAAGGTTGTGGAGGAAGCCCTGAATCTGCGACGGGGTCTGGTCCAAGGTCGCTCGCCAGACATGAATCTCATCGTCACCCAACACCAAAGTTTCTGGTGGAGCGCGCCACGGAGGAACAGGAGTAGTGATGGGTGCGTCTTCCATGGCGTGGTTACTCACCCGCCTCCGCACAGTTCCTGGGAGAGCACCTGAAGAAGGAGCGGCTGAGTTGTGTTCCAGAAGAAGTGGTCACCGGAAAACATTCGCAACGAGAAGGACGCACTCGTTTGATCACGCCAGGCTTCGAGATCGCCCCGACTCACCCGGTGATCCTGCAAGCCGCCAAAAGTGGAGATCGGGCAGTTGAGAGGAGGCTCGGTTGAGTACACGTACGTTTCGTAAACGGCGAAATCTGCCCGCAGGACGGGAAGCATGATCTGCATGAGTTCTACCTCTTCCAACACCTTTCCCGGAATGCCATTCAGGCGACGCAATTCTTTCAGGAATTCCCGCTCGGGCATGGCATGAATCGGCCGGTCTCGACGAGAAATCTGCGGCGCGCGATCCGCCGAGACAAACAGACGAACCGGCTGAACACCAGACTGTCGATGGAGCTGACGGGCGAGTTCAAAGCCCACCAGTGCTCCCAAGCTGTGACCGAAGAAGGCAAACGGCTTGTCCAGGAGCGGAACCAGGGCTTGGGCGACGGCCTGGACAAGAGGCGAGAGTTGAGTGAACGGAGTCTCCGTCAGCCGGGTTCCCCGACCGGGGAACTGAACCGGGCAGACCTCAACATCCATTGGCAAGCCGTCCGACCAGGTGCGAAAGATCGAGGCGCCGCCTCCTGCGTACGGGAAGCAGAACAGACGGAGGCGGGCCTGTGGGTTCGGTTTGCGGCTGGCAATCCAGGAGTCAAACGCGGTTGCGGTGGTCATGGATCGATCTTCCCTGCCGCTATATTTTCTTCCGCCTCCGCGGATTGCGCCTGGTTGAGGCACGCCGTCAGCTTCTCAGCCAGGACTTCCACGTGAGGCTCGTACATCAGATTGGCGTGATTGCCCGGAACGACGTGGACCTCCACTCCGCCACTGGCCCATTCGTTCCAACCCAACGTCTGGTCCGGAGAAGTGCCCGCCGGCGTTTCACTCGCCTTGAAGAAGGTTATCCGACCCGGGTAGAGACGCAGTTTGTAGTTCTGCGTCGCGCGCAGGTCGCTCCTGAGGAGATCGACAAAACGGCGAGCTTGGGAAACATCAAGCTCCTCGGGCACCAAGCCGGCGCCCTTCGCCTGTTCCAGCATGAAGGCCAACTGTTCGTCTTTGGGAAGCTCCGCCAGGGATTCCATCGGACCAAACGAAATACCGAAGTAACGTTCGACCAGCAAGATCGCTTCTGCATCTTCCTCCGGAAACGTCTCATCGGGAGTGGGAATCCGACCATCCAGTATGGCGAGCAACGCCACCCGCTGACCTTGCGTGTGAAGTTGCTGCGCCATCTCGAAGGCGACCACGCCGCCCATGGACCATCCTCCCAGAAGGTACGGCCCCGTCGGCTGCACGGTCTGCAGGGCCTGGATGTACCAGGCTGCCATGTCTTCGATACGCGTGTGGGGGTCTTGTCCGTCTTCCTGCCCCCTGGCTTGCAGCCCATAGCAAGGTCGATCGGGATCCAGCAACTGCGCCAGATGAACGTAGGGAAAAACGTGTCCGCCAGCCGGATGCACCAGGAAGAGTGGCCGTTTGTTGCCATCGGGTTGAATCGGCACCAACGAGGATTGCGGGCCGTGTGTGGCCTGCTGACGGAGAACACCGGCGAGATGCTCAACCGTTGCTCCCTGAAAGACAGCCGTCAGTGGAAGTTTTTTGCCCAACCGTTTCTCGATGAGAGCGAACAGACGCACCGCCAGCAGCGAGTGTCCTCCCAGCTCAAAAAAATTGTCTCTCACCCCAACCGGTTGAACGCCCAGAACCTCCTCCCAGATGTGCGCGAGTTGGAGTTCCAAGTCATCGCGGGGCGCGACGAAGGCTTTCTCCAACTCCGGCCGGGATCGATCCGGCGCCGGCAGTACCCAGCGGTCGATCTTCCCATTAGGCGCCACCGGCAAGACCTTGAGCAGCACGACCACCGCCGGCACCATATAGTCGGGCAGCTTGTCTTTCAGAAAGCGACGCAACTCATCAGCCGTGGAGTCCGCAACCACATAGGCCACCAACCGCTTTTCACCCGGCGCGTCTTCCCGAGCCAGTACCACCGCCTCCCGCACGGCCGGGTGTTGGCCAAGCGCGGCTTCGATTTCTCCCAGTTCGATGCGAAACCCGCGGATCTTCACCTGGTGGTCGGCCCGGCCGAGGAACTCGATGTTCCCATCGGGCCGATAGCGGGCCAGGTCGCCGGTCTTGTACATTCGTGCTTTGGGCTCGACGCTGAAGGGATCTGGAATGAACTTCTCGGCAGTCAAATCAGGCCGGTTCAAATACCCCCGGGCCAGGCCCACTCCGCCGATATGCAGATGACCGTGAACGCCAATCGGAACGGGGTTGCCGAGCTGGTCCAGAATGTAGATCGCTCGGTTAGCGAGGGGACGGCCAATGGGCACCCGCTGATCCGTCGTGTTCTCACCGGGGCGGGGAGGAATTTCGAAGGCCGTTGCCGTGATCGTTGTCTCGGTAGGGCCATAAGCATTGAGCAGTCGGATTGAACTCACTGGTGTTCGCTGCCAGAGTTGGAGAACATCGGGCAACATCGTATCTCCGCCGACAATGAAGAGTCTGGGCTGAATGTTCGGAACCAGCTCCGGGATGCCCGCCCATTCTCGAGCCAGTTCCTGCCAGTAGGCGGTGGGAAGATTGAGGACCGTGAGTCCGAATTCCGAAATCTTTCGATGAAATTCTGCCGGATGCCAGGCGTTTTTCCCCATGATGACCAGCCGGGCCCCGACGATCAGTGTCGGCAGGATTTCCTCCAATGACACATCGAAACTCAACGAAGCAAACTGGAGTACGACATCGCGGGAGTCCAGTTCGTAGCAATTTTGAGCATTCCGGCAGTGATCGGCAATTGAGTCATGCGAAACGAGAACTCCCTTGGGCTGCCCCGTCGATCCCGAGGTGTAGATTACATAAGCCAGGTTTTCGGGGAGGGTTGAGTTGCTGGGGTTCTCTCCGCTTTCACGGGCAATTGTTTCCCAGTCTGAATCCAGACAGATAACTTTGGCATCATGTTCCGGCAACCCCGCCACCAACCGTTCTTGGGTCAACAGTACCGGCGCCTGAGCATCTTTAAGCATAAAGGCCAGACGCTCTTTCGGATACGCGGGGTCCAAGGGCACGTATGCGCCGCCGGCCTTGAGAATGCCCAGCAATCCGATGACCATAACTAACGAGCGTTCGAGGCAGATGGCCACCAGTACCTCCGGTCCGACTCCCAGCGCCCGCAAATGATGCGCCAGCTGATTGGCACGGCGGTTCAACTCCCCATACGTCAACTGCTCCGCTTCAAACACGACGGCGATGGCGTCCGGCGTTCGCTCCACCTGCGCCTCAAAGAGCTGATGAATACACAAATCCCGCGGACAATCGGTCTTGGTACTATTCCACTCCACCAGCAGTTGCTGCCGCTCCGTGTCGGTCAAGAGCGGCAATTCCGAGAGGCGTTGCTCGGGATCAGCGACCATGGCTTCCAACAGGGTCTCGAAATTCCCCAGCATCCGGGCAATCGTGCCCGCCTCAAACATATCGGTGTTGTACACGAACGTGGCCGTCAGCCCTTGCCCGGTGTCCATGATCTGCAGGGTCAAATCAAAGTGAGCCGTCTCGCTGTCCCCCTCGACAGGGCTCAGGGTCAAGCCCGGCAGCTCGACCGTTCGCAGCGGAGCATTGTGCATCACGAACATCACCTGAAAGAGCGGATTGCGGCTCAAATCCCGCTTCACATGCAATTCCTCGACCAGCCGATCAAACGGCAGGTCCTGATGGCCATACGCCCCCAAACATACCTCCCGCACCCGCCGTAAGAGCTCCCGAAAACCGGGATTGCCGGAAAGGTCCGTCCGCAGGACCAGTGCGTTGACGAAGAATCCGATCAGCCCTTCGGTCTCTAGCCGGTTACGGTTGGCGATCGGCGTGCCCACGATCAGGTCGACCTGACTCGTGTAGCGATACAGCAAAACCTTGAAGGCCGCCAATAACGTCATGAACAGGGTCACCCCTTCCTGGCGACTCAGCGTTTTGAACCCTTCCTGCAAATGTTTGGGCAACACCAACGATTGATGCGCACCCCGGAAAGTCTGCACCGCCGGTCGGGGGTGGTCCGTGGGTAGATCAATTAGAGCGGGAGCACCGGCCAGTTGCTCCTTCCAATAGGCAATCTGGGTTTCCAAGACTTCACCCTGCAACCACTGCCGCTGCCAGTGGGCGAAGTCCGCATATTGAATGGGCAGCTCCGGCAGCGGCGAGGACCCGCCGGCGCAGAAGGCGACATAGAGCGTCGCCACCTCTCGAACCAGTATTCCCGTTGACCAACCGTCGGAGACAATATGGTGCATCGTCAGCAGCCCCACATGCTCCTCGTCGCCCAACCGTAGCACGGTGCCCCGTAAGAGCGGGCCTTGGGACAAATCGAAGGGTCTCTGGGCTTCGGCGGTGACCAATCGCCGGACCTCGGTCTCCCGCTCGCTGGCCAGCAGCTTCCGCAGGTCAACGACCGGCAGCTTGATCGTCAAGGTCGGGGCGATCACTTGCGTGGGCCGTCCATCCACCTTCCCAAACGTGGTGCGCAAGGATTCGTGGCGCTTGACGATTTCATTGAGACTCTGCTCCAGCGCCGCCAGGTTGAGTGGTCCCTTGAGGCGGACAGCGGCCGGAATATTGTAGGCTGAGAGGCCCGGTTCCAACTGATCGAAGAACCATAGTCGTTGCTGGGCAAATGAGAGAGCCAGGTCTCCGTTCCGTGGAACCGGTAGGATGGGTGGCGCCAATAGGTTCTGCCCGGCCTGACGGGCGGCCTCAATGCTTTCCGCCAGACCAGCCACGGTCGGCACCTCGAACAGACGGCGCAGTGGAATTTCCACTTGGAAGGCTTCGCGCATTCGGGACACGAGCTGGGTTGCCAAAAGCGAATGGCCGCCGAGGTCGAAGAAATTGTCGTGAATACCCACCCGTTCAATGTTGAGGAGATGGGCCCATATCTCCGCCAGTAACTCTTCTGTTGGAGTGCGGGGCGCGACGAACGCCTTGTCCAGTTCGGGTCGTGATCGGTCGGGCGCCGGCAGTGCCCGGCGGTCGATCTTCCCGTTAGGCATCAACGGCAAGGCATCCAGCAGCACAAAGACCGCCGGCACCATGTACTCGGGCAGTTTCTCCTTCAGAAAATTACGCAGATCGGTAATCGTGGGGAGAGGCTCCCGCCCCGCGACCACATAGGCCACCAACCGCTTCTCTGTCAGGAGCGAAACCGAAGGGTCTCCCGCCGCGTCTTCCCGAGCCTGGACCACAGCCTCCCGCACGGCCGGGTGTTGGCCAAGCACGGCTTCAATTTCCCCCAGTTCGATGCGAAACCCGCGGATCTTCACCTGGTGGTCGACACGGCCGAGGAACTCGATGTTCCCATCGGGCCGATAGCGAACCAGGTCGCCGGTCTTGTACATTCGTGCTCCGGGCTCGGCACGGAAGGGGTCTGGAATGAATTTCTCGGCGGTCAGATCCGGCCGGTTCAGATAACCGCGGGCCACCCCCGTACCGCCAATGTACAACTCACCCTGCACGCCGATCGGGACCGGATGCAGTGAGGAATTCAAGATGTAGATCCGCGTGTTGGCGATGGGACGACCAATCGTCACCTCGTCTCCCGGGATGACTCTGGCAGCGGACGCGTTGGCTGTCGCCTCAGTCGGGCCGTAAATATTCCAGATCTGTAGATGCGGCAGCGCGGACAGGGAACGCGCGACCAGCTCTTTGCTCAGCGGCTCGCCGCCGAAAAATAGATACGCCAGACCTTCACCCGGCGGCGCGGCTTGACCGGACTGGATTGCGTGGAGGATGGCCGCCCACAACGACGGCACGCAGTTAAGCCCGACCTTTGTCCGCGCTGCAAGTGCCGACAGCAGCCGGGCGGGCTCCGCCAGGACCTCCTCCGGAAGAATCCACACCTCGCCGCCTCGCAGGAGCGGGGGGAATAGTTGCTTCAGACACATGTCGAAGGTCAGTTTTGTCATCAGGGGCATGCAAAGTCCGGGGTCGCCCAGCGGACCCTCGTTGACCCAGCGCAGATAATTGACGAGGCCGCCGTGCTCGCACATGACTCCCTTGGGCTGTCCCGTCGAGCCCGAGGTGTACATCACATAGGCAAGGCTCTGGGCGGTTGCCCGACTGACCGGATTTTTCTCACTCTCCCGAGCGATGGTTTCCCACCCGGAATCCAGGCACACAACGCGCCCCCCATAATCGGGCAGGCTCTCCAGCCAATTCTTCCGCGTCAGCACCACTGGCGCGTGGGCATCTTGCAGCATGAACGCCAGGCGCTCCTTGGGATCCGCCGGATCCAATGGCAGATAAGCTCCGCCGGCTTTGAGAATGCCCAGAACCCCGACGACCGTCTCCAGGCAGTGCTGCAGGCAAATGGCCACGAGGATCTCCGGCCCGACGCCCAGCGTTTGCAGGTGATGGGCCAGTTGATTGGCGCGAGCGTTGAGTTGAGCGTAGGTCAGTTGTTGTCCCTCAAACACGACGGCCACGCTGTCCGGCGTCCGCTGGACTTGCTCCTCAAACAATTGGTGGAAGCACTTGTCTTTGGGGTAATCGGTCTTGGTATCGTTAAACTCAACCAACAGTTGCTGGCGTTCAGCACCGGTCAGGATTTCCAAATCACCGATCGCGGCGGACGGATTGCGGATGACACTTTCCAGCAACGCGTGAAAGTGTCCCGCCATCCGCGCGATGGTGGCTGTATCAAACAGGTCAGTGTTAAAGCGGATGGAGGCGGAAAGCGATCCGGTCGTCTCGATGATCAACATGACCAGATCCAGAGTCGCAGCCCGTCGTTCCAGAGGGATCGACTCCATCACAAACCCGCCCAGATCCATCCGTAGCCCGGTCTCGCCCCGCGCGAACGACGGTGCGGCCTGTTCCGCGACCCGATGCGGTTTATCCAGGACGAACATGGTCTGGCAGAGCGGCGATCGGCTGAGATCCCGGGGTGGCCGGAGCCGTTGGACCAAACGCAGAGTGGGGTAATCCTGATGTTCGAGAGCCGCCAACACCGTCTGACGCACCTGACCCAGAAAGGCTCGGAAAGTTGGATTACCGGAAAGAGTCGCTCGTAACACAACCGGATTAGCGAAGAATCCCACCAGCCCTTCAAACTCGGCCCGGCTCCGTCCGACCATGGGAGAAGCCACGAGGATGTCTTCCTGGCCGCTATGGCTGTAAAGCATCAGTTCAAAGGCCGCCAGCAGGACCATGTACAGCGTCGCCCCTTCGGATTTCGCGAGCGCCCGGAGCCGCCGGGCCAGTTCATCGTTCAGAGTGAAATCGTGCTGCGCCCCTCGAAACATCTGAATCGGCGGCCGCGGCCGGTCGGTCGGCAGATTGAGCATGGGTAACGGGCCGGCCAGTTGTTTCTTCCAGTAGTCCCAGAGCCGTTCGCCAGCCGGACTCGCCAGCATTTCGGTCTGCCAACGAACGAAGTCCGTGTATTGAAGATCAAGTGGAGGGAGAGCCACTGGCCGACCGGCCTTTTCCGCCGGATACATCACGCCGAGTTCGTTCAGGATCACCGCGAGGGACCAGAAATCGACCACGATATGATGAATGACCAGCAACAGGATGTGTTCCTCTGCCGATCGAGTGAACAGATTCACCCGCATGACCGGCCCGCGTTCCAGATCAAACCGGCGCTGAGTTTCCTCGACCAGCCGGGTCTGCAGCTCATCCTCGCGCCAGGTTGAGGCATCGGTCTCCTCGAAGTGGACCGTTTGATGTTCGTGAACCTGTTGAACGGGTTTGCCGGAGTGCACCGCAAACGTGGTCCGCAGCGAAGGATGGCGATCCACCAGCGCCTGAAACGCGCGACGGAAAACCGGGATATCTACAGCGGAGCGGATACGCGCCGCAAAACTGACATTGTAAATCGAGCTTTCCGGCGCGAACTGGCACAGGAACCAGATCCCCTGCTGGTTATCGGAAAGAGGATAAGACGATTTGGACCCACTTACCTTTTTCCGCAGGAGTTGCGCAAGAAGGACGCGCTTTTCACTGGGTGAAAGATCGACAGTTGGTTGGGAGGTCAGGCTCATTCACCAAGCTTCTCCTCACCCAACATATCGGTGAGCAATGAGCCTACTTGCTCATCCGAAAGCTGGTCCAAATTGGCCAACAGACGTTCCGCATTTCGCCCCTCCCCCGGCTCGGCAACGGCCGGAGCCAGAGACGTCGTCGGGTTGGCGGCATCGGCTGCCAGTTGATCAAGCACTTGGGTCACAGCCTGGTCAACGCTAAAGCCCTGAAGGAATTTCACCACCGGTACGTTCACTTTCAGGTCAACCGCGATCCGGTTTTTCAGTTCGACGGCCATCAAGGAATCCAGTCCGAGATTGTTCAGAGATTGGTGTATATCCAACTTGGATGGGCTAAGTCCGAGCACTCGGGCCACTTGCTCGCTCAGGTAGGATTGCAGCAATGGCCGTCGGTCCGCCGGTTCGGCCGCAAGAAGGGCATCCCTCCTTTCGCTCGTGCGGCCCGACGGCCGGAGGACTTCGGCCTCCTCACGCCCCAGTTCAGACAGCAGTGGAGAGGCGCTGCCGTCCGGATAAAACTCTCGATACTGCTTCCAGTTGACCGGCACTGCTACGACCTGGGTTGCGCTTTGGCCAAGCAGTCGTCCCAGTATTTCCAGCGCTTGCTTGGGTGCGGTGCTGCTGATTCCCCGGAGCGCGAGGCGCGCGGCGAGGCGCTTACCTCCAACCGAATCCGCGAATCCCTCACCGGCCCAAGCGCCCCAGTTGATACTCAGCGCCGGCTGGCCCTGGGCTTGCCGGTGATGCGCCAGCGTATCGAGGAATGCGTTGGCGGCGGCATAGTTCCCCTGACCCGGCTGGCCCAGCACCGAACCCGCGGAAGAGAAGAGTATGAAGAAGTCCAAGGGATCGGCTTGGAGCAGGCGATGCAGCAGCCAGCCACCCATCACCTTGGGCCGCAGAACCGTATTCAGTGCCGCCGCATCGAGTTGCACCAGCAGTCCGTCCTGCAGCACGCCTGCCGCGTGCACGACACCCCGGATCGGCGGCCAACCCTCCGCGCGAAATTCGTCCAGAAAGCCGCTCAACTCTCCTTCATCTGCCACATTGACCGACGTCAGATGCACGCATGCTCCCAAAGATTCCAGTTCGCGAATGGCGGTGATTTGACGGGCCAGGCGGCTTCCTGTTTTTACCGAACTCCAGGTCGAGCGCGGCGGGAGCTTGGTGCGTCCCAAAAGGATCAATCGCCGCGCCCCTTGCTCGACCATCCAACGCGCGACCAAGAGACCGAGGTCACCGAGTCCTCCACTGATCAGGTAGCTGCCGTCCGACCGCCACCGGAGGGGACGTGCTGGCGTAGCGGATGGACGCTGGCGAACCAAACGGCCCACGTATCGCCGCCCTTCACGAAACGCAAGCTGATCCTCTCCCTCCGTGTTGGATATTTCCTCCCACAACTGATGAGCGGCAGCGTCACTCAGTGATGCCCCGGGTTCCAGGTCCACCAGCCCTCCCCAGATTGTTGGGTGTTCCTGGGCAATGACGCGACCCAATCCCCAAAGCGGTGACTGCGCGACGGACAACAGGGAACGCTTTTCTCCGGCCGCTTGAGCACCCTGCGTGATCAGCCACAGTCGCGGGAGGTCAGGCGATTCCGTTCGAGCCAGTTCTTGCACTAGCAGCAGGACACTACCGCAGCCCAGAGTCTGGGCGGCATTTAGCGAGGCCACGGTGGTCTCCTCTGGACGGGCAACATCAAGACTCCAGAGATGGACAATTCCACGACAGCCCGGCTGGTCTGATACCAAAGCCGCCTCGAAAAGTCGGTGGATGTCTTCCGGTCGCTCGGGGCGGACGCGAAAATGCTCACCGTCCATTTGCTCGTACGAATCCCCAGCGGAGACCAGGACGCTTCGTTCGCCCCGGGCTTCCAACAGCGCGGACAGCGCATCTCCGACGCCACCGTTGTCGGTAAAGATCAGCCAGCTTGCCCGGCTCGCTGGCGCGGAAGGTTTTCCTGTCGCGCGCTCTTTTGGCTGCCACTGGAACTCATAAAGCCAGTCGTCGAGATTATCGACAGCGGGGCGCGGTGGGTCTTCACCCAGGTATTCAAAGCGAAGTCCCTGGATCTCGACCGATACACGTCCCATTTCATCGAAAAGTTGTACTTCTCCTGTTGTGGCATCTGCCTCCCGATGCTGCACCCGAGTGTGACTCCACAGATGTCGGTCCGGACGACCGTGAACCCGAAATTGGTCGATGCGGGTTGGCAGGTAGATGCCGCGTCGGCCCTTTTCAATCGCTTCCGCTGCAACCGCAGCCCCGAGAACCTGTAACCCAGCATCGAGAATCGCCGGGTGAATTTGAAACCCATGAAACTCTTCCCCCGCCCCATCCGGCACCTGCACTTCACCCAACACATCGCCGTTATTCCGCCACAACTGGGAGATGCTCTGGAAGAAAGGACCGTAGTTGATGCCGCTTTCGCGGAGTCTCCGGTAATAATCCGGGCCGGAGATCTTCTCGGCGCATCGAATTCGCATCTCCGTGAGCGTCTCCGGCCCGGCATCCGGGGTGGTGGTGCTATTGTCCGGTTGAAGACAGACCTTGCCGGTCGCATGCAGCGTCCATGATGTGCCGGAATGCACGACGCCTGCCGGGCGACTGAAGATGTGAAAGGATGCCGATCCATCTGCGCCCGGAGACAGGATCACTTGAATCGTGCGGGTTCCGCCCTCGGGGAAGAAAAGCGCCTTGCGGAATTCGACATCCTTCAGCCCAACGGATTGCGCTCCGAAGACTTCAGCCGCGGCGGCCAAGGCCATCTCCACATAGGCCGAGGCGGGCAACACGGCAACGCCTTGGATGCGGTGATCATCCAGGTACGGCAGGGAATTCTTGTCCAGCGTGGTCTGCCAGAAATGAGTTCCGGCACGATGCGCCGATTCGAAATGGCGGCCTAGGAGAGCATGATCCCCCGTCCCGCTCCGAGAGACTTGCTCCCGGTGAGAGTCGGTGTCCTCTGTTGAGGGCTCAAGCCAACAACGCTCCCGTTGCCACGGGTAGAATGGGAGTCGAACGCACCGGCCTCCGGTCGGATAAATCACGTTCCAGTCAACCGGGTATCCCAAAGTATACAGCGCGCCCAGCGATCCGAGCAGGGCCTTGTGTTCATCTTCCTCACGCCGCAGAGACGGAAGCACGGCACCTTCCTGGCCGAAGTGATGAAACCCTTGTTGCATGGCGCTTAGTAGAATGGGGTTCGGGCTGATTTCCATGAAGATGTCGTGCCCATCTTCCACCAGACGCTGAACCGCAGTGGAGAACAGCACCGGCTCTCGCATGTTCCTCGCCCAATAGAGCGCGTCGAATTCCAGCCCGTGGCTGACCCGGCCGGTCACCGTAGAGTAGATCGGCACGGATTCAGCCCGCGGTTGTAACCCTTCCAACGCCTGTAGTAAGTCCGCGCGCAACGGCTCCATCTGGGGGCTGTGCGAGGCAAAATCGACCTTCACCATGCGACAGAAGATGTCGCGACGCTGCAACTCATCCAGAATAGCTGCGAGCGCGGCCGGATCTCCGGACAACACCGTCGAGGTGGGACCGTTGCTGGCGGCGATCGACACGCGGTCTTCGGAGCCGACCAGAACACGTCGAGCTTCCTCGATGGACAGTTCCACCGCCGCCATGGCCCCTTTCCCAACGATCCGCTTGAACAATCGGCTGCGATGACAAATGACACGGACAGCATAGTCGAAGCTCAGCGCACCGGCGACATACGCGGCCGCGACCTCTCCCAAACTGTGGCCCACCACGGCCTGGGGCTCAATACCCCACGAGCGCCACAGCGCTGCCAGGGCGACTTGAATCGCAAAAAGGGCCGGCTGGATGATATCGATTTCGTTCAACCGCGACCGGGCGACATCGGTCGCTGTGAGTTCGGCGAGCAACGACCAATCTCCGTATGGTCGCATTGCCCGGTCGCAGCGTTCGACGACCTGCCGGAAAACGGCTTCCTGCTCCAACAGTCGGCGCCCCATGCCAAACCATTGGCTCCCCTGCCCCGGAAACACGAAAACAAGTTTTCGCCGGCGAGCGGAAAGCTTGCGGCCAGACGACAAGACGTGACAAGCCTCGCCCCGCAAAAAAGCTTCCAAGCTCTCTATCAGTTGCGCCGGCGAATCGCCGGTAACGGCGAGACGATGGTCGTGGTGACTGAGCCGCACGCTGGCCGTGTAACAGACGTCCGCCAACGACGCCGCGGACTCCGGGGTGACCAGGAAGTCTTGGTAGGCGCGAGCAAGAGACTGGAGAGCTTCCGGGCTGCGTGCCGACAGCGGGAGCAGGTGTGTGCCGATTTTCCGTTCTGCATCCGGCATTCCCATAATGGACAGGGGCGCCTCTTCTAGAACCACATGAGCATTGGTGCCGCCGAAGCCGAATGAGCTGACGCCGGCCAATGCTGGACCAGACCCCACGGGCCATGGACTCAGTGTCGTTTGCACTCGGAGAGGAAGCTCGTCAAAAGGAATATGCGGGTTGGGCTTTTCAAAGTGCAGGCTCCGCGGGATCTCCCGATGACGGAGCGCCAGCGCCACCTTGATCAAGCCCGCGATACCGGCGGCGGCCTCGAGGTGGCCCAAGTTGGTCTTGACCGACCCCAAGGCACAAGGCCGTCCCGGTGGACGGTCGACGGCCAGCACTGTGCCCAGCGCTTTCGCCTCGATAGGGTCTCCCAACAATGTGCCCGTGCCGTGGGCCTCGACGTATTGAACTTTTCCGGGCGAGACGTCGGCTTGCCGGTAGGCTTCTCGCAGGACCGCCTCCTGGGCCAGCGGATTCGGCGCCATGAGCCCGTTGCTCCGCCCGTCCTGGTTCACGGCGCTGCCGCGTATGACGGCATAAATCGGATCACCATCAGCAAGGGCTTTCGAGAGGGGCTTCAATACGACGACACCCGCCCCCTCACTGCGAACGTAGCCGTTGGCCCGGGAATCGAACGCTTTGCAGCGTCCATCCGGCGCCATGGCGCCGGCTTTGGTGAAATTGATCGCAATCGCCGGCGAGAGAATCAGGTTCACGCCCCCGGCCAGGGCCAGCGTGGACTCGCCGTTCCGGAGGCTACAGCAAGCCAAGTGCACGGCAACGAGGGACGACGAACAGGCCGTATCGATAGCGAGACTTGGCCCGTGGAAATCGAACTGGTATGAAATTCTGTTGGCGGCGATGCTCAGGGCATTGCCAGTGCCGGCGTAGGCGTCAATTCCCTTGAGATCATTCCACTGTAGCCGCCCGTAATCGTTGGTCGCGATGCCGATGAATACGCCGGCCTGGGTGCCGCGCAGACGCTCCGGCACCTGCCCCGCGTCCTGTAACGCTTCCCAGGTCACCTCCAGTAAGAGGCGTTGCTGTGGGTCCATGCGCAACGCCTCCCGAGGGGAAATGCCAAAGAAATTCGGATCGAACTGGTCCACCTGCCCCAGAAAACCGCCCCAGCGAGTGTTCATTTTGCCCGGGGTCGCTGGGTCAGGATCGTAAAACACATGCGGGTCGAAGCGATCCGCGGGGACTTCACGGATGGCATCCACTCCGTCTCGCAGCAATTGCCAGAACGCTGCCGGGTCGTTCGCGCCGGGAAACCGGCAGCCGATACCGATGATGGCTATCGGTTCGTTCTTCGTCTTCCGGTCTTGGCCGGCCCTAGTCGTTGACTCCGACACCTCCGGTGATCCTGCCAAATACCGAGCGAGAGCCTCGATGGTCGGGTACTCATAGACCAGAGCCGGAGAAAGCTTTCGTCCCAGCCACTCGGCGAGTTCACCGGCCATGCTGACCGCCTCCGTTGACCCGAGTCCGTAGCTGGCGAAGGGCTCCCGGATGTCGATCTCATGAGACTCGATTCCCAGCCGCTCGGAAAGTTTGGAGAGCAACCACGTCTGGATGGCTTCTGCGTTGGTAGGATTCTCCGCCATCGCTCAATCCTCACCGAGTCTTTCCAGCGTCCCCTTCAGGAAGCTGGCTTGGCAAGCGTGGCGCTGCACCTTGCCGCTAGTGGTCTTGGGAACGCGCCCAGCCCGGAGCAGCACCACCGTGTGGACCCGCACATCGTGCTCTTCAGCCACCGCCCTCCGAATGGCCCGAACCACGGCCTCGACATCCAGCGGCAAACGCCCGTTTGACTGAGAGCGCGCTTCCCCATCCGGCGGGTTGCGAACCGCCGGTTGGTACCGGGGATCGACTTCGGCGGCGATGATCAGGTGTTCTTCGCCGGCGCCATCGACCGAAAACGCCGCGCAGCAAGCCGGCCGTAAGGCCGGGTGACTCTGTTCCGCCGTCAATTCAATATCCTGGGGGTAAAGCTTGCGACCGCTGATGATGATCAGATCCTTCAGGCGACCGGTGACAAACAATTCGCCATCCTTCATAAATCCCAAATCCCCGGTGCGCAGAAACGGTCCCTCCCCGGTGTCCTTCAGGTAGGCCCGACAAGCGCGTTCCGTATCCTCGGGTCGGTTCCAATACCCCTGAGTCACGCTCGGGCCGAACACCCAGATTTCGCCCACTTCATCTGGTGCGCAAGCGGTCAACAATTCCGGATGAACGATGACAATCCTAGTATCGTGCAGGGCGTGGCCGCTGCCGACAAGTGTCCGCACATTCTGGTCTTGGGCGCAGGCGTCGACGACGTGGTTCTGTTCAAACGCTGCCACTTGAATCGTGCGGAACATCTCATCTCGTAAAGAACCGCCGGAAACCAGCAGCGTGGCTTCGGCGAGGCCGTAACATGGATGGAAGGCGCTGGAGCGGAAACCGCGAGAGGCAAAGGTCGCTGCAAATCGTTTCATGGTGTCGGCGCGGACCGGCTCGGCGCCGTTGTAAGCCACATCCCAACTGCTGAGGTCGAGAGTTTCACGTTGTTCGGGAGTAATCCTGCGGGTGCACAAATCATACGCGAAATTGGGGCCGCCGCTAATCGTGGCTTGGTAGCGCGAAATGGCCTGGAGCCACCGGATCGGCCGCATGAGAAAGGACACCGGTGGCATCAGATAACACGGACGTCCCTTGTACACCGGTTGGATGATTCCATTGGTCAGCCCCATGTCATGGAAGGCCGGTAGCCAGGTGACAGTGACACTGTCCGGGATGAGCGCGAAGACGTGGTTAATATAGGCTGAATTGTGAAGGAGGTTCCCGTGACTGATCACGACGCCCTTCGGTTCCGCGGTGGAGCCGGAAGTGTACTGGAGCAACGCCACGGTGCTGCTGGTCACGGCCGGATTTCGCCATTCCTGCGCCAGGCGGCTGGTAACCTTGTCGGTGGCCAACCAGCGCATCTTCTGCAACTCGGGAGCCTGCGTGAACAGACCTTGCGTGTTGGCGAGAATCGCTGACGTCGTGAGTACCACCGAAGGCTGCGCATCCCTGATGATGGCCAGAAGCCTGGGGAGGGTACGCTGTGGCAGAGCCAGATTGGGCGGAGGCAGGGGGACGGCAATCGCCCCGGCATATAAACAACCAAAGAAGGCGGCGATGAACTCGAGACCTGCTGGATAGAGCAGCAGCGCACGCTCCCCACTTGCTTGGTGGCTTTGGAGCAGCGCCCCAATACTCCGGGCTTGGCAGTCCAACGCCGCATAGGTCAGATGATCCCCTTCTGCTTCTCCATCGACCAAATAGGTATAGGTTCGCTGTTCAGGCTGCTGAAGCGCTCGCCAACGAAGAATCTCGACGAGCGTGGAAAGCTCCACGATTGGATCAGCAAGGACTTCCTTCATCCGTACCATTCTGGGAAAAAATACCTGCCCACTTTGCAAGAGTAAAACCCTTTCTCTATTCCCCACTTGTCCGCGCCGAACAACGTTTTGTTGCGTTTGCGGTAGTAGTTGGTTGCTCAAGCCGAGTTCGCTCCGTCTGAATGACAATACGTTTCCACACCGCGCGGGCGCTATGGGGTGTTTACCCCACCGGGGATTTCAACAGATCCAAGCGGTCAGCTTCGTGCCGCAGCTGCAACTCCAGCCGCACACCGTAGTAGCGGGCAGGTTCAGCATTGCAATCATCGTCCACTCCGTCCGCTCCGGAACCAATCTCAACGCACGTGCTCCGTTAGCCTCAAACATTGGAGAGGCCGAGGGGTGAAGGACGGCAAACCACCGCAAACAACCTGTACCGCTACGGAAAAGTCGACCAACAAAATTACATGAAGCTGGCTAACCGGTTGTGTTCGCCCTCACGGAAATTGCAGAGACAATTCGCCGTGGTGTCGCCTCTTGGTTTTCGGTCAGCAACCGAAGCACATCTGTCTCTCTGAACCTCACGCAACTGTCCACGCGCACGACGGGCAGCCGTCCCGATGCAGCCAGGGTCTCAACTTTCCGTTCGCTGATGGCCAGCCGTGTTGCCACGTCAGCTTTGGTCAGCAACTGAGGGATGAGGTTCGCAGGTTCGGCAGTTTCAATCTCAAGAATGACGCGCTCTGCCTCGTGGCGAACTCGGAAGGATTTGCACGTGAGCGTAATCATGGCCTCACCCCGCCGGGCTGTCCAGCTCGGCCCAGGTCGCGGGTGTCCAGCGCTGCGCTCTTTAGGTGGGCACCCGACGGAAGTACCCTTTCTCCATCGTGCATGTTCATTTTCCGTTTTGCAGAGTGGCGCAATAAAATGGCGGCGCGACACACTGCATTCTCGTGGGAAGCTTACTGCACGTAGGACCGACTAATCTATGGGGACAAAATTGGCGGCTGCTCAGCGGCGACGAAACGAGGCACGAAACTTCTCTCTGAAGGAAGCAAGCGTCTTGCGGCGCCTTTTAAACTCTCGCAAAGGGACGCCAAACCGTTTGAGGCGCTTCCGAAGCGAAGCCTCTGTAAAGTCGAAATTCCATGTCCCCGTCTTCATACCCAAACAATCACGCAACACCTCCATTTTCCCGGCACGGTTACTGTCCGTCCAGTACCTCGGTACGTAGATGATAAGGAAAAACCTCTCAGCTTGCGTTTTCTTTAGCCCCGCCCGGGTCTTTCGCAGGCGGTCGAGTGCGGTCTGCCTATTTTTGCGGTCAAGATGCTTCAGTGCATCTGTCGCCCACCTTGTAGATAGCAGGTCATCAAAGCACCGGCAGAGATTGAGGAAGTGCCGCCTGCTTCCAGCCTTCGCTGCTTGGAGTGCATCGGTGAACGTCGGCTTCTTTCGCCTGCGTTGGTACACGTGTCCGAACACGCCCGGTTTTGTCGCCCAACAAAGAGCGTCGCCAATCTCCAAGGCGGCGAAAATCAAAAGTTCGGCTCTTGCACGGAGACTATACGCGCGCCGGCCATGCGTTTGGCGGTATAACGACTTGGCGAGTCGCTGAAGGCTTGGGGGGAAGTCTTGCCACTCGAAATTGTACTCTTTGCCTCGAAGCTCTACCTCCACGTTTCCTCGTACATTACTGCCGCAGCCAACAGAGGATGCCAGCCCGTCTGCTTGTCACAACACGAAGTCCTTTGCATCGTCCTTTTCCAAGCCATATACCCGCAAGCCCTTCTTCCTGATCAAGTTGATGCGCGAACTCATCATGGTGTCGCGCTACGTCAAGCCCAAACGTGACCTGACCCATACAGATTGAGTCACTCCAGCGTTCCTTGCATCGGAATCAATCTTATGCTTCTCCGCCTTGCTCACGCGAATATCGAGCCGCTCGTTGCGCTTGTCGGCGTCGGGTTTTCTCGGACGGCCGCGCTTTTTCACACAGGAATACTGCCATATCTACGATTTAATGCACATACAAAAAATATTTGACTTCTTATTTGTTGTGTGTACAATAATTCACAGATAAGAACCCGAGTGCGATATGGCAAACAATCCACCGATAGAAAAGAAAATTACGGCAGTGGCCGCACTAGCTGAATGCACGTCAATTTGCAGCATCGAAAGAATGACGGGCGTTGGCGAAGGCGCTTCTATTCGCGGCATCGATCGTATGACCGGCGTGAATCGCAACACGAATGTGAGTTGCGGGCTTCGCGTTGGAGCAGACTGCGCCGAAATCATGGACACCAAAATGCGCGACCGTGTCCGCCAAAACCCCACACACAACAACTGAATACGATTATGGATGCAGAAATCCAACAACACCCCAAAGAATACCTAACCTCAGGCGATGTTGCAGCCTTGTTGGGGATTTCTCTGCGAACCGTCGTGAACCTAAGGCGTCGACGGGTGCTGCCGTACATACGCTTGGGGCGTGTCGTTCGGTTCCGTCGCTCGCAGATAGAGCAGGCGCTGGAAGCCCACACCGTTAATCAGGTTCAGACCAAGTCAGCACTGGTAGCGCGATGAAATCAATTGATCAACCTGTAGCCCGCACGTCACGCCGTCGAGGACAGCAGTGGCCGCGAATCTACAAACGCATCTATCCATCGGGCGTGACTTCTTGGATTGTTGACTGTGGACTGCAACGGGGGAAGCGTGTCCGCGAGACCTTCACCAGCAAGGGAGAAGCCGAGACCGCGGCGGAGCAGAAACGTATCGCGCGCGCCAACGAGGGGGTGTTGAGCGCCGCGACCACGCTGGAAACGCGACTTGAGGCGGCTCGTTGTCTCGTCAAGCTTGCCCCGTACGGCGCGACGCTAACAGAGGCGACGGACCACTACGTCGGACAGGTATTGCGCTACCGGACGGGGCCGTCGGTCGCAGAATTGATTGACCAGCTTCTCACGCAGAAGCGGAGTTCCGGGTGTCGCGCCTCAACCATCTGCACGCTCGAGTACTTTCTCAATCGTGTACGCGACCTGTTTGGTGCTCGGCGCCTCAGCGAAATCACCCTGGCTGAGCTCAAGCCGCTGTGCCTGGCTCCGGAGCTGGCACCGCGGACGCAGTTCAATCGTATCCGTCTGCTCCGGCAGCTTTACAACCACGCCATTACCGCGGGTTGGGTTGGGGAGAATCTGGCGACGCGTATTCCGGTTCCCATCTACGAAGCCAACGAACCGGGCGTCCTGACAGTCGCGGAAGCGTATCAGTTGCTGATGCATGCCGACGATTATGGTCTGCTGGGATATGTCGGAGTGGTGCTGCTGGGGGGAGTGCGGAGTGCCGAGGCGCTGAAGATGAATTGGTCGGCGGTAAAAACCGCGGACCAGGAGATTGTCATCGGCGCCAGCGTTGCCAAGACGCGAGCGCGCCGCGTGATTCCGTACGCGGAAACGTTGGCGGCATGGTTGCAAGTCTGCTCGCGACGAACTGGTCCGTTGGTGGACCAGGAACATTTCGAGCGCAATTTTAACGCCCTGCGCAGGGCCGCCGGTATTTCTGTCTGGCCACACAATGCGTTACGACATTCGTTTGCCAGTTACCATCTTGCCGCGTTTCGGGATCCTGTGCGAACCGCTTATCTGATGGGGCATCGGAGTGGAACTGACATGTTGGATTCTTGTTACAAGGGGCTCGTCAGCGGCGTTGACGCCCGAGAATTCTGGGCATTGCGCCCTGGGCACACGGCTCTTCGTGAGGCGGCCTGATATGGCGAACATCCAAGACAAGCTGACTCCGGAGGTGATTCGCATCGCAGCGACCACGAAGTGCGTGTGTGTCCAACTGCGCCGCTGGACTACACCGCTGATCCCTGTAGTCCCCGCCGCATTTCGCCAATGCCGACCAACCGCGCTTCAGCCGCTGGGTCATTCAAATCATCGCCACTTCCCGAGCGACCCGAACTCTTTCTCGCAGAGCCGTTGCAGGACTCCATCGCTGTCAGCCGGTGAGATTGCCCAGCGTTCTCCGTCGGCTGATCGCCCAGCGCAGACACCTTCCCGGCCAGCATACTTGCCGTTTAGGATCAGGACGCGGCAGCCTGTGAAGTCACCTTGCTGTTTGGATTTTCTCAATGTCATTTTTCACGAACCCATTCGATGGGCGCGTAAGACAACAAAACACAGGCCCGCGGTGGAGAGCCCCAAATTTGGCAAGTCAGAAGAACCACTTGACTACCGCTAGATTACCTGTATTATAAAAGCTATGGATACGCTACAGCGAACAATAAAGGTGCTTGCGGATTCTGAAGCGGCCTTGGCTGCCCTTGCGGGTGAGGCGGCGAAAGAGGCCAACTACGATGTGGCTGCCTGCCTGATCGACTTGGCCAAGGATGTGGCCGACCTTGCATCCAAGGCTCGCGCCCATCTGGATCCCACAGCAAGAACATCGGGCCAACCCGCTCTGAGCTCACAAGGCACAGCGCCGGCCATCAAAGCAACAGCACAATCGCCAATCAAAAGCCGACCGAAGAGGGGGGAGTATCCCAAGTTCCTGCGAGAGGGAGACAACTTGGTGAAGCTCGGATGGTCGCGGTCAAAGAAAGCGGTCTACGAGCACAAGAGCCCGAAGAAAATCATACCGCTGCTTGTTGCGGCGATCAGTAAGACGGGCTCAAATGGCCGGCGGTTTAGCATGGATAAGGTCTTGCCGTTGACGGATCCGAGGGAGGGCAACCCCGTGCCGGACTACCAAGTCTACTTATGTCTTGCGTGGCTGAAGACTCTGGGCTTCCTGACCCAGCATGGCCGTCAGGGGTATTCTCTGACAACAAGAGCGCCAATCGAGCCGCTAATCGAAACCCACTGGGGTGCTCTTCCCCCCCGTTGATGGAGCTGCGTTATGCACCCAGAATCTCCACGTGATCTTCTGCGAGTTGATGTGAAGGATGAGCGTCTCTGTCGTGAGTTCGGATTTTCAATGGCTCATTTGACGGCGTATTCTGTGTATTGGTTGACGGCCTGGGAGATCCCCTCCACTTACGAGAACATCAGCGTGCTGAACGCGCGTTTATTCCCATCCAAATTCGCACTCGCTGGTTTTCCTGAACTACCTGATGCGATGTGCACAAATAGGGAAATCCTGCACTTGCGACCAAAGGGTCGGGGGTTCGCGACATCAGACCCTCGCAAGGGCGTGTTCCTGACCGATAAGGGACGCGAAGCAGCAGCGAAGGTTTTAGAGGCGATCGGGCCGCCGACTCTTGATGGCAAAGCCCTCCCAGCCGAAGCCTCTGGAATTGACATTCGCCGCACCAGGAAAGGCAGAGCGCGAACCTACAATCCCGCACAAGATTTGGAAGAGAGACGGTCGCGACTGCTGTTTCGATGGTTCAAAGACGGACGCCTCGACGAAGCCGATGTTGTCCACCTACTCGGACTGCTTGGACTGTACGATCACACTCCGCCCGTCGAAGTTCGCCGGGAGTTTAAGCGATTGCGCGATGTAGCCTCCGGTCTTCAGGATCAGGAATTCTTGAATTTCCTTGATGGCGTTCAGAAAAAGTTTCGGGCGTATCTCGACCGACAAGATTCCTCGCACGGAAAGGAGTAGAGCCATGGGACACGACGTATTCCGACCCAAAACTGCAATACGCGAGGAAAAACGACAGGCTAACGAGGCGCTCGGCCGTAGCTTCTGCAAGACCATTGCCGAACCAGTTACCAACAGCGACTCCAGTGGCAAGCGCAAGCTCAACATTCAGCACGCCAGTGGTCTCGTCGATCTCATGATGGCCGTGCCGAAGGGAAGCCAGATGGACACTTCTGCCTTGCGAGCTCAACTGGAAGGCAAGAACCCGAAGCGTGTGATTGTTGTCGAACTCGTGACTGCCAAGGCAAGCGGTCGCCCTGTCGGTGAGGTTGTTGTGGTCGATCAAGCTGCAGGCATGAGCGCATCCATGCTCCGTGAGGCCCTGGATGACATCGGAGGTAACAAGCTCCACCTTTCAGCCGGCATCACGGGACGTAATCTATTCGGACGCGGACTCTCCGACGTGATGCGTGCGCACACGGAAGCCCTGATCCAAACCTTTGATGGGAAGCAATTGACCACTGCGCGAGGGGAATGGCGCAAAGAAGGTTGGACAATCGAGATGGACTACGTCGATGGGCCGGACAAGAGCGCGTTCAGGAAAACATTCCTCGACCCGGGCGACACCGGCACTGCAGTTCGTTTCGTTATCGCTGATCGCAAGCGCTGCCATATCCCGGATCCGCCTGACATGGCATACCGCTTGGCCAACTTCTACATGCTACGGCTAATTGCCAGCGATCCAAATATCGACTTGGTCCTGCGGCAGCATCGCGCCGCAGGTCTCAATGAACAGCCCATTGAGTACGACTTTCCCGTGGGGCCTGTA
>Ga0187875_10000696_pt1 | contig 27293 bp, 26 predicted proteins | sample June2016WEW_17_1_2_FD_132978 | JGI IMG/M metagenome (GOLD analysis project Ga0187875, IMG submission 132978) | Peatland microbial communities from SPRUCE experiment site at the Marcell Experimental Forest, Minnesota, USA - June2016WEW_17_10 | ecosystem: Environmental > Terrestrial > Soil >...
CCCGTGCTGGCTGGCCCCGTGCTGGCTGGCCCCGTGCTGGCTGGCCCCGTGCTGGCTGGCCTGGTAACTGGCGGTTGGGGGATTGCCGGACGTTGCGGTCATGAGGTCTCCTCCGGGGTGACGGGGCCGTTGGGGGTCGCGCCGATCAGCCGCAGGTAGGTGTCCTCCAGTGAGGGCCGGGTGACGGTCAGGCCCGGGATCTCGCCGTCCGGCCCGGCTACCCGGGCGGCCAGCGCCGCCACCAGCCGGGCTGGCGTGGAGGTCCGCTCGCTCTGCGCGGCGCCGTGCTCGTGCCAGCACACGGTGGCGGCCGCGGCATCCCGCCCGGCCAGGGCCGCAGGCGGGCCAGCCGCGACGATGGTCCCCGCGGCCAGGACCGCCACCCGGCTGGCCAGGGCCTCGGCTTCATCCAGGTAGTGCGTGCAGAGCAGGATCGTGGTGCCGCCCGCGGCCAGCTGGCGGATCAGGTCCCAGAACTGCCGCCGCCCGGCGGGGTCGAGCCCCGTGGTCGGCTCGTCCAGGACCAGCAGTTCGGGTTGGCCCAGCAGGCCGAGCGCCAGGTCCACCCGGCGGCGCTGCCCGCCGGATAGCCGGCGCAGCCTGGTGCCGGCCTGCCCGGCCAGGCCCACCGCGTCGATCAGGTCGCCGGCCTCCCGCCGGGCTGGGTAGTAGCGGGCCAGGTGCCTGATCACCTCGAGCACGGTCAGCTCGGCGAAGTCGCTGGCCTGCTGGGGCACGATGCCGATCCGAGCTCTCCAGGCGCGGCCCGCTCCCGCCGGGTCGGCGCCCAGCACGGTCACCTCACCCGCGTCCCGGCGCCGGTGGCCGGTCAGGATCTGCACCGCGGTGGTCTTGCCCGCGCCGTTGGGCCCGAGCAGGGCGACGATCTCCCCGGCGCCGATGTCCAGATCCAGGTTGTTTAGCGCGGACACCTGGCGGTAGCGGGCAGGTCGGTAGATCTTGCGGAGCCCGCGGACTCTCACGGCCATCCCGGTTGCTGTCATGATCCGAGAATGGTCCGGCCGGGACGGGTCCCGCGTCGCCCGGCCGGCCACGCTGGGGTCAGCCGATCGATGGACACGAGAGGCGCGACGTAGGCTGAGTGACCATGTGGGCGTAAAGCCCCGCAGATTGAAGGTGGTGAGGTCCCGTTCCCGACGACTCCCGTGTGCTCGCCGACTCTTACGGGCGTGTAGCGACCGACCTGCGGATCTCCCTCACCGACCGGTGCAACCTGCGGTGCTCCTACTGCATGCCACCCGAGGGCCTGGAGTGGCTGCCCAACCCGGCGTTGCTGTCCGACGATGAGGTGGTCCGGCTGGCCAGGATCGGGGTGCAGCACCTGGGCATCACCGAGATCCGGTTCACCGGTGGCGAGCCCTTGCTGCGGCAGGGCCTGCCTGGCATCGTGGCCCGCACGGCGGAGCTGCGGCCCCGGCCTGAGATCTCGCTTACCACCAACGGGATCGGGCTCAGCCGGCTGGCCGACCCGCTGCGCGCCGCGGGCCTGGACCGGATCAATGTCTCGCTGGACACGCTGGCCCCAGAGACCTTCCGCCAGCTGTCCCGCCGGAACCGGCTCGACGACGTGCTCGCCGGGCTGGCCGCGGCCCATGCGGCCGGATTGCGGCCGGTCAAGGTCAACGCGGTGCTGATGCGCGGGCTCAACGACGACGAGTCCCCCGCGCTGCTCCAGTACTGCCTGGAGCGCGGGTACGAGCTGCGGTTCATCGAGCAGATGCCGCTGGACGCGCAGCACGGCTGGCGTCGCGAGAACATGATCACCGCCGACGAGATCCTGGACACGCTGACCGCGCACTTCAAGCTCACCGCGGCCGACCCGGGGGAGCGCGGCTCGGCGCCAGCGGAGTCGTTCCTGGTGGACGGCGGCCCGGCGCGGGTCGGCGTGATCGGCTCGGTCACCCGCCCGTTCTGCGGAACCTGCGACCGGGTCCGGCTGACCGCCGACGGCCAGGTGCGCAACTGCCTGTTCGCACGGGACGAGAGCAACCTGCGCGACCCCATGCGCCACGGGGCCAGCGACGACGAGCTGGCCGGGATCTGGCGGCGGGCCGTCGCGGCCAAGCTGCCCGGGCACGGCATCAACGACCCTGGGTTTCTGCAGCCCGCCCGGCCGATGTCCGCGATCGGCGGCTGACCGGGAGGGCCCGTGACGGCTCCTGCGCGCGCGTTCGACGCGGTCATCCTGGCTGGCGGCCGCGGCACGCGACTGGGCGGGGCGGACAAGCCCGGGCTGGTCGTCGGCCAGCAGACCCTGCTCGGCTCGGTGGTCTCGGCCGTGATCTCGGCCGGGGCGGCCCGGGTCGTGGTGGTCGGCCCGCAGCGCCCGGCCGCGCTCAGGCCCGGGACCGGCGGCCCCGGGACCGGCGGCCCCGGGACCGGCGGCCCCGGGACCGGCGGCCCCGGAACCGGCGGGTCGCGGGTCAGGTACGCCCGGGAGGATCCGCCGGGCTGCGGGCCGGTTGCCGCGCTAGGCAGCGGGCTGGCTGAGGTGTCCGCGCCCTCCGTCGTGCTGGCCGCGGCCGATCTCCCGTTCCTGCGGCCCGCGCACGTCACCCGGCTGGTCGCGGGCCTGGTCGGCCAGGACGTTCCCGGCGTGGTGCTGCTCGATGCGGCCGGGCGTCCTCAGTGGCTGGTCAGCTGCTGGCCTTCGGCGCTCCTGCGGAGCGCCCTGGACAGGTACCCGGGAAGCTCACTGCGCGGGCTGCTCGGTCCGCTGGACCCGGTGCTGCTCCCCGACGCGACGGCTGCGGGCGAGCCACCGCCCTGGCTCGACTGCGACACCGCCGATGACCTCAGCCTGGCGCGGGACTGGGCCGCACGGGCCGGGATCGAACAGGAGGCAGCCCCGTGAGCACGCTGGATGAGTGGGCCGAGGTGGCCTGCCGTGAGCTTGGCCTGGATCCGGCGTCCCTGGACGCGAGGCTGGTCCTCGACCTGGCCCGGGACGTGGCGCACGGCGTGGCCCGCCCGGCCGCGCCGCTGACCGCGTATCTGCTGGGCGTGGCCGTGGGGCAGGGACGGCCGCTAGCCAGCTCAGCCGCGCGGATCAGCCAGCTGGCCGCGCAGTGGGCTCCCCTGGACAGCACTGCCGGGGATGGGCCCGCCGAGAAGTCCGCGCCCCACGAGTAATCCATCAATCTGCTTGATGAATCGCTGAGGCGTTTGGCATTGGCGATGATGGGTCAGGACTCCTTACCGTGGAGGGATATGCCGCTCGCCGTGGAGGGGTACCCGCGGATTCCCAGAAGGTGACCGATGCCATTCGCCACCGCACCCGCTCCCGTCCCCGCCCCGGGACCAGCCATGGCCCTGGTCAGCCGCTGCCCGGCCGACCTCCTCGTGGCCCTGCGACGCTCCGTGCGGCAGCGCGGCGACTGGGACCAGACCTCCCGCCGGGTGGCGCGGGCCCTCGGACGCCACCTGCCCGGACCGGAGATCCTCACTGCCGCCGAGCGGGACGGTGATCCCGCCGGGTACCAGTCCCACCTGCTGCACGCCGAGCCGGATGGCTCCTTCTCGGTCGTGGCGCTGGTGTGGCGGCCCGGCCAGATCACCCCGATCCACGACCACGTCACCTGGTGCGTGATCGGCGTGCTGCAGGGGGCCGAGTACGAGGAGCTTTTCGCCCTGCGCGACGGCGGGACCGTGCTGGAGGAAGTCGGCACGAATGCCGGGGCCCCGGGCGATGTGTCGGGCTTCGCGCCGCCCGGGGACATCCACCGGGTCCGCAACCGCGGCACGGGGGTCGCGATCTCGCTGCACGTGTACGGCGCGGACATCTCCCGCCTGGGTTCCAGCATCCGCCGGATCTACGACCTGCCCGTACGGACCGTCCCGTCTGGACGCTAGCTAGAGCGTCAGGCGTCCGAGTCCCGCGGTATCCCGACGTGGCCAGTAGGTGCTCCTCGTCGATGTCGCTGCCCTGAGCGCGCCGCCGCAGGGAGGGGCCGCTGCCAGGTGTCCGTTTCCAGGATTTGCCCTTCGATGCATACCGATATATCTTTGAGCTATCCAGTAAGGCAGAAGAGCTCCTGGACACTCCAGTCAGAGCCCTGCCACGAGACCAAGGAAGTGACACACAATGCGACACAGCGAACCCTGGGGAGGCCCAGGAGACGAGCAAGGAGAAGTTTGGGGCCACCGTCACGGTCCGCGCCGGCGTGGGCCCCGCGGGCCCGGGGGACCGGGCGGACGCGGCTGGGGCAGAAGCGAGACGATGCCCGCCCCCGGGCCGGACTTCGGGCCGTGGTTCGGCGGTCCGCGGATGCGCGGGCCGCGGGTGAGGCGGGGTGACGTGCGGGCGGCTGCCCTGGCGCTGCTGGCCGACGGGCCCCGCAACGGCTACCAGATCATCCAGGACATCAGCGAGCGCAGCAGCGGGCTGTGGAAGCCCAGCCCAGGGTCGGTGTACCCGGCGCTCCAGCAGCTGGAGGACGAGGGCCTGATCGGAGCGACGACGGGCGAAGGCGGCCGCCGGGCGTTCGAGCTTACCGAGGAGGGCCGCAGCTACGTGGCGGCGCACCCGGACGAGCTGCAGGCGCCCTGGGACCTGGTGGCCCAGTCGGTCGGCGGTGACACGATCGAGATGCGCCGGCTGTTCGGCACCGTCGCGATGGCGGCGATGCAGGTGGTCCGGGTGGGCAACAACGCCCAGGTCGCCCAGGCGCAGCAGATCCTCACCGACGCGCGCCGGAAGCTGTACCAGATCCTGGCCGCGGAAGACGAGCAGGCCTCGACCGAAAACGCAGCCGGGCAGGCCCACGACCAGCCCGCCGAGTAGCCAATGCAGGAGGCTGGCCGCGGTGAGTCGGGAGGCCATCGCGGCTAAGCTCTGCTTGGACCAAGCAGGAGGCGCGTGAGAGTGGCAAGACAGGCAGGCGCAGACGGGGCCGGTGAGCCGGCCCCGGCCGGCGGCGTGCAGATGGAGACCCGGCCCCCCGCGGTGGCCGTGTCCGGGCTGGCCAAGAGCTACGGGGACATCGAGGCGGTGCGCGGCATCGACTTCGAGGTCGCGGCGGGGGAGACCTTCGGCTTCCTGGGGCCCAACGGGGCCGGGAAGTCCACCACTATCAAGATCTTGTGCACGCTGGCGCGTCCGACCACCGGGCGGGCCAGCGTCGCCGGCCACGACGTGGTCAGCGAGCGGGACGCGGTGCGCCGCAACATCGGGCTGGTATTCCAGGACACCACGCTGGACAACTACCTGACCGGGGCGCAGAACCTCCGGTTCCACGCGGAGCTGTACGCGGTCCCGTCCGCGGCGGTCGAGCCGCGGATGAAGCAGGTGCTCGACATGGTCGGGCTGTGGGATCGCAGGGACAGCCTGGTCAGCACCTACTCGGGCGGCATGCAGCGGCGGCTGGAGATCGCCCGCGGCCTGCTGCACGCGCCGCACGTGCTGTTCCTGGACGAGCCGACCGTAGGCCTGGACCCGCAGACCCGCTCGTCGATCTGGGAGTACATCAACGACCTCAAGCGCCGGGAAGACATCACGATCTTCCTGACCACGCACTACATGGACGAGGCCGAGCACTGCGACCGGATCGCCATCATCGACCACGGGAAGATCGTGGCGATCGACACGCCCGAGGCGCTCAAGGCCAGCGTGGGCAAGGACCGGGTGCAGATCCAGACCGCCGACGACGCCGCCGCGATCAAGGAGCTGGCCGACGTGCTCGGCATCGAGGCCGGCATCCACGAGGGAGCGGTGACGTTCTCGGTCGAGTCGGGAGAGCAGTTCGTGCCCCAGCTCTTCGCCCGGCTCAGTATCCCGATCCGGTCGGTCAGCGTTTCCCGGCCGTCGCTGGACGACGTGTTCATGTCCTACACCGGGACCACCATCCGGGACGCCGAGGCATCCGGCACCGACCACATGCGGCAGATGGCGCAGCGTTTCCGAGGAAGGCGATGAGCATGGCAATCCAGACCGCCCAGCCGGGCGGGATCACGGGTCCTGACGAGGGCCTGGCCGCCCAGATCCGGGTGGCGGTGCCGGAACGCAGCCTCCGCTCCGACCTGCGCGCGGTGAGCATCGTGTGGCGCCGGGAACTGATCAGGTTCCGCCGGGACCGGCTCCGCGCGGTGACGTCGCTGATCCAGCCGCTGCTGTTCCTGGTCGTCCTCGGCACTGGCCTGTCTTCGCTCGCCGGGCGCAACTTCCCGGCCGGGGTGGACTTCAAGACGTTCATCTTCCCGGGCGTCCTGGCCATGTCGGTGCTGTTCACCGCGGTCTTCTCGGCCGCGTCGATCGTCTGGGACCGGGAGTTCGGCTTCCTGCGCGAGATGCTGGTCGCGCCGGTCAGCCGGTCCTCGATCGTGATCGGCAAGTGCCTGGGCGGCGCGACCATCGCCACCTTCCAGGGCATCGTGATGCTGTGCCTGGCCTGGATAGCCCACGTGCCCTACAACCCGGTGCTGATCCTCACGCTGATCGGGGAGTTGCTGCTGCTGTCCTTCACGATCACCGCGTTCGGGGTGATGATGGCGGCCCGGATCACCCAGTTCCAGGCGTTCATGGCGCTGACCCAGATGCTGGTACTGCCGCTGTTCTTCCTGTCGGGAGCGCTGTACCCGCTGACCGGGCTGCCCGGGTGGCTCAGTGTGCTGACCCGGATCGACCCGCTGACCTACGCGGTCGGCCCGATGCGGCACGCGGTGTTCTCGCACCTGAGCATCAACCCGGTGGCCTTCGCCCATCTGTCGCCCGGGATCACCTGGGACGGCTGGGTGGTGCCGATTGGGCTGTCGCTGGGCATCGTGGCGGTGATGGGGCTGGTCATGCTGGGCATCGCGATCGCCGAGTTCAGCAAGACCGAGTAGCCCTTTTCGTACGCCACGACGCCGTCCGGACCCGGCAACCCCGGGCGGCGTCCCCATTCCACCGTGCGGCGTTCGCGCCGACAGCCCCGGCCGTGCCGATAAGTCGTTAGAGAGCTAAGTCGTTAAGTCGACCCGGGCAGGCCGGCGGGGGCGAGCCGGTTCTGCGCGCGGGAGCACCCGCGAGCGGGCAGGGGCATCCCGGAGCGTGTGCGGGCCAACCAGCCGCAGGGGGCCCGGAGTGCCGCCAGGCATAAAGCGACGCCGGGTGGCTACGGGGGCAAACCACCCGGCGTCGCATTCATCGGCGTTCCGACGGGGGCCCGGAACGCCGGCAGGTGCTCCGACGGGGGACCAGAGCACCGATATGCATGTTACACCGAAACCCCCCGTTGTGCGTCAAGACCGGACTACAGCCCGATCTGGCCACCCACGCGTGCGCTGGACGGCCGTTCAGCCCTTTCCTTGCTGCTTTTCAGCCTCTGTTTCCTGGCTAAACGGGCGGGGCGGCTGCGACCCGGGAGACGGCGCCTCCGGCGCGGGCCTCTCAGCAGGCCATCCGGTTGCGTCCGGGGGGATGTAGCGCGCGGGGAGCCGAGGCTCGTAGGCACGAAAACCGCTGGTGTTAGCGGGCTCACGGCCGCCGTTGGCGATCACTACGGCGAAATAGGGGATGGTGATAGCGCCCACCGCCGGAATCGCCGCGAACCAGCCCGCGCCCTCGACGAACAGGGCAATCGTCGCCGCAAAACAAGCGAACCGGATTCCCATCATGATCAGGTAGCGGCGCTGCCGCGAGGCAATGTCCGCGGATAGAGGCGGCTGTGCCTCGGTGACGAGGTACGCGCCCTGACGGCGGCCCCCGGGGGCAGGTTTCACAGCTCCAACGTACGTCCGCGCGGGTCGGCATGCGAATGGAGTTTTCCGGCGCGGTGAGCCGGTCAGCCGGACGGGGTGATGCTGGGGGCCGCGACGGCCCCGAGGCCGGGCAGCGCGGCCACGGACGCGGCGCCTGCCAGCGCCATCACGTGGGCCAGGCCGGCCGTCAGGTCCTCCAGCCACGCCTGCACACCGTCTTCCCCGCCGCAGGTCAGCGCCCACAGCACGGGCCGGCCCACGAACACCAGCGGCGCGCCAAGGGCGAGGCCGGCGAGCACGTTTTCGGGGCTGCGCACGCCGCCGTCCACGAACACCGGCCGGCCCGCCGCGGCGGCCCGCACGGCAGGCAGCGCCAGCGCGGTGGGCAGGGCCTGGTCGAGCTGCCGGCCGCCGTGGTTGGACACGATGACACCGGCGGCCCCCGCCGACAGGCAGGCGGCCGCGTCGTCGGCACGCAGCACCCCCTTGACCACTACGGGCAGCCCACCGCTGATCGCAGCCAGCCAGCCGATGTCGTCCAGGCTGGCCGGGACGATACGCGCCCGGGACGGGTCGTCCAGCCGTCCGAGGTTGTCCTCGAAGTCCCGGTCGCTGATCACGCCCGCGCCGGGCATCAGGGCCCGGCGCCCGACCACGGGAGTGTCGCCGGTGAGGACCAGGGCCTGCGCGCCCGCGGCCTCCGCCCGCCGGACCAGTCCGGCGGTGAGTTCCCGCTCCTGCATCATGTAGACCTGGAACCACCAGCGGCCCCCGGCCTCGGCGACGGCTGCGGCGACTTCCTCGATCCGTCTTGAGCAGCGGGAGGACAGCACGAAGAGGGCCCCCGCCCGCGCGGCGCCTGCCGCCGTGGCCGTCTCGCCCTCGGGGTGGGCGAGCCGGTGGTAGGCGGTCGGCGCCACCGCGATCGGGGTGCGCAGTTCCAGGTTCAGCGGCGGACCCAGCTGCACGCTGGTCTGGACGGCGGAGACGTCGCGCAGGACCCGCGGCAGGAACCGGACCCGGTTCCAGGCCTCCACATTCGCGCGGAGGGTCACCTCGCCACCGGAACCGCCGGCGTAGTAGTCATAGACCTCAGGGCGAAGGAGCTCTCGGGCTTGCCGCTCAAACTCGGAAACGTCAGCCATCACACTCGAACACCCTGCCTGAATGCCGGGCGGGACGCCAGTCCCGCGAGCGGGACCACTTCCCTGTGGAGGGGCTAATGACCGAACGTACCTACCGCGTTACCGAGATCGTCGGCACGTCACCGGACGGCATCGAGCCCGCTATCCGCAACGCGGTGCACCGGGCCTCGCAGACCCTGCGGCACCTGGACTGGTTCGAGATCACCCAGGTGCGCGGGCAGATCACCGACGGCGAGGTGGCGCATTTCCAGGTCGGCCTGAAGGTGGGCTTCCGCCTCGAAGACAGCTAGTTTCTCTGGCCTGCGCGCTAGTCAGCCGGGCCAGCGCGCTACGGCGCGCTGGCCCGGCTGCGTCACTGCGGCCGACCTAGCTCGCCGCGCCCGTCCGCTTCGCTAGGACGGGCGCGGCGAGCTAACTGGCCTGGCTGACCGAGGACATGTTGAAGCCCTCCACCCGGACCGGGGGCATCGCGCAGCGGGTGAAGTAGTCACCCCACTCGCGGGGCAGCGCGGGCACGGTCGCGCCGACCTCGGCGAGCCGGCTGAGCATGCCGACCGGGCTCTCGTTGAAGCGGAAGTTGTTCACCGCCCCGCTGACCTCACCGTTTTCGACCAGGTAGATGCCGTCACGGGTGAGCCCGGTCAGCAGCAGGGTCTGCGGGTCAACCTCGCGGATGTACCAGAGGCAGGTGAGCAGGAGGCCCCGCTCGGTGCGAGCCACCATATCCTCGAGGGACGCCGAGGAACCCGGGGGGCCCGCCAGGGCGAGGTTGTCGATGGCGGGGGTGACGGGCAGCCCGGAGAGCTCGGCGGTGTGCCGGGTCTGGATCAGCGCGGCCAGTTCGCCGTCGCGGATCCAGTCGGTGTGCTCCAGCCCCAGCCCGTTGTCGAACACTGAGGACTCACGGCGCGAGGCGTGCGCGATGACGAAGGGGGAGCAGGCCAGCCCCGGCGTGGCGGGGTCGCTGTACAGGGCCAGCGGGAGGCTGGACAGCCGCTCGCCGACCCGGGTACCGCCGCCCGGCTTGCTGAACACGCTGCGGCCGTCCAGCGCGTCCTTGGCCCCTGCCGACCAGTACATGTACACGAGGAGGTCGGCCACGGCACCCGGGGGGAGCAGCGTCTCGTACCGCCCGGGCGGCAAGTCGATCTTCCGCCGGGCCCAGCCCAGGCGCCGTTCCAGGCCGGCGTCCAGTGAGACGACGTCGACGTCGGTGAAGTCCCTGGTGGCACAGCCGGCCCAGGCCGAGCGGGCCAGGTCCGCGGATTTCGCATTCAGCTCGACCTTGCCGGACGGCTGATCGTGGCGCAGCCGCAGGCCCGTCGAGCTGCCGAGGAACGTGCAGGCCAGAGAGTGCTCGGCGTACCCGTAGAGCTTGCGCTCGGCACCCTGCGCGGCCTCGAACGCGCCGCCCAGGTCCGCCGCGAACCCGCTGAACACCCCGATCTCGGTACTCGCGACCGGGTCGTCCCAGCGCGCCGCGGCCGGGATCTTCCGTACCGCGTCGTCGTCCGGGCCCAGCAGCGGCTGGGCATCCTCCACCGGGGAGCCGTCGGCGGCGGCCTGCTCGGCCGCCCGCACCACGTCCTCGACCTGGTCCTCGCGGACGCCGGCCCGCGACACCACGCCCACCGAGGTGCCCTCCGCGCGGCGACGGACCGCGATCACCGTCAGCTGGCGGGAGCGCGCGACCCCGTTGGTGGTCAGCGTGTTGCCGGCCCAGCGCAGGTTCGCGGTCGAGCTTTCGTCGGCGATCACGAAGCAGTCGTCGGACCGGGCCGCGGCCAGCGCTCGCTCGACGATCTCCTGGGGCCCGGTGCTCTGCACCACGCCGCCCCCTGAGCTCGTGGTTCGTGGGCTCGTGGTTCGTGGGCTCATGCCCCCTCCTCCGCGGTGTTGAGCACCCGGACTCCCCGCATCAGCGCCGTGGGGCAGCCGTGGCTGACCGGGGCGATCTGCCCCGGCTGGCCTTTCCCGCAGTTGAACGCGCCGCCCAGCACGTACGTCTGCGGGCCGCCCACCGCTTCCATGGAGTTCCAGAACTCGGTCGTAGTGGCCTGGTAGGCCACGTCGCGCAGCTGGCCGTCCAGCCGGCCGTTGGTGATCTTGTAGAACCGCTGCCCGGTGAACTGGAAGTTGTACCGCTGCATGTCGATGGACCAGCTCTTGTCACCCTCGATGTAGATCCCGTTGGTCACGCCGCCGATCAGCTCGCCGGTGCCCGGGCCCTCCTCGGCCGGCTCGAGCGAGACGTTGGCCATCCGCTGGATCGGCATGTGACCGGGGGAGTCCGCGAACGCGCACCCGTTGGACCGGCCGAACCCGGTCAGCTGGGCGATGCGGCGGTCGAGCTGGTAACCGCTGAGCACGCCGCCGGAGATCAGGTCCCAGGACTGGGACGCGACCCCCTCATCGTCATAGCCCACCGTGGACAGGCCGTGCGGCACGGTCCGGTCGCCGGTGACCCGCATCAACGGCGAGCCGTACTGCAGGCTCCCGAGCTTGTCGAGGGAGGCGAACGACGTCCCGGCGTAGGCCGCCTCGTAGCCGAGCACCCGGTCGAGCTCGGTGGCGTGCCCGATTGACTCGTGGATGACCAGCCACAGGTTGGACGGGGCGATAACCAGGTCGTAGCGGCCAGCCTGGACCGCCGGTGCGGCCAGCTTCTCGGCCAGCAGCTCCGGCAGCTGAGCCAGCTCGGCATCGAAATCCCACCCGGTCCCGGTCATGTACTCATACCCCCGGCCGGCCGGCGGGGCCAGCGTGCGCATGGTCTCGAACCGGCCGCTGGGCTGCACCGCGACCGCGGTGAGCACCGGGTGCAGCCGCACCCGCTGCTGGAGGGCGGTGGTCGCGCCGTCGGCGTAGAACTTGCACTCCCGGACCTGGACCAGCGAGGCGTCCACGTGGTTGACCACCGGGCTGGCCAGCAGCCGCTCACTCCAGCCGGACAGCAGCGCCAGCTTGTCCCCGACGCTGACGCTGAACGGATCCTGGTCGTAGGCGGAGACCCAGCTGACGTCGCCGTAGCCCGGCTCGGGAGCCAGCGCGATGCGCTCGGTGTTCATCGCGGCGGCGACCTTGGCCACGTCGATGGCCTCCTCGGCCGCGCGCACCGCCGCCTGGGTGGTCAGGTCCACCGCGGCGGCAAAGCCCCAGGTGCCGTTCAGCACCACCCGGACGGCCAGGCCCAGCTCGTCCGCGTCCATCAGCGTCTCCAGGTGGCCGTCGGACAGCCCGATCTCCTGGCCCCTGATGCGCTCGGCGCGGAAGTCGGCGTGCTCCGCGCCCAGCTCCCGGGCGCGCTGCAGCGCGGCGGCAGCCAGCTCGCGCAGCGGCAGGCCGGCGAACTCCGGATCGATGGGATGGCCGCTCCCCGGGTTCCCGCCTCCGGTCCGCGTGCCTGTTTGTGTGCTTGGCTCCATGCCTGATCCTGTGCCTTGTCCGGTGCGTGGGCCCGCGCCCGGTCCGGTGCTGCCGGCCGGGCCGGATGTGTACTGTGCTCCCCCTGTGGCAACCTATCTCACGGCCGGTGGCGGCAGCCGGGTACGCTCGCCGGGGCGCGGAAGTCAATTCGTTGATCATGGAAGAAGGCACGCCGATGAGCCGATCCGTCCTCGTCACCGGCGGGAACCGGGGCATCGGGCTGGCCATCGCCCGCCGCCTGGCGGCCGGCGGGGACCAGGTCACGGTGACCTCCCGGTCGGGAGTCGCGGTGCCCGGGCTGGCCACCGTGGCCTGCGACGTCCGGGACGCCGCCGCGGTGGATGAGGCCTTCGCCAAGGTGGAGGCGGAGCAGGGACCGGTGGAGGTCCTGGTGGCCAACGCGGGCATCACCCACGACCAGCTGCTCGCGCTGATGAAAGAGGACGACTTCACCGACGTGATCGACACCAACCTGACCGGCGCGTACCGGGTGGCTAAGCGCGCGGTGCGCGGCATGATGCGGCTGCGCCGGGGCCGGATGGTGTTCATCTCCTCGGTCGTCGGCCTGCTCGGCTCGGGCGGCCAGGCGAACTACGCGGCCTCCAAGGCCGGGCTGGTCGGCCTGGCCCGCTCGCTGGCCCGGGAGCTCGGCAGCCGGAACATCACCGCCAACGTGGTGGCCCCGGGTTTCGTGGACACCGACATGACGGCGGCCCTGCCCGACGACCGGAAGGCCGCCATCCTCGGCCAGGTGCCGCTCGGGCGCCTCGCCTCCGCCGATGAGGTCGCCGCGACAGTGGCCTTCCTGGCCGGGCCGGACGCGGCCTACATCACCGGGGCGGTCATCCCGGTCGATGGCGGACTCGGCATGGGCCACTAGGGGCCATGAGAGGGAAGGACAGCGATGGGAATCCTGGACGGCAAGCGGATCCTGGTGACGGGCGTGCTCACCGACTCCTCGATCGCCTTTCACGTGGCCCGGATCGCCCAGCAGGAAGGTGCCCGGGTGGTGCTGACCGGGTACGGCCGGCTCACCCTGGTGGAGCGCATCGCCAAGCGGCTGCCCGACCCGCCGCCCGTCATCGAGCTCGATGTGACCGACCCGGCCCATCTCGAGTCGCTGGCCGAGCGCGTCTCCGGGCACCTGGACGGCCTGGACGGCGTCGTGCACAGCATCGGCAACGCACCGCAGACCGCGCTCGGCGGCAACTTCCTGCAGACCGAATGGTCCGACGTGGCCTCGGCCATGCACGTGTCCACGTTCTCCCTCAAGGCACTGGCGATGGCCGCCCTGCCGCTGCTGGGTGACGGGGGATCCATCGTCGGCCTGGACTTCGACGCGTCGCTGGCCTGGCCGGCCTACGACTGGATGGGCGTGGCCAAGGCCGCCCTGGAATCGACTTCCCGGTACCTCGCCCGTTACTTGGGACCGCGCGGGATCCGGGTGAACCTGGTCGCCGCGGGCCCGCTGCGCACCATGGCGGCCAAGAGCATCCCCGGGTTCAGCGCCTTCGAGAACATGTGGGACGACCGGGCCCCGCTCGGCTGGGACATCACCGACCCGGAGCCCGCCGCGCGGGCCTGCGTCGCGCTGCTGTCCGACTGGTTTCCCGCGACCACCGGCGAGATCGTGCATTCCGATGGCGGCGTCCATGCGGTCGGCGGCTGAGCGCGGCGGCGTGCCCGCCGCGGGCGCCAGGCAGCTGGTGCTCACGCTGTCCTGCCCGGACCGGCCCGGCATCGTCCACGCGGTCGCCGCGTTCTTGCACGGCTCGGGCTGCAACATCCTGGACAGTCAGCAGTTCGCGGACCTGACCATGAACCGCTTCTTCATGCGGGTGCACGTCGAGACGCTCGGCACCGCCCCGTCGGACGTCCCGGCCCTGCGGGCCGGGTTCGGGCCCATCGCCGACGAGTTCGGCATGGACTGGGACCTGCATGACCTGGCCATCCGCCCGCGCGTGCTGATCATGGTGTCCAAGGAGGGCCACTGCCTCAACGACCTGCTGTACCGCAGGGAGGCGGAGTCGCTGGCCATCGACGTCCCGCTGGTCGTCGGGAACCATCCCCACCTGGCCCGGCTCGCGGCCGGGCACGGGGTGCCGTTCGAGCACGTGCCGGTCGGGCCGGACCCGGCGGACCGGGCCGACGCCGAGGGGCGGCTGCTCGACCTGGTCGCCGCGCACCGCATCGACTTCGTTGTGCTGGCCCGGTACATGCGGATCCTCTCCCCGGAGGTCTGCGCGAAACTGGCCGGCCGGATCATCAATATCCACCACTCGTTCCTGCCCAGCTTCCGCGGCGCGCGGCCGTACCAGCAGGCGTATGAGTACGGCGTGAAGGTGATCGGCGCGACCGCGCACTACGTCACCCCCGACCTGGACGAAGGCCCGGTCATCGAGCAGGAGGTGGCCCGGGTGGAGCACACCGCCTCCCCGCCGCAGATGGCCGCGATCGGGCGGGATGCGGAGCGGGTCGCGCTGGCCAGGGCGGTGCGCTGGCACGCCGAGCACCGCATCCTGCTGCACGGCCGCCGCACGGTGATTTTCAAATAACGGCTCTATCCGGTAGCCCCCCGCGCCCGGGTCTACATTCCGGCGAGCAGGGCGGCCAGCCGGGTCACCCGGGGCGGCTCGCCGACGGTGGACACCGCGCGGGACAGCGCCGGACCAGCTCCGTGCACTACGGACAGGTGACGCTGGGCACGGGTCAGCGCGGTGTAGACCAGCGGCCGGGACAGCATTCCCGCCGCCTCCCCAGGGAACACCGCCACCACCGCGGGCCATTCGGAACCCTGGGCCCGGTGCACGGTCAGCGCCCAGCCGTGGCGCAGGTCGCTGAGAAACTTATCCGGCACCCACACGGGGGCAGCGGGGAAGGCCACCTGGAGACCGCCGTCGCTACGGCCCACTACCGTGCCGACCTCGCCGTTGGTGAACCCCGCGTCGGAATGGTTGGCGACCGAGACCACACGGTCACCCGGATCGAAGCCGCCGTGCGTGCCCGGCCCCGGATTGAGCCGTTCCTTGAGGGCCTGGTTCAGCGCGATCGTCCCGGCCGGCCCCTTGTGCACGGGGGTGATCACCTGGATGTCCGCCGCCGGGATGCCCAGCGCGCGCGGGATCGAGTCGGTGACGAGCTGCATCACCCGGTGCGCAGCCTCGCCGCTGGTGCGGGCGGCCAGCACGACCACTTCCCGGTCCGGCGAATGCACGCCAGGCAGCGTGCCGCCGCGCACCGCGGTGGCCAGCCGGGCGATGACACCGCCGTCGCGCTGGCGGTACAGCCGGGTCAGCTCGGTGACCGGCACCGCGCCGGAGTCGATGATGTCGCCGAGCACCCGCCCCGGCCCGACCGAGGGCAGCTGCGCGGGGTCACCGACGAGGAGCAGCCTTGCCCCGTCCGGGCAGGCCTCGACCAGCGCGGTCGCCAGCTCGGCGTCGAGCATGGACGCCTCGTCCACCACCACCAGGTCCGCGTCCAGCGGCCATTCCTCGTTCCGGCTGAAGACCCAGCCTGACTCGCCCGGCGCGCCCCGGTAGCCGCCGGCCGACGGGCCGCCAGCTCCCCCCGCCGGGTTGGCGCCGCGGGCCCCGTCCTGCGCCCCGAGCAACCGGTGCACCGTCGTGGCCGGCGCACCGGTGAGTTCCTCCAGCCGCTTCGCGGCCCGCCCGGTCGGGGCGGCCAGGGCCACGGTCAGGCCGCGCTCGGCAGCCATCGCCACCACCGCCGCCACCGTACGGCTCTTGCCGGTGCCCGGGCCGCCGGTGAGGACGGACACCCCGTGCTCGGTGACCGCTCGCACGGCTTCCTGCTGGGTGGGGTCAAGGCCTGCGGCCAGGGCGGGGTTTGCGTCTGGGTCAGCGCCTGCCGCCGGGCCGGAGCCTGCCGAAGGGCCAGGGTCCGCCGCCGGGCCAGAGTCAGGCACGGGCTCAGGCGGTGCCGACGGATCAGGGTCCGCCGGTTCGAGCGGCTCAGCCAGGGCGGCGAGCCGCTGCAGCCCCTCCGCGGCCATCTCCTCCGCCATGGCGTAGCGGGACAGCGCCAGCAGGACCCCGGGCGTGGCCTGCTCCTCATTTTCGCTGTCGTCGCTGTCGTCCAGCCCGTCCTCGGCGGCGAACCCACCTCCGGCGGGATCCGCCGCCTCGCCAGGGTCCGCCTCGCCAGGGTCCGCCTCGCCAGGGTCCGCCTCGAACGGCAGCACGGCGCCCTCGTCCACCGCGGCTGCGATGGCGGCCGCCGGATCCTCGATCCGGAACCTGGCCAGGGCGCCGGCGATCACCCCGGCGGGCACCGCGGTATGGCCGCCTCGCGCCGCCCGGGCCAGCAGATAGCTGACCAGCGCACGGCCGCGCCGCCGGTCCTGCGGGGTGGCCTGCCCGCGCAGCAGCTTCCGGGCGAACCAGTCCGCCTGGTCCGGCCGGATCTGGGGCAGCGCCAGCAGCCGCCACGGGTCCTGGCGCAGCTGGTCCTCGGCGGTTCGGCCCAGCATGGCCACGGCGGGCCCGGCGAACCGGGCTGGCACCTGGCAGGCGGCCAGCAATTGCGCGGTCTCGTAGCAGGGCCGGGCGTCGTGAAACGCGGCGGCCAGCCAGTGCGCGCGCTCGGCAGTGATTCCGTTGATGAGCTCCAGGCGGCCCGCGGTGACCAGCGCCGGCCCGGTAATGCCTGCGCCGGCCAGCTGCCCGGCCAGCTTGCGGCCCAGCCCCGGCCATAGGCCGGCCGCGCAGAACTCACCGAACACGTCGGGAAGATCGTCGGGCACCGGCGTTCCGCCCACCTCAGTTACCACGGACATCGCAAGCCAGCCTAATGGGGAGGCCCGGCAATGCCGGGCAGCGAAACAGCCTCCGCAACGAAACGACGGCCGGGCGCTCCCGGGCAATCGGTCCCCGCACGAGAATGCCGCCGGATAAGTGGGGCCGGTTTCCGCTTCACGTGAGGGGTGGATTCTTTCGCTTGTGCGCGTGGCTGCCCTCGCTGATACTCATGACCATGGAAGGGAACCCGGGCGATGGCGTGCCTGCGGACCGCCCTGATCCGCCGCACCACCGATGGCGGCCAGCTGACCATGTCCGCGCTTCTGATGCCGAGCGTGAGGCGGTGATCAGCCAGCTCAGCGAGCGGTACGCCGAGGGCCGCCTCACTCATGACACGCTGGACCAGCGGCTGGGAGCAGCGCTGAAGGCCCGCTACCGGCATGATCTTGAGGCCGTGGTGGCCGACCTGCCGTCCCGGCGCCGGCTGGGCAGCACCGTGGCGGCCTGCTGGAACCGTGGCCGGACCACGCTGGCCGGCATGATGGCGGGCAGCTCGAGGCCGGCTCCCGCCCGGCTGCTGTCGTTCCCTCCTGACGGGCAGAGCCGTTTTACCATCGGCCGGGATGCCGGCTGCGACATGGTCCTGCCCGACCCGACCATCTCCCGGTGGCATGCCGGCCTCAAGCGCGAGGCCAGCGGCTGGATGCTGGATGACCTGGGCTCCACCAACGGCACCAGGCTGAACGGCTGGCGGGTCAGGGCGTGGGTGCCGGTGCGGGACGGCGATATGGTCAGCTTCGGCGCGGCCACCTACGTGTTCGGGCGGCCCGGCAGCGGGCGGGGGCTGTCCCAGGCGGGCGGCTAGACCAGCCGGTGAGCGTCCGGTAGCCGCCCGCAAGCACCCCGGCGGCACGTTTCTCCACCATTGCCACCGACCCTTTAGAGTCGTGGCGTGACGTTGGTTTTGCTGGTGCGGCATGGGCTTACGGCCGGGACGGGAACTGTTCTCACTGGCCGCACTCCGGGAATCCCGCTGGATGACCGTGGCCGGGCGCAGGCTGTGGCGCTGGCCGCCCGGCTGGCCGACGTGCCACTGGATGCGATCATCACCAGCCCGCTGGACCGCTGCCGGGAGACTGCGGAGGCGATCGCCGCGGCGCGGGACGGCTCGGCGCTCGCGGTTCACCAGGACGAGCAGTTCGCCGAGGTCAAGTACGGCGACTGGACCGGCCAGCCGCTCAAGCGGCTGGCCAAGGACCCGCTGTGGCGGGTGGTGCAGGCCCATCCCAGCGCGGTGCGCTTTCCCGGGAAGGACGCGGAGTCCCTGCCCGAGGTGCAGCACCGCGCGGTGAACGCGGTGCGGGAGTGGAACGCCAGGCTCGGCAAGGACGCGGTCTACGTGATCTGCTCGCATGGGGACGTCATCAAGTCGGTCATCGCGGACAGCCTCGGCCTCCACCTGGACCTGAGCCAGCGCATCCAGGTCGATCCGTGCTCGCTGAGCGTCATCCGGTACACCCCGCTCCGGCCTTTCCTGGTACGAATGAATGACACTGGCCGCACCGCCGCCGGGCTGGCCAGGCCGCACGAGGCCGGGGCGGTCGCGGGGAAGGCGGCAGCAAATGGCGGAGCGCCGCAGGGGGCCGTTGAGGCCGCGTCCCGGCCCCCGTTCGGGGAGGGTGACGCGGCCATCGGCGGGGGAGCGGGAGGATAAGGATCATGCCTGTCTACTCCTATGACCCGCCGGAGCGTTTCGTGGCCGGCACGGTCGGGCAACCTGGGGAGCGCACGTTTTACCTGCAGGCCAGCGCCAGCGGCCGGGTGACGAGCGTGGCCCTGGAGAAATTCCAGGTCAGCCTGCTCGCCGAGCGGCTCGAGGAACTGCTCGACGAGGTGCTCAGGCGGACCGGCGGCCTGACGTCTGTGCCCGCGGCTACTCCTTCGGATCTCACCGACGACGAGCCGCTGGATCTGCCGCTGATGGAGGACTTCCGGGTCGGCGCGATCGCCCTGGCCTGGGACGGCGAGGACGAGCGGGTGGTCATCGAGGCCCAGGAGGAGTCCGAGACCCCGGTCGAGCCGCTGGCCGAGGACATCCCCGAGAACGGGCCGGGGGTGCTCCGGGTCCGTATCACCGCGGCCTCGGCGCGGGCCTTTTCCCAGCGGGCGCTGCGCATCCTGGGACAGGGCCGGCCGCCATGCCCGCTCTGTGGCCTGCCGCTTGACACTGAGGGGCACATCTGCCCGCGCCAGAATGGCCACCGGGCCGCCAATGGCTGAAAAGCCGCCCGCACGCCGGCTCTCCCGGCCACGCCCCCCGCGACGTCCCAAGCAGATCCCGGATGACCACGAGGACGCACTCGAACTGCTCCGCGAGGGCGAACTGGTGATCGAGGGGCGCCTGATCGTTGCCTCGAACGCCACTTTGTACTGCACGATCCGCCGCGGTTCCGCCGAATCGGCCTGCGTATACAAGCCGATCGCGGGTGAGCGGCCGCTGTGGGATTTCCCGCATGGCACGCTGGCCGGCCGGGAAGTGGCCGCCTACGCGGTGTCCCGCGTGGCCGGCTGGAACCTGGTCCCGCCGACCGTGTACCGGGATGGCCCGTTCGGCCCGGGCATGTGCCAGCTGTGGATCGAGCCCGACGCCAGCATGGACCTCGTGGCCCTGTCCCGGCGCTCAGATCACCAGATGCTCCGGGATATGTCCGTGTTCGACGCCGTGGTCAATAACGCTGACCGCAAGATCGGTCACCTGCTGCCGGTCAACGCGGAGCGGCTCTACGGGTGTGACCACGGCGTGTGCTTCGGTGAGGAGTACAAGCTCCGCACCGTGCTGTGGCAGTGGCGGGGCCGGAAACTGCCCGCGCGGGCCATCGAGACGCTGGTCAGGCTCCAGGGGGAACTGGAAAGCGGGCCGCTCGCCGACGAGCTGGCGCAGCGGCTGTCCGCCAGCGAGGTCCGGGCCACCAAGCAGCGCGTCGACCTGCTGCTCGAAGACCGCGTCCACCCGTACCCCCCAGAGGACTGGCCCGCAGTCCCCTGGCCGCCCTACTAGTCCGGGAGGCGCCCTCCTGGACCCCCACTCTGCTGGCCCGGGGGACGACCCCCCGAAGCCCCCGCCATTCGCAGGCTCGTGCAGGGCACGCCTGCGGCGCGGCTGCCCTCGCCCGCAAATCAGGTCTGGTACAACCAGCTCCCCACCGGCCCCTCGCATCCCGCCGGCCCCGCCCCCTCAGCCCGCGCCTCTTCGTGATCTAACGATCAGTGTCGTGATAGCGACACTGATCGTCTGATCACGACCGGGGTGTGGGGGCTGGGGGGCTGGTGTTGTCCAAGGGGTGGGAGCATACCCGCCTCGCCCGCAAATCGGCTGTGGTGAATGCTGCCGGTACGTGCGGGCGCCATGGCTGGGGCCTCACCGGCGAATTACCGGCCCGGTTCGCCGGGGTGGCGGCGGCGGAGGTAGCGCTCAAACTCGCGGGCGATGGCGTCGCCGCTGGCCTCGGGGAGGTCGGTCGCGTCCTTGGCTTCCTCGAGGGTGCGGACGTAGTCCGCGACCTCGGTGTCCTGCTCCGCCAGCTCGTCGACCCCGCGCTCCCAGGCCCGGGCCTCCTGGGGCAGATCACCCAGCGGCAGTGACATGTCCAGGACGTCCTCGACGCCCCGGAGCAGGGCCAGCGTGGCCTTGGGACTGGGCGGCTGGGCCACGTAGTGGGGCACCGACGCCCACAGCGACACCGTCGCGATGCCCGCCTGCGAGCAGGCATGCTGGAGCACCCCGACGATCCCCGTCGGGCCCTTGTACTCCACCGGCTCGACGTGCAGCTCGCTGGCCAGAGCCGGATCGGACGCCGCCGCGGCCACTGGTACCGGGCGGGTGTGCGGGGAATCCGCGAGCAGCGCGCCCAGCAGCACGACTGTCTCGGCGCCGAGGTCGGCGAGGGACCGCACCAGCTCATCGCTGAAGCCGCGCCAGCGCATATTGGGCTCGATCCCGTGGACCAGGACGATGTCACGGCCCAGGCCCTCCGGGCTGGCCACGGACAGTCGCGTGGTCGGCCAGACCAGCCGCTCGGTCCGGCCCTCGGAGACCTCCATGACCGGCCGGGTCACCTGGAAATCGTAGTAATCCTCCGGATCGATGGCGCCTATCTGGGTGGCATCCCAGGCCAGCCCCAAGTGGTCGACCACCCCGCTGGCGGCCTCCCCAGCGTCATTCCAGCCCTCGAAGGCAGCGATGACTGCTGGCGAACAGAGCGCTCGATCGCCGTTCAGCTCGATCACCCACCACCTCCTTCGCGGGCCGCCGCTTGCCCGGATGACTCCAGGTTACGTGTACCTCGTTGATCACCGCGTGGCCCGGGGTCGGTGCCGTTGCTCCCGGCTCAGCCGTCCCCAGGACGCGTCGCCCTAGAATAGGGGGCCTATGACGAACACTGCCCGCCCGGCCCAGGAGGCCCGGCCGGAACTCGGTGCCGTCCTCGGGGATCACGTGGTGGTAGCCGATGGGGCAATGGGGACGATGCTCCAGGCCAGTGACGCCACGCTGGAGGATTTCGACGGACATGAGGGATGCAACGAAATCCTCAATGTGACCCGGCCGGACATCGTCCGCGTGGTGCATGAGGGTTATCTCGAAGCCGGCGTGGACTGCGTCACCACCAACACTTTCGGGGCAAACCTCAGCAATCTGGGTGAATACGGGCTTTCCGCGCGGATCGCCGAGCTGTCCGAGGCGGGAGCCAGGATCGCCCGGGAGGCGGCGGACCAGTGGTCCACCCCTGGGCGCCCTCGCTGGGTGCTCGGCTCCATGGGGCCGGGCACCAAGCTTCCGACCCTGGGCCACGCCCGGTTCGCCGATCTGCGCGACGCCTACCAGCTCGGCGCGGCGGGGCTGATCAGCGGCGGGGCCGATGCGATCATCATTGAGACCAGCCAGGACCTGCTCCAGGCCAAGGCCGCGATCATCGGGGCGCGGCGGGCCATGACCGGGGCGGGCGCCCAGCTCCCGCTGATCGCCCAGGTGACCATCGAGACCACCGGCGCCATGCTGCTGGGCAGCGAGATCGGCGCCGCGCTCACCGCCCTGGAGCCGCTGGGCATCACCCTGATCGGGCTGAACTGCGCGACCGGGCCCGGTGAGATGAGTGAGCACCTGCGCTACCTGGCCGGGCACTCGCGCATCCCGCTGTCCTGCATGCCTAACGCCGGGCTGCCGGTGCTCACCTCCGACGGTGCCCGGTACCCGCTGAGCCCAGACCAGCTGGCCGACGCGCACGCCAGATTCACCGAGCAGTTCGGGCTGGCCCTGGTCGGCGGGTGCTGCGGCACCACGCCCGAGCACCTGGCCGCCGTGGTGGAGCGGCTGCACGGGCAGCCGGTGGCACCGCGCAGGCCCCGGCCCGAGCCCGGGGTGGCCTCGCTCTACCAGCACATCCCGTTCCGGCAGGACACGTCGTTCCTGGCGATCGGGGAGCGTACCAACGCCAACGGCTCGAAGGCGTTCCGCGAGGCCCTCATCGAGGGCCGCTGGGACGACTGCGTGGAGATCGCCCGGGCACAGACCCGGGACGGCGCGCACCTGCTCGACCTGTGCGTCGATTACGTGGGCCGGGACGGCCCGGCCGACATGACCGAGGTCGCGGGCCGGCTGGCCACTGCGGCCACGCTGCCGCTGGTGATCGACTCCACCGAGCCCGAGGTGATCAGGACCGGGCTGGAGCTGCTGGCCGGCCGGGCGGTGGTCAACTCGGTCAACTACGAGGACGGCGACGGGCCTGACTCGCGGCTGGCGAAGGTCATGCCCCTGGTCGTGGAGCATGGCGCCGCGGTGATCGCGCTGACCATCGACGAGCAGGGCCAGGCCCGCACCGCCGAGTGGAAGCTCGCGGTGGCCACCCGGCTGATCGAGGACCTGACCGGGAACTGGGGCATGCGCCCGTCCGACATCATCGTGGACTGCCTGACGTTCCCCATCGCCACTGGCCAGGAGGAGACCAGGCGCGACGCGATCGAAACGATCGAGGCGATCCGGCAGCTCAAGCAGCGCTACCCGGAGGTCCAGACCACGCTGGGCGTGTCGAACGTGTCGTTCGGGCTGAACCCGGCCGCGCGCGCGGTCCTGAACTCGGTGTTCCTCGACGAGTGCGTGCGGGCCGGGCTGGACTCCGCGATCGTCCACGCGTCGCGGATCATGCCGATCGCCCGGATCCCCGAAGAGCAGCTGCAGACCGCGCTCGACCTGGTGTACGACCGCCGCCGGGACGGCTACGACCCGCTGGCCCGGCTGCTCGAGCTGTTCGACGGGGTGGACGCGGCCGCGGTCAAGGCCAGCCGCGCGGCGGAACTGGCCGGGCTGCCGCTCTGGGAACGCCTCAAGCGCCGGATCATCGACGGCGAGCGCAACGGCCTGGAGGCCGACCTGGACGAGGCGGTCGCCCAGCGCCCCGCCCTGGAGATCGTCAACGACGTGCTGCTGGACGGGATGAAGACGGTCGGCGAGCTGTTCGGTTCGGGCCAGATGCAGCTGCCCTTCGTGCTCCAGTCGGCCGAGGTCATGAAGCTCGCGGTCGGCCACCTGGAACCGCACATGGAGCGGTCCGGCGAGGATGGTAAGGGCCGGATCGTGCTGGCCACAGTCAAGGGCGATGTGCACGACATCGGGAAGAACCTGGTCGACATCATCTTGACCAACAACGGCTACGACGTGATCAACATCGGCATCAAGCAGCCGGTGTCGGCCATCGTGGACGCGGCGACCGAGCACGGCGCGGATGTCGTGGGCATGTCCGGCCTGCTGGTCAAGTCCACCGTGGTGATGCGGGACAACCTGGCCGACCTGAACAGCCGGGGCCTGGCCGGCCGGTGGCCCGTGCTGCTCGGCGGTGCCGCGCTCACCCGCGCCTACGTGGAGCAGGACCTGGCCAGCTTGTTCGACGGCGAGGTCCGGTACGCCCGCGACGCCTTCGAGGGGCTCCGCCTGATGGATGCCTTCATGGCTGTCAAGCGGGGTGAGGCCGGGGCCCAGCTGCCGCCGGTGCGCGAGCGCCGGGTCGCCGCCGGGGCGCGCCTCCAGGTCACCGAGCTGGGCGAGATGCCCGCCCGGTCGGACGTGGCCACCGACAGCCCGGTGCCCGCCCCGCCCTTCTTCGGCGACCGGATCGTCAGGGGCATCCCGCTGGCGGAGTACGCGGCGTTCCTCGACGAGCGCGCCACGTTCATGGGCCAGTGGGGCCTCAAGCCCGGGCGCGGCAGGGACGGGCCGTCCTACGCCGACCTCGTCGAGACGGAAGGACGGCCGCGGCTGCGGATGTGGCTGGACCGGGTGCAGAGTGAGGGGCTGCTCCAGGCCGGAGTGGTCTACGGCTACTTCAGGGCGGTCAGCGACGGCAACGACCTGGTCGTCACCGGCGGCGACGGGACTGAGCGGGAGCGGTTCACGTTCCCCCGGCAGCGCCACGACCGGCACCTGTGCCTGGCCGACTTCTTCCGCCCGGCGGATTCCGGCGAGACCGACGTGGTCGGCTTCCAGTTGGTCACCGTGGGCCCGGCCATCAGCCGCGCCACCGCCGAACTCTTCGCCAAGAACGCCTACCGCGAGTACCTGGAGCTGCACGGGCTCTCCGTCCAGCTGACCGAGGCCCTCGCGGAGTACTGGCACGGCCGGATCCGGGAGGAGACCGGCCTCGCCGGGTACGACCCGGCCGACCTGGACGGCATCCTCAGGGTCGGCTACCGCGGCTGCCGGTACTCCTTCGGGTACCCGGCCTGCCCGGACCTCGAAGACCGTGCCAAGATCATGCGCCTGCTGCGGCCCGAGCGGATCGGGGTCGCGCTCTCCGAGGAGTTCCAGCTGGAGCCGGAGCAGTCCACCGACGCCCTGATCACGTTCCACCCCGAAGCAAGGTATTTCTCCACTTGACGATGCAGGCCAACACGACCCTGCAGGCAGTCATGTTCGATATGGACGGCCTGCTGGTGGACTCCGAGCCGCTGTGGTTCGAGGCCGAGGCCGCGATCATGGACCGGATGGGCAGCCCCTGGGGCCCGGCCGACCAGCAGCACCTCATCGGCGGCTCGCTCACCCGGTCGACCGCCTACATGCAGGGCAAGGCCGCCCAGTCGGTGCCGCAGGAGGTCATCGCCCGGTGGCTCGTGCGGGGCATGGCGGACCTGATCCGGGCCCGTGGCGTGCAGGTGATGCCGGGCGCGCTCGAGTTGCTCGCTGAGGTCGCGGCCGCCGGCCTGCCGCACGCCCTGGTGACCTCGGCCGAGCCGGAGATCATGGTCGCGGCGCTGGACTCGATCGGGGTGCGCTTCCCCGTTACGGTCTGCGCCGCCGACGTGGTCCGGGGCAAGCCGGACCCCGAGCCGTACCTGCGGGCTGCCGCCCTGCTGGGGGTGGCGCCGGGGCGGAGCGTCGCGCTGGAGGACTCACCGACCGGCATCACGTCCGCGCACGCGGCCGGCTGCACGGTGATCGCCGTCCCCAGTGTGCCGCCTCCGACCGGGCTCGCCCGGCTGACCGTGCCGTCCCTGCGCATGGTCGATCTCGCTGCCCTGCGGGAGGCCGCCGCCGGGCGCACATCCCCTGACCCATGACGGTGCCATGTTGATTCGGTCACAATCCAGGCACGAGAAGGCCGTTCCACTGGCGCGGACCAGGCAAAACGGTAGATCCTCCGGGTAGGAGCCTTAGTGACCGGCTTCCGCACGGCGTTATGCCGCGACGGCCGGATAATTTTTTTCCCGTCACGAGCAACAGGGGAGCGCCGCCTGATGGCAGCACCGCTTGACGTGCCCGTCTCCGGCGAGGTCGCACCGGAGAACGTGCTCGCCGGGATCAGCGGTGAGGCCATCGAGGGCCGGTCACTCGGCCAGATCGCCTGGATGCGGCTGCGCCGCGACAAGGTAGCCATGGCCGGCGGCGTGATCGTGGTCTTCCTCATCCTGGTGGCGATCTTCGGGCCGTTCCTGGTGCAGAACCCGGACGTCTACCACGCGAACCTGATCAATCCGACCTTCAGCAGGCCGAACGGAGCATTCGGCGGGATCAGTCTCGCGCACCCGCTCGGCGTCGAGCCGATAACGGGCCGAGACGAGCTCAGCCGCATCGTCAACGGGGCCCGGGTATCGCTGCTTATCGCGTTCCTGGCTACCGCGCTCGCGGTCGGCATCGGCGTCGTCATGGGCATCATCGCCGGCTATGTCGGCGGCTGGGTGGACACGGTGATCGCCCGCTCCATGGACGTGTTCCTGGCCTTCCCGCTGCTGGTGTTCGCGATCGCGCTGGTCGGCGTCATCCCCTCGTCGGCGTTCGGCCTGTCCGGCAACTCGCTGCGGATCGGCCTGCTCATCTTCGTGATCGGGTTCTTCGCCTGGCCGTACATGGGCCGGATCATCCGGGGCCAGACGCTGTCCCTGCGGGAGCGCGAGTTCGTGGACGCCGCCCGGAGTATCGGCGCACGCGGTCCCTACATCCTGTTCCGCGAACTGCTGCCCAACCTGGTGGCGCCCATCCTGGTCTACTCCACGCTGCTGATCCCGACGAACATCCTGTTCGAGGCCGCGCTGTCGTACCTGGGAGTCGGCATCATCCCGCCCACGCCCAGCTGGGGCGGGATGCTATCGGACGCGGTCACGAACGGCTATTACTCGATCGACCCCATGTCCATGATCATTCCTGGCCTGGCCATCTTCATCACCGTCATGGCTTTCAACCTGTTCGGTGACGGGCTGCGCGATGCTCTCGACCCGAGAAGCAGCCGGTAGGCCACTGCATCACCGAAATTCGAAACATGAATCACGACAGGAGGCCTTTCACCTCATGAGGAGACCCAGGACCATTGGGCTGGCCGCGTTGGGGGTGGCTGCAGCGTTCGCGCTGGCCGCCTGTGGCGGCAGCAGCAGCGGGAGCGGCAGCGGTAGTTCCAGCTCATCATCATCCGCCGGATTCAACGCCGCGGTCACGACCGTGGTCAACCCGTCCACCCACAAGGGGGGGACGCTGACCTTCGGCGATAGCAGCACCCCCGACTCCACCGACCCGGGCAACACCTACTACGCGTTCATGTGGAACCTCACCCGGCTCTACACGATGCCGCTGATGACCTACAAGTCCTGCCCCGGCAAGTGCGGCCTGCAGGTCGTCCCCGACCTCGCGACCGGCCCGGGTGTCGTCACCGACAACGGCCTGACGTGGACCTACCACATCCAGCCGGACGTCAAGTTCGAAGACGGGACCACGGTCACCTCGGCCGAC
>Ga0187875_10000700_pt1 | contig 27240 bp, 29 predicted proteins | sample June2016WEW_17_1_2_FD_132978 | JGI IMG/M metagenome (GOLD analysis project Ga0187875, IMG submission 132978) | Peatland microbial communities from SPRUCE experiment site at the Marcell Experimental Forest, Minnesota, USA - June2016WEW_17_10 | ecosystem: Environmental > Terrestrial > Soil >...
ACTCCGATCTACTGGGAACAGTTCGAGCCGAAGCCGGGACAGTTCGATTACTCGCAAGTGGACTCCGTCATCGCGCAGGCACGCGAGCATCACGTTCATCTGGTCCTGCTCTGGTTCGGCACCTGGAAGAACGGCAGCCAGCATTACATGCCGGAATGGATGAAGCTCGAGCCCGAGCGCTATTCCCACGTCACCAACAAGAGCGGAGAACTGGTCGACTCTCCCTCTCCGTTCGCAACCGCATCTCTCGAAGCGGACAAGCGCGCCTTCACTGCCTTCATGCTGCACCTCAAGGACGCTGATTTGGAACGAACAGTGTTGATGGTGCAGGTGGAGAACGAAACCGGCACATGGGGAACTTTGCGCGACTACTCTCCAGAGGCGAACAAGCTCTTTGACGGTCCGGTCCCTGCCGAAGTCTTGAAAGCCATGGGCCAGACTCCAGCCGCGCTGGGCGCGAGTTGGGAGCAGGTCTTCGGTCCCGAGGCCGAAGTGAACTTCCATGCCTGGGCGGTTGCCAAGTACGTAGGGCAGGTTGCGGCCGCGGGCAAGGCCGTGTACCCGTTGCCGCTTTATGTCAACGCCGCTTTGCGCGATCCGCTCAAGCCGGGGGCTCCCGGCACCTACGAGAGCGGAGGCCCCACCGACAACGTGCTGTCCATCTGGAAGGCCGAGGCGCCGGCGATCGATGTCCTCGCGCCCGATATCTATATGTCCAACACCGCGGCTTACCTGAAGGTGATCGATCTCTATCATCGCCCCGACAACGCCTTGTTCATCCCAGAAACCAGCGGCGCCGTTCGTGAGGCCCGTTTCCTTTTTTCCGCCCTTGGCCTTCAGGCCATCGGCTACTCACCTTTCGGCCTGGATTACACGCGAAACCATTCCGCACAACCCGGCGATCCGGATGCGCAGAATGCGTTTCTTGACCCCACGGCGCAGAACTACGGTCTCATCGCTCCCATGATGCGTGATATTGCCCGCCTCAATTTCGAGGGCAAACTGCAGGCGGCAGCAGAAGTCGAAGGCGAGCCTGCCGAGATACTTCACTTTGGAAAATGGGACGCGCTGGTTTCCTACGGCTCAGGCGGCAGGGGCCCCGCCAAAGGAAATCCCGAGCCCGTCGGGCGCGCTCTAGTCGCGCAACTCAAGGACAATCAGTTTCTGGTCACCGGATACGTATGCCGCGTCGATTTCCGGCCAGCCGGCACCGAGCAGCAGCGAAAATCCGGAAACATCGTGGCAGGAGTTGGACAGACGCCTTCCGCGCAGATCGATGGCAAATGGCAGCATCGGCAATTCCTTCGCGTTGAAGAAGGCGTTTACAAAAACGACACTTTCAGATTCATGCGAATCCTGAATGGCGATCAAACGGATTGGGGGCTCAACTTCGGTTTTGAACCCGAAGTGCTCCGAGTTTCTGTCGCGGTTTATTGACGTTGGAAGAAGGAGATTCCCTTTTATGCGAAGGCTTCTTGCTGTTCTTGCACTCGTTGCCGGAATTGCCCTTGCTACTGTTTGCTCGCAGGCGCAGAACTCCAGCCAGCGTCTGGAACTCAACCGCACCGGCGAGTCAATTGTGCTGGAGCCTTATGCGCCCAATATTCTCCGCGTCACGCTAAGCCTGCAGCGGGAATCCGCGCTGGCCGCGCCGGGCTATGGTGTCGTGGCTGCGCCTGACGACGCCGGCTGGAGCGCAAGCCATACCACGCATGCCGACGTGTACAGCTCGCCGCGGATGGTCGTCACGGTGGACCGCGAACAGCCTGTGGGCCCGCCACGGCTGCAGACCATGGCCGACATTGCCAAGTACTTCAACGGCTCTACTCCGGGCGCACACATCACGTTTCGCACCCCCGATGGAATAAAGCTGCTTGAACTTACCGACTGGGCCCAGGACGCCCTCAATCGCAAGGCGGGCACGGCCAGCCTGGAAGCCGATCGCCGCCCCACCGACCCACAGTTCTACACCGTAGGCGCGACCTTTGCTTCGCCCGCCGACGAGCACTATTACGGACTGGGGCAGAATCAAGAGGGCAATCTGGACCATCGCGGACACCCGGTCCATTGCTGGGCGGATTACACTGCGCCTGCCGCTCCCAGCTTCTGCGTGCCATTCCTGATCACCAACAAGGGTTATGGGCTCTTGTGGGACAACCCCTCCAAGACCACCATCGAGCCGGGGTTTAACGAGCAAACCCGCTGGGTCTCCGAGGTGGGCTCCCGTGTTTCCTTCTTCGTGATCGCCGGCGCCACAGGGGACGAGATTTACTCGGGCTATCGTCTGCTCACAGGCCCCACGCATATGCTGCCCAAAGCGGCTTACGGTTACATCCAATGCAAACAGCGCTATGCCAGCCAGGAAGAGTTACTGTCGGTTGCAAAGGGCTATCGCGACCGCCATCTGCCGGCCGACGTGCTTGTGGTTGATTGGTTCTACTACACGAAAATGGGACAGATGGACTTCGATCCCCGGTTCTGGCCTGACCCGTCGGCTATGAACAAGCAGCTCCATGACATGGGCTTTGAAACCATGATCAGCGTCTGGCCGCGCTTTGTGCGCGATGACCGCTTCTATGCCGAGTTGCTGAAGAAAGGTTGGTTCATCCACCTCGCCGACGGCACGCCCATCGACGGGTTGCCTTACGACCGCGCTGGTTCTGACATCGACACGACCAACCCCGAGGCCGCCACGTGGTACTGGAACACGATCCGCGACAACATCATCAGTAAGGGTTTCGACTCCCTTTGGGCTGATGAAACGGAGCCCGATCTCCCCCCAAACGGCTCCTACTTCCATATAGGCCCCGGCACGGAATTCTTCAACGTATTTCCACTCTTCCACACGGCGGCGCTCTACAACGGCTTCCGTAAGGACGAGCCTGAACGGCGCGCGCTGATTCTTTCTCGCGACGCCTACACGGGGGCGCAGCGCAACGGAACCATCTTCTGGTCCTCCGACATCTATCCCACCTGGGATACGCTGAAGCGCCAGGTTCCCACCGGGTTGGATGTTGCGGCATCCGGGATCGCGTACTGGTCCAACGACACCGGCGGCTGGGTGAATCTTCCCGCGGAGCACCATCCGGCCCACCCGCCGTTGCTGGACCCGTCGGATGCCCGCGCCAACGTAGGCGGATATGACGACTACCCTGAGCTCTACACCCGCTGGTTCCAGTACGCCACGTTTCTCCCCATCTTCCGCACTCACGGCAGCCGGCGGGCGAACGAGGTGTGGTCGTATGGCAAACAGGCCGAGCCGATTCTTGAAAAGTACCTGCGTCTGCGCTACCAGCTGATGCCCTACATCTACTCCCTTGGCTACCAAACCTGGCTGACCGGCGCACCCTATATGCGTGCGCTTTTCATGGACTTCCCCAATGATCCAAAGGTCTCCGACTTGGGCGACGAGTACATGTTCGGACCAGCGTTTCTCGTAGCGCCGGTCACCGACCAGGGCGCGACCAGCCGCGAGGTCTACCTGCCGGCCGGAACCGATTGGTTTAACTTCTGGACCAACGAGCGCGTGAAGGGCGGCCAGACGATCACCGTCGATGCTCCTATCGACACCATTCCCCTGTTCGTCCGAGCCGGTTCCATCATTCCCCTGGGAGCTCCGGTCGAAAACACGCATCAACTGCAGGCGATTTCGCAGGTCCGCGTCTATCCTGGCGCCGACGGCAGCTTCACGCTCTTCTCCGACGACGGTACGACATATGCCTATGAGAAGGGCGCAGGCTCCATTACCCGGCTACATTGGGACGACGCAAAGCAGATGCTGACGCATGACGGCGCCGCCAGCTGGAGCGAACTTGACAGCATAATCGTCAGAATTGCCGGGCATTGATTCTAACTATGGACCATTGATTTCGGGGGACGTGAGCTCTGCCCATTTTCCCAAAGGTCCGATGACGGGTTAAATCTACTGAGTTACCTGTACTGATTTTGGAGGCAGATCACGATTTGAAGAGTCTCCCTGTTCTTACCGTTTGAGGCCTTCCGCCCGAAAGTAGCCTGACGGGCCACGTTCAAACCACCGGCCGCCAACACCAGGAGGATAGCCGTCCTGGACTGCTGGTTCAGGCAGAATCTTGATGCAGTCGCTTCCTTTTGCCGACGAAGTCCGTCAAGCTAACGCAAAAGTCATCCCGAGCTCAATCGGAGAACGTGCACTGCTTAAAGGGCCGGTTAGCTATGCGAGGGGAGCTTACCGGCGGAAGCCTCCATCATGATGCAGAATGCCTGGGCCTCGGTGGAAACACCCGGCAGGTCGAAGTTGGGTGCACCGCAAGCGCCCTGAACGAACCCATCGCCATCCATCATCAGCCGTGCGGCTCTGCGCATGCGACCGGCGTGCGCCCGATAGGTTGTGGGAAGCCAACCGGCCGCTACTCCTTCATAGATAGAAAAGGACAACATCTGAGCAAGGTTCGTTTCGACAAAAGTCGCCGGCTGGTCGACCACATCGTGAAAAAGCCCGTCGGGACGCTGGTATCGAAGACAGCCATCGACGATTTCTCGCGCAAAATCAGCCAGGCGCTCACGCTCACTCTGGCGCTCGGTCGGCAAGCTGCGCCAAACGCGAGCCAGACCCGCCGCGGCCCATCCGTTGCCGCCGCCCCAGAAACGGCCGTCCTTCAACAGTTGCCTGTCATCATCCCATATGTGCGCGAGGAGCTTCTTGCCTGGGTTCCAGAGCCGTTTCCAGTAGCCCTCGATCTGTGCCAACGATTCGTCATAGAAGCCCATCGCAGCGAGAAAGGGAGGCGCGCCATTGAAGCCATCGGCCCACATCTCGGGAGCGTTGAACACGTGATAGAGAATGCCTTCGGCGTTGCGTGGAGCGCCATTTCGAATCCAATGGAGCAGTCCGTCGACCGCTTGCCGAATCTCCGCATTTCCTGTCCACTCGGCTGCCTTGGCGTAGGCACAACCTCCCATGGCGGGGTCGGTCGGACCGCCGGAGCTGACAACCCCTAGACGCCCATCCGGCGTTTTCTGCACGATCGCAGCTTTGGTCAGCAGAATCGCCCTGCGCCGGTCGCCGATCTCGACCATCGCCTGCGCGAGAATGCCCTGTTCCCAGTCGCGGCGCTGCATGGCCAGGGCCGCGACGGTAGCATTTTCAATCCTGCGCGCACGTTCCGATTGCGGACCTTCTTTCGGGATTCCTTGCACAGAACTGCTTCTATCATGCGCCACCGCTTCAGGAAGGATGGCCAGTGGAGCAGTGAGCGCCGAGATTGTACGCAGAAAAGATCGCCGATTCACGAAAGGAACTCACAGTGAGATGGCTGGAACGGCAAGTCTCAACGATGAGACCAGACCGTGTCAACACGACCGGCTTTTGAAACACGACATGTGAAGGCCCTGCCGAAGTTTGAATTCCGCGAGTATCACCGGCCACCGCGCGAGTGCTCGACCCGACCGGCCAGTGTTTACAAATCCAATCCACCTGGATGTATAACCGGCTACCGAGAGAAGTGAATTCCAATGTTGAGCACTGGTTAGAAACCATGTGGACGCGTAGCCGACTTTTCGGCCAAGTGGAAAGTTCCGCACGGAAAATCAGTGAACACTACGGCGTTTGCGGGGACCGACCCTGTTTTGCGTGAGTAACCCATGATGGATCGGTGCGTTGGCCTGTTGGCGCGATTCCAGAGTCACCACTGCCGCATTCTTGAACACCGGTCGAGACCCATCGCCCAAAAGCTCCCTGATTCTTCAAATGGGGACGCACCAGCCACATTTACGCCGAAGCAACTAACAATACGAGGCACTGGGTAAGCAGGGACACAGCGAGCAGCGGAACACGGATCAATAACACCCTATCCCACGACGCCTGTAGCGCTCGACCGTTGCCGAGTCTTTTGCCCGTTTTTGCCGCATCGGTTTGAATTCGATTAATTGGTCTTGACAAGAGGTTGTAGAGAATCACGAACAGAATCAGCATGAGGAGCGATGCGAGATAGAACCAGCGCTGCCCACTCCTGCTTAATACGACCAGCAAGAGGTTGGACAAGACCGCCGAGACGCCCCAGATCGGCATCCGCGCGTCGGCGAACATGTGGAAGAAACCCATGATTTCGGTTCCGGCAGATGGTGAAGCCAATCTGAGAGCGGAACGGCCGATAGTCAAAAAGAACATATCCGTGCCGAACACAACTGCTGTGCTTAGAATGCCAACTAGAGATGCCAGCCAGATCCAATGATTCATTGTCCCTCCATCTTTCTAACCGTCGCCGCGGCGATTTGCTGGAATTCCTCCAGCAGATTGAATTCGCCCCAATGCTCGATCAGCTTTCCTTCGAGCCTGCTCCTCGACGCACAAGATCAAGCCTAGCGACCACCCGCCCAGTTGCTTGTGTTACGCCCTGATAAGCTTTAGCGCTGGTTAAACTCCTGGCGGTAGGAGGGTCAGGCCGAACGGTCCTCCAGTTCAACCAGTTGTGGGGGATTGGGGGCTGGCGAGCATTTTGCCACCGCCAAGAAGTACTCCTCTAGTCCGCCGGGAGTGATAACGAATACCAAACGGCTGGGCGTGGACGCCACGTTGCGAAAGCCGTGCGGAATGTTGCGGGGCAAGATCGCGGAGGCACCAGCGGAAACGGTCCGACGCTCATCTCCGACATGCAACTCGTAGCTACCGTCGAGAATATAAAATATTTCGTCCTCACGTGAATGGATGTGACGAGGGGGACCCCAACCAGGCGGCGTAATCTGCTCGATCACTGAATACCGTCCTGCAGTGCCGGCGGCGGTGGCGAGCATACGCATTGTGGTCCCGAGCATCGTGAAGGTGGGCCCACCACCGGCATCAGTCAGAATCGGATGAAAAGGCGGTGCGGCGACACCGGCGATAGCGTCTACCCTCATCTTGGCTTCACTCATCGGTTTAAGCTCCTTCCTTGGTCATCAAGACCACTCACTCAAGTACGGTCGCTCGATGCTGCCGCTCGAGTTCTATCAGGTAATCAGAAAGCGAACCAACTTCCTTTTTTCGCCTCACGGTCGAAAAGAACGATCACACGCATTTCTCTCAAATGACATGGATGAACAAGAGGCCGGCGACAAGCATCACCGCGCAGGTTGCGCCATGAACGGAGAACGCTTTCGACCTCGACCCGCCAGACCCCAGAATGATTGACATGTCGCCAAGAGGGATGATGGCGAGAGCTAGGAGCGCTATGCCTACCAGCCGGCTGTCAGCGGTCAGCATCATGGTCAGCAGGACCAATCCGGATGCGACGTCTCGAATTCCTTTAGGACGTAGCCAGGCACGAGTGTCAGCATCAGATGCAGGCGGCTTTAGACCAAATGATCCTGAGATTCGCTCAGGAGATAAAAGGTAGAAGCTACCGATAACAATGATCCCCGCAGCTATGAGAGCCGTCAGGATGAGCGGAACAGCGTTGTGCATAAGCCATCTCCTCGTTAGTAAATCCAGCAACGCTAGATAAGATGTTGCACATTCGGGGATAGATTCACCGTTCGCTAAAGAACTTCTAGCGGCGCTATAATTCCTATCGATGGCAGCGAATCTGGCAGCGAACCGAATTGCGGAACGAAAACTGCGTGACAGGCAGGCCCGCCGAGCACAAATCATCAGCGCCGCACGACGGATCGCGGAGCTTGAAGGGTGGTCCAACGTAACCCTTCGGCGGCTATCGGACGAAATTTCATACAGCCAACCCGTGTTGTACGCTCATTTTGGAAGCCGCGAGGGGATTCTCGCCGCGGTTGCTATCGAGGGTTTCCAGGAATTGGGCCTGGCTTTGGAGAAGGCACGGAAACGGATTAAGCGTGGAAATGCGGTCGAATCGGTCGCGGCTGCATATCTGGGGTTCGCCGCGTCTTCACCCGCACTGTATGAAGTGATGTTTTCGCTTGGCCTGAGCGTGCCATTCGATGAAGCGGCTACTCCACCGGAGCTGCGATTCGCGTTTTCCCAACTCCTGGAGTTGTTTCAGGGGCAGGGCTCGAAGCCAGAGGTTCTAGCGGAACTGTTTTGGGCGAGCCTCCATGGTATCGCCGAGCTAACAAGAACCAAGCGATTTCCGCGCAGCCGCCAGAAAGAGCGTGTCAGGGCGCTCGTCGAGCTCCTCACTTTTCCAAGATGAAACGGCACAGCTGGCGAAAGCGCGATGATTGTCATAGGCGCGCAGTCGTCTTTTCGCAAGCGACGCGAGATGAGTCCTCACAGGCTCGCTTCAGTCCCGAGATCTTCAACGGGGCGTCAGTGAGCGCATAATCACCGAGTCACTCTAATGTTCCAGATCCGGTACACCGAGTTTGGTCTTCGGTCGGCTCTTCTTGCCTTTTGCCCTATTTGTTGACGTCTTCCTCATGATTGCCGCCCTCCATTGTGGCGGATCATGAGGTTAACGAATCAGTGAGAAATGTGACTGCTATACCAGTTCTGATCTGCCTAATAGCCGCTCGATGAGCAATTGGCGATTTGGCGTAGAGCGAGAACTCTCCCGGAGACGTGCGCACTGGCAGGAGGTGCCGTGTTTCGCGCTGGGTTAGAACCGCCCAAAGTCTCCAGCTTTTCTGGCCTCTCGCGCCACCAGAAGGGCTACAGCCTTGGAGAGTCATTGAGTCCCCGTAGTCCACGGGCATAGCTCCAGCAACTCCTAAGCAGACAGAAGCTGTTATTGCTTTGAAGCACTGGATCGGCCGGATCGCTTAGGGATTGCGCTCTTCGGCAACCGCGGGACAGCCTGGACGCCTGCCCAAAGCGTGGCGATCGTCTGCTCGATCACGAGAGTCTGGTCAGGCAAGTCAGGCACAACCCCTTGGATAACAAAGAGTGTGGCGAGTCCGAAGATCGTGTACCACCAGGTGTGGGCTACCACCATGTCATTCTTACTTGGCAATCCTTCTTCCTTGGCAACATCGAAGAAAAGTTGCACGAAACGTTGGAACAAAGGCCTGCCAATGTCGTCGATATATTGTCCAGCGCGGATGCCGTTGCGGTTCTCCGGCCCAAAGAAGACGTTGCGGAATTGCTGTGGATGGGCAGTGCAGAACTGAATCAAGCCACGTGATGTCGCAAAAAGACGCTCTTTCGGTGAAGGATGTTTAGCGGCAATCGCGTCGAAGTTCTGAATCAGCAGCCCGATCGTCTCGCGGCTCAACTCGGCAAGAATGTGTGATTTGTCCGGAAAATGCTGGTAGATCACGGCGTGCGTATAACCGATTTCTTTAGCGATCTCACGAAGCGTCACGGCTTCGTAACCGCGATCGGCGAACATTTTACCCGCAGCCGCAAGGATTTCGCCCCGCAACCTCTCCTTGCGCTCTATCCGGCGACTTGGTGATGTGGATGTCACTTCAATAGCGTAGCCCGCATTGACGATTATTGCAACCGGTTGTTGATTTATAACCATTGTATATAAAACCACTGATTATTTTGCAACCAATGGTTTCAAAGAGCCTCTAATGGTCAGGGCGCTCATTTGGACGGGCGGCCAAATACGAGGCAAAAGGAGAATGCGATGAAAGTTCTAGTGTTTGGAGCAGCGGGCAGGAGCGGAGAAGCGCTGGTAGATGAGGCGCTGGCGGCCGGACATAAGGTGACGGCTTTCGTGCGTGATGCCGCGCAGTACAAGAAGGCGAACGTCAGAGTTGTTGCGGGCGACGCGCTGGACGCGGCCGCGGTTGACGCTGCGGTCGCCGGACAGGATGCGGTGATCGACGCGCTGGGCGGCAAGACGCCGTGGAAAGTGACGACGAGGGAAACGAGCGCGGCACACAATATTGTGGACGCGATGCGGCGCAATGGCGTGCGGCGATTGCTGAAGATTTCGGTGGTTGGTGCGGGCGAGAGCGTCAGGAACGCTGGCTTTTTCAACGAGCACCTGCTCATGAGGACGTTTCTGCGGGGTCTGCTGGTAGACAAGGCGGGCATGGAGGCCGAGATCGAAGGCAGCAACCTGGACTGGACGCTCGTGCGGCCGCCGATGTTGACCGACGTCGAGAAGACCGGCGTTGCCAGGGTGTTGAGCACGGAGGGCGGCGAGAAGGCGCACAAGATCGGGCGGGCCGATCTGGCAGCCTTTATGGTGCAGCAACTGGAAAGCAGCCGCTACGTGCGTCAGGCTGTGACGGTCACGACCACATAGCAAGGCCTTCGCGAGGGTCATTTACCTTTCTCATCGAGGCGATCCGACCGGCCGTGTAAAGGCCTGAAACGATTCATGCGACAGATAACCGTGGAACCTCACGAGACTAGCGAAGTGCTAGCTGCGCAACTCACAAGCTCTCGCGTTCGCATCAGAGCATCACCTTCGTTCTAACAAGGAGAAACGATCATGTATTTAGTTATGGGCATTACTGGAAAAGTTGGTGGCGCCACCGCGCGGCATCTGCTGAAGCAAAACAAACAGGTGCGAGCACTTGTGCGCAATCGCGAGAAAGCGGCGAAGTGGGCAGACCTGGGCGTGGAGTTGGTCGATGGAGACTGGAACGATGCGACAGCCATAGCGGCGGCGCTCAAAGGTGTTGAGGGCGCGTTCGTTATGTTGCCGGCTGTATGGGCGCCCTCGCCTGATTTCAGAGAAGCAAAGGGCGTGATTGCGAACTATGTCGAAGCGCTGACAAAGGTTGTGCCCCCGCGGGTGGTAGCGCTCTCGTCGAAGGGCGCGCATAGAACAAGCGGGGCGGGAATCATCACTGCCTTGTCACTCTTGGAGCAAGGTTTTCGCAGCCTGCCATCTCCGCTCGCATTTGTGCGCGCAGGCGGCTTTTTCGAAAACTTTCTTTTCGGCTTACAGGCCGCCCATGGCGGAACACTACCGGTCTTCTACAATCCTACAAACCGGAAATCGATAATGGTCGCGTCAGACGACATCGGCGCAGAGGTGGCAACGCTTCTGACCGGGCCGGCGTGGTCAGGGCATCGCGTCATCGAATTAGGTTCGATGGTAAGCGCGGATGAAGTGGCCGGACAATTGGGTGAAGTCCTGAAACTCGACGTAAAAGCCTTTGCAATCCCGCGTGCAGGGTGGGCGGAAGCGTTCGAGCAGTTCGGCGTCCCGAAGGGCCACACTGGACCTGCCGAAGAAATGTATGAGGCCATTAACGCGGGATGGATGGGCCTTGGAATCACGGGTACGGAGCACGTAGCGGGTACGACGTCCGCACGCGATGTATTTGCGGCTGCACAGAACGGCCTCTAGGCGTAAGTCCAGGGCAAGCTGAGTCAGGCCCGGCTCCTCGGGAACTGCGCCGCTGACCCCAGGAAAGATCCAGCTCAAACATGAAAGTTCTTGTCTTGGCTGCAACCGGAGGAACCGGACGGCCGATCGTCCGGTTCCGTCCTGGCCAAAGGCCAGGCCGTCCCACCCACGCAGCGCGTCGATTTCAGTCGCGTCCAAGAGCCGGCTTATTACCGAACGTTTTAGACCATTTAAACCGCAAGAGGAGGATCTTTTCAATATGAAAGCTGCACACACAACAGATAAACCCGCGTGGGCCGGTCGAGCAACTCAAATAGCCGCGATGGTAACAACCGGCATTGTCGCCTGCATGTGGATGTACTTCGGACTGCTATATCTAATTCACAATCCCGAGGATTGGAGGATCGCCAATCAGCAGCTTGGATACCCGCTCTATATCATCCCTCTGATTGGCGTGACCCACATCGTTGGTGGCGTGGGCCTTCTGATTCCCAATCTGCCTCGATTGACTGAGTGGATTTATGCTGGTTTCGCGTTCACTCTTTTACTCGCGTTCTATTCACAACTGAATGGCGGTGGCAGTACTTGGGATAAATTTGATCCGATTCTCGTCATGGCGTTCTTCTTTGCTTCGTATGTATTAAGACGCTGCATGCGCGCAAACAGGTGGTCGATATGAAGAACACGCCCGGCGGGAAGATGGGTTTGATTCCGGAACAGATGGCCGACTTCGGAGAGATGATCGCGCGTGTGCCGCTCAATCGGCCTGGAGAAGCCGAGGAAGTTGGCGCCGGGCTCCACTTCGCCTCGCATGAATCTTGCTTCACCATGGGAACGGAACTGCCTATCGATGGCGGCATCACGCCCCTCTTAGCCTTCCCGAACTTCAAACTCAACCGAAAGGAATAAGCCATGCCAACCCTGCTTGCTCTGGATGTACGCCCTCGCGGAGAGCGGTCGATCTCCCGCGCCCTTGGAAAGCGTTTCGTCGAACACTGGCAAGCGCGCAACCCAGGTGGCGCTGTGATCTATCGCGACCTGAACGCATCGCGCATTCCCTACATGGACAACGACTGGATCGGGGGTGTGTACGCTCCACCGGACGTGGAGCGCACCCCCGAGATGCAGGAGGCGCTTGCGTTCTCGGCCGAGTTGATCGCAGAGCTACAAGCTGCAGAATTGCTCTTCATCTGCACACCGATGTACAACTTCACCATCCCTGCCGTTTTGAAGTCGTGGATCGATTATGTGGTGCGGCCTGGCTACACCTTCCGTCTAGCCCCAGGCTGGCCGGGCATGCTGGCGAACAAGAGAGCCAGACTGATTGTGGTGTCGCGCGACAGCTACCATGCAGGCGAGCCGAGCGAGGCAGATGACCTGGTCACGCCGGTGCTGCGCAAGGCACTCAGCTTTATGGGTATCAACGACGTGGGCGTCGTGCGGGCAGGAGGGAGCCTCGCCGTGAACCTTGGCAAGGTCCGTATCGAAGATCACCTGGAGAGGTATGCGCCTGAGGTTGCGGCGCTGGCAGAAAGCTGACCCGAGTGTCTCGCAGCATCAGAGCAGACGCAGTAGGTCCCGCTAATGCCGGCTTGTGTTTACCAATCATGATGTCAACTGGTGATATCAAGCCTTAGTGCTCATTGACCCTATTCAGATCGATGCATGTCTTCGGCAAGTTGCTGTATAACCGGCTACCGAAGCAGTTGGTCACATTGAATCCGTATCGAAAAGCGGCCTCTAGGGAAAATCAGGAAGGCTGTTCTTGCAGTTCGACCATGTGGAAACGGTGGAGGGTTCGAGAATTCTTCTGCGGGGTGGAGCAGGGGTCAGCGGTGGGAAGGGCGGCGCACTCACAGGAATATCGGCCACATGGTTCGGCCCGGATGCACGTTTGCCTGTGGGAACGGCGATCAACGCCTACGTCAACCAAGACCAACGGATTCCCGTCCCATAGGGTTCTTCTTGGGGTGTCCATTCGCCTGACCAATTCGCGACTATCCGATTCGACGCGGATTCCCGAACGTACGAAGCCTGTTGCCCAATCTGGTGCCCAATAATTCCCGACTGGGAGCTTGTTGCGCCGGTTTTCGTGATTGGGTACGACGGTAAATGATTGATACGACGGGCGGCCCCACCGGAACCTTGCTTTAGGAAACTGCTGCTCTATCCATCTGAGCTACGGGGCCACTCAAGCAATTTTCCGCGGATTGTATTCGGGGCGTCTTCCGGCTTCTCGTCGCAGCAGTTTCGGAAACTGCCGGTCGATATTCGAGCCGGCCCTTAGGGCGGTTAGATCGGGTTGCTCGTCCCCCGATCCATCGATTGGCAGAACTCAGCGCTCGGAAACCTAATCCGCGGTGGTCGGTGACTTGCCACGAGTCCGCAACTTGCCGGCCGGTTTCTGTTCCTGTTTCTCGCTCGGGACGGCAGAAGCTTGCACGCTCTTGGCGTTGCTGACCGCATACAGGACCAGCTCGACCCGAGAAGAAACACCGAGCTTTTCGAAGATGTGAAACAGGTAGTTCTTGATTGTGTGCTCGCTCAATTTAAGTTCCCTGGCGATCTCCCGGTTTTGCATGCCCTCGGCCACGAGGCGCACAACCTCTTCTTCCCGTTTGGTCAGCAGACGCATTCCGTCTGCGTTCACCACCCTCATGGGCGCAAACTGGGAGAAAGCTTCGACAACTTCTGAGAGTTCGCTGCAGTTTCCCCATATCTGTCCTGCGTGAACCTGTTCCACGCATCGGCAAAGAAGCTTGAACGTGGATTGCGAAATGCAAAAGACGCCTCTTGCGCCGGCTCGAAATGCGTCCACGACCAATTTGCATTCGCTGTCGAAGAAGAGAATTACTGACTTTACTCCCGGCGAAGTTTCCCGGATCTTCGGCAGTACCCCGATACCACTCATGGGGCCGTCTTGTAATGTCGCAGCGATCAGCGCGACATCCACGTGTGCGGTCTGCAATGCTTCGAGCACGCCTTTTGCTGTGGTAGCGGTAGCCACCGCATGAAAGCGCTTTTGCCGGTTCAAAGCACCCATGACCAGCTCGCGTGTGAGCGAGTTCGGAGATGCGAAAAGAACGGAAATGTCACTTCGCTTCGGAGTCATCATCAACCTGTCCCGTGAATCATACTCGTGCTTCAAGCCCTGCTGATGCATCGCTTCCGGGACCAAGGTGCCCAGCGCATGCGTTTGCTGGAGCAACAAGACTCAGGAGCAACAGCGGCATCAGCAGCAAATTGGCCCCATGCATAATATGTGCTTTGCTGGCACCGAGCAGGCCGTGTACCGCACGGCCACAGGAGGAAGTATAAGGAGCAAGGCTCGAACCTTGGAAGAGGTGCAATCAGGCCCAAGGTGGAGGTCGATTCTGGAGAGGGTCAAGTGCAGGGTTGTCGAGTGCGAGCAATGGGAGATGAAGCAATGGCCCTGACCGCTGGGGATGAAAGCTTAGCCGGGCGGCGACACGGCCAGGGAGAGGCGCGAATTCTGGAAGAACGGAAAGCGCGCGGGCTGCATGCTCGTCGTTTAGCTGGACTGTCTTGGTTTCTGCAGGACTATGAATTGAGCGCAGGCCATCGGTGACCGAAATCACCGGAAATAGAATCACGATAAACACGAACAGCCCGAGGAATTGTATATGCCGGCTTTCAAGTGTGCGCCGCCCAGGCCGAAGCCAAAGGCATGCACTGGCGACAGCCGCGAACATCCAAGCGTAACTGAGGTACAAGTCCATCACCACTCTCGATTCTCTGCGAGCGATGGAACGGTTCACTTGGGGGAAGATTAAGCGTTTGGAGCGAACTCGGGCTCGCACAGAGGTCTTGCGGCGCAAATGCAACCAGAGTTTTTGACCTGCTTCTTTTGACTACGGATTAATATACCCCCATTTTTGATTCGACACGCGAACATTTTTGAAATCGATTTAGCGCAGGAGATTCGGCCATATTAGTACGGATGCTTGAACGCAAGAACATCATTTAGATTCATTCGAAGTTTTGTCGCGAACATCCCGAAAACTTCTCCTCGAGAATCAAGATCACCTTCATCTCCTCACGGCATTTTCGAAACACGCCGCGTCGTTGCCATCGTCCGCATTAGGATGCTGCAACGCAGGCGCTGAGACTTATGTTCTCAATTGTTTTTCATCACGTCTGCACCCTTATAAACATTGGCGATCGCGATGATCCTGCGAATTAGAGTTACGATTCAAATCCACCTGTAGAGTTCTTAATTGAGCCTGCGTACTATTCAAGTCCTTCACTCATCAATGTTGGTTGAGGAGTTAACACCCCGGTTATGGCAATTCGGGATCTCCAGAGAAGAAAGACCCCCCTTTAGAAGGGAGAAAGTCTCTAGTACCCATCAGGGCCAAATGCCCGTCCAAGGCACAAGGACACGATTCCAGACCACGATCTATTCGTCTCACTCGATGCCCACCGGAGAGGAAGAAGTGCCCCGAGGCGTTCAGTTTCTTGCAGCCATGTTCCAGTGCGCTTACATTGGGACTCTCTAATACAGTTCAGCATTCACCGGTTGTGGATGAATCGAAAGCGGCATTCACATGCAAAGGGTCATAGAACTGCGACGCGCCAAACGCTACTTGTTGAGCGTTCCGGCGCTCTTCACGTGGGCGCCCCAGGAGGGGAAGCCGCGAAACGGCAAGGGCGTTACTCGTGACATCAACGCTTTGGGGGTCTACGTTCAGTCGGATTCATTGCCGCCAGTCGGAGCACGAGTCCAGATGGAGATTGTGCTCCCAAAGTTGGCGGATTCCAGCCCCGGAATGCACTTGCAAGGCGAAGGCGTAGTTCTTCGCTGCGAGAGCGGCCAAGCGACGAAACGTGGTTTTGCCGCTTCGGCACTGTTTTACCCCGAAGCGACAGATGCAGTTCTGTCGCAGCTCAAAGCTTCCGGACAGATTGCTTGAGCCAGGCTGTTAAGCTGGCGCGCAATGTTCGACGCGCCTCTTCGATAGGCGGTTTTTCCTCCGAGGAGGCTGTGGAAAAAGGGACTTTCCGAGTAAGGATGGCGAAGCTTTGTCTGAAACTGCCTATCAAACGACCGGCATCGAGGACAAGCGGGCGTTCTGTACTTGTAGATACAGTTCGCCGCCACGACGACACTTTTAGTTAACGGGCCCATAGAGTTTGAAGCGTTTATCCATATTTGGGGGATGCTGAGATGGCAAGCGCACAAGAAGTGCGGCCTATTGAGACTCACAGCGGACGCAAGTTCCAAATCGCGGTGCTGGACGCTAATCCGGCAGTCCTGGATTACGTTCATAGGATCCTCGCGAGCCGCTACAGCGTGAGCCTATTCACCGAGGCCGAGGCACTCAACACGACCCTCAGAGAATCGCAAAAGCCCGACCTGATCCTAGTGGACTGCGACCTTGCGGAGGATAAAACTGCGGAGGATTCGCTTGCAGTGCTTGCGAGTATTCATGTCTCGAACCCGACAATTCCGATTATTATGCTTGCTTGTTCTGCTTCGGCCGGGCTGAATCAGGTTCTCGCGGCTGCTCGTCTCGGTGCGGTTGACGTAATCCTCAAACCATTCGGAGAGCGCGAAATCCACCTTGCTGTCCAGCAATGCCTCAAAAAGCGCCATGTGCGGGCCGGCGACGAGGACGCCGAAGAGATTCCGCTCGATGAAGACACATCCTTTGTTAGATCCTGCAAACGCATGCGAGAGATCGAAGCTCAATCCAGACTCGTGGCGCGCGCCGACATTCCAGTTCTTATCCTCGGTGAAAGCGGTACCGGCAAGGAAGTCGCTGCGATGTTGATTCACAAGCTTTCGGCTCGCAGCAAGCGCAGCTTTCTCAAGGTCAATTGTGCGGCCATGCCTGCAGATCTGCTCGAAAGCGAACTCTTCGGGTACGAGCAAGGCGCCTTTACGGGAGCAGTTAAGTCCAAGCCAGGCAAATTTGAGATCTGTAATCAGGGCACAATCTTCTTGGACGAAATTGCAGAGATGCCGCCTTCTCTTCAGGCCAAGCTGCTACAGGTTCTTCAGGATGGGAGCTTTGCGCGTCTCGGAAGCCGTTCCACTGTGAAAGTGGATGTCCGCGTCATTGCCGCAACGAACATCAACATCAAAGAGGCAATTGCGCACAAGACTTTTCGGGAGGACCTCTACTACCGCCTGAATGGATTTACGCTGCACATTCCGCCATTGCGGGAACGCACCGAAGAGATCCCGATCCTGTGCCGGCACTTCATGCGCAAAGTTGTTGCGAAATACGAGTGCGATCCGTTGCCGATTTCGCCCGCACTCATGCAGGCCATGGTCAGTCACACATGGCCAGGTAATCTTCGTGAGTTGGAAAACACGATCAAGCGGTACCTTGTTTTGGCCGACGAGCATGCCATCATAAACGAGCTGATTCCGTGGCAGCATACCCAAGCGCTGGAATCTCTCGGGGATATCGAAAGGAAACAGAACGGCCTTAAGCATCTGGTGCGGAATCTGAAAGGAGGGGCCGAAGCTGTGGCGATCGCACAGTCGCTGGAACGCTCCGGCTGGAACCGCAAGGCAGCGGCTTGCGAACTGCAGATCAGTTATAAGGCCCTCTTGTACAAGATCAAACAATACAATCTCAGTCCACCGCCGAGACGGCCTGAATCGGTGCCAGCGAGCCTGACCCGGTTCGAACGGGCCCAGTCTTCGCTTACGGCAGATTAGTTGGAAAAGGGGATATAGCTTCAATATCGAGCTGTCCGCTTTATTTGGACTGCGAAAGAAATCACCCGAAACATGATCGAGATGAACACAGACCGCTCAGAAAAGGTTGTGGTGCAGTTCGGAGCCAGAACGCTTAAAGGCTACCTGGAGTCTCCGACTGGGAACACGATCGAAGAGTTGCTGAAGGGCGCTCCTCTTAACGCTCCCGCGTCTCTGCGGATTCGGTCACTCGAATCAGATGTTGTCGAGGAGATCTCAATTAAGGATGTGAAGGCCATCTTTTATGTGCATAGTTTTGAGGGCGATGCAAAACACAAGGAGTTGAATTACTACGGAAAGTCACCTATCGTCCACGGGATATGGATGAGAGTCCAGTTTCTCGACGGCGAAGTGATGGAAGGAATCGTACACAATTCCCTCCGTTATCTGGTTGACCCTGGCTTCTTCCTTTTTCCGACCGACCCTTTCAGCAATAACAAGATGGTTTACGTTGTGAAGAGCCAGCTCGCCGATCATCGCATTCTCGGTACGCGAAGCCTTCAGGCGATGGGCATCGCGTCCCTGAAAATGGAATAGTCCAGGATTTGCGCAGCCACTCCGGTTAGGCCCGTTGGGCTTTCCTCCATGCGAAGCACACGTCCCCGGCATCGAATTAGGCAGCAAGTGGAAAGTGTGATCTCGGGAGGCAGGTCAACAATAAAATCGATATCGTGGCTGATTTGTCTGCTATCGTCCGCGCTCAGACAGAAAAACACTCCCCTGTCACTCAAGTCCCTGGTATAAGCTGGAATCTTGCGATCCCCTACGGTCACCGTCAGGGGTGCACTCACCTTAAAGCGCTCAGCTTTCCGGCGATCTCGAGCGGATTCCGAATCATCCGTCATACGCACCATTTCATTCAGAACACCCTTGCTTCTCCCCGAGTACGAGACATGGCTCGTTTGCCAAACCTGCAGAGTCATACACTCCTCGGCGCGAAAGTCTCGCGGATGCTAGCCACAACCGCTTCACTGAATGGCACATAAAGTGTCTTGCAATCTCAATGCCAGAGTCTCTTCGCAAAAGGCTTGGGATAGTGGCCTTCAACGAAGCGGAAGTGCAGATTGTTGCGCATCACGTGAGTAGAAATTGAACATTCTGGTCTGGGCGGCATCTTCTTGTCAGAGCGGATCAGTCCGCGCAGGTTTGAGGCCACCTTTCTGCAATGTCGGCAAACCAAGATAAAAAGGGGCCACGGACGCCGGGAAAGCTCTCAGAATGGACGCTTCCACTGATCCATGACCCTGGTTGCTGCGAATCAGAGCCGAAAAAGGAGATCACAGCTTAAGTGATGCGCCTCTTTCTACGGTAAAGAGCGCCAGCGGCGGCGAGCAGGCCGCTGCCGAGCAGGATGAGGCTTCTGGGCTCAGGCACAGGGGTAGGTCCAATGAAAGTCTGAGGCAAACCGTCCGTGTTAGGCAGCTCCGAGCCAGCTTCTGGAACATACAGTTGATAGCCGTCGTAGAAGCTTGCGTCATTTGCAAGCGTGTGACCGCCAACAAAAGTCTCCGCCGCGCTGTATTCGGCTAGTATGTTGCTAGCGTCAGCTAAGCCGAGATTATTGTAGAGGACCGAATAAGAATCCAACGCAGAATCGCTTACTATCCAAGCCGCCCACTGCGCATCGCTGATAGTTTGTGCCGAGGCGCCTGGGGTCAGGATTACGCTGTCAAGATATGCGTCTTCCTCTTCTTGCGTTGCAGTGAGATCGTCAGGGCTACCGGTCACCGGGGTACCGATCGCAGTGATAGTGGCTGTCCAGGTCTCGTTGGGCGTCGATAGATAGATCTCCTGCTCGTAGCTGACACACATAAGCGGGACCTGTGACCCGCCGTTGATCTCGAAATAGTAGGGGTAAGTGTAGACCCCTCCGGAATTGGCCCCCCCGACGCCGGTGAAATCCATATTGACGGTAGTTGCGGATGCTTTCAGCGGACTGAGCCAAGACAGAAAACAGATCGCAGAAACGGCAAGAACACTAGATATACCAAATTTATTCATATTGCCTCCAGGCTTGGTCGTGCGTTGCCAACCCTGCTAGACCGCTTACAGTGGTCGCCCCATGCGGCGCACATTGGCCCCGATGATCTGCCATCTCCTACTGCAGGTTGGGGGCCAAATGGAAACAATTTAGATTCAGCGACTTGCGCGTGCGAGAATTCGAGCGTGCGCAATGTTTTGCGCATCGTTTTGCCATAAAGCTTCTGGATTAGACAGCACCGGGCCACAACGGGAGCCCTGGAGGACAGCAGGAGAGAACCACATGCCGGAACTAACTGGCGAGCCTGCTTGGGTCAATACAATTCATTTAAAGATCTTGGACAACGATCCGCCGGCCAAGTTCCGGCCCCGACCGCAGAAGCAACGGCGCAGTGCCCAGAGGGCGGCCAGGTGGGGTACCTAAATATGCGGAATGACAAACAAAAGGCTAACCATCGACCACAATTTTTTCTCATTCCGTAGCCTTCGACGATAGTCGAAAATGGAGGAATCCGTTCTTGTTCGATATCGTCGTTCGCCATGCCATCATTAACCCAAGCAGCCCCGCTCCGATTAGCATGAGACCCCCTGTGCCCGGCTCTGGGACTGGGACAACGTTGGCGATGACCACGAACGAGCTTGGCTCATTGTCATATAAGGTCACCTCGTCGCCACCTACATTGCTAATCGTCAGGGTGTTAAGGCCGTCAAAGGGCAAGTAGGCCCCAAGGTAAAAAACGTCCTCTCCGCTCTCCTGAAATATCAAAGCAGCGCCAGTTTCTTCGGCATGCGTGTAATTGAAGGACAGGTTCGTAGACGATCCTTCAAGACCAGGACCGCCGAAGGTAGCGACCGCAGAATCCGCGGAATTGATGGTGGCCGTGTCTGTCCCATCGTTCAAAGTCAGATCCCAGCCGACGATGTTGCTTGCAGAGAGAAAACCGACCGTGCCGTCCGTTGTTATGGTGCCATTGACGCTGCCTGTTGCGCCGATGGATTCATTAACTGCGTAGGTAATGTCGTCGGCTCTCAGAGCCGCGGGCGCGACCATGGCCGCGACTACTATGGCGATGATTCCCAAACGCTGTCGCATCTTCTAAATCCTCCCACCCGCCCGCCAGAACGAGTGTCGACTTACACTCGGCCCTCTTCCTTACCTTTAGCCGTGAGAAACAAGAAGAACGAACTGACTACGTGCGCAAGGCCAAGGCGGACGTCTTGGACTTCCTGAAAGCTACGAACGCCAAGCCAAGGAGGCCGGTGCCGAGTAGAAGCAGACTGGTCGGCTCCGGAGTCAAGACGATATTGTCGACATAGCCATATTGCCCGCTGGTCGGCGTAAGGGTGATATCGAGAGCCGTGATGCCAATGAGGGAGTCCGCAGCGTCGCTTATTGTGAAGTAGTAAACAACGTCACCATTACCGTTCAAGCCGTCTACAGAACAAACGCCGGCGGTAGGGGTGCAGCTCGATCCGTTCAAAGTGCCTGTTATATCAAATTCCTGCGTGGCGCCATTGTCGCCGACGATCGAATAGGTCATGCTGCCATCGCCCACGTGCGTGCCTAGATCCACGCTCTGAAAACTGAAATCACCGCCGTTAGCAACTGCGATGGTTTGTGCTGCGCCGGTTCCTGAGGAAATACCGGGTGGCGGGTTGCCTTGGTAGAAGTTGTAATCCCATGAGCCGGCTGTGGGGGTAACCGTAAATCCGCTCTGGCTCCAGCTGGTCATGGACTGGGTAGTAGGGCTAGTGGTGCATGCGGGACCCCCGTTCAGGCTTCCTGGGCAGCTGAAGTTGATGGTTGTGGCCATGGCCGCCGGGGCCATGGCCAGCGATGCCGCAATCGTGGCTAGGGCAATTGAGAACTTCGTCATACGACCTCCTGGAGAGGCCCCCACGGGCGTTTAGTTATGAATGCGAGACCATGCCGGATGCCTTCGCTTTGCGGAAGGTTAAGAACGCCAAGCCGAGCAGGCCGGTGCCAAGCAGCAGCAGCGAGGTTGGTTCGGGAGTCAGCGAAACTGTCATTGTGCCTCCGCCGATAATGTCAGAGTCGTCCCAAAACCAGTTGGAATAACCTGGGCCATTGCCGCCGTTATCCCCTGCCCAGATTTCGTTGAAGGCAGGAGAACTAGGATAAGAACTCATAGCGAAAAGCAACCCCTGCCCGTCGAGGTAGTCGGCGTACCCATTTGATGAGTTCAGGGGGTTGAAATAAAGCACATTGTCGGCCTCCTCGGCGCTCAAATCGCTCGGGTTGGAATCAATGACGCCACTGTATGTGCCATAGCCGCTCGTTGTGGTGATCGATCCGCTAGTGATTAGGTAACTTCCTGTGCTGTCGATCTCCGTTCCTACAAGCATTCCGCTGGAGCTGACACCGGCAGCGTAATAATCGAAGTAAAACGTGTCTGCCTTTGCTGCCGGCGTGATCGAAAGGGCCGCGGCTATTGCGACTAAAGCTAGATAACATTTCTTCATTTGCTCCTCCTGGAGTCGCCCTCGCGGGCTTCTATGCTGCGTTTGCCCCCTGCAGAGGGCTGGATATGGATAAAAATGCGGTTCCAATCCGTAACAACGCGCTTAAGTTCGAACTACATCGATGCCACCGGCCTTCGCGCCTGGATTCCTTGCATATTTCCAAGGATTTGCAGGATCGACTCTGAGGCCTGAAAGTTGCATTCCTATTGGAAAGGCCAATGCAACCCTGCCTCGACGCACCAGTCGCGCTCACTCCTTCCTCTGCACATTCGGAGCCAAAGAATTGTCTTGTAGATTCAATGGCTTACGTTCACGACGATTGGGCAATGCGCAAGTTCTTGCGCATCCATGTCCCAGCACGGTTCTCTTCACGGGCTTGAAGCGAAGGAATTCGGGAATGCAGATGCAAGCAGGCAGAGGAATGGGAGACCGAGGTATTTCGCCGCTGAAGAGAATCGCAAGATCCCCACGAGCCAACCACAAGGGTCGCTCCCGGCGGCCCTCAGGATTTTCGCAAAGGGCCGATTACAAGCCTGTCCGGGGCTGATACGATGGGGAAACTCATCGGTCGGCCGAGGGAATGTACGATGCATTAAGCGGGCAACAACGATTGGCATCCATGCCCGAGAATGCAGAGAGGCGCCCCGGTGAGAAGCAGCGCTGATTTCAGCAGAAATAATTTAGATTGCCTTCGCTTGATTCTTGCTTCCATTGTTGTTCTCTATCACCTTAGCCTGACAAACGTCCCCGCCCTCGCTTTTGACAGGTATTTTTCTGCTCGATTCGCAGTCGACGCCTTCTTTGTCATCAGCGGACTCCTCATTTATCGCAGTTATGTCCGGTCGTCTTCAGTTCGCTCATATTCTGAAAAGCGAGTCCGGCGGATCTATCCAGCCTACGTTACAGTTGTCGTTCTGGCTGCACTCGCGCTATGCCCGCTGAGTTCCCTACCTGTATCGCAGTATTTCGGAGCCGGCTTCTGGAAGTATCTGGGCGCGAATCTAGCGTTCCTCAACTTCCTCGCGCCGTCGCTGCCGGGAGTGTTCACTTCCAACAGCATCTCCGGTGTGAATGGCGCTCTGTGGACGCTCAAGATTGAAGTTGCGTTCTATTTGTTCGTGCCAATCCTCCATTGGATTTGCAGTCGGCTGGGAACCAAGAAGGTGATGGGTGCAATCTTTCTCTTCTCCTACGCGTGGAAGTACGGCTTCGCATACCTGGCTTCTCTGCACCGATCACCGAGTGCTTTTTCGCTCGACGGTTCGCGGAGTATCTATGACATGCTCGAGGTGCAGTTCCCTGCTCAGCTGATGTATTTCTGCGCCGGAATATTGCTTTTGCTCTATTTCGACAGACTAAAGTTCCATTTTCTGGCTATCGCCATCATCACGGCATCTTTGTTTCTTCTCGATCATTTCTTCACGAGAGGCTTGATCGACGTCCTATGGATCTCGGGTTTGGTTTTCGTCTTCGGCTTTTGGCTCTATTTCGGAAACTTTGCGAAGTATGGCGACTTTTCTTACGGCGTCTATATCGTGCATTTTCCCATCATCCAGACCATGATATCCTTCGGCCTTGCAACAAAACTGCATCCGGCTGTCTTTGTACTCATGGTGCTCTGTCTCGTTGGTCTGGCGTCGGTCCTGATGTGGCACCTGGTTGAGAAACGGTTCCTGGCAGGTAGCTCCCATTACCGCCAGGGGTCCGTGAAGGTCCCGGCGTAACCTTCTGTGTGGGCGCGACGGCGTCCGTTATTTAGCATTGTTTTGACAGATTCGATCCGGCCGTCCTCTATGGGCTTTGCTCTAACCATTCTCTATCTCGTTACGAACTACCTGACGCCGGTCACCTTGTTCGGGCCGCTCGCGGAATACAGAATTGAAGTGATTCTCGCGGCGCTGATCCTGCTTGTATCTCTTCCCAAGTTACCTGGGTCGTTTATCTTCAAGACGCCGCAGTCTCTCGCGTTAATTGGGTTGGCGATTGCGACGATCTTGTCGGTGCTTTTCGGGCAACATTGGGCCGGTGGCGCGGTTAAGGCGTTTCTCGACTTCATTCCGAATGCTTTTGCATTCTTCCTGGTGTGCCTGCATTGCAACTCGAAGAGAAAGCTGCAGGCCCTGGTCGCGATGCTGCTGTTTGTCTGCCTGTTTGTGATTGCGCGCGGATGCATCGACCTGCGCCACCTCGCACCTCAGGGGGCGGAGGTTCAGGCAGGGCAATCGGAGAGAGAGGATCCGGATGTGTGGAACATGGAACATCCGTACCTTCTGGCAATGGCGAGCAACCAGGGACAGATGATTTACCGGATCAGAGGGCTGGGACTGATCAACGATCCGAACGACTTTGGACAACTGCTGGTCTGCGTGACTCCGCTGCTGTTCTTCTTCTGGCGCGCGAAGAAGCTGGTCTTCAACATCGTGCTTGTCGTCTTGCCGGCGTGCGTGCTGCTGACCGGCGTTTACCTTACGCACTCGCGCGGAGCACTGCTGGCCCTGATGGCCATGGCGGTCGTGGCGGCGCGGCGGCGCATCGGGACCGTTCCCGCGCTGGTATTGGCAGTCGCGCTCTTCGCTGGAGCCATGGCGTTGCACTTCACCGGCGGGCGAGATATCTCGGCCGAATCGGGCGCGGACCGCACGTCGCTGTGGGGTCAAGGGCTGGAAATCTTCAAGGCCCATCCCTTGTTCGGAGTGGGCTTCGGAAACATGGGGGACTACACCGACACTCATCAAACTGCGCACAACTCGGTGGTGGTTTGCGCGGCAGAGCTTGGCTTGTTCGGGTTGTATTTCTGGTCCCTCTTTCTGTTGCCAACTGTGAGAGATGCTCTGACGGCCGCTTCTCCGGCAAAGGTAACGGAAGGAGAGGTCGTCGCGCCGGAGGAGTCGCCGTTCCCGCAGCCGGCGTGGAACGTCCAGACGCTCGACAAAGCGGCGATCAACCGGCTAGGGCAGTTGGTGGTTTTGTCACTCACAGGTTTCCTCGTTGCGGCGTGGTTTCTGTCGCGCGCTTATGTCTTGACGTTCTTCCTGCTAGGCGGCGTCGCCGAAATCGTTTTCGAAGTGGCATTGGAGAGGAAGATGATTGCTTCTCGAGTGCGGTTTTCACAGGTGCTCCCGTACTCGGGTGTATTGGCAGTCTCGTTGTTGTTGCTGATGTACCTCTCACTGCGAGTTCTAAACTTAGTGCGCTGACTTGGACCGGTCAGGTTTTCGGAGACAGAGAGACAAAGAGCTTGTAATACTCCTGCCAGGTTCGCTGGATGCTAAAACGCTCCTGCGCCATCTCCCGGCCCAGGGCGCCCATCCGGACCATATCGGATGACCTGGCCATCCGAATCATCGCTCGCGCCAAGCCGTTTGAATCTCCGGGAGCGACAAGATATGCATTTTGACCATCAATGGCCGCCTCTTCGACCCCGCCTGCGCGGGTAGATACTATCGGGAGACCTGCAGCCATCGCCTCAAGAAGCGCGACCGGCAGGCCTTCAGTTAGTGAGCTGAGGACAAACACGTCCAGCTCGCTGAAGAATCCTGGCGTATCCGACACTGCGCCGTGAAAGGTCACGCGATCTGTAAGGTTCAATTCCCGCGCGAGTGCGTCAATTTGGCTCCGCAATTCTCCGTCCCCGGCGATGTGCAGCTCAGCTCCTGGAATTTCGGTGACGACTATGGCGAACGCGCGGAGCAGCGTGAAATGATCCTTCGCCTCGGTCAGTCGCGCCGCAATTCCGAAGCGCACTTTTGGAGCCGCGGATCCGGGATGGGCAGGCATGGAGAGAAATCTCTCAAGGGGCGCACCGTTCAGGATGACTCGAGTCTTAGCTTCTGGAACGCCGCAGTTTCGGACCAAGAATTGGCGCGTCGCCTCGGAGATCATCACGACAGCGTCTGTCCATGGCATCGTTGCGCGAAAGATCCAGTCGGACTTCTTGTCCGCAGGCTCGTCGGAAATTTGTAATCCACCCGGACCGTGAATAAGGCGATGCTCCGCGCGATGGCGCGTGTTCACGATTACAGGAACACCGGCGAGGCGCGCGGCCAAAACGCCGTAGTGATGGACGAGGTGGTTATGAGTATGCAGCACGTCCGGACGGTCCTCTCGCAATTGCTTCGCGAGCTTCCGGATCGTGCCCAGTTGCGGTCCGGCCCCCTTTCCGAACGATCGCACGCATATTCCATTTGCTTCCGCTTCCGGGGCAAGCTTGCCGGGGTGGGTCAGGCAATATATCGACGCCTGGTGGCCGTCAGCAAGTTGACACCGCGCAAAGTCAATTGCGAGCCTCTCCAACCCTCCCATATCGAGATTGTTGACGAGCTGGACAATTCTCATGACGTCAATCGACCCTTCTCCTGAGTCTCTCAAATGCCTAGTTCGGAGGGTTCCACCATTCTTTCATGCTGCGAACGATCGTCGATGCCTACATGGAGCTTTACAGGAACAGTGAAAAGTGAACAGTGGACACGGACCCGGCGTGCGCGGGGAAGTGAGCGGCAGCCTCTTTTCCCGCGGGCTATCCTAGTTTGAAGGAATAACTTTACCATTCAGTCACCCCCGCCCCCTACCCCCGGTATGCCATACCTCCATATTTGATGAGAAAGGGTTTATGGGCTGGCTCCATACCTCCGCCATACTTCGCCCATACCTTGCATACCATTGGGGGCCAAGGGAACAAGGTACCGAGAGGCTCGAAGCATTCTAGTTTTGAGTTGGATCATGGAACCATTGTGCTCCTGGCCTGCCCGGTATTTTGTACCAGCGAGATTGTTAGTGTAGCGCGGAAGTGAAGGGACCAGTATTTCTGTACCAAGTCCAGAGTTAGTCGTCGGCCGGTTTAGGCTTCAGCCAGATCGCGGC
>Ga0187875_10000704_pt1 | contig 27171 bp, 20 predicted proteins | sample June2016WEW_17_1_2_FD_132978 | JGI IMG/M metagenome (GOLD analysis project Ga0187875, IMG submission 132978) | Peatland microbial communities from SPRUCE experiment site at the Marcell Experimental Forest, Minnesota, USA - June2016WEW_17_10 | ecosystem: Environmental > Terrestrial > Soil >...
CCACCAGCCCCACAGCCCACACCAGCCCTACAGCACACCAGCCCTACAGCCCACACCAGCCCTACAGCACACCAGCCCCACAGCCCACACCAGCCCTACAGCCCACACCAGTTCAACAGCCCACCAGCCCACCAGCCCATCAGCCCCACCAGCCCCACCAGCCCCACAGTCCAGCCGCCCCCGGATACGGCGCCCGCTGATCAGACGATTGGTGTTGCCAGGCCGACACCGATCGTCTGATCACGAAGGAAAACAGGTGCCCATGGGGCTGGTGAGGTGGGGGTGGGGGTTAGAGGCTGGCTACGTCGGCCTGCTTGGCGCGGACCGCCTCGGCTGCCTCACGCAGCGCGGCCAGCTCGGTGTCGGTGAGGTCCCGCTGCACCACGGACCGGACCCCGGACTTGCCGATCTCGGCCTCGACGCCGAGGTAGACCCCGGAGATGCCGTACTCGCCGTCCACCCAGGCGCAGACCGGCAGCACCTGGCCAGAGTCCTCGGCGACCGCGCGGGCCATCCGGGCTGCGGCGGCCGACGGGGCGTAGTACGCGGACCCGGTCTTCAGCAGGCCGACGATCTCGGCCCCGCCGTTGCGGGTCCGGTCCACCAGCGCGTTGATCTCGTCCTGGCCGAGCAGGCTGGCCAGCGGCTTGCCGTCCACCGAGCAGGCGGACGGGACCGGCACCATGGTGTCGCCGTGCGAACCGAGCGTGAGGGTCTGCACCGAGCCGACTGGCACGCCCAGCTTCTCGGCCACGAAGTAGCTGAACCGGGCCGTGTCGAGCATGCCTGCCTGGCCGAGGACCCGGGTCGCGGGGAACCCGGTCACCTTGGCCGTGAGCGCGGTCATCTCGTCCAGCGGGTTGGACACCACGATCACTACGGCGCCCGGGGCGTGCTTCACTACGTTCTCCGCGACTGAACGGACGATCTTGGCGTTGACGCCGATCAGGTCCATCCGGCTCATCCCGGGCTTGCGCGGCAGGCCGGCCGTGACGATCACGATCGACGAGCCGGCGATGGCCTCGTAGCCCTCGCCGCCCGGGCCGGTGGTCTGGCCGGTGACCAGGGTCTCGAAGCCCTCGATCGGCCGCGACTGGTTGATGTCGAGGGCCAGCCCCTCCGGTTTTCCCTCGACAATGTCGGTCAGCACGACCTCATCGAAGATGTCGTACTCGGCCAGCCGCTGCGCGGTGGTCGAGCCGTAGAACCCGGCCCCGACGACGGTCACCTTGCCACTGCGCGTCATGTTCCGTGCTCCTTTCAGCCCATCGCCTTGGCGAGGTTCTCACTCATCGCCGTGAGGAACTCCTCAGTGGTGAGGAACGGCGTGTCCTCGCCCACCAGCAGCGCCAGGTCTTTGGTCATCTTGCCGTCCTCGACGGTCTGCACGCACACCCGCTCCAGGGTCCGGGCGAACTCGGTCACCTCGGGGGTGCCGTCCATCTCGCCGCGGTGCGCGAGCCCCTGGGTCCAGGCGAAGATCGAGGCGATGGGGTTGGTCGAGGTCGGCTTGCCCTGCTGGTGCTGCCGGTAGTGCCGGGTGACGGTGCCGTGCGCGGCCTCGGCCTCCACGGTCTTGCCGTCCGGGGTCATCAGCACGCTGGTCATCAGGCCGAGCGAGCCGTACCCCTGGGCGACGATGTCGGACATCACGTCGCCGTCGTAGTTCTTGCACGCCCAGACGACGCCGCCGTGGCCCTTGACCACCTGGGCGACCATGTCGTCGATCAGCCGGTGCTCATACCAGATGCCCGCGGCCTCGAACTCCGCCTTGAACTCGGGCTCGAAGATCTCCTGGAACAGGTCCTTGAACCGGCCGTCGTAGGCCTTGAGGATGGTGTTCTTGGTGGACAGGTACAGCGGGTAGTGGCGGGCCAGCGCGTACCGCATGGTGGCCCGGGCGAAGTCACGGATCGAGTCGTCGAAGTTGTACATGGCCAGGGCCACGCCGCCGCCGGGGAAGCGGGACACCTCCAGGTCGATCGGCTCGCCCTGGTCGTCGTCCGGATGGTAGGAGATGCGCACCGTGCCCGGGCCCGGCACCACGAAGTCGGTCGCCCGGTACTGGTCGCCGTGCGCGTGGCGGGCGATGATGATCGGCTCGGTCCAGCCCGGCACGAAGCGCGGCACGCTGGAGATCACGATGGGCTCGCGGAACACGACGCCGCCGAGGATGTTGCGGATGGTGCCGTTGGGCGACCGCCACATCTTCTTCAGCCCGAACTCCTCGACCCGCGCCTCGTCGGGGGTGATAGTGGCGCACTTGACCCCGACCCCGTACTGCTTGATCGCATTCGCCGCGTCCACCGTGACCTGGTCCTCGGTGGCGTCACGGTTCTCGACGGACAGGTCGTAGTACTTAAGGTCGATATCCAGGTAGGGCAGGATCAGCTGGTCTTTGATGATCTGCCAGATGATCCGCGTCATCTCGTCGCCGTCGAGTTCGACGACGGGATTGGTTACCTTGATCTTGGGCATGCCACAGACTTCCCTTCCCTACTGCGCTCTGCTCTTGTCCGCCGGGCTGTTATCCCTGGGGCATGGTTACGACGGAGTCGGCAGCACCAGGCCAGCGACCAGCAGGCCGATGGCCAGGATGGCCAGCGCCGTCACGTCGATATAGCGCCGCCTGCTGGCGAGCATGCCCGCCCGCCGCTCCGGCAGCGCAATCCTCGCCGCGACAGCAACGAAAAGGGCACCCGCCAGGATAAACGTACCTGCCCGGACGAAGTGGGAGCCCTGCCAGATATAACCCAGCCCGGCGGCCAGGCCGGCCAGCACGATCACGTACGGCAACTGGTCCCCCCGCCCGGTGCCGGACCGCCGGGCGCGGGCGCCGCGCGGCGTGGTGGCCGGGCTGTCCGGAGCCGGCTGATGCTGATGGTGGACGGCCGGTTCGGGGTGGCCCCCGGGCGGGCGATACCCAGGCCTCGCGGACGCGGGGCGCGGCGGGTAGCTGGGTGAATCCGCGCCCGCAGCCGGCTGCGGGCGGCCGCTCTCTGGCGGCGGCCAGGAGCCCCGGGCCGTCCCGCCGCTCTCTGGCGGCGGCCACGAGCCCCGGCCCGGCCCGGCCATGCTGGCCAGACCGTAGGCCGCCACGCCCCCGGGCCCGGCCGGCGGTGTGATCCCGGTTACGCCGTCGGTCACTACCGCTCGCTCAGTACATTTAGCAGCATCGTTACCGCTCGCTCGGTGTCTTCGTGAGCAACGCTACCGCTCGTCCGGTGTCCTTACTGAGCATCTGCCCCCCGGTCAGTGTCTGACTGAGCACTACCGCTCGTTCAATGTCCGCCTGAGCAGGGCTACCGCTCGCTCAATGTCCGCCCGAGCAGCGCTACCGCTCGCTCAGTGCGACCCACGTGAGCTCGCGCTCACCGATGTACTCGCTGTCCGGCCGAATCAGCCGGTTGTCCGCGTGCTGCTCCATTACGTGGGCGGTCCAGCCGGCCATCCGGCTGACCGAGAAGACCGAGGTGAACAGGTCCGTGGGGATGCCCAGGTAGTGGTAGACGGTGGCGGCGTAGAAGTCCACGTTGGGATAGAGGCCCTTCTCGGCGAACACGGTCTCCTCCATCCGGCGGGACATGAGGTAGTACGTGTCGTCGCCTGAGGCCGCAGCCAGTTCCCCGGAGAACTGGCGGAGGTGGGAGGCCCGCGGGTCCTCGGCCTTGTAGACCCGGTGCCCGAAACCCATGATCTTCTCCCCGGCACCGAACCGTTCCCGGACCGTGGGACCGACCGCGGCCACCGGGTCGGCCCCGCCCGTGGACCGGATCGCCTCCAGTCCCCGCATCACCTGCTCGTTAGCTCCCCCGTGCAACGGGCCCTTCAGCGTGCCGAGAGCCCCGACCACCGCGGAGTGCATGTCTGACAGCGTGGCTGCACACACCCGCGCGGCGAAAGTGGACGCGTTCATCGTGTGGTCCGCGTGAAGCACCAGGCAGGTGTCCAGGATCTCGGCGTCCCGCGTGGACGGCGGGGTGCCACGCAGCTGGAGCAGGAAGTTGGCCGCCAGGCTGAGTCCGGGATCGGCGGGAACGCACTCACGGCCCTCGCGGGCGGCATGGTACGCGGCGACCAGGATTGGCTGCTGCGCGGTGAGCCGGGTGGCCTTCCGCTCGTTCGCCGGGGCCGCGTTGGAGCTCTCATCCGGATCATCCGCGCTGGCCAGGGAGACCAGGCTGCGCATCGCCTCCATGGGTCCCTGACTGGCGGCGATCTGCGGCAGCGTCGAGCTGACCAGCGCGCCCAGGGTGCGGCCGGCGACGAGCTCCGCGCGGTAGCCGTTCAGCTCGCCTGCGTCCGGGGCCGACCCGCGCTGCAGCAGATAGGCAATCTCCTCGAATGTCGAGGACCCGGCGAGCTGGTTGATGTCGTAGCCGCGGTAGAACAGCCTGCCGGCCTGGCCGTCGATGTCGCTCAGTGCGGTGGACGCGGCGACGACGTCCGCCAGGCCCCTGGACGGCTTGTCCGCCATTTCTTGTTCCTCCCGATGACTCGCACGGCAGTGTACTTCCGCGGGCTGCGGCTTCCCCCCGCCGGCCGGCCCATGATCGGCCCACGGCCAGGATGATCGGTCACTGCCCCGCCGGACGGCGCGCCGGGCCAAACCGCATAAGCAAAAGGGGGTACGAGTCTGCCCGGAAAGGGTAACTGCACGGGGAGAGATCCGTGACTGCTTGGACAAGCGGGAGGAACGGTCGTGGAAGGGCCCTACATACGCATCGAGGACAGCGGCGAGGTGATACCGCTGTGCGAGTCGGTGACGACGATCGGGCGCGGCGGTGGGGTGGACATCCGGCTCAGCGACCCGAGTGTCTCCCGGCTGCACGCCGAGATCATTCGGCGCGGGCCGTACGCCTACGTGACCGACCTGGGGTTATCGCGCAACGGCACCCGGGTCAACGGGCGGCTCGTGGCCCGGCGCGTCCTGGAGGACGGGGACGTGCTGACGTTCGGGAATGCCCGGTGCCGGATGGGCGGCCTCCCGGCTGAGGACCTGTCCGCCGAGATCGAGCTCCGGCGCTCCCCCAGCCCCGAGCTGACCAGGCGGGAACTGGACGTGCTGACCTCGCTCTGCCGCCCGGCCTTGTCCGATGAGGCGTTCGTCGCCCCGGCGACCGCCCGTGAGATCGCCGGCGACCTCGTGGTGACGGAGGCCGCGGTCAAGCAGCACCTGCTCCGGCTCTACCAGAAGTTCCGCATCCCCGAGGGCACCAACCGGCGGGTCAGGCTCGCCAACGAGGTGGTCTCTCTGGGGCTCGTCCGGCCGTTGCCACCCGCCGGCCGCGAGAAGCTGCCGCCGCCGCAACCCCAGCCGTCCCGGTCCGCCCCGGACCGGCCTGCGGACCCTCCGGTTCCCGCCGGGTCGGGGCGCCTCCTGGCGGGGAACGGCCTTCCTGACCGGCGCGCCAGCTAACCCGCGCACCGCGGGTTAGCTGGCGCACCGCGGACCCGGCGCCAGGCCGCACTGACCTGGCGGGCGCCTCACACGCTGCGGCTCAGAACCAGAAGCGCAGCCGCCGGTAACCCAGGTGCCCGAACGGCCACGGGAGGGCGGGGAGGTGGACCTCCGTGCCGTTGGGCGCGCCCAGGGGCCAGAACGCGGCCGGCGAGGTGAGCGCCGCGGCGACCGCGGCGAGCGCGAGTGCGCACATACCGAACAGCGCCACGGCCTGCAGGCCGGGGCTGCGCACCACCCCGGCCCAGACCCGGTTGAGCTGGCGACGCGCCTTGCCCGACCCCGGGCCGTAAGCGTAGAACGCGACGAGCGCCCCCGCCCCGTATGACAGCGCGTGCAGGCCCGGGCTGGCCGGCATGGCCAGGAACGTGAGCCCGGCCGCGGCCACGGCCACGATGAGCGCCAGCGGCGCCACGACCACGGCAGAGATCAGCGAGCGGACCACGAAGAAGGGGAAGGCGGCGGCGGACATGATGGCACCCCGCTGGTCCGACCCACGATGGGCCAGGTCCCCGGCCCGCAGCAGCACCAGCACGGCCAGCGCGATCACGGTGCCGGCCACCGGCAGCAGGACTGAAAGGCTCACCGCGATCACCATCGTGGCCAGGACCAGGATCGGCTGCCGCCGCGGCGGCGTCCAGCGATCCGCGTCCCGGTCCTCCCCGGGCGTGGCGGGCCGCCCGTCCCGGCCGGCCCGCTCGGCGGGCCCGGGGCGGCGGAAGCTGTCGTCCGGGCCGGGATAGCCGCCCCGGCGACCACCCCGCTGCCCTGGCGGGTAGGTCACCGGGGGAAGGATGTCCGCGAAGTCGTCGGCGCGGACGGGCCCGGCCGCGATCGGCTGGGTCCCGGGCGGCGTTATCCCGCCCGCCGGCGGCGGGAACGTGGTGGCTCGCTGGCCGGGCCCGGAGAGCATAGTCCCGCCCGGCCCGCCGAACCCGTCCAGCGCCGTGGGGCGCAACGGGCGCCCGCCAGCACGCGTTCCGGGGCTGCCCAGCCCCATCCCCTGCAGGCCGCCGGCGGGCACCGCCATGGGCTGCAGGTCGCCTGGGTCCAGCGCCGCCGCCCGGCTGCGCAGCTGGATGGCCGCGGGCCGCTGGGCGGGGTCCCGTCTCAGCGCGGCGGCCAGCAGTTCCGCCATCGGCGCCGGCACCCCGGACAGGTCCGGCTTGCCGTTCACGATCCGGTAGAAGATCGTCTCGTACGACCCGGTGCCGAACGGGGGACGCCCGGTCGCAGCGAAGGCCACGGTCGCTCCCCAGGCGTGCACATCCGAGAACGACGTGCTGTTCTGCCCCTCGATCACTTCGGGTGACAGGTAGCCGGGGGTGCCCATGAACATTCCGGTCATGGTGAGCCGGGTGGAGTCCAGGGCCTGGGCGATACCGAAGTCAATCACGACCGGGTCGCCGTTCATCAGCATCACGTTGCCCGGCTTGAGGTCGCGGTGCACCACGCCCGCCGCGTGGATCGCGGCCAGGGCGTCCGCGAGCCCGGCGGCCACCCGGATCAGCCTGGCCCCGCTCAGCGGGCCCTCCTGGGTCACCACCTCGTCCAGCGTCCGGCCCGGCACGTACCGGGTCACGATGTAGGGCGTCTCGCAGGTCACGTCGGTGTCGAGCACTTCGGCCACGAAAGGGCTGCGGACCCGGCGCATGGTCTCAACCTCACGGGCCAGCCGCCGCCGCGCGTTCGGGTCGCCCGCCACCGCCGGACGGAGGATCTTGATCGCGACCGAGCGCTGCTCAGGGTCACGGGCGAGGTAGACCACGCCCATGCCGCCCTCGCCAATCCGGTCGAGCAACCGGTAGGGGCCGAGCCGGTCTGGCATGTGCTCTGCTGGTGTCATCGCCCCCCCAGCCTACGAACTACCCTCGGGCTAGCCCATCCAGACGGGACAGAACGCTGGTGGGAGCGTTCGTCCCAGCACGGTAACAAGCCCACCGAGGGCACGGTGCCGCCGCTAGCCGCCGGTGACCAGCTTGCGCAGGGCCTCCGCCGTCCTGGCATTCTGCTCCGCGTAGCCGACCAGGGCCCGGGCCAGCTCGGCGGCCCACTCGTTCACCGGCACCGGCTGGCGGGACAGCACCACCCCGCGCACCTCACGGCAGATTTCCGCGCTGGGCTGACCGTCCCGCACCGCCAGCGACATAACCCGCTCCCCCAGCCGGACCGTGATCTTGGAGACCGTGCCGGGGCGCCCTTTCATCCGGTCGGACACGGACCGGTGGGTCCGCTCTACAGTCACGCATCCGGGCGGCAGCGACTCGCCCAGGGACTCGGTGAGCACGCGAGCGTAGACCGCCGCGTCGGCGCTGTCCGCCCGCAGCGCGGCGGTCACCAGCTCGAGGTCGGGGCTCTCGTCCGGCTGCGTCATGGCCGGCCCGGCCCGTGGTACGCAGCGACGTGGTGCGCAGTGATCAGGTGGCGCATGGCCTTGGCTGCTCCCTCGGGGGCGGGCTCGCGGGCGGCGCGCCCGCACGGTACGTGCGGACGGAACGTGCGGGCGGCGCGCCCGCACGGTACGTCAATTGTCCGCCATCCGGGGCGGGGTGCGTCACTGCCCGGCGAAGGTGGCCTTACCCGGCCCCTTTTCGACGAAGCTGCGCATGCCGGTGCCCTGGTCCTCGGTGGCGAATAGCCCGGCGAAATGCAGCCGCTCGATCTCCAGGCCGGTATCCAGGTCCGTCTCCAGGCCGGTGTCGATGGCCTGCTTGGCGGCCCGCAGGGCTAGCGCGGGGCCAGTGGCGTAGCGGGCCACCAGCGCCCGAGCCGCGTCGTAGACCTCCGCGTCCGGCACCACCTGGTCCACCAGGCCGATGGAGAGGGCCTCGGCCGCGTCCACGAAGCGCCCGGTGAACACGATGTCCTTGGCCCGGGCCGGGCCGACCAGCCGGGGCAGTCGCTGCGTCCCGCCCGCGCCGGGGATGATCCCGAGCAGGATCTCCGGCTGGCCAACCTTGGCCGCCTGCCCGGCCACCCGGAAGTCCGCGCACAGGGCCAGCTCGAGGCCGCCGCCGAGCGCGTAGCCGGTCACCGCGGCCACCACCGGCTTAGGGATCTTGGCCACCGCGGTGAAGCTGGCCTGCAGCCGCCCGGAGGTCTCGGCCATCCGCCCGTAGCTGGCGTCGGCCATCTCCTTGACGTCCGCGCCCGCGGCGAAGACCTTCGGGCCGCCGTAGAGCACCACGGCGCGGACCCTGTTGTCCGCCGAAACCTCAGCGGCGGCCGCCCCGATCTCTTCCTGGACCTGGGCGTTCAGCGCGTTCATGGGCGGCCGGTCGAGCCGGATCGTGGCGATGGCCTGGTCGATCTCGACCCGGATGAACTCTCCCATAAGGCACCTCCTGCCGGGCCGCGTTCTTGCTAGGGCAGGCACGCTGCCCGCCCAAGGCCCAGGTGGAGAGTACTCCTCCTGCTTGCTGATCCTCCCGCCGGTTGATAGTCAGGGCTGGCTAGTCTTCAGCCGACCGCGGCCGCGGCACTCCCTGCGAGTCCTCCAGGAAAGCCCGGATCTCCGATTCGCTGTAGCGGCGGTGGCCGCCCAGGGTACGGATGGACCGGAGCTTGCCCTGCTGGGCCCACCGGGTCACGGTCTTCGGGTCGACCCGGAACAACGCGGCGACCTCCGACGGCGTCAGGAGCCTGTCTTCCGTGCGGTTGTCTTGCTTCATGACGTCAGTGCCCTTTCACGTGTGGGGAACGACTTCGGTGACGCAAAGTGACACGAGGGCGTCATGCTGCTCGCATAACGTGTAGCTGGTTCTCATGGCCCCCCCGGGCTTCCCTGCTCGCGCCGGTGCCTGTCTTGCATAGCCGCCCGCGGGGCTGGCACACGACGCGCCCGCGAGCCTGTTGCATAAAGTAGACGCAGTGCCACGCACGGCGGTTTACGTGCGGAACGTGATAGGACCGCCACTTTCTGCGATTTCTTAGAGGCGGGACACCCCGTAGCCGCCCCGGAGGGGCTCCGCGACCGCCCGGCAGGCCTCCGGCAGGCCGCCCGGAAGGCCTCCAGCACACCGCCCGGCAGGCCTCCAGCAGACCTGCGGAACCGTCCGGCGCGCCTCCGCCGGGACTCCTGTCCTAGCGCAGGTCGCCGGTGGTCAGCCCGGCGGGCGCCTCCGGCAGCGTGACCAGGCCCATCTCTGCGGCGCTGGCCAGCAGGGGATGGCGGGGCACGACCCGGAGCGTAAAGCCGAACGGCCCCGGCCGGCCGAGCTCGGCCTTGCCCACGAAGCGGGCCACGCCGTCATCGGGTCCGCTCTCCATGGTCAGCGCGCTGACCGCCGGGTTAAGGATCTCGTCCGCGTCACCGACCCGGCCGTAGACGACCTCGACACTCACGTCGTCGGTGGACAGCCCGCCGAGGGCCACCGTGGCCCTGACCACCAGATTGCCGCCGGGGCCCTGGTCGCCGTCCTCGCCTTCCACGTGCTCGATGCGGACCCCGCCCCAGGCCCGGGTGACCCGGCGCTTCCAGGCGGCCAGCTCACGGGCGGCGGCGAACGGTTCCTGCCGGCCGGTGGCGCTGGCAGCCACCGCGCCCGCCCCGGCACCGGCCACGACACCGCCGCGGAGGGCGCGGGAGGCTTCGGCCGCCGGGATGTACAGCTCCTCCACGTACTCGCGGACCATCCGGGAGGCCTGCACCCGGGGGCCCAGGGCGCGCAGTGTGTGCCCGACCATCTCGAGCCACCGGTGGGGCAGCCCATCGGGGCCCGTGTCGTAGAACCGCGGCGCCACGGTAAGGCCGAGCAGGTCATACAGCGCGTTGGACTCGAGCTCGTCACGCCGCCCCGGGTCTCCCACGCCGTCCGCGGACGGGATGGCCCAGCCGTCGGCGCCGTCGTACCACTCGTCCCACCAGCCGTCGCGGATAGACAGGTTCAGCCCGCCGTTGAGCGCGGACTTCATGCCCGAGGTGCCGCACGCCTCCAGCGGACGCAGCGGGTTGTTCAGCCACACGTCACAGCCCTGGACCAGCGCACTGCCCATGGCCATGTCGTAATCGGGGAGGAAGACGATGCGGCGGCGCACTCGCGGGTCGTCGGCGAACTGGACCATCTGCTGGATCAGCCGCTTGCCGCCGTCGTCGGCGGGGTGCGCCTTGCCCGCGATGACCAGCTGCACCGGCCGGTCCGGATCGAGCAGCAGCGCGGTCAGCCGGGCAGGGTCGTGCAGCATCAGGGTCAGCCGCTTGTAGGAGGGCACCCGGCGGGCAAAGCCGATGGTCAGCACGCCGTCGTCGAGGACCTCGTCGGTCCAGCCCAGTTCCGCGTCGCTGGCGCCGCGCTGCTGCCAGGAGGCGCGCAGCCGCTGCCGGGCCAGCGTGACCAGCCGGGATCGCAGGGCCCGGCGGATCTCCCACAGCCGGGCCGGGGCGGTGTGCGCGACGCGATCCCAGGCGTGCCCGTCCTCGGGTAGCTGCTGAGCCACGGCGGAGTCCTCCGGCGTCCCGCTGGCCAGGTCCAGGACCTCCTGGGCCACCCAGGTAGGGGCGTGCACGCCGTTGGTGATCGAGCCGATCGGCACCTGGGCGGTGTCGAACCCGGGCCACAGGCCGGCGAACATCTCCCGGCTGACCGCGCCGTGGAGCTGGCTGACGCCGTTCACCCGCTGGGCCAGCCGCATGCCCATGACGGCCATGTTGAACACGGACGGGTCGCCGCCGGGGAACGTCTCCGCGCCCAGGGCCAGCACCCGGTCGATGGGCAGGGCCGGGTCGGCGGCGGGCCCGGTGAAGTGCCGCTCGAGCAGGTCCCGGCTGAACCTGTCGATCCCGGCCGGCACCGGGGTGTGCGTGGTGAACACGGTGCCGGCCCGGCACAGCTCGATTGCTTCCTCAAAGCTGAGGCCCTGCTCGGCGTACTCGCGGATCCGTTCGAGGCCGAGGAAGCCGGCGTGTCCCTCGTTGGTGTGGAAGACTTCCGGCTCGGCGTGCCCGGTGACCGCGCAGAACGCACGGAGCGCGCGGACTCCCCCCATGCCCAGCAGCAGCTCCTGGCGCAGCCGGTGGTCGCCGCCGCCGCCGTAGAGCCGGTCGGTGACCTCGCGGAGCGTGGGCTCGTTTTCTTCCACGTAGGAGTCGAGCAGGAGCAGCGGCACCCGGCCGACCTGGGCCACCCAGATCTGCGCGGACAGCAGCTTGCCCTCGGCCAGCGCCACGCTGACCCGCACGGCGGTCCCGTCCGGAGCGCGGAGCAGGGTCAGGGGCAGCCCGTTCGGGTCGCCGGCCGGGTAGCGCTCCATCTGCCAGCCCTCGGGCGACAGGGACTGGGTGAAGTACCCGTGCCGGTACAGCAGGCCCACCCCGATGAGCGGCACCCCGAGGTCGCTGCCGGCCTTGAGATGATCACCGGCCAGGATGCCCAGGCCGCCCGAATACTGCGGCAGGGCCTGGGTGATCCCGTACTCCGGCGAGAAGTAGGCGATCGCGGCGGGCGGGCCGGCCGGGCCGCTGCCCCCGTCCGCGTGCAGCTGGTACCACCGCGGCTCGGTCAGGTACTGGTCCAGGTCACGGGCCGCGTCATCGAGCCTGCGCAGGAACGCCGGGTCGTGGCCCAGGCTCTCGAGCTGGGCCGGCGGCACCTCGCCGAGCAGGGCAACCGGGTCGTGGCCGGACGCGTTCCAGCCCGCCGGGTCGATCGCCGCGAACAGGTCCCGGGTCTCGGCATGCCAGGACCAGCGGAGGTTGAGCGTGAGGTCGCGCAGCGGCGCGAGCGGCTCCGGCAGCGCGGCACGGACGGTAAAGCGGCGGATGGCTCTCACGGGCAGTGACCCTAATCGCCCCGAGTTGATGCCGCGAACCGGGCCCGGGAGTTAGGCCGGCCGGGCGGCGGCGCGGGACCGCTTCCGGCGCCGGCGGAACGGTGCCCGTGCGGGTCCCGGGTAAACGCGGTCAACAGCGGGCGTCCCCCCTCGCGCATCACCTGGATGAGTAGGTAGCGTCAAGGGGTGATAGGACGCATCCCCATCCTGGACGTCGAGCCCGTCCTGGAGTGCGGGCGCCGCCCCGCTAAAGCGGTAACGGGAGAAACCTTCGAGGTCAGCGCCACCGTGTTCCGGGAGGGGCACGAGATGCTCGGCGCCGGAGTCGTGCTGCGCGGGCCCGGAGGGCAGCGGTCCCCGCTGACCCCCATGCATGAGCTCGCCCCGGGGACCGACCGCTACGGCGCGGAAGTGACCGTTACCGCCGAGGGGCCCTGGCATTTCCAGGTGGAGGCGTGGGGCGATCCCATCGCGCACTGGCGGCACGACGCGGCGATCAAGGTGCCGCGCGGCCTGGAGAGCGAGCTCATGCTGTCCGAGGGCGCGCTCCTGTTCGAGCGGGCAGCCCGGGGAGTGCGGGGCACCGCCCGGCCCGGCCAGGCTGCCCTGGCCGGGGAGCGCTGGGCGAACGCCGCGCAGGCGGCCCAGTCCGCCCGGGCCGCCCGGGCCGCGCTGCGGCAGGTCGCGGCCCAGCTGCGGGACCGGGCGCTGCCGCCGTGGGACCGGCTGGCCGCCGCCTCGGTCCCGGAGGTGCTGGCCATCCTGGCCCAGTACCCGATGCGCGACCTGGTTACCCGGTCGGCGCGGTACCCGGTGATCGTGCACCGGCAGCGCGCGCTGTACGGGGCGTGGTATGAGTTCTTCCCCCGCTCGGAGGGCGTCGAGATCGACCCGATGGGCTACCGGGAGCCGCGCAGCGGGACGTTCCGCAGCGCCGCCCGGCGCCTGGATGCCGTCGCGGACATGGGTTTCGACGTGGTCTACCTGCCGCCGATCCACCCGATCGGCACCACGGCGCGCAAGGGCGCCAACAACGTCCTGCAGGCCGCCCCCGGCGATCCGGGCTCGCCGTGGGCCGTCGGCGGCCCCGAGGGGGGCCATGACGCGGTCCATCCCGATCTGGGCACGCTCGCGGACTTCGACGCGTTCGTCGGCCGCACCCGGGAGCTGGGCATGGAGGTCGCGCTCGACCTGGCCCTGCAGACCTCACCGGATCACCCCTGGGTGACCGAGCACCCGGAATGGTTCACCAAACGGGCCGACGGGCGAATCGCTTACGCGGAGAACCCGCCCAAGAAATACCAGGACATCTATCCGGTCAACTTCGATCACGACCCCGGCGGCATCTACGCGGAGGTGCTCCGGATCGTCCGGCACTGGATGGCGCACGGAGTGCGGATCTTCCGGGTGGACAACCCGCACACCAAGCCGCTGAGCTTCTGGGAGCGGTTCCTCGCGGAGATCGCCAGTACCGACCCTGACGTGCTGTTCCTCGCGGAGGCGTTCACCCGGCCGGCCATGATGGCGGCGCTGGCCAAAATCGGATTCCACCAGTCCTACACCTACTTCACCTGGCGTAACAGCGCGGCTGAACTCAGCGATTACCTACGTGAGCTGTCTGGGCCCGCCGCGGCCTACATGCGGCCGAACTTCTTCACCAACACACCGGACATCCTCCATGAGTACCTGCAGCATGGCGGGCCCCCCGCGTTCAAGATCCGTGCCGTGCTGGCCGCGATGCTGTCGCCGTCGTGGGGCATCTACTCCGGATACGAGCTGTGCGAGGGCACCCCGGTCCGGCCGGGCAGCGAGGAATACCTGGACTCGGAGAAGTACCAGTACCGCCCGCGGGACTGGGAGCAGGCACAGCAGGGCCCCGCCGGCATAGCGCCGTATATCGCCCGGCTCAACGCGATCCGAAAAGCGCATCCCGCGTTGCACTGGTTGCGTAATCTACGCTTTCATCACGTCGACCAGCCGGAGCTGATCTGCTTCTCCAAGCGCGATCCGCAGGAGGAGGACACGGTCCTGGTTATCGTGAACCTTGACCCGCATCAGCCCCGGGAGGCGACCGTCTGGCTCGACCTGCCCGCGCTTGGCCTGGAAAGCAACGCCGACTTCGTGATCACCGACGAGCTTTCCGGCCAGACGTTCCGGTGGGGCCGGGCCAATTACGTCCACCTCGACCCGGGATACGAACCAGCTCACATCTTCCAGGTAAAGACGTCCCCCTCGACCTCAGCCTGAAAGATACCGAGACACCCGCAGGAGCCCTCCGTGGTTACAGAGCCCGTGCCGGGGCGCCCCGACACTCCCGGCCTCCCTCTCCCAGAGCACCTGCCCAGCTTCGCCACGCCTCCCGGCGAGCCCATCCCTGACTCGTTCTCCTTTGACCGGCCCCGTGACCCGCAGTGGTACAAAAGGGCTGTTTTCTACGAAGTCCTGATCCGCGGGTTCCACGACTCCAACGGTGACGGCACCGGGGATCTGCGCGGCCTTACCGGACGGCTCGACTATCTCCAGTGGCTGGGCGTGGACTGCATCTGGCTGCTGCCGATCTACGCCTCACCGCTGCGCGACGGCGGGTACGACATCTCGGACTTCACTTCCGTTTTGCCGGATTTCGGCAATATCGGGGATTTTGTCGAGTTGGTGGACGGCGCGCATGAACGCGGCATGAGGGTCATCGCCGACCTCGTGATGAATCACACCAGCGATGCGCACCCGTGGTTCCAGGCCTCCCGCACCGACCCGGAAGGGCCGTTCGGGGATTTCTACGTGTGGTCGGACGCCGATGACCGGTTCCCGGAGGCGCGGGTCATCTTCGTCGACGCCGAGCACTCGAACTGGACCTACGACACAGTGCGCGGCCAGTACTACTGGCACCGTTTCTTCGCCCACCAGCCCGACCTGAACTACGAGAACCCGAGAGTTCAGGACGCGATGCTGGAGGTGCTGCGGTTCTGGCTCGACCTCGGGATCGACGGGTTCCGGCTGGACGCCGTCCCCTACCTGTACGAGCGGGAGGGGACCAACTGCGAGAACCTCAAGGAGACGCACGAGTACCTGAAGCGTGTCCGGACCGAGGTGGACCGGCTGTACCCGGACCGGGTCCTGCTGGCCGAGGCGAACCAGTGGCCCGCCGACGTGGTGGAGTACTTCGGCGACACGGAAACGGGCGGGGACGAATGCCACATGGCGTTCCATTTCCCGCTGATGCCGCGGATCTTCATGGCCGTCCGCCGTGAGCAGCGGTACCCCATCTCGGAGATCCTGGCCCAGACGCCGCCGATCCCGTCCACCTGCCAGTGGGGGATCTTCCTGCGCAACCATGACGAGCTGACGCTCGAGATGGTCACCGACGATGAGCGCGACTACATGTACGCGGAATACGCCAAGGACCCGCGGATGAAGGCGAACATCGGGATCCGGCGGCGGCTGGCGCCGCTGCTCGACAACGACCGCAACCAGCTGGAGCTGTTCACCGCGCTGCTGCTGTCGCTGCCCGGGTCGCCGGTGCTGTACTACGGCGACGAGATCGGCATGGGCGACAACATCTGGCTCGGTGACCGGGACGGCGTCCGGACCCCGATGCAGTGGACCCCGGACCGCAACGCGGGCTTCTCCACCTGCGACCCGGGCCGGCTGTACCTGCCGATGCTGATGGACCCCATCTACGGCTACCAGGCGCTGAACGTGGAAGCCCAGCAGAAGAGCTCCGGGTCGTTCCTGCACTGGACGAAGCGGATGATCGAGATCCGCAAACGTCACGCGGTCTTCGGCCTGGGCGACTACGAGGAGCTGAGTTCCTCCAATCCGAGCGTGCTCGCGTTCGTGCGCGAGCACACGGAGAGTGATCATAAGGACGGGGTAGACAGCGCGGATCGTATACTGTGTGTTAATAATCTTTCCCGGTTCCCGCAGCCAGTGGAGCTGGACCTAAGACGGTTCAAGGGAGTGACCCCGGTCGAGTGCATGGGGGGCGTCACCTTTCCCCCCATCGGGGACCTGAGCTACCTGCTTACCCTTCCCGGGCACGGTTTCTACTGGTTCCAGCTCCCGGAGCCCCGGGGTGAGCACTCGCAGTGACGGCGTGGGCTACCCCGGTGAGCCCCTGGGTAACCCCCGCCGGGCTCGCCCGCGTTCGGTGCGGAATCTGGCGAGATGATGAATGCTGTGATGCTGCATGATCCCTGGGGACGGGGTAGACCGGAAATATGACATTTGAGGAAACGCTGGCGGAGTGGATGCCGAGTCAGCGCTGGTTCGCTGGCAAGGGCGCCAGGATCCTCGACCTGGCCATCGTGACCGACACCGAGCTGGTCGGCGGCGACCCCGGGCTGCACCACCTCATCGTGACGGTCTCGCAGGGCAGCGCAATCCCCCAGGGGGGCGCGATCCCCCGGGGCAGCGCGATCCTCCCGGGCAGCGCAATCCCCCGGGGCAGCGCAATCCTCCCGGGCAGCGCGATCCTCCCGGGCAGCACAATCTCCCGGGGCAGCACGTTCTCCCCGGGCAGCACGTTCTCCCGGAACAGCACGGTTGCCCAGAACAGCACGGTGGACTCCTACCAGCTGTTCCTCGGCCTCCGCGAGGAACTTCCCGGCCACCTGCAGCACGTCATGGTCGGGGTGGCCGACGACGGCCGGATCGCCTACGACGCGCTGCACGACCCGGAGCTGACCCGGCTGCTGCTCCAGGCCATCGCCGACGGCGGCCGGGCCGGGCCGCTGTGCTTCGCGCACGAGCCGGGTGCCGAGATTGACACCAGCCTGGAGAGCCTGGTGCTGACCGGCGAGCAGAGCAACACGAGCATGATGTTCGGCGAGGCGACCATCCTCAAGGTGTTCCGCCGGCCCTCCCCTGGCCCCAACCCGGACCTGGAGGTGCCCCGGGCGCTGGCCATGCGGGGCTCCACGCACGTCGCGGAGCCGCTGGGCTGGATCGAGACCCGGCTGGACGGGGCCTCGGTCATCCTCGGCATCCTGTCCCGCTACCTGCGCGCCGCGTCGGACGGCTGGTCACTGGCCGCGACCAGCGTGCGCGATCTCTACGCGGCCGAGGGCCGGATCAGCGCGGCTGAGGCAGGCGGTGACTTCGCGGGCGAGGCGTACCGGCTCGGCGAGGCCACCGCCGAGGTGCACCGGGACCTGGCCCGGGGCTTCGGCGCCGACGAGCTGCCGCCCGAGGCCATCAGCGCGCTGGCCGACGAGATGTTCACCCGGCTCGACGTGGCCCTGGCCACCGTGCCGGAGCTGGGCCGCCACGCCGACGTTCTCGGGGCCGCGTTCGCCGACCTGGCCAAGCTGGACACCTCGCTGAGCGTCCAGCGGGTGCACGGCGACTACCACCTGGGGCAGGTGATGCGGACCCAGACGGGCTGGGTGCTGCTCGACTTCGAGGGCGAGCCCGCTACCCCGCTGGCCCAGCGCCGGGCGCTGGCCACCGCGCTGCGCGACGTGGCCGGCATGATGCGCTCGTTCGACTACGCGGCCCGCCACCAGCTGCTGGCCCGCCCCGACGGGGACCGGCTGCACGATTCGGCCCTCGAGTGGGTCCGCCGCAACTCCGACGCGTTCTGCACCGGGTACGCTGCCGCCGGGGGAATCGATCCGGGCACGCACGCCATCCTGCTGCGCGCCCTCGTCCTGGATAAGGCGGTCTACGAGGTGATGTACGAGGCCAGGAACCGGCCCGGCTGGCTGTCTATCCCGCTCGGCTCCATCGCTGACGCATGAGCATGGTGAGCCAGCAGAACCAGGCCGGGATCAGCCTGGGCGAAATCGACCGCGTGATCGCGGGGACCCACCACGACCCGCACTCGATCCTCGGCGCCCACCCCGGGCCCGACGGGATCGTCGTGCGGGTGCTGCGGCCGCTGGCCAAGTCGGTGACGGTCGTGCTGCCCGACGGGCAGCGGTTCCCGGCCGAGCACGTGCACGAGGGCGTGTTCGTAGCCACGCTCCCGGTAGGCCAGACGCCCGACTACCGGGTCGCGATCACCTACGCCGACGGCAGCGGCGGCAGTCTGCCCGAGACCATCGCCGACGACCCGTACCGCTTCCTGCCCACCCTGGGCGAGGTGGACCTGCACCTGATCGGCGAGGGCCGGCACGAGAACCTGTGGCAGGTGCTCGGCGCGCACGTCAGGCACTACGGCCCGGTGACCGGGGCGGCGTTCGCGGTCTGGGCGCCCAACGCCCGCGGCGTGCGGGTCATCGGTGACTTCAACCACTGGGACGGCCGCGGGCACCCGATGCGGTCCCTGGGCGGCACGGGGGTCTGGGAGCTGTTCCTGCCCGACGTTGGCGACGGGACCCACTACAAGTTCGACGTATGCGGGCCGGACGGCCAGTGGCGGCGCAAGGCCGACCCGATGGCCAACCTGGCCGAGCGGCCGCCCGCGACCGCGTCGGTCATCTACACCTCGCGATACGAGTGGAACGACGCCGAGTGGCTGGCGGTCCGGGGCCGCAGCCAGCAGGTCCGCGAGCCGGTCAGCGTCTACGAGGTGCACCTGGGGTCGTGGCGGCCCGGCCTGACCTACGTCCAGCTCGCCGACCAGCTGACCGAGTACGTGACCGTCATGGGCTTCACCCACGTGGAGTTCCTGCCGGTGGCCGAGCACCCGTTCGGCGGGTCCTGGGGTTACCAGGTCACCTCCTACTTCGCGCCGACGGCCCGGTTCGGCACCCCGGACGAGTTCCGCTACCTGGTGGACCGGCTGCACCAGGCCGGGATCGGCGTGATCCTCGACTGGGTGCCCGCGCACTTCCCGCGCGACGAGTGGGCGCTGGCCCGGTTCGACGGCACCCCGCTGTACGAGCACCCTGACCCGCGCCGCGGTGAGCACCCGGACTGGGGCACGCTCATCTTCAACTACGGCCGGAACGAGGTCCGCAACTTCCTCGTGGCCAACGCCCTGTACTGGCTGGAGGAGTTCCACGCCGACGGGCTGCGGGTGGATGCCGTGGCGTCCATGCTCTACCTGGATTACTCGCGGAAGGCCGGCGAGTGGGTCCCGAACGCCCAGGGCGGCCGGGAGAACACCGACGCGGTGGCCTTGATCCAGGAGGTCAACTCGACCTCCTACCGCCGGGTTCCCGGGGTCATGATGATCGCCGAGGAGTCCACCGCCTGGCCGGGCGTGACCAGGCCGGTGCATCTGGGCGGGCTGGGCTTCGGCTTCAAGTGGAACCTGGGCTGGATGCACGACACGCTCAGCTACATGTCGCTGGACCCGGTCTACCGGCAGTACCACCACAACGAGATCACGTTCTCGCTGATGTACGCCTTCAGCGAGAACTTCGTGCTGCCCCTGTCGCATGACGAGGTCGTGCACGGCAAGGGTTCGCTGCTCGCCAAGATGCCCGGCGACGAGTGGAACCGCTTCGCGGGGCTGCGGGCCATGCTGGCCTACATGTGGGCGCACCCGGGCAAGCAGTTGCTGTTCATGGGGTCAGAGTTCGGCCAGGGCACCGAGTGGTCGGCCGAGCGGGGCCTGGACTGGTGGATGCTCAACTACCCGGGCCACGCCGGCGTCCGCAAGCTGACCGGCGACATGAACCGGGCCTACCGCGGCTCCCCGGCCATGTGGGCGCAGGACAGCACGCCGGCCGGGTTCAGCTGGATCGACGCGAACGACGCGGCGGGGAACGTGCTGTCGTTCCTGCGGCTGGCCGGGCCTCGCCCCCAGGACGACCCGGGCGGCCCGGGCGGCCCGGGCGGCCCTCGTGTGCTCGCCTGCGTGGCGAACTTCTCCGGCGGCCCGCACTCGGCGTACCGGCTCGGGCTGCCGCAGGCAGGACGCTGGCGGGAACTGCTCAACACCGACGCCGCGGACTACGGCGGCAGCGGGGTGGGCAACCTGGGCGTCATCGAGGCCGTCCCCCAGCCGTGGCACGGGCAGCCCGCGTCCGCCGTGCTCACCCTGCCTCCGCTCGGCGTCCTCTGGCTGGTCCCGGACTAAAAGGCAAAATTCTCCGCAACGAAAACCGTCCCGGGCCGGTCACCCCGCCCCAGAGTCACGCTGGCCCCTCGCGTCCACGTTTCCCGCGTACCGTACCGTGCGCCGAACCGGACAAAACACCCGCGAAAAGCGCACCGTCCGCGGGAAACGTGGACTCTGGCGGAGAAACCTGAACTTAGTCATAGGCGGTGAGGCCGAGTTTGACGGCCAGCGCGATGCCGCCCAGGCCGATCACCACGCGGAGCACCCGGGCCGGCAGGTGGCGGACCAGGACGGGCCCGATCCGGCCGCCGATGAGGAAGCCCGCCGCCAGCGGCAGCACCGCGGCCCAGCGCACCGGGCCGAACAGCGCGAACGCCACCGCCGCGACGGCGTTGGCCAGCCCCGACACCACGTTCTTCAGCGCGTTCGTCCGCGCCAGCGGCTCGGTGAGCATCGTGGTCAGCACCACGAGCAGCAGGATGCCGCCGGCCGCGCCGAAGTAGCCGACGTAGATCGCCACGCAGAACAGCGCGGCGATCAGCAAAGGGTTGCGTTCCCGGTCGGCGTGCCCGGTTTCGGTGTCCGGGCGGGCCGCCTGCAGCAGGAGCAGCAGCGAGGCCGCCCCGATCAGGATCGGCGCCGCGGCCTCGAACGTCCGGGCCGGGGTGAGCAGCAGCAGCGCGGCGCCGGCCGCGCCGCCCAGCGCGGTGACCAGCCCCAGCCGGCGGATCCGGCCGCCCTGGCCGGCCAGTTCCGGTCGTGAGCCCGCGGCCGCGCCCACCCCGGTGAACAGCAGCGACACCGTGTTGGTCACGTTCGCCGACAGCGGCGGCAGGCCGAGCGCGAGCAGCACCGGGTAGGACACCACGGACGCCAGGCTCGCGACGGTGCTGACGATGCCCGCCGCTATCCCCGTGACCAGCAGCAGGAGCAGATCGGCGACGGTCACCCCCCGACCAAAGCACATTCCGCCCGGACTCGGGCCGTGACGTCGCCCACAACGGGGCGTCCCGGTACGGTCGGAGGACCACGACAGAGGGTAGTGAGGACCTATGAGCAACGCCCTTCCGGTACCGCCCTCCGCGGTACGCACCGCGTACCACGAGGAACTGAACGAGGGCCAGCGCAGCGCCCTGCTCAGCTGGCTGTCGTTCACCGGCACGTTCGCCGTCGTGCGTGGGATCACCTACAGCATCCGGGCGGGCCGGGGGCCGTTCCGCAACCTCAGCGCGGGCGGCGAGCACCTGCACCACTACCTGTGGGGCATCGGCATGCTGGCCGGGGTCGGGGCGATCGCCGTGCGCGGTGAGGACCGGCACCGGCGGCATCCGGCCGTGGCCGTCAGTTACGGCGTGGCCCTGGCCCTCATCGTGGACGAGTTCGCGCTGCTGCTGGACCTGAAGGACGTGTACTGGGCCCGGCAGGGGCGGATCTCGGTGGACCTGGGGGTGGGCGGCTCGGCGGTGGCCGGGTCCTACCTCGCGGCCCGGCCGGTGCTGCGACGGCTGGCCCGCGACCGGGCCGGAGAACGGGCCGGGGACCGCGCCGATGGCCCGGCTCCTGACCCGGCCGGGGACGCCGGCCACGCGACCGCCCAGCCGGCCTAGCGGCGCTGGGAACCAGCCCCCCAGCCCCTAGCCCTCCCAGCCCCTAGCCCCACCAGCCGCTAGCCCCACCAGCCGCTAGCCCCACCAGCCACACCAGCCAGCCCCACCAGCCACGAAGATCACAGCTGCCCCATAGGCCCCAGGAGATTACAGCTGCCCCATGAGCCAGCGGGGGCCGGTCACGGCCGCACCGGCGGCCTCAGCCCGGCGGCGCAGTTCCCGGTCGGCGGTGACCACCAGCCGCCGCCCGGGAGTCTTGGCGGCCAGCTCGGCGATGGTGTCGTCGCCGGATCCGGGCGCGGCGGTCACGCGGACCCCGTCGGCCTCACGCAGCGCGGGCACCGCCGCCCGGGCCTGCCCCTCGACCACCAGGATGTACTCGGGGAACCAGCGGTCGAGGCCGCCGGCGGCTAGTTCCGCGGGCAGCGCCGCGACGCCCCGCGCGGACAGCGCGGCGAGCTCCCCGTACAGCCGGGCCGCCGCCCCGGCGCGGTCCCGCCACCAGCCGTCGGCCCGGGAGCCCATCACGTTGGCGCCGTCCACGATCACGGTCACCGGCTCCATGGCCTCGCGGATGACCGGCCAGGTCTCGGCGAACCCGGGATGCAGCGGCAGCGACTCGACCCGGTCCTCGGGCACCCAGGCCACCTCGGGCGCCTCCCGGCTGGCCGGGTAGACGGCGAACTCGCCACCGGTGTCCGCGATCAGCGTCTGGTAGGACCAGCCCCCATGGTCGTCGTCGAGCAGGCCGTGGATCCGGACCGCCTCCGGCGGGACCGCGCATTCCTCGGCCGCCTCGCGCAGGGCGGCCCCGGCCGCGCTCTCGTGGCTGTCCCGGGCGCCGCCGGGCGGCCCCCAGGTGCCCGGGTGCTGCGTCCAGCTGGCCCGGTGGATCAGCAGCACGCTGGTCTGGCCGTCCGGGCCCGCAGCGCTAACCAGCAGACCGGCCGCGCCGTACTTCCCCCAGTGGCGGTTGCCCTGGGCGCACACCACCCACCCATTACCGTCGCCATCGGCCATTGACGTCCCTTCCGGCCATCCCGACCGACGATAGCGCAGGCCATCCAGCCTGGTCGGGGCAGCCTGTGTTAGCCCGGGGGGACGACCCCCCGGACCCCCCGAGCCAACCGGCTCGGCGAGGACACGCCTACGGCGCGCCTCCCCTCCCCGCGAGCGGGGGGACGACCCCCCGGATAACGGGGCTGGGACGGCGGGGGCGCGGCCGCCCCGTAAGCTGCTGGCATGGTGACTTCGATGCTTACCGACCGGATCACCAGGTTCCGCCAGCGCCGGACGGCGCCGCTGATCCTCGAGCTGGACCTGACCGAGGGGATCGCCGAGGAACCCCCGTCGGACCCGATCTCGGCGCTCACCACGATGCGCCGGCCCCGGCTGGCCGACGTCCTGGACGGGCTGCGCCGGGCCCGGTCCGACGACCGGGTCAGGGCGCTGGTGGTCAAGGTCGGCGGCCGGCCGATCGGGCTGGCCCAGGTGCAGGAGCTGCACGCCGCGATCCGCGACTTCGGCGGCTCCGGCAAGCTCACCGTGGCCTGGGCGGAGACGTTCGGTGACTTCAGCCCCGGCAACGTGCCCTACTACCTGGCCACCGCCTTCGACCGGATCTACCTGCAGCCGTCCGGCGATCTCGGGCTGACCGGGATCAGCGTGCAGAACTGGTTCTACCGCGGCGCGCTCGACAAGCTGGGCGTGGAGGTCGAGGTCGGTGCCCGGGGCGAGTACAAGAGCGCGGCGGAGCGGCTGACCGAGCGCGGGTTCTCCCCGCCGGCCCGGGAAGCGCTGCACCGGGTAGCCGCCTCGATCGTGGAGCAGCTGACCGAGGCGATCGCGCAGCGCCTGGAGATCTCGCCGGGTGACGCCCGGGCGCTGATCGACCGTGGCCCGTTCATAGCGGGCGAGGCGCTGGACACCCGCCTGGTGGACGCGCTCGGCTACCGCGACGAGGTCTACGCGGCGGTCCGCCAGGAGGCCGGCCCGGACGCGTACCTGCTGTACCTGGGGCGCTACCAGCGGGCCCGGACGCTGGCCGAGCGGGCCAGGAAGCTGCCCGGTACGGCCGAGGACGCCGTCGCGCTGATCTACGCGACCGGGCCGATCCGGCGAGGTCGCACCGCCCACAGCCCGCTGGGCGGCACCTCGATGGGCTCGGACACGATGAGCGGCGCGCTGCGCGGCGCGGTGGCCGACCACCGGGTCAGGGCGATCGTGCTGCGGGTGAACAGCCCGGGCGGCTCGTACGTGGCGTCCGACACCATCTGGCGGGAGGTGGTCAGGGCCCGGCAGTCGGGCAAACCGGTGGTGGTGTCGATGAGCGAGGTCGCCGCGTCCGGCGGGTACTTCATCGCCATGGCCGCCGACACCATCGTCGCCCAGCCCGGCACGATCACCGGCTCTATCGGGGTGATCAGCGCCAAGCCCGTGCTGGGGCAGGCGCTGGACCGGGCCGGGGTGAGCACCGACTCGGTGACCGAGGGCGCCCACGCGGACATGTTCACCACGACGCGGCCCTACAGCGACGAGGAATGGGAAAAGATCAACAGCTGGCTGGACCGGATCTACGCCGACTTCACCGGCAAGGTGGCCGAGGGGCGCGGGATGACCCAGGACCAGGTGCACGAGATCGCCCGGGGCCGGGTGTGGACCGGCGCGGACGCCGCCGGGATCGGCCTGGTGGACCAGCTCGGCGGCCTGGGCACCGCGATGGCCGTGGCCCGGCAGAAGGCCTCGCTCCCGGAGGCCGCCGCGGTGCGTCTGTACCCGCGGACCCATCCGCTGGAGCGGTTGCGGCCACCGGATTCCAGTGAGGCGCGCCCGGCCGCCGCCACCGGGATCCGGGGCTTGTTCGCGGAGAACTGGGGCCCTGTGTCGGGGCTGGCCGCCGCCGTGGGCCTGTCCCCGCAGGGGCCGCTGATGCTGCCCGGCCGCTGGGTGATCCAGTGACGCGCGGGCCGGAAACACCCGCGGGTCCAGTCACACCGGGCGGTCCAGTCATACCGGCCGGTCCAGTCACACGGGGCGGTCCAGTCACACGGGCCCGCGGTGACGGCTACTGACTCCGGGTCCGGGCTGGCTTCGGCCCTGTCCGTCTTCGCCAGCGGGGTCACGCTCGTCACCGTGGCCGACGGCCGCGACGACGTGGGCACTACGGTCAGCGCGTTCTGCCCGGTGTCCCTGGACCCGCCGCTCGTGCTGGTCTCGCTGATCGCCGGTTCCTACCCCGCCGAACTGCTCGGGCGGGCGGACCTGTTCGCGGTGACGATCCTGGCCGCGGGGCAACGGGCGCTGGCCGGCCGGTTCGCCGCCGCGGGACGGCCCGGGGCGCGGCTGATGCTGGACGGCGTGCCGCACCGGCGTGGCCCGCTCTCCGGCGCACTGATCCCGGACGGGGGGCTGGCCGCACTGGAGTGCCAGGTCACCCGGCGCCAGCCCGCCGGCGACCACCTCCTGGTCACCGCGTCCGTATCGCAGGTCCCCTACCTGGCCGAATCGGGCGAGCCGCTGATCCGGTTCGCGGGCCGCTACCTCGCGCCGGGCCGCGGCTAATCGCCGGATCCGCGGGCGGTTAGCCGTGGCTCGCCGGGTGCAGGAGGCCCAGCCCGCTTCCGGGGCGGTGTGTCACGCGCCCTATGCTGAGCCCGGCTCAGCGTTGAGAGGCACAACCATGGCAGGCAACGAGTGGCAGGACGCCGCTCCCGACCCGGGCATACCACCAATCCGGATCGACACCAGCGTGGCGCACATCGCCCGCGTGCAGGACTACTGGCTGGGCGGCCGGGACAACTTCGCCGCCGATCGCCACGCGGGTGATGAGGCCGTCGCCACCTTCCCGGGCCTGGTCGCGTCGGTCCGCTCGACCAGGGCCTTCCTGGCCCGGACGGTGCGTTTCCTGACCGCCGAGGAGGGGGTCAGGCAGTTCCTGGACATCGGCACCGGCATTCCCACCGCCGGCAACACCCACGAGGTGGCCCAGGCGATCGCCTCCGATGCGCTCGTGGTCTACATGGACAACGACCCGGTCGTGTTCACCCACTCCCGGGGCCTGCTGTCCAGCGGCCCGCACGGCAGCACCGCGTACCTCAACACCGACCTGCGCGACACCGGGAAGGTGCTGGCCGAGGCGGCCCGGATGCTGGACCTCACCCAGCCGGTCGCGCTGGTGCTCATGTCGGTGCTGCAGTTCATCCCGGACGCCGAGGACCCGTGGAAGATCGTCGCCACGCTGCTCGACGCCCTGGCGCCGGGCAGCTTCCTGGTGGTCTCCCACCCCGCCAACGACATCGAGGCCCGGGTCATGGCCATCATGGCGGCCCGGCTCACCCAGCTGACGGCGGAGCAGGTAACGCTGCGCAGCCAGGCGGACGCGGAACGCTTCTTCACGGGGCTGCGGCTGGTGCCGCCCGGGATCGTCCGGGTGCCCGAGTGGCGGCCTGACTCGGCCGAGGCGGCGGGCCGGGTGGGCACCATGTGGGGCGGCGTCGGCCAGAAGTGATCTGCGGCGCCGCCAGAAGTAATACTGCGGCGTCGCCAGAAGTGAAACCCCCGGTCTGTGCACAGAGGCTGTGGACGGGTGGTGGACAGACCCGGTGGCGCAGGGGAAACAACAGGGGACACGGTGGATTGCCTGTGGACGGCGAAATAATCCTCAAATAGCGCTCAGGCAGCCCTTGTGCGGGTGGTCAGAGGCCGGTAAGACTGCACCCACTACTGAAGACGGGCCAGCCGGGGGCAGCCCCCGGGCGCGGCAGGAGCCGGAAGCCGGCGCCTGCGGCGGGTACCAGTGATCGGTGGTGGGCCGGGCCGCACAAGGAAGCCGGGGGTTGGGCTGCCAGCCCCGCAGGCTGGCCGGTACAGCCGGGTAACGCGAGGCCCCTCCATCTCATACATGGAGGGGCCTCGTCGTATTGTGCCCGACATTGACAGTGTTCCCCGGCACCGACACACCGGAACGAGCCCGGCCCCGTCACCTGGGCGCGTTAGACCGCGGCACCCTCGGCGGAGGCACCCTCGGCGAAGGCACCCTCGGGCTGAGCGGGTCCGGCCTGGGCCGCTGGCGGCGGGGCGGGCCGCCGGCGCATGGCGGCCAGCACGATCACGGCGCCCGTCAGGCCGAGCGCCCCGGCGAGCAGGAACGCCGCGTTGAGCCCGGCGGCCGAGGCCGCGTGCACGACTTGGTCCGCCGCGGCCCGCTGCCCAGCGGGCACGCTGGCCAGCAGCCGCCGGGCCTGCCCCCCGGTGACGGCACGGACCACGCCCGGGTGGCCGCCCCGGTGCGCCACCACATGAGCCACCCGGGCCGAGAACACGCTGCCGAGCAGCGCGATCCCGAACGCGTAGCCGAGCTGGCGCATCGTGTTGACCGCGCCGGC
>Ga0187875_10000709_pt1 | contig 27027 bp, 19 predicted proteins | sample June2016WEW_17_1_2_FD_132978 | JGI IMG/M metagenome (GOLD analysis project Ga0187875, IMG submission 132978) | Peatland microbial communities from SPRUCE experiment site at the Marcell Experimental Forest, Minnesota, USA - June2016WEW_17_10 | ecosystem: Environmental > Terrestrial > Soil >...
GGTCGGGTGCGGGTGGAATCACTCCGCCTCCAGGCAGCAACAACGGATTTCCGCAGTATTACGCTTGCAGCAGCGGAGCATCCTCTGGGCAAGCAAGTTTGAGCGCTGCGGAAGCGGCATGCGGCGGCGGAGCCAGCAGCGTGTGGTTTCCTGATTTGCGCCGAGACGAGCAGTTCATCGATATGGCCATCATGGTCAAGTTTTAAGGCGCGACGGCGAACAGCGAATCGCAGGAACCTATCTCGAACAGCTGGTTGAAGGGGAGATTCATGGAGGACGCGATCTTTCTTGCGGTGACGATTCTGTTTTTCGCGGTTTCGTTCGCTTATATGATTTTCTGTGAACGAGTGCGTTGAGGCGAAAATGAATTCTCAATCAATCATCATGCTGATCATCTGCGCTGCGCTACTGGTGTATTTGGTATATGCGATGTTGCGGCCGGAGAAATTCTGATGACAGCGAATGGATGGCTTCAGATTCTGGTCTTCTTGCTCGCGATCAGCCTGGTCACCAAGCCGCTGGGCGGGTTCATGGCTCGCGTATTTGGTCGCGAGCGAACGGGGCTGGATTCGGTGATGAGGCCCGTGGAACGGATTCTCTACCGGCTTACGGGCGTGGATGAAAGCCACGAGATGGACTGGAAAGAATACGCGCTGGCGCTGATTTTGTTCAGCGGCGTATCCATGATCCTGCTTTATGTGCTGCAGCGCATTCAGCAGTGGACGTGGTTGCCATGGAATCCGCAAAAGCTTGCGGGAGTGCCTCCGGCGCTCGCCTTCAACACCGCGGCCTCGTTCACGACGAATACGAACTGGCAGAATTACGTGCCCGAGACCACCATGAGCTATCTGACGCAGATGGTGGGTCTGGCGTATCACAACTGGGTTTCGGCGGCAGCGGGGATGGCATTGGCCATTGCATTCATTCGTGGTATTGCCCGGCGCGAGCAGAAGACCATCGGCAATTTCTGGGTCGATCTGGTTCGCGGCACTCTCTGGGTTCTGGCTCCGCTGTGCCTCGTCGGAGCCTTGCTGCTGGTGTCGCAGGGCGTGGTGCAGAATTTGAAACCTTATGACACGGTGCAGTTGGTCGATCCCTATCAGACGCCGCAACTGGGAGCAGATGGTAAGCCAATCAATGGCCCTGACGGCAAACCGGCGACGCAGACTGTGAGCCAGCAGGTGATCGCGCAGGGGCCTACGGCTTCGCAGGAAATCATCAAGGAACTAGGCACGAACGGCGGTGGATTTTTTAATGCAAACAGCGCGCATCCGTTTGAGAATCCTACGCCCTTCAGCAACTTCCTGGAGATGTTCTGCATCTTCGCGATTCCATCCGCCTTCACTTACACGCTGGGAAAAATGACTGGTTCTGCGCGGCATGGATGGGCAGTGTGGGCGGCGATGTCTTTGTTGTTCCTGGCTGGAGTTACGACGGCCTATTGGGCGGAGGCGCGGGGAAACCCTTTGCTCACGGCTGCCGCACAGCGTAGCTCGCATGATCCGTCTTCAGCCGGGCGAGTGATAGGCAACCTCGAAGGAAAAGAGGTGCGATTCGGCCTGGCAAATTCGGCTCTGTTCGCCACTGCTACCACTGACACCAGTTGCGGCGCTGTGAATGCGATGCATGATTCTTTTACGCCACTGGGCGGAATGGTTCCGTTGATCAATTTGATGTTAAGCGAGGTGATCTTCGGCGGAGTCGGCGCCGGAATGTACGGAATGCTGGTCTTCGTCATTCTCTCGGTATTTATCGCAGGACTGATGGTGGGCCGCACGCCGGAATATCTGGGGAAGAAAATTGAATCGTACGATGTGAAGATGGCGATGCTGGTGATTCTGATTTTCCCGCTGGTGATTCTGGTGTTCACGGCGATTTCTGTGTTGTACAGCTTTGGAACTTCTGCCATGGCAAATGCGGGGCCACACGGATTCACGGAAGTGCTTTATGCTTTCACTTCGGCAGTCGCTAACAACGGCTCGGGCTTCAACGGGCTGAGCGGAAATACCCTCTGGTACAACACTTCACTGGGTGTGGCCATGTTGCTCGGCCGTTTCATGATGATTTTGCCGATGCTCGCAATTGCCGGCAATCTAGCGGGAAAGAAGCAAACTCCGGCAACGCTGGGCACTTTTCCGGTGACGGGACCATTGTTTACAGTTTTGCTGATCGGGGTAGTTCTGATTGTGGGTGCGCTGACATTTTTCCCAGCCCTGAGTTTGGGACCAATTCTCGAACACCTGCTGATGCAAGCTGGTAGGACTTTCTAGGGCGGCCTTTACCGAAAAATATGGCAAGCAAGAAATCAAAACGCAGTCTGTGGGACCTGAAGATTGTGCGCCGTGCGGCGTGGGATGCGTTGGTAAAGCTGCATCCCGTGACGATGATGCGCAATCCCGTGATGTTCGTTGTGGAAGTAGGCAGCGTGGTGACCACAGTCCTGCTGATTCTGGACCGACTTCATGACCGCCCCGGGTTTGGATTCAATCTTCAGATTACACTTTGGCTGTGGTTCACGGTGTTGTTCGCAAACTTTGCCGAGGCGATGGCGGAGGGCCGCGGTAAGGCGCAGGCCGATGCCTTGCGTCGTGCGAAGGCGGAGACGATGGCCAATCGCCTGCTCGCGGACGGCAAAACGGAGACCGTGCCCGGGTCGAAATTGCGTTCGGGAGATCTGGTGCTGGTGGAGGCTGGCGAGTTTGTGCCCGGCGATGGCGAGATTGTCGAGGGTGTGGCTTCGGTAGACGAATCCGCCATCACGGGTGAGTCCGCGCCGGTGATTCGCGAAGCTGGGGGAGACCGATCGGCGGTGACCGGGGGAACGCGCGTCCTGTCGGACTGGGTGAAGGTGAAGATCACTTCAAATCCTGGCGAAACCTTTCTGGATCGCATGATCGCGCTGGTGGAAGGGGCGGAGCGGCAAAAGACTCCAAATGAAATTGCGTTAAACATTCTGCTGGCGGGTCTGACGATCGTATTCCTGCTTGCCGTGGTTACGCTGCAACCTTTCGCAATTTATGCCGGCGCTCCACAGACGGTCTTTGTGCTGGTCTCTCTGCTGGTCTGTCTGATTCCGACCACGATCGGTGGATTGCTCTCCGCGATCGGCATTGCGGGCATGGACCGGCTGGTGCAGCATAACGTCCTGGCAATGTCGGGACGCGCCGTGGAGGCCGCGGGCGATGTGAACACTCTTCTGCTCGATAAGACAGGAACCATTACGCTGGGCAATCGCGAGGCCACTGAGTTCGTAACCGCGCCCGGCGTGACTGAAGCGATGTTAGCGGATTCGGCGCAGCTCTCTTCGCTGGCGGACGAAACTCCCGAGGGCCGCTCGATTGTTGTGTTGGCGAAAGTAAAGTATGGATTACGTGGACGCGAGATGAGTTCGCACGATGCCGAATTCATTCCCTTCAGTGCGTTGACTCGCATGTCGGGCGTGAATCTGGACGGGCGTGCCGTCCGCAAAGGCGCAACCGATGCCATCGCAAAATATCTCCAAGATCAAGGAGGTGCTCTTCCCGCCGAGGTGCGCAGTGCGGTAGAAGCCATTTCGCGTTCGGGAGGAACGCCGCTGGTAGTCGCGGAGAATGGCCGCGCCTTGGGAGTGATTCATCTGAAGGACATTGTGAAGGGCGGCATGCGCCAGCGTTTCGATCAGTTGCGCGCGATGGGGATCAAGACAGTGATGATCACAGGAGATAATCCGCTGACCGCAGCCGCGATTGCAACCGAGGCCGGCGTGGATGATTTCCTGGCGCAGGCTACGCCGAAGGACAAGCTCGATCTGATTCGCAAAGAGCAAGGACAAGGAAAGCTGGTTGCGATGACTGGCGACGGCACCAATGACGCCCCCGCCCTGGCCCAGGCCGATGTAGGGGTTGCTATGAATACGGGCACGCAGGCTGCGAAAGAAGCGGGCAACATGGTCGATCTGGATTCGAATCCTACCAAGCTGATCGAGATTGTGGAAATCGGCAAACAGCTGTTGATGACGCGAGGCGCGCTGACGACGTTTTCGATTGCGAACGATGTGGCAAAATATTTCGCGATCATTCCCGCGATGTTTGCCGGCACGTTCCCGGTTCTGCAAGCGCTGAATGTGATGCGCCTGGCCACGCCTCAGTCGGCGATTTTGTCCGCGGTCATCTTTAACGCACTGATTATTGTGGCATTGATTCCACTGGCGTTGCGCGGCGTGAAGTATGTGCCTCAAGGAGCGGCGGTCTTACTACGGCGCAATCTGCTGGTCTACGGTTTGGGCGGGGTGATCGTACCGTTCATCGGGATCAAGCTGATCGACGTGCTGATTGTGTGGGCGGGGCTGGCGTAGAGATGACTATGAAAAAGAATTTCATTACGGCGCTGCTGATGACGCTGGCGACGACCGTGCTGTTCGGCCTGGTGTTTCCGTTATTGATCACGGGTCTGGCGCAGGCTCTATTTCCAAGCAAGGCGAATGGACAGTTATTGACCCGGAATGGTCAAGTTGTGGGATCGAGATTGATTGGGCAATCGTTTTCCTCGGCAGGTTATTTCCATTCGCGCCCATCGAGCGCGGGAACCGGCTACGATGCGGACAACTCCGGCGGATCGAACCTTGGGCCGACAAATGCTTCTCTGCTGGCGCGAGTGAAGGCGGATGCGGATCGATTGCAGGCAGAGAATCCGGCAGTTGCAGTTCCGATGGATCTGCTGACGACATCGGGATCGGGCCTCGATCCGCATATTTCGCCGGAGGCCGCAGATTTTCAGGTCCCGCGTGTTGCGAAGGAACGCGGGTTGAGCGAGGACGTAGTTCGTGAAGCCGTGCGCCGGCATCAGGAATCGCGGCAGTTCGGTTTTCTGGGCGAGCCCCGTGTCAACGTTTTGGAACTGAATCTTGCTCTGGATGAGATATCGCCGAGGCCATCGAGCCTCTAGGTTTTTTCGAATCATTTTCCAGACTGCCCACGGTTGGCCACCCTGGCCGAAAACAACCACCTCAACAGCAGGAAACTAAAGCGTCTCTATGGGGTTTACAGAGACGTAGATAGAATCGTGGAGGCAATACTTTTCTTTACCTCCAATCTATCCACAGTCACGGAGAAAGTTATGAACAGACATAAGCAGTGGTGGAACTGGGCAGTCGTTGTGGTCGGCTTGGCATTCCTACTGCAGGCCCCGGTCGAAATGAAGGCGCAAGGTGCCCAAGTCGTGCTCGATTCTCAGGCGGCGCAGGCGCCACAGGCTCCACCAGATGCACAGGATTCGAATACGCAGGATCCTCCTGGCCGGGTGGCGCGGCTTAATCTTGTGGACGGATCGGTATCGTTTCAGCCGGGGGGAGAAAACGACTGGGTGACAGCCGTGCTGAATCGTCCACTCCTGACCGGTGACAATCTCTGGGCGGACGAAAATTCACGAGCTGAAGTCCACATCGGGTCAACCGCGCTGAGGCTGGGCGCAAAAACCGGGATTACATTGCTGGAAGTAAGTGACCGGGCGGCTCAGATTCGTTTGGCGCAGGGATCTCTGATTGTGAAAGTCCGGCACGTGGACGACGAAGATTCATATGAGATTGACACACCGAATGTGGCTTTCACTGTCATGCAGCCTGGGGATTATCGCATCGATGTAGATCCCGTCGGCAATCGCACCGAAGTGACGGCGTGGCGCGGTCGCGGCGAGGTGACTGGCGGCGGCTCTTCTTACACGGTTGTGGCGAATCAGTATGCCACTTTCACCGGCAGCGATCATCTGGACTACGAGCTAGGCCAGATTCCCGCCGCAGATGGTTTTGATACGTGGGCCTTGAACCGGGATCAAGTTGAGGATCAGTCGGATTCCGCGAATTATGTTTCGCGCGAGATGACCGGTTACGAAGATCTCGACGAGTATGGCGACTGGAGTTATGTGGCCGGCTATGGGACCTGCTGGCGGCCGCGGCTTTTGGTGGCAGGCTGGGCTCCGTATCGCTTTGGCCACTGGGCCTGGGTAGGGCCGTGGGGTTGGACGTGGGTGGAAGACGAACCTTGGGGGTTCGCTCCGTTCCACTATGGTCGTTGGGCGTTCGCCAGCGGAGCGTGGCTGTGGGTGCCGGGACCGAGCGTGGTGCGTCCAATCTACGCGCCCGCGCTGGTGGCTTGGGTGGGCGGCGGCCCAGGATTTAATTTCTCGTTTTCGTTTGGTGCAGGGGTGGGATGGTTCCCGCTTGCTCCGGGAGAAGTGTTTATTCCGGGTTACCGCGTCAGCCGATTTTATGTGAACAACGTGAACTTCACCAACACCCGGGTAGATCTTACGAGAGTGACGAACGTCTACAACAGTGTCGTGATCAATCGAAACACAACGGTGAACAACATCACGTACGCAAATCGCAATGTGAGTGGTGGAGTGACGGTGGTGTCGCGTGACACTTTTGTGAATGCGCGTCCGGTAGCGAGGAATGTGGTATCGGTCCAGCCGCGAGAACTGGCCGCGGCGCCGGTTTCGCACACGATGGCGGTCGAGCCTGCGAGGAGCAGCGTGTTGGGTGCGGGACGAACTGCAGCAAATCGGCCTCCGGCCGCGGTGACTAGCCGTCCGGTCGTCGCACTCAGGACTCCGGCTCCCATGCCCCGTTCCTTCGATCAGAGGCAAGCGCAGGCGGGCGGGCGCTTGAACCCATCGTCATCGTTGGTGCGGCAGGAATCGGCGGGTCGGCCAGTGCAGCCCGCTCTTGTTGCTCGGCAACCGCGGGCGCAAAGTGAAGATGACTTCCGTCCGTTCAGCCAGCCCAGCAGTGGGAACAGCCAGGCGAAGCCGCAGCCGCGGGTGTGGGAAGCGCAAGGAACTCCGGAGCCGGAGAAAGGCACCGAGGCTCAGCCTGCGAACCGGAGTACGGCCCAGCAATGGTCGCATCCGCTCGCCAAGCCTGTGGCTCCGGTGCAGCAAGGAAACGGGCAGCAGCAGCGTGACCAGGAGCAGAAATTCAGCACTTGGCAGCAACAGCGGCCCGCGCCGGCTCCGGCGCCGCACGCGCAGCAAAGTTCGCATGCCTCAGTGGAGAGCCACGCGAGCCCTTCAAAGAAAGGACGTTGACGCGAGCCGCCTGCCTGCGGTCTGATAGGGTTCGCATGCGCTCTCACGAGCAAGCGCGTTAGGTGAGAGCAGGGACTTGAAATAGCGCCGGAAAGCGGGTTCACATCCTGTTCTCCGGCGCGGTTTGTTTGGCGTCCTGATTATGTATGAGTGAACCGAAGCGCTCGGCAATTAACTGGATGGATGCTCTCTGGCTGTTGTTCTTGGCCGGGTTGGCCGCGCTGCCACCCGTGTTTGAAATTCACAAGCAACTGGTTTTGCTGGCGTTCGGTATTGTGCAACTGAGCGAAGGTTGGCTCTTAAGCAGGGTGGGGCGTCGAGGTCCCGCATACATCGTTCTGCTCAAAATCGCTTTAGCGACCCTGCTGATCGATCACACGGGTGAAGTCGGAATCAACAGTAGCTACTCTCCAATTTTCTACCTGCCGGTTGTCACCGCAGCCGAGTATTTCAGCCCGTGCGCGACCCTGTTGTGGACGGCGCTGGCATCCTCTGCCTACTGTTCCTATCTTTACCCGGCACTGCAGGAATATGAGATCACCAGAGAGGGTTACGGTATCCTCGCCATTCGGATTCTTTTCTTCTTTCTCGCGGCCATGGTGGTGAACCGCTTCATGGTGGAGAATCGACGGCAAATCAAGCGCTACCAGGAGTTGGCGGAGACGCTGGCGGAAACCAACCAGCGCTTGGAGCAGGCGCAGGAGGAAGCTCGTCGTTCGGAGCGGCTGGCCGCGCTGGGACAAATGTCGGCGGGATTGGCCCACGAGATTCGTAATCCTCTGGGCGTGATCAAGGGATCGGCGGAGATGCTGCATCAGAAGTTAGGGGAATCGAATCCGCTGGCCACCGAATTGGCAGGCTATATCTCAACTGAAACGAATCGCTTGAGCGCCCTGGTGACGCGGTTCCTGGATTTCGCTCGGCCGCTGCATGCCGAACTGGTTCCGCAAGATCTCACGGCGGTGTTGGATCGGGCATTGCACGATGTCGCAGCAACGCACAAAAACGAAGGTGCTCCGGTGAGCATAGAGCGGCGGTATGAGGCTGATCTGCCGTTGGTTCCGTTGGATGAAAGTCTCAGCGAGCAGGCATTCGTGAATTTGGTTCAGAATGCTTACGATGCGATGGCCAAGAATGGAGGCACCTTGCGCGTGATGGCCGCCCGAGCCAATGGCGGGAATGGGAGCGGAGTCGAAGTGCAGATCGAAGATTCGGGGCCGGGAATTCCGCAGGAGTTGCGCGAGCAGATCTTCAATCCCTTTGTGACTACTAAGAAGACGGGGGTGGGTTTGGGTCTGTCGATTGTCTCCAGGATCATCGATGGCCATCATGGAACAATTCGTGTGGAAAGTGGCAATCCGGGCGGTTTAAAAGGAGCAAAATTTGTGATGTTTTTCCCCGCCGGCGAAGAGGCTGCCGAAGATCTTGCATCTTAAAAGAGGCGGATGACGCGCACATGGCAATCATCTTAATCGTCGAAGACGAAGCGAAGATGCGGCGCCTGCTCGAATTGAACCTCGGCGAGGATGGCTTTAGCACGCTTTCGGCCGAAGACGCGGAAAGTGGTTTGAAACTTCTCCGCGAGAATCCTGTGGATTTGGTGCTGACCGATTTGAAGCTTCCGGGAATGAATGGTCTGGAGTTTCTGCAGGCGATCAAGCGTCAAAACGCGGCGCTCCCGGTCGTGGTGATGACGGCCTTCGGCTCAGTCGAGACTGCGGTCGAAGCGATGAAGGCCGGGGCCAGCGATTACGTACTGAAGCCGTTCTCGCTGGGCGAAATGCGGATGGTAATCCGCAAAGAGCTGGATGTACACAAGCTTCGGGAGGAAAACCGTTCGCTGCGGGAAGCGTTGGGCAAGCGCTATGCACATCCGAACGTGGTGGCGCGGAGCCCCAAGATGCAGGAAGTACTAGCCACTGTCGATCGCGTGGCGCCGACGAATTCGACGGTGCTGCTCGGTGGGGAAAGTGGGGTGGGTAAGGATTTGATCGCGCGTGCAGTGCATGAGAAGTCACGCCGGGCTTCCGGACCTTTCATCAAGATTAATAGTTCAGCGATTCCGGAAAATCTTCTGGAGAGCGAACTCTTCGGATACGAAAAGGGCGCCTTCACCGGTGCTGGTACGAGTAAGCCAGGAAAGTTTGAACTAGCAGATAAAGGAACCTTGTTTCTGGATGAGATCGGCGATGTGCCGCTCGCGATCCAAGTAAAGCTGCTGCGCGTGCTGCAGGAGCGCGAATTCGAGCGACTGGGCGGAACGCGAACCGTGAAAGTGGACGTGCGGCTGATCGCTGCCACCAATCGCGATCTGCGGGAAGCCCTGGAGCAGGGAACCTTCCGCGAGGACCTTTACTATCGCTTAAACGTTGTGCCCATGGATATCGCGCCGCTACGGCAGCGCAAGGAAGACATTCCGGAGCTGGTGAATCTCTTTATCTCGCGCTTTGCGGGAGACTCCGGCAAGCCCGTGGAGGGGATCACGCCCGAAGCGATGCAGATCTTGGTGAACTACCATTGGCCTGGCAATGTGCGCGAGCTGCAGAACATCATCGAGCGTGCCTGCGCGCTGGCGAAGGGCACCGTGCTCAAGGTGGAAGACATCCATCTCGACTTGCGTCCGGCGCGAGCGGTGAACGGGGCCGGCAATTTTCTTCCTGAAGGCATGACGCTGGAGCAGTGGGAGGATGAAATGATTCGCGAATCGCTGCGCCGGGCGAATGGAAATAAGAGTCAAGCGGCGCGGTTGCTGGGGTTGTCGAGGAATGCGCTGCGATATAGGCTATCGAAGATCGGGATTGCGGATGAGGGCGAGAAGGAAAGTTAGGCAGGACGACGAAATCCCGACTGCGTAACGAGATTACGTAGGTCAGTTGGTCAAGCGATAGCCGGAATCATTGTGAGGGACAACGTCTGGAAAGTGTTGCCAGTGAGTATTTGATCGAAACCCGACTGCGACCGGGGCTTTCGTTTTTCTTGATCGCGCCTTCGATGCGCCCCAGAGGCTTGGGTTGGCTGAAAACCACCAATATGGTTGTGGGCGGCCACCACCTCCAATTTGGTTGCCTTTTCCGCTTGACCATTGCTCTCTTACCGCTCAAAACAAGAGAGTTACGAGCTTCCATGCTTAGTTGCTTTGGCATGGCAATTGCTGCATTTAAGTGCATCATTGGCTCATTTTCGGGTTGAATTGTGTGGGAGCGGTCCGTGGAGAAGCAAGTTATGAAATACAGACTCATAAGTAGGTCGGCGATCCTAGCTCTGGCGCTAGCCGGCGCATTCACGATTCAAGTGCTGGCGCAGACGACTGACGAGGGCAGCGGTCCCTCGGAGCAGCCGAGTGCGCCCATGGAGATCGGGCAACCTCGGTCGGCGCCTCCCCCGTCTGGACCGAGGGATCAAGGCGGCCAACCAGCTCAAGCCGGCCAAAGGCCGGAACTGGAACCTCAAGGGCAGCCTGGAGTGCCGGAGGCTCAACCCGGCGGACCATCAGGAGAAGGTCCGGCAAGGGTTGACCAGGGCGTAGGGCGCATCAGCATGATTCACGGCGACGTCTCCACGCAGCGCGGAGACGCGGGCACGTATTCTGCGGCGGTGTTGAATCAGCCGGTTGTGAACGGAGACAAAGTCTCCACGGGACCGGGGGGGCGCGCCGAGGTGCAACTGGACTTCGCGAACATTCTTCGTTTGGGACCGAACTCACAAGCCAACATCGCAAACTTCACGCACAAATATATTCAGATTCAGTTGGGCCAAGGCTTGGCCAATTACTCAGTCTTTGGGGAGAGCGAAACCGAGCCGGAGATCGACACGCCTAACGTCGCATTGCATCCCGCGCACAAGGATGGCGTGTTCCGCGTTGAAGTGCGGCCTGATGGGGACAGCATCATCATTGTGCGCAAAGGTGAGGCACAGATCTCAACCCCGCAGGGCATTGCGGAGATCAAGCTGGGCGACATGGTGACGGTACGCGGAGCTGGCGCGGATGCACGCTACAAGATTGCTGTGGCTCCTGAGCGCGACGATTGGGATCGGTGGAATAGCGACCGCGACCGTATGATTCATAACGCGGATGCCTGGCGCCATACGAATAAGTATTACGTGGGAGCGGAAGATCTCGACGCCAACGGCCGATGGGAGGATGCTGCCGATTACGGCCAGGTATGGGTGCCAAACGAGCCCGATGGTTGGGCTCCCTACCGTGATGGCAACTGGGTGTACGAGCCTGACTACGGCTGGACCTGGGTCGGCTATGAGCCGTGGGGATGGGCGCCGTATCACTACGGGCGCTGGATGTGGTATGGCGGCGCTTGGGCGTGGTGGCCGGGACCGGTGTGGGGCGTAGGTTTCTATCGGCCATTTTGGGCGCCGGCTTATGTCTCTTTCTTCGGTTTCGGAGGAGGATTTGGATTTGGTTTCGGATTTGGATGGGGCGGCTTCGGCTGGTTGCCCATAGGACCTTGCGATCGCTTCTTTCCATGGTGGGGCGGATACGGCGGAAGATTCGGAGGGGTAGGGTTCAATCGCTTTGGCGGACTCAACCGCTTTGGCGGAATTGCGCCGCTGCATGCTGGCACTCGATTCTCGAACCTCTCGCATATAAGGGATCCACATATCGGAGGCGCGCTTTCGACGGTCGGTGCGGGAAAATTTGGAGCTGGACGGACAACGGCCGTGGCGGCGACTCACGCCCAATTGAGCAATGCACGCATGATGACTGGCAACCTACCGGTTGTGCCTACGCGCGCCAGTTTGTCGGCAAGTGGACGACCTGCCTCTCCTTCGACGATGCACAACACCGGATCGCAGCATTTCTTCGGCACGCAGAGCGCATCACGGCCTGCGTCGTTCCAACAGCAGACGGCGCGCCTGCAGCAATCCATGCAGCAGAATCACGTTAGCCCGGTGACCGCTGGCGGACGCAGTGGTGGCACGGTAGAACCTCGCGGCGCATCGGAGTCTCGATCGACAGCGGCCACAGCGGGAGGGAAGCCGAGTGCCGGCGCACCCGCTGCCGGAAGGGAGACTTCAGATCGAGCGGCGAGTGCAGCCTCTTCCGCAAGCCGCACGGACCAATCGTCGGCCAGCCGAGGCGAACCAAACCGTAGCGAGTGGAAGACCTTCACTCCACCGTCGCATAACAGCGAGTCGGCGGGTCGCAGCGGAAGCAGCGCCGAGACTGGGGGCCGGGGCGAGAGCGGCAGCTACTGGAATCGCACAGCGCCGAGTTCCAGTTACTCGCGTGGCGCTAGTTCGAACAGTTACGGGCGAGGCGGGTATTCCCGTCCGCAACTCAACATGAGGCAGCCTATCGTGCAGCCGCGATCTTCCGGAGGCGATGGGGGCTACCACGGCTCGCCGGGCTATGGCAGTGGTGGATCCCACGGCGCTCCGAGCTCTGGGGGCGGCCACTCAAGTGGCGGCGGTGGACACTCCGGAGGAGGCGGACATCGCTAGATTGGTGGTCGCTTCCCGCGACATCGCTTTGGCTCTTGAAAACTTGGCAAGTGGTGGTAAATGAAGTGAACCAGGCGAGACGTGCTCACCGGCGCGCCTTTCTGATTGTTCAGCGAAGGGCGGCGGCCGCAGCGGTGCGAGGTGCATTCCACCCTGCCCTGAGCATCGCTGCCGTAAAATAGTTTACTTGCCTCCGCCTACTAACTCGGATCACCTCCGCGTCGTTCTGGTGGACGTGCGCAATCCTCTGAACATCGGTGCGGCTGCGCGTGCGATGAGCAATTTTGGATTTCCTGGCCTTCGCTTGGTAAATCCTTATGACATAGCGTTTCAGGATGCGCGATCGGCGGTGGGCGCGGCGGCCACGCTGGCAAGCGCGGAAGTTTATCAGACCGTGGCGGAAGCGGTTGCCGACTGCTCGCTGGTCGTTGGAACCACGGCGGTCGGCCATCGCGACCTGCAGCACTCGCTGGTGCGGTTGGAGAATGGCGCCGGCGATATCCGAAGCCATCTCGCGGAGGCCCCTTGCGCTCTCCTCTTCGGATCGGAGAAATTTGGCCTTTCAAATCAGGATATGAGCCACTGTCATTGGCTGATGCACATACCCACCCGGGATGAACACAGTTCAATGAATTTAGGCCAGGCCGTCGCAGTCTGTCTGTACGAATTAGTGCGCGATGCGAACGCGGTAGTCAAACCGCGGAAGAGAAATCTCGCTTCATCCGCGGAGGTGGAGCGCATCACCGACACTTTGCTGATCGCGCTTCGAGCCAGCCAGTACCCGAAGCTCACCACATCGAAGTCGTTTCACGCCGCAATCCGGCGCGTCTTACGGCGGCTGCACATGGAGCAGGGGGATGCGGAGTTCCTGCTCGGCATGCTGCGGCAGATGATTTGGAAGATGAAACGGAGCGAGCCCCCAAAGGATTGACGAATTTTGTTCAAGGCTTGATTTCTGCCGGAAAAACTTGAATCGAAGATCTGGCAATCTGAAATCGCAGAATCCATTTGCTGGGCGAGGCTTGCCCATTTGTCTGCGGCGGCGTGAACGTCCAACCTCGTGCTGCAGCGAGTGCCTTATTTGCGAAATATTTGCTTGGTCCGGCAGAGATCAAATGTGTCTGAGAAACGTTCCCGGAAGTATCCACCGAAACTTGAACGCCCACTTTTATGTGACCGTGGACCGTGTTTAGCGCACCTCGCGAGACATCAGGCATGACCTGGTGAAGCACGCTGCCTGGACTGTCTCCGGTTTGCGAGGCTTTCGAAATCGCGGATGGCGTAGAAGGGGATCCAGCGGGAGTAACCTTCCCCGAAACGGTCGGGGATCCTATTGCTTGACGGTTTGCTGGGCTCTGCGCCGACGGAGAAGATGGGTGTTGAACCATGAATCGGCGGCCAGCCAAGATTAGCGCGAGCAATAAAGCGACGACGATGGGGATGGCCCAGCGATTCCTACGCTCTATCGGCATCGGCGTTTCGATTGATTTGCGCACGGGCGCTGGCGGAGTTGCAGCTACTGGCTTCGGAACCGTCAGCTTGCTGAGGATCTCGTTCATCGAACAGCGCTGCTGCGGATCGACGCGCAGGGAGCGCTCTGCGATGTCGTGAAAGGGCTGTGGAATTTTATCGGGAATGACGATCTGTTCACCATCGCTACCTTTTTGCATAGGCTCATGCTGAGTCAGAACCTCAACCAGCATCACACCAAGTGACCATACATCCGCCGCTGGGGATAAGCCGATGCTGCCCACTTCAGGCGCATCGTAGACCGTAACCCCCTTGCCGTTACGGTCGCCAGTTTTACGAAGGTGATCGGCGGAGATCTTTAGCTGATTATTCACCGCCATGACATTCGAGGGTTTCACATGAGCATGCACAAATCCGGCGTTGTGCAGGAAACTGAGAGCGTCAGCCGTGGGCGGAAGCATCTCTTTGACTTCAGCGGGTGAGAGCGAACGCTGCGGAATGACCTGTGCCAGATCTTCGTCGGCATATTCCATCACGACGTATAAGAAACGCTCATCTTCAAGCTGGCAGCGACCTGACTCGTACAGTCGTAGTAGATGAGGATGAGAGAGTCCTGCGCCGTCAGCCCAGCGAGATAACGCAGTTTCTTCTTCGAGTTTCTCGGCGGAAAGAGCTTTCGCCAGAACCAGTTTGATGGCCGCCTTTTGACTTCCATTCCCGCTGTTCCGCTCGGTCAGAAATACCGCACTATGCTCAGATCCTCCGAGCCACTTCTGTAGCGGGAACTTTCCCGCAATAAGCCGGCCTTCCCACTTCTTCGAAATGTCGATCAAAGTACTCATCGGTACAGACCTGCCAAACGGCTATTCTATGTCAGCACAGCCCTCCATTTACGTCGAAAATGAGCCCTATCCTGTGGAGAGTGTGGAAATCTCTGATCCGGACGCCATGGTCCAAGTGATCTCCAAGTGCGGTAACACTCTGTTGGACGGTTGATGCGTCTCAAGCTGTGACCAATTCAGGGTATTTCGATGAGCGACCGCTCGCCACCGAGCAGATCATACGCTGACCCTCAGGGGATGGGTGGCGGAAGCAGCATTGAAACGCGCGACTACGGCAGTCAGAACTTGCTGCGGGCCAGGCGTTGGCGGAGGTGGTTGCGGCAGAGATCGGTGATGCACAGGTCCAAGGCCTGTTTCCAAATGACGGCATTTTCAGGGGAGTCTGCTGCATTGACGAAGCCAATGGCGAGGCTTCGTTCCAGTTCGTTGTAACCGGAATTCCATTTCTTCAGAGATTCGGGATCGGTGCCGCCGCGCGCGTCATAGTCCGGCCACTCGTCGTGAAGAAGGCGAAGGCGCTTGACAAGGGCTTGCAGGGGAATCTTCGCCTGATCGCCAAAGGCAGTGACTTGGGCCCCGGCAGCGGCGACGAGAGGCCGAGGATCATATAACGCTTGGGAAACGAAGGGTTGCAATTCAGGACCATTGCGAAGGATAGCGAGGTCGCCGAGCAAACCCGCTTGATGGCAGTCGCTGCCACCTTTGTCGTAGTAAGCAGAGAGAGCAGGTTCAAGTTTTTCGGTGCCATAGGCGGGATCGACTCGTAGGAAATAAGTGAGGAGACCCGCTTCGATGGAACAGGGCCAATCTGGTCCGTAGATCTCATAAACATTTTTCACGCGAGGCAAGATCGAATCAGTGGCATAGAGGCCAATGAGGGGCGCGACGCGCGACATCCGTTCGGTCCAGCGGTCTTCGAGTATGCGGATGAGTTCGGCGTCGAGGTCTGCGCTGGGCGGCAAGTTCATGGAGCGGATGCGGTTCCAGTCGAGAGGCGTGTCGAAGGCGAGGACGCGTTCGCGAAAGAGAACGCCGGCTTTTTGTGGATCGAGCTTGGCGATTTCCTTGAGTGCCGTTTCCCGGATGAAGGAGGCGTTTTGAACCGGAGGGGTCGAATAGATCTGCGTCAGGATGGAGAGAACCTCATCCGATGGAAGCGTCTTGCTCCAGCGAAAGTTTAGAAGGTCATTGGCCAGCTCCTGAGGCGGGAGATCGGGCAGTGCGGCGAGGTGCTGAGAGCGGATGCGATCGCGGTCGGCGACCGGCACAGGAAGCAGCTCGGAGCCGAAATAATAGGTGCTGAGATGGTCGAGCGCGTGAAGCGTGGAGGCGCCAATGTCAGGAGGCCGGCGGGCGAGGGTGGCGGCGACGATCTGCCAATTGGCGACGATCTGAGTGGCCAATTGCGCACGCCAGGCGGCTAGCGCCGTGCGGTCTGCGACCCGAACAATGGAGCCAGTGAGCTTGGGGTTCTTTTGCGCGAATTGCAGAAGAGACAATTCCTGGATCAGCGTTTCATCGGCAACGAGACTGGTATCCCTCAGTCGCGCCTGGAGCAAACTGATGGCTTCCGCGTGAGTGGGGGCCGCAAGGATAGTCGCTAGAGCAATATCTTGAGAACAAGGCTGATTGCTGCGGCGGGTGTACAGAGATGCCGCCGCTTTGCGGGCCTTGGGCGTTGCGATTTCGAAGAGACGAAATGCTTCGAGCGGTGTGAAGCGCGGTAGTGGCTGCTGGTGGGCCATGGTGACAATTCCATCAACTTCCCGAGACGCGGCGTCGAAGTCCTCCGGCAGGATGTGAATGGTCAGGATGTTCTCGGAAGCGATGGCCGGACCGCCTACCTCTTTCACGGGTGCGCCAGGCGGGAGAACGGAATGTGTGACGACATAAATGCGATAGCGGCCAGCTTTGGAGAACCGCAGGTAGTGAGTGACCTCGACGGAATCGAATTGCGGTGCGGATTCAAGTTTGAGGTTTGGCTCGCGTGGGGCAGAAATGTTGCCATCGATGGCTCTGTGCAAGTCCCAGTATTCGCCAAGAGGATCGCGGGCATCGGCGGGACGATCGGTGAAAAAGGATTCGAGGATTGAACGCTGGCCGTCATCGAGAAAGCGCGCACCGGCAACGTAGTTGCCGGGGGAATCGGCGGTGAATTCATATTTGAGGCGCATGGTGTCGCCGATGTGGAAAGTGGCTTGGCCGGAGTCGAGGGAGATTTTAAGGTGGACATCTGAAGGGTTGGCGGCAAGTGCTTGCAGATGCTGCGCTTCGAACGTATCTCTCGCCAGCGCGAGAGACCCCCACGCGAGTAGTAGAAATCCCACGAATCTTGGGAACCGCTGCGACATTGTGTCCGTCAAGACAGTATAGAGGCGGAACGATGGCGACTGGTCAACTTCGAAGATCAGTACTCCCAAGGTAACGGAGGGATGAAATCTTGCAAGAGGCAGCCTCAACCCAACGTAAGATGAGCCCATCGGATCGTTCTAACTGCAAAACGGCACTTTTGGAGGGCAATCATGAGGAAGCGTGCGGGCCTCGCAGCGACGTGGTGTTTGCTCGCTCTGCAGGTGATGAGCGGCGAAAACGCCGCCGCCCAAACGAAGGAAGCAGCCCGAAACGATGCCGCTGTGGCGCCCGCGCTGACCATCTACAACCAGCAATTCGCAGTGGTACGGCACGGATTGGCACTTGACTTGAACGCAGGGCAAAACCACGTTGCGGTGACCGACATTACGGGGCACGTGGAACCCGATTCGGTATTCTTGCGATCGCTCGACGAGAGTCGGCATTTGCGGATTCTGGAGCAGAACTACCGCAACGATCCGGTGTCCGAGCTATTGTTGTTGTCGCTATACGAAGGGAAGACCATCGATTTTCTGACCCCAGATAAAACGATCGTCCAGGGAAAGATTATTCGCAGCGGGTTTGTGCCGCACGCTACGGTGACGTACGGTCAGAGGTATTACCAGGCACAGGGAGCGTACCTACAACAGGGAGCCGGGCAGCCTGTTATCGAGGTAAATGGCAAGCTGCAATTCACACTGCCTGGGCAGCCTTTATTTCCAGCACTGGGCGATGACACGGTCCTGAAGCCAACGCTATCGTGGGAATTGGAAACGGACAAGGCGGGCAAGGCGACTGCGGAGTTGAGTTACGTTACGGGCGGGATGAACTGGGAAGCGAGCTACAACGTGGTTTCGCCTACCAAGGGAGCGGATCTGGATCTGGTCGGTTGGGTCACGCTGGACAACCAGAGCGGTGAAACGTTTCGGGACGCGCGGATCAAGTTGATGGCGGGAGATGTGAACAAGATTCAGACGAATGAGATGTACATGGCGAAAAGCCAGTCTTACGGGGTCGGCGGTGTGATGGCAGGAGGACCAGAAGTCACAGAGAAGGCGTTTGATGAATATCACTTGTACACGCTGGAACGGCCCACGACCCTGCACGACAGGGAAACCAAACAGGTGGAATTCGTGCGCGCGGCGGGGGTGAAATCGAAGACGGTCTATGTCTACGACGGTTGGAAGGTGGATGCGAACTACCGAAACTGGACGATGGAGACGATTCGCACGCAGGATGCATTTGGCACACAATCCAATTCGAAAGTCTGGGTGATGCAGGAATTCAAGAACAGCGCCGAGAATCACCTGGGCATTCCCCTACCGAAGGGGAGGGTGCGGTTTTATCGCCGGGATGACGATGGACAACTCGAGTTCACTGGCGAGAACGAAATCGATCACACGCCCAAGGACGAACTCATCCGGATTTACACGGGGAATGCGTTTGACCTGACGGGAGAGCGACGCCGTCTCGACTACAAACTGAACACGCAAGCGCGGTGGGTGGACGAAAGTTTTGAAATTAAGGTGAGAAATCACAAGAGCACGCCGGCGGAAGTGCGGATCGTGGAGCACTTGTACCGATGGAACATCTGGGATATCAGCAAGAGTGCGGATCCGTTCAAAAAAGTGGACGCGCAGACCGCGGCGTTCGTGGTCGAAGTGCCTCCCGATGGCGAGAAGGTGGTGACGTATCAGGTGCATTATTCGTGGTGAGACTGACAAGGCCCAAGAGATTTCTCTGTTACACTGGCGCGTGTGACCGTAACGACCCGAAGACATTTCATTGGTCAGTGTGCCGTAGCGGCAACTGGGGCTTATCTTTTGCCGGAACTGGCTGACGCGCAGGAGAAATCAGCACCTTCCATCAAATTTCCTTCGGTGCCGCGGGAACGGGTTGCGGTGGCCGCATATCCCTTTCGCGAATTCATCGTGGGCTGGAAGGGAGGGGACGGCAAGTCTCCCAGTTCGGTTCCTCCGACGCCGCGAATGGAGTTAAAGGACTTTGCGGCGCACGTGGCTGAGAAGTTCAATGTGTACAAGATTGAGCCGTGGAGCCGCGTCTTTCCCTCGACCGATGCGAAATATCTCGAGCAGTTCCGCGGCGCGGTTGAGAAAGCTGGCTCTGCGGTCGTCGACATCGCCGTGGACGGAGAGTACAGCCAATACTCCATCGATCCGGCGGAGCGAGAGAGGGCGCTCGCATCGAGCAAGCAATGGATCGACGTGGGTGCGGCTCTCGGGTCGCCCAGCATCCGCACGCACGTGCAAGCAGCGAAGGATTCGAAGCCAGACGTGGCCCGCGCGGCCGATACTCTGGTGCGCACCGCAGACTATGCAGCGAAGAAGAATGTAGTGGTCCACCTGGAAAACGACGATCCAGTGAGTGAGGATCCTTTTTTCCTCGTCCAGGTAGTCGAGAAGGTGAACAGTCCGTGGCTGCGCGCCCTGCCCGATTTCGGCAACACGCTGGCGGCGCACGACGGAGATTATGCGTATCGCGCCATCGACGCCATGTTCGCGCATGCCTATGGTATCTGCCACGTGAAGGATGGCGAGGCCAATGAACCAGGCAAGGCTGTGCACGTGGACCTGGCGCGGACGTTTGGCATTCTAAAAGAACACGGATATAGGGGATATTGCTCGATTGAATACGACTCGCCGGGCAATCCCTATAAACCCACCGCCGAGTTGGTGGAGAAGACGATCGGATTTCTTTCCTAGCGGGAGACCATGGCAGGACAAGGCGTGGGACGGCGGCAGATTTTGCAGATTCTGGGAACGGCAGCAGCGGCAGCTCAGTTTCCCGGCTTCCGCAAATGGGGATTCGCCTGCGGGCATATCGGCAATGCAGCCTTGGCAATTAAGCCCGCCGAGTACCACCCGCAATTCTTTACCGCACCCCAATATGCGATGGTCGAGCGGCTTGCGGAGATCATCATTCCGAGCGACAGCACGCCGGGCGCGAAGGAAGCGGGCGTGGCGGAGTTCATCGACTTCATGGTGGCCAGCGATCCGGATGAACAATATGGCTTCCGCACCGGGCTTACTTGGCTGGACGCGCACAGTGAGCAAACTGCCGGAAGGAAATTCATGGAGATCAGCCCCCAGCAACAGATTTCCCTGCTCGATCCTCTTGGCTTCAAAGACAAGGCGCGACTTGGGGAGGAAGACGGACGCCGATTCTTCCGCCTGATGCGTGAATACACAGTGACCGGCTTCTACACCAGTGAGATCGGCTTCAAGGAACTGGACAATCCGGCGCTGAAGCTTTATTCCGAATCGCCGGAGTGTCCGCATAAAGAGGATCGGGAACATGGGCAGCTCTCGCCGATAGACTCCTGAAAGATTTCTGAGAACATGGCCAAGAAAATCTACGACGTGATCGTCATTGGAACCGGCGCCGGCGGTGGCATGGCAATCAAGACCCTCTGCGAGGCGGGACTGAAGGTGTGCGCCTTGAATGCAGGTCGGCGGCTCGATCCGGAAAAGGACTTCCGCTACCACCGCATGCCATGGGATATGAAGTTCCGCGGGTTGGACGATCCCAAGCGGCGCGCCGAGTCCTTCGGCTATATGGACAACGAGTACACCAAGGCTGCTTGGGATCATGAGATTCCGTTCACTACCGCTCCGGGAATGAAGTGGATGTGGCCGCGCTGCAATGCCGTGGGTGGCAAGACAAACTTCTGGGGGCGCAGCTCGGCGCGCTTTGGCGATATCGATTTTAAGGCCGCTTCGCTCGATGGTTACGATGTGGACTGGCCCTTGACCTATGACGACATCAGTCCGTTCTACACGCGCGTGGAAAAAATGATTGGCGTGGCCAGCACGGTGCAGAACCGGCCGAGCAATCCGGATGGCTCCTACTTGCCGCCATTCAAGTTCCGCTGCCTCGACTTCATTCTGGAAGCCGGCTGCAATAAGCTTGGTGTGCCTTATCTTCCGGATCGATGCGCGCAACTGACGCAATCGCATGAAGGGCATCCCGCCTGCCATTTCTGTGGAGAGTGCACCACGGGTTGCGATGTGGGAGCATTTTTTTCTACGGCGTATTTCCTGTTACCCAAGGCAGAAGCCACAAAAAATCTGGACTTGCGCACGAATGCTCTGGCGAAAAATGTTCTGGTAGATGCGAACGGTCACGCCGCCGGCGTGGCCTATGTCGACCGCAAAACCAAACAGGAGGTGGAAGTATACGGCCGTGCTGTGGTGGTGGCGGCGGGGTGCATCGAATCGTCGCGCATCATGCTGAATTCGAAGTCGCGTTTCTGGCCTAATGGCGTCGCGAACTCCAGCCGGCAACTTGGCCATAACCTTTGCGATCATCTTTACGGCGAGTCGGCCCGTGGATACTTGCCGCAACTGTTAGGCCAGCCCAGTTTTCCTGATCACGTGGCCGACAGCACCATCGCTTGGATGCCGCGTTGGCAGAATCTCAAAGACCCGCACGAAGAAAAGTTTATTCGCGGATATTCCGTCTATCCGGACGGTGGCTGCGAGGAATTCCCGAGCTTCGCAACCGGAATGGACGGATTCGGCTCGTCCTTCAAGCGAGAGATCAAGCGGCGCTATCCCACGCCGGTAAGCTTCGGAATTCAGGCGCCATCTCTCCGGTCGGATACGAACTACGTGGATCTCGATCCTGAGGTCAAAGATCCCTACGGAATTCCCGTGGCCCGCATGCACTTCGAGTGGGATGAAAATGTGCTGAAGATGTGGGAGCACGCGAAGCAGGTGTGCGCCGAAGTCCTGCGCGCGGCCGGTGGCGAGTGCGAGGGTTCCGGCAATGCGCCGGAGATTCCCGGCTGGAGCCTGCATGAGACCGGAACTTGCCGGATGGGAAACGACCCGAAGAGTTTTGTGACGAATCGCTTTGGCCAGACGCACGATGTGCCGAACCTTTATGTGTGCGACGCCAGCGTCTTTCTGAACTGCACCGACAAAACCACCACCATCAGCATTCTGGCTTTCTCGCTGCGTACTTCCGAGCATGTAATCGAGAACTTCCGTCGCGGTGATCACAAAACCGCGTGACCGCAGCGAGCAGCCCGTGCTCCAAGTGTTCTCTTTTCCACCTCCTCAACGCGCCAGCTTGGTCGGTTCTGTCAGCGGCAGGTCTACCGTCATAGGAGGATGATCGGAGATGCGATCTTCAACCGAATCGTTGAGTTCCCGCATTGTCACGGGGAAGTGCGGAGCCAACCGGTAGCTCTGTCCCGTGCGACGCGGATCGTCGATGAACGGCTTGACGAAGATCCAATCCAGCTTGAATCGACCTACGAGTCCGCCAAAGTCGCGACTGAAGGAGTAAGTAGAGCGAAGCCTTTCCCGGCGCGTTGGTTGCTGTCCGCGAGCGTACGGCCCTTCGGCGGAAGAGTGCGATCCGATTCGCCGCGAAAATCGAATGCGTGGTTGTCGGCAAAGCGGAACTTCTCCACGCCCTTGAACAAGGGGTGCTCACGGTTGTCCCACAAAATCGGAAGATGAAACGCCGTCGGGTCGTTGTATCCGTGGAAGTAACGAACCGGCACAAAAGTGTACTGGAAAACTCCAAGCGGATGAAAGTGAGAAACCGACTGTCCGATCCAAAATTTGTAGTCCGTCGCCCGAGGAGTCTCGCCGAACATGCTTGGAGCCAAACCTGCGGCCACGAACAACTGCGACGACTGCGACAGAAACGTGCGCCGGTTCATAGTAGGCTTTGCTCCTGCAGGTGCGCTGGATTATACAACCAGGAATAGGTCGCTGGTACCCGAGATCGTTCGATCAAGCACCTAGCCGCGCGAGAATTCTAGTTGCTCAGGCCGATGCGGCGAAGCAGCTTCTGGAAACGAAGGTCGGAGCGCAGGTTATCAACCCGTAAATCAACTTTGAGGGACGACGAAAGCTCCAAACATCTCACCAGGTAGGCCTTCTCCAGGAACTCGAACGCTCTGTCCTTCTCGCCCAATCCTGCGTATATGGTTGCGATCGCATACGGAGAAACATAGACACTTTTCGATTTTCGCTCCAAGTCGTGAAGGATCTTTTTCGCTTCGCCTCTCCTCCCGATCACTGCATAGGCGTGCGCCAGCGAAGCGACGGCGTCCTGATCACCACCCGACATCTCAACTGCCTTCTGATATTCAGAGATCGCTTCTAAGCGTTTTCCTGTACCCTCATAACCGACCCCGAGACCGTAGTGTTCAAACCATTCATTGGGGTGCGAAACCACGCCTCTTCGGCTTGCTTCAACCAAACCGGCGAAGTCTCGCAGCTGATAGTACGTCTCCGATTCGGCCATCGCGGAGCTGGGACCAGGATCCAACTCGCTGCTCTTGGCGATCTCCGCCAGAGCCTCAGCGCGCCGGCCGGTGAAGCCGAGATAGATTGAGCGATCCTCATGAGCGCAACTGTAACTTGGAGCCAGCGCGATTGCGCGGTTAAATTCTCGTTCGGCAGCGTCCCAGTCCCACTCATACGTCCAACTCAGCAAACCGAGCGTATCGTGGGCTTCCCCGATGCTGTCGTCCAGTTCCAGAGCTTTCCTTAAGGCCTCCTTGGCGGGCCGATAGGCGCCATCCGGCGACACCTGCCGGAAAAAACCCAAATAGGCATAAGAGTCTGCCAATCCAGAGTACGCTAGCGCAAAGCCAGGATCTTTTTGAATGGATTCCTCGAAGTAGCTCCTGGCAGCGTTAAGTGGTTGCGCCATCGTGAACTGGTTCGACAGATAATAACGTCCCCTCAGATAAGCTTCGTAAGCCTCTGGATTCACTGGGCGTGACGAGCGGAATTGGGCCTCTTGCGGCGGCGTCAACTGCACGCGCACTTGCTGCGCTATCGCCTGCGCTACCTCACTCTGTAGCTTGAGGACATCGCCAAGATCGCGATCATACGTTTCTGCCCAGAGGTGCTTATCAGTGGGTGCATGAAGAAGTTGGGCCGTAATTCGCACTCGTTGCCCCGAGCGCAGAACCGACCCTTCTACTATCCCGTCCACGTTCAATTCTCGCGCAATCTCCGGTAAACCTTTATTTGTGAGTTTGTACCGCATCACGGAAGTTCGAGAGATGACTCGCAGGGCGCTAATCTTGGCGAGGTCAGTGATCAACTCATCCGTCATGCCATCGACGAAATAATCCTGTGATGGATCGCCGGATCGATTATCGAGTGGCAGGACAGCGATGGAGCGAATGGTGGTAGCTGCAGTGGTCTGGTGCGAAGTCAGGGATGCCGGCCAGAGAGTCACCCCGATGGCAACGACCGCTATCAGTGTGAGGGCCAGGGCAGCGGCAGACTTGGTTCGAGTTAGAGGAACCGGCGCTACGCCGGTTGGGTCACTTCCGGAAGAGGGTTGCAGCACCTGAATTCCAACCCCCTCCACCGGCGCAATGAACCTGTATCCTCGGCGCGGCAAGGTTTCGATATAGCGCGGTTTCTCGGGCGAATCGTCCAGCACTTCGCGAATGCGTGCAATTGCATTGTGAAGGCTATGGTCGAAGTCGACGAAGGTGTTAGCAGGCCAGATTTGCGTCTGAAGTTCTTCGCGAGTCACGATATCGCCGGCGCGTTCCAGCAATATCGCGAGTATTTGCAGTGGTTGGCCTCGGAGGCGCAGCTTTATACCACGTTTACGCAGCTCACCCGCCCGGACATCCAGTTCAAAAACGTCGAACCGAAGCCGGTGGGTGACTGGGGCGGTACTGGCCATGCGAGACTCCCAAAAACTCAGCAAGCCTATCACAGTTCCCGGTTCCCGCAACCCCGTCCTCATGGGCGGAGAACGCTTTTTCTCTTCAACAACTTGGCAGTGGAGAAAACTTTGGGGATTGATTGGGATGTCAGGGATTGACTCCTTCGAGCTTTCCAGCAAGAGTCGCTACGGAATCTGGCGTTCGAGTACGAGCCGGCCCTGCCCGCCAGGTGGGCGAGTCAGCCGTGCCGTGGCGAGCGCACAATCCTGAATAGCGAAGGAGAAGATCACAATGAGAACTACTGCAGCGAAGTTCTGTCTAGTCGGCGGTGGTTTGACGCTCGCCGTTGCGATGCTCGCGCTTGCCCAAGAAAAGCCAGAGTACGCCCAAGGATCACATCAAGATTCACCACGCGTCGCGCAGGTCGTTGCTCTGGACGAATGCGATCCGACCACTTTTAACGCGGCGCTTGGGCCCGACTTCTGCAAAAACATCGCCCTTGGATATTCCACAACATTGTCCGACTTGTTTGCGGAAGCAGCGGCCGGAACTCCGAACCCCAATTGGGATTTCGAGCCGGACACGCTCAAGATCAAGCAAGGAACTGTTGTCAGCGTAGTTGACCAGGGGGGCGAGCCGCACACCTTCACCGAGGTAGCCAACTTCGGCGGAGGCTTCATACCGCAACTCAATGCCGGGCAGGAACCGGTTCCCGAATGTGCCGGAGGTTTTTCGAGGGTCGCAGTGGCCAAGACCCGGCTTCTTCAGGGTAGCCAAGTCCAGATCACGGGTTTGTCGAAGGGTACACATCATTTCGAGTGCTGTATCCATCCCTGGATGCGCATGGACATCGAAGTGAAGTGACCCACGAGTGGAAGAGAGGGCACGCAGGCCGGATCTCGCTCGTAAGCTCGCGAGGCCGACAGGTCGCCAGCCGTCCGGGGCTTATCTCGCTCTTCCAAGGGGCCAGACACAGGGCGGAAGCACCCATCTTTGCACTTTTCGCAAAGGTGGGCCTCTTCCCTGTTCCAGCTCCTCTCCCCTCGTCGCGCAGCAATTCCGCAACGCTGAATTCGCAGCCGAGAGAAGCGCCTGATGGGATTCGTTTTCTGAGCTTCCATTCTTTCAGGAGCAGATTCGCATTCATTTTTGCGGTTGTATTGCGCATGTGAATCTTGCATAGTGTATATATATAAGGTATAAAATTATCCGTATCTATGCGTGACGATTTCCATCGCGCCAAACTCTCCCCCGCCGAGCGCAACTTTCGCTCCCAGTTGGCTCGCCTCGCCCTCATCGCTGGTTCCTTCGCGGCACTCTGTCGGAACGCTTAGGCAAGTGCGGCAAACCCAACTGCCGCTGCGCCCGCGGCCAACTGCACAAGTCCTTGTACCTGGTACAGAGCCAGGACGGAGAGCTGCGCCAGATCTGCGTCCCGCAAGCCTGGCAGGAGCGTGTACGGCAGGCCGTCAGTGACTATCACAAAATGCAGGAGCTCATCGAAGAAGTTTCAGAACTGGAGTGGAAACGACTGCAAGAAAGGAAACGCTAACCGTTCTCCGCCGCCTGATCAGCTACGGCGAAAAGATCTTCTGCCTCTCCACGACGCTGGTGGCGCCCCTGGGGGATCGCAGACTGGACCCGCGTCGTTCCACCCCGGCCGTGGGCAAAGCCGCTCTGGTCATGTTCTGGGCGCTGCCTGCCCAGCCTCAACGCTTTGGCCCAAATCCCCGCCCCGCGCTTCTGGAAACAATGGCTGCGCAGCCGCCGGCCAGCGCCGACGCCCTCGGGCGGGTCCGTGCCGGACTCTACGCCGACCAACTTCGGCAAACTATCTTTCTGGTCTATCAACAGCGGATAAGGCTCGGCGACACTGTGCCAGCTGCCTGCTGCGCCTCCTCCATACCGAACAGGGCGATCGTCGGCAGCACTGTCACCGCCAAGTTACCCAGATGTTATTACCTGCGGCCCCTCCCGGTCGGCCCGCGCTGTCAGTTCGATCGATGACGCGCTCCTTTTCGGCTAACTCATAGACCTAAAGTGCAGTGTCCGTAGCAAGTTAAAATGTCCGGTTTTCATAGCACGTGATATGTCCGGTTGTGGTTAATCTCCCGCAGCCGCCGAGGCTGTGGCAAAGTGGGAATCTCGCGGGTTTTGCGAGATTTCCAA
>Ga0187875_10000711_pt1 | contig 26989 bp, 21 predicted proteins | sample June2016WEW_17_1_2_FD_132978 | JGI IMG/M metagenome (GOLD analysis project Ga0187875, IMG submission 132978) | Peatland microbial communities from SPRUCE experiment site at the Marcell Experimental Forest, Minnesota, USA - June2016WEW_17_10 | ecosystem: Environmental > Terrestrial > Soil >...
CATGCAGTAGAAGGCGTGGATGCGAATCTTGCGGTCGGTCCAGTGATACATGGGATCCCAGCCCAACCACTGGCCATCTTTCAAGCCGCGGAACACGCGCTCGATGGATTGTTGACCGCCGTAGCCGGCCACGACCTGTTCCGCGCTCCAGTCCATGCGGTTGGTCAGCAGCACGGTGCGCCCCAGACGCTGATGGAGTAGCTGCGGAAGAGCCGCGGAGTCGAAGTCAAACTGTAAATGCCAGCCACCGTCCTGCTCTTGCAGTTGATAGCGAACGAGCTCGGCCAAGAACGGAGCCGACAACCAACGTCGTATCTTGCGCTCAATCTGCTCCTGCTTGCAGCGCGCTTTCGGTTTCTTCAGTTCCATGGCCAAACGGCGGAGCGACTGCAACACTCGGCTGAGGCTGGTCGTCAGACTGTGCAGTTGCTCGCCGGCAAAGGAAGCCGAGTATTTCACCACGCACAGATACTCGCGTCCATGGACCAGAGTTTTTTCGGCGACCGCGCGCACTCCGGGTTGGGCACTGCTGCAGGCGGGTAGTTCTTCCGTGGCTCGACTGCGCAACTCCGCCGGCGCTTGATTCCAGGGTAAGGCCGAGATCCAGCCTACGCCCGCTTCATCCAAGGCCACCGTGTTGGTTAGCGCCGCCGAACCTTTATCCAACCCCAACGTTACCGTCTCGCGCGCGATCTGATTTTGATCCAGCAGGCGCGTGATACGCGTCAACACCGTGGAAAACTCTTCCACGTCGGCCACGTTGCCGGGATACACGTGATGACAGAGGCTCAAGCCATGCTCGCCATCGAGCACGTAGCGCAGACCGACTTGCCGCAGGTTATGGCGGCCCTGCTTGTTGTGTCCCCGCTGGGCCAGTTGATTCCGGCCGTTGCTGCTGGCGATGTAGGTGTAGAAGTTGGTGGTGTCGTAGGCCAGCAGACGACGACATTCACAACGCACCGCGGAGGATCCACTACGACCGGGACCGGAAACGCACAGATCGCTTATGTGCTGAATTCGAATCAGTGGTCAGAAGACCGCGGACAATGACAGATTTTTTCTCATATCGTATTTAGACAACGATATTCGATAATGTGATTGATGTGTTGTGCAGCGACTCTCGAATACATCTCATGCCAAGCCAGTACAGTCGGCGGCAGCATACAAATGAACTGAGCAAACGGAAGCAAACTAACGGAGTTGCATTGAGGTCCACCCTTCGATGAGCACAATCCTCCGGTTCCTCTTCAGACCCACCGAAGCCCCACGTGGTGCTCTGCTGGTTCGTATAGCGCCGGGGCTGATCTTCTTTACACAGGGAATTCTGAAGTACATTGACCCGAATATGGGCGCGGTGCGCTTCACAAGAATCGGATTCCCACATCCGTACTTCACAGCCCATTTCGTCGGTGCCTTTGAGATTCTGTGTGGCCTTCTGCTCCTAGTTGGGCTATGGACGAGAATCGCGTCTATTCCACTACTAGTCGTTATCACGACAGCGATCGCAACGACAAAGATTCCAGAATTGTTTCGCGCCAACCAGGGCTTTTGGTACATGGTCAGCGACGCGCGCACTGATTTCGCCATGTTCTGCTGTTTGCTCTTTCTCATCTCAGTAGGCGGCGGGAGTTGGTCTCTTGATGAGACGCTTGCCAAGCACATTCAAATCGATGCCTGAGGTCCGAAATGGATAAAAAGAGCGTCTCACAGCTCGCTTTACGTTTCGTCCTCATTATTGGTGTGGTGAATTTATTCGCAGACTTCACTTACGAAGGGGCGAGGAGCGTGAATGGCGCGTTTCTCGCTAGCCTGGGAGCAAGCGCAATCGTCGATGGCTTCGTCGGTGGCTTCGGCGAGTTGATTGGATATGGTTTGCGTGGCCGTTGTTATCTGGCATTTGCTCTTGCTTGTGAAGGTTCAGCCCAGCACTCCCTGGTTCGCGGCACTCCTGCTCGTTGTGGCTAACCTGCTTCCTGTTGTGGCACTGGTCGCATTCGCGAAGGGTCGATACAACCTGGCCGGAGGGCTCATTGTCCTTCCTCTCAGCCTGGCGCTGGTCCGAGGTGGTTACACGCACTTCCTGACTGCCGGCTCCGATAACGTGTTTCGCATGCCGCCCGGAGAACTGAGATTACCCTTTCAAACAAGCGTTGTTCTGCTGGCAGTCTTAGAATCACTGGGTTGCTGGGTTGGCCTGCGGATGCTCACCGCTGCAAGAGCGAAGTATCGTCCTTAATCGGCGTTGGGAGAGCCGCACGCGGTCAACTCCGAATGGCGAGCTGGCGGGCGCGATTGAAACTATCGAAGAAGGTTGCGTTGACCCCAAAATCGACGGCTCGGGCGACTTTGTCACATTGTCCCAGGCGTGTTTACCCCGGTGCTGGCGAAACACTCAAAGTCGTTCTCGTTGATCGACTGCATCTCGGTTGGAGTCGACCGGATGCCGCGCAACTTCGAGCCCATGCGAAAGCAGGTGGAGGCGTGGCAGAGAAGTGAATTGACGGAAGGCAAATTGGAAGCTCCCATGCACCTTGCTCACACGGTGCATGATCTGTACTTCGAGCCGAAGTACGAGGAGTTCAAGTCCCGTACGATATTCTCCAACGCGTTCACTTCGGCATTCAAGGAGTTGGATCCCATCCCACAATTTAAGGCGACAGCCAAGCTCGGTGAATTCTTGGAGGCGCGGTTCTCCCAGTCGTTCAGCTGATTGGGCGGTAACGGCCAACCGCTCCTTGCTTGATCAACCGACGAGCATATCAGGGGGCGTTTCGCAGTTGAGCGGCTTATCGTGACACAGGGAAAAAGCGCTTCGGGTGCGTAGTAGTGATCAGGGATCGCCGCGATTGTAACCAGAGAGCCTGCCGATGACGGGATCGTCGACGAACGTGTTCGGCTTAGACTCAATTCGAAGGACTGCATTTCATGCGGAATCTGTATGGATGTATGTGCTGATGCCATTTGGAGGAGAAGGATTTACAGATTGGTGACAAACGCCTGACAATTCCGAGTCGCAACCCCGTTTACCATTTCACGCCAAGCAGCTCAGAGAAGGTTCCCTATCCAGTCATTCCCGCAGATGGTTCGACCCCCTCTGTTCTGATTTCGCTAAGGAGACTAATATGCGCGTTTGCAAGACCGCTGTCGCCGCTTGCTTCGGCCTGGTTCTTTTCATGGTTTCGTCCCCGGCCGATGCACAATATCGCATCACAAACTTAGTTTCGAATCAAGTCCACCAAGCCCCGACCATCGATCCACTGCTGGCCAACGCCTGGGGATTAGCTCGGGGCGCAACAGGTGCTTGGTGGATCAGTGATAACGACACCGGCTGGTCGACCCTCTATCAGGCAAACGGAACGCAAGTGCCACTCAGGGTTTCGATTCCCACCGCCGGAAATGGACCGGCCTCGCCGACAGGCCTAAACGGCCCTGGCACACCGACTGGAGTCGTTTTCAACGGATCGTCGACCGATTTCCAGATTCAGGGCATGCCATCAGCTTTCATTTTTGCGACGCTGGATGGCACCATCAGCGCCTGGGCGCCGGGCGTGAACGCGAACCAAGCGATCATCGCGATCGATAACTCGGCGAACAAAGCGATGTACACGGGCTTGGCCATCACCAACAAGCCCTCGGGGAATTTCCTCTACGCGGCGGATAACACGAACAACCACATAGATATGTTCGACGGCAACTTCACACTGGTGAAGTCGTTTGGTGATCCGGCGATTCCGTCAAACTTCTCCGTGTTCGGCATCCAGGACATCAATGGCCTGGTCTACGTCGCGTATGCCATACCGAACGTCGGTGCTGGCGGTTTCATCGACCTCTTCACGGAGAACGGTACCTTTGTGAAGACACTGATCCAAGGACTTCCGCTCAACCAGGCCTGGGGCATCGCCGCGGCTCCCGCCAATTTTGGACCGCTGAGCAATACTCTGCTGGTTTCAAACAACTCCGTTAACGGCACCATCAACGGGTTTGACCCGATTACCGGGAAATTCGTGGGTACGATAAAGGACCAGAAGGGAAAGCCGATCATCCTCAACAACTTATGGGGAATCGCCTTCGGAGGCGGGAACAAGACCAATGGAGCACAAAACGAGTTGTTCGTCACCGTGGGTCAGGGAATTGGCACCGCCGAATTGGCCGGCACCCTTGCAGCAATCGTCTTCAAGCCATAGTGGACAAAAATCTTAAGAGCAAGACGTAACCCGGGCCGCCTGAAGCAGGCGGCCCGGGCCTTGTTGTACGGCCTGCAAGGCTTGACTGTGCGCTTTTTTTGTCGTCATTGTGGTCATCATGTTGATTCCGCCTGCCTGGGCGGGCCCTCTGTTTCAGACGGAGGACTCCGCCCATGGCATTCCCACATGATGAGGTCTACCTGTTTGGGCCATTCGATCGGGAACCTCAGCTTCGACCTTCTCGCGCCATGTGCGATCGAGTTCAACCGTTCAACTGGGGTGCGGCACCAAGTCCTCAAATGTATGTCATCGTGCCGGGAGCGTGCCTGTCTGCGAACGGCGCTTATGGTCTGGGCGGCCCCAACGGGCTGCGACGCCACGCTCTGGGGCCATGTTTACAATCCCGAACGCTTGATCGTGAAGCAGAAGTGCATATCGGTTCGTGCACCATTGTGGATGCGACGAATGGGAAGGGGAGCGACGGCGTTCGCAAGGAAGCCGACTGGGCAACTACAAGGATTTGGCTGAAATCGCGAGCACCTCCTCCCGGAGTCGCGGCCAACTCGAATTCTTAGGTTCTCCATCCAGTGCGATCTTCCGCAGGCGAATTGCTCGTTCTTAGCTTTCTGGCCCGTGGCGAATCGAAAAAGTCAGCCCAGGCTTTGGGGCACAAGCGCCATCGCGCGGTACAATAGTTTTCCTTTATTCGGCACAACTGCGTTTGCTCGTGGCATCGCTTGGCTGCGAAGTTGTGGAAGCACAATATCGAGTCAAGTGAGATTACTCGGATCGCATGAAGATGAGAGCTCAACTTCGACTTGTGATCTTCGGGCTGGCGGTCATTGGACTCTGCGCTCTCTTTCTGGAATTGCAGCGGAGTCCTGGATTGTTCGCGAATTCGACCTACCTTGGCGCAGTCCTCGTGCTCGAAATTGTGCTTGCGTGCCTGTGGCGATTTGAAAAAGTATTCTTCCCGGTGACCATGGGGTGCTTTCTTCTTGCGGGTACAGGCTTACCGCTAGCCGGAGAAAGCCTTACGATACGCTGGATTTTCTTGGCCACGGGCGCTCTTGTCGGTTTCAGCATCTGGCTGCGAACCAGCCGGGTGCAGCATTTCGGATCATTCCACCTCGTCGCGCTATTCTGTGTGTTCTTCGCTCTGGCGTCAGCCAGTGTCTCGGCGGCAACTACGACGGGATTGCTCAAGGTCGCAAGCCTGTTTTTATTGTTTTTGTACGCTTCGACAGGCGGCCGGGTGGCGCTGGCGGGGCGGGAGAGTGCTTTCGTTCGCGGTCTGGTTCGCGCCTGTGAAGTTCTGGTTTTCCTGATCTTCGCCTCTTACTTCGCTGGCTACAACGTGTTTGGGAATCCAAACAATCTGGGTGCGTTCATCGGAGTGATCGCCATGCCGGTGGTGTTATGGGGGGCTTTAGTGGCTGAGGGCCGAGCCCAACTGCAACGCCGGTGTATTGCCCTGGGCCTGTGCGCGATTTTGCTCTACGTTACCGTATGCCGTGCGGCAATCTTCGCTGATGTTCTGATCGCGGTCGGACTCGCGATTGCTCTCCGTCGTCCACGTTTGTTGATCCGGGCAGCCTTTGTGGGGGCGCTGTTCCTTGAAATCATGGCCGTCGTGAATCCTTCTCATATGGGCCAGCTCACGGATACTCTGAGCGGAAAGTTCATCTACAAGATCGAGGGGCACGCCGAACACCAGGGAGTTTTCGGGTCTCGTCAGACTCCGTGGGAGGAAACGATCGCGGCGGTGAAACAGCATCCGTGGTTCGGCACTGGATTTGGAACCAGCGACCTGGGAAACGACCGCTCTCCCGTACAGCGCTCGGCGATATACAGTGTGGAAGGCTTAAATCGTGAACACGGAAGCAGCTTCTTGGCGATGGCGGAATATATGGGGATGCTGGGTATTCTGCCGTTTATCCTTCTGCTGGCGCTGCTGCTTCGAGCATTCATTCGGATGTTTGCCTGGATGCGAAGAACCGGCAGCCCGGGTCATTACGGTGTTCCTTTCGCGCTGATCACAATGTCAGGCCTTATTCATGCGGGCTTTGAAGACTGGCTGTTTGCGGCTGGATCTTACCTGTGCGTCTTCTTCTGGGTATCCGCATTTTTATTAATCGACCTTGCTCCTGAAGCGAACTCCGGCGCGCTGGCACGCGTCGTCCGGACTGCTTCATTCACTTCCACGCCTGCTTTTGGGCGATCGCCAACGTCGGTCTGAATCTGAAGCCGCCCAGGGGCGCGTTTTCAATTCGTCAACCACGAAGGACGCAAAGGTACACGAAGACGCGATGCCACGTCATGGCTTCGTTTACCTTTTGCCTTTTGTGGTGAAATCAAGGACACTATCGCTGTCTACGTAAAGATGCACTCTTCGCCCCGTTTCCGATAAAGTAGTGAGTCCCGTTCTTCATTCGAATCATGCTTCCTCTAAACCATGCTTGATCTAAACTTCGTTCGCGACAACTTGCCTCGAGTGGAAGAAATGTTACGCCGCCGCGGCACGGATCCGACTGCCGTACTCAAGGATTTCCGCGACCTCGACGTCCAGCGACGTCAGGCCATCACCGAAGCCGAAACAATGAAGGCTCAACGGAATAAGGCGTCGGAAGATATCGCCAAACTGAAAAAGGCGGGCCAGGATGCCACGGCGGCTATCGCTCAAACCAAAGATTTGCGCGAACAGATCCAAGGGCTGGAGAAAACCGCTGCCGATCTGGACTCCCGCCTGCAGGATATTCTTGCCGGCATCCCCAACCTGCCGCATGAAAGCGTACCCGTGGGGCACAGCGCGGAAGAGAATGTGGAAGTCCGCCGCTGGGGCGCACCGCCTACGTTTGACTTTACCCCCAAACCGCATTGGGATCTGGGCGCGGAACTCGGCGTCCTCGACCTGGAGCGGGCGGTCAAGCTCACGGGTGCGCGCTTCGCCGTCTACTGGGATCTGGGCGCGAAGCTGGAGCGTGCGCTTTCAAACTTCATGCTCGACCTGCACACGCAAGAGCACGGATACACCGAGGTGCTGCCTCCGTACCTCGTCAATTCAGAATCCATGTACGGCACCGGGCAACTGCCAAAGTTCGCAGCAGACTCGTTTCGCGTCCCGCATGGAGAGAAAGATCTATGGCTGATTCCTACTGCGGAAGTGCCGGTTACGAATTTGTATCGCGATGAGATTCTCGATGCGGCGCGTTTGCCAATTTCACTTACGGCATACACGCCATGCTTTCGCAGCGAGGCGGGATCCTACGGCAAGGACGTGCGCGGGATCGTCCGGCAGCATCAGTTCCAGAAGGTGGAACTGGTAAAATTTTCCCGGCCGGAGACTTCGTCGGAAGAGCACGAGAAGCTAACGCGGAACGCGGAGACCGTCCTGCAAAAGCTCGGCCTGCACTATCGCACGGTCGTGTTATGCACCGGTGACATGGGGCCATCTTCCGCGAAGACCTACGACATTGAAGTCTGGCTGCCGGGGCAGAACCTATTTCGCGAGATTTCTTCGTGCTCGAACTTCGAGGCCTACCAGGCGCGTCGCGCGAATATCCGCTACCGTCCGGAAGGAAAAAACAAAACCGAGTTCGTGCACACTCTGAATGGAAGCGGCCTTGCCGTTGGTCGGACATGGGTGGCGATTGTAGAGAACTATCAGCAGGCCGATGGCAGCGTGATCATTCCCGAAGCCTTGCGGCCGTATATAGGGGCCGAGCGCATCACGAAAAAGAGCTTCTAGCTGCTGGCGTTTGGCTTTAGAACTAGGCACTCGGCGGTTGAGTCGGGAACTGGAAGCAGGAGCGAGAAGCTGGAAGGTTTCTTTATTTGCCAAGAGAGGACGCGGTCACTAGACTTGCAAAATGTGGAAATCAGCACGGCCGCTTCGGGCGCGCCTTCTCTTCCAGTGAACGGTGCGTGGGGGACAATTCGCAGCTACATCCTCTGGCAGCACGAGCGGGGCACGATGCATTACGACATCATGGTCACGCTGATTCTCCTGTTTATCTTCACCTCGCCCTACTGGATTAACTTCAACGACAAACCCGTGCCTCGCAATCCGCATCAGACGGATGTGGTGGTTACGGCCGACGCACAGGGCGGGCTGTTTTACGAGATTTCGGCAAGGACAGTTTCGCCGGGGGATGAGGGCTCGGTCCGCGATCAACTTTTGCGCATCATCGAGCCGATTTCAGGCACCGTGTCGATCGTGAAATGCGAAGCCGTTTCTAATAAGAAGGGCACGGTAGAGAGTTACCGGGTTTGGGTAAAACGAGAATAGTGAAAATGATCTCGATCGGCTTGCTTTGGATGATGGTGTTGAGCTTGTCCTCTGCTGCCCAGGACAAAGCGCCGGTCACCTTGGACAGCGTCCTTCAAAAGATGGATGCTGCCGCGGCTCACTTCCAAACCACACAGGCTGATTTTGTCTGGGATCAGTATCAGAAAGTTGTGGATGAAACCGATACCCAAAAAGGCACAGTTTATTACCGCAGGTCGGGTCAGCAAATTGAAATGATGGCGGACATCCAGGAACCCGAGCAGAAGTTTCTGCTGTATAAAGACGGCAAGCTTCAGGTCTATCAGCCGAAGATTGAACAAGTCATGCAGTATACGGCGGGCGCGAACCACAACGACATCGAGAGCTATCTGGTTCTGGGCTTCGGAGGCAGTGGGCAGGACTTGAAAAAGTCATTCGACGTGAGTCTTCAGGGCGAAGAGGCCATCGACAACATTGCGACTGCAAAACTGCAACTGATACCCAAAAGCGACAAAATCCGGAACTACTTCACCGAGGCGTTCTTGTGGATCGACTTGAGCCGCGGCATCTCATTGAAGCAGCAATTTATGCAGGGCCAGGGTGACTATCGCGTGGCCAAGTATTCTAACGTCAAGGTCAACGCGAAAATCAGCAATGACGTATTTCGTTTGAAAACCACGAGCAAGACAAAATTTGTCTCGCCTCGAGGCTAAGTAACTGAATTTGAAAGGCAAGAATGTGTTCGGAAAAACGCGCGCATCCAGCTATACTGCGATGAGAACCTTCCATTGAGTCCACGCATGGCCAAAGTGTTCACCATTCCGGTTCCCCCTAGGTTGGGTCGTGGTACGAAAAGAGAAGGCACGTCTGATCCCCGATACGTAGACGGACAGCGGCTGCTGGTGGAGGCTATGCGATATTTGGCCCAAAGCGACCCCGTGATGAATCGCTCGGCGATCGAGCTGATTTCCGAGCACGTTCGCACCCGCTTCCGAATGAGCGACTCCCCACTGTCGTAACCCTCTTCTGGCAAGAATCACAAATATTGCTGACCAAAAATAAAGGGGCGGAGTTCCGCCCCGGCAGAGGAAGAATATTCGCGCTAGCTAAGCTAGAAGACGTAGCGGAGCATGAACTCCATTACGCGGGGATTGGAAAGCGTTGAGCTGAAGTTTCCGAAGCTGCTGCTGGCGGAGAGCTGATCGTTGCTGTTCAACTGCATCGTCCCTACATCGAAGCGCGCGGTGTTGGTCACGTTGTACATGGACCAACTGAATTTCACGAACTGGCTCTCTCGGATCGGCCAGCTCTTGGTCACCGTGGTGTCGATATCGAACGTGCCGGGACCGCGCAGACCGTTGCGCAGCCCTCCCTCCCCCGGATAAGCGGGACGGAAAAGATTGATGGCGGCGTTCGGGTTGGTGCCGGCGTCCGTGATTCCTGGATCCTGGAATACGTTCGGGCCTGTGCCGCCGCCAGATTGGGCCACGATGAAGCTTCCTGTCTTAGGACGGGCGCTGCTGATCGGCACGGCTGGAGTTTCAAGGTCGTAGTTGGTAGCCCACTCGGGACTGATCAAAGTGAATGGATATCCTGTGGAATAGCGCCAGAGCCCGGACAGAGTCCAGCCGCCAACCACTGAGTTGGCAACCCGATTCATGCCGCTGCCGAAATGCTTGCCCCGGCCAAAAGGCAGTTCGTAGACCCAGTTCGAGTTGACAATCTGGGTGGTGTCGAAATCCGAGATGGCGCGATTCTGGCGCGGGAACCACGAGTTGATGATCTGGCTGGCAAAACCGCCGCCTTCGAAGGTACTGACACGTTCGGCGTTGGAGCCAACGTCGATCGATTTGGAATAGGTGTAATTCAAATCGAATGCCAAACCACCGGAACGATGGCGCAGACTGAACTGGCCAGCGCTGTAGGCGCTGTTGCCGATGCTTCGCCAGGCGTCCATGGAAGAGAATTGCGGCGAGTAGTAATCGTAGCCCTGGGTTAGGACGCCGCCGATGGTGGCGCAGGCCGGGAAGCATGTCGTGGCATTGACTAAACCTGGGGAGTCGGCGAGTTCCAGGGCTGTGGTTTCATTGCCGGCATAGTTGCAGAACAGATCATACATCGCCTGCGTAGCAGTGACGTTGTTGGAGTTGGCAATCGGGTTTCCAAGGCATGGCTGGGTCAATCCGGATGGCTCGCTTGAGGTTCCGAAAAGCTGGCTTACAGCGGCCCCCTTGGCCGCCGGAAATTTGTTTTCCCAATAGTTCGTGCCGATCGATGCGGCGCTGATAGTTTGGATTGGAGTACCCGCGTAGTACTGCCTGGCCAGGGCTTGCGCCGCCTGGAAGTAAGTGGTCTTGCTGCCAGGATCGTAAAGATTGGTTGGCTCTGCCAAATCCTCCTCCTGCATCAGGCGATGGGCAAAGCGTCCTACATAGGACGCTTCGAAGACGAAGTTTGATGGCAACTCGCGAGTGATGGAAAAATCGATGACATGAGAGTAGGGAGTTTTCAGCTTGTTGTCCAATCCCCAAGTAATGGCGAAGCCGCCTGGCGTAGCAGCACCGGAAGGCGGGAAGACCGGAAACGGGCCCGTTGGCGGGGCCCCGATCAGCGAGCACGGTGGTGTGGCGCAGCCGTCGGCGCTGGTGGTCGGGATATTGTAGAGTCCGGAGTAGCGTGCCGAACCATCCACGGTCTGAATTCCAGCGGGGTTTATTTCGGCGGTGGTCAAGCCAAACGAACCTTCACGGTCGAAGGTATTGGTGATTCCTTCTCCGAAGTGATCGAAATAGATGCCGTAACCGGCGCGAATCGAGGTCTTTCCCTGACTCCCCCAGAGGCGCCTGGACCAGCCGCTTTCGGCCTTGGGAGAGTAGGCAAAAGCGAAGCGCGGGGCGACGTCTTTGTAATCGTAGCCCCAATAAGGTTGCTTGCCGTTGGCTTGGCCTGATAGAGCAAAGCCGATGGTTGGATCGTAAACCTGTCCTTGCGATGCAGCCAGCGCGCGTTGATTGAACCAGTCATGAAGGCTGAGTGTGGGCGCGACCTGCGTTCCAGTGGTCTCATAGGGCGGCTGCAAAATTGCATAACGCAGACCGTAAGTAAAACTCAGGTTGGGTTTCATCCTCCACTGATCTTGCGCATAGAACTCATATTCGTGATCGCGGAAGTGGCGGGGAACGAGCAGGCCCTGCGAAATGACATTCAGATTCTTATCCAGTTCGTAGTTGGCGTTGACTTGGGTAACGATTCCGGCCAGAGCATCCATGGCGAAGTCGTAGTTGGCGCTGAACCCCGAGTCGACGGCGGGAAAGCCGAAAGCCGCCGGGTCCAGGCTGCTGCCGGTGTTCGAGATGCCGGAAAAATTCAGCCAATAGACGTTGGTCAAGGCGCTAAAGAAGTTCTGTTCATTCGATTCGCGCAGGTTGTCGATTTGCCGGTAGTTTCCTCCGAACTGGAGGGTGTGGCTGCCCTTCACTTTGGTGAAGTCATCAACAATGTTCTTTACCGGCACGTGGGTGTTGATGGTGGGAGTAAAGCCATAAAGGTTGTCCATGCCGCGGAAGTCAACATAGGGCTGGGTTTGCAGGCCTGCGATATTGATGAGTTGGCTGATGTAGCCAAAGTGAAAATTGTTGATGAGCGTGCTGCTCAACGTGGCGGTATAACCTACCGTGATGCCCTTGTTGTTATCGTGCTCCGTCTCGGATTGTGGCTGTCCGGGAAACTCCTCACCGCCGTCGCCGGTGATCGTGTAGGCGGTCCCGACATTGCGCTCGGCTTGCTGCTCGTTATCCATGATGCCCTTCACAAACAAGCGGTGGTTGCCGTCTTTTGTGAGGTTGTAATCGATTTTAAGGACGTAGTCGTTCAGGCTCTGCGGCAGTGGGGATGGAAAAGTGAAGCCTTGAAAGTCGAGGCCGTCGCCTACCGTGTCGGTGTTGGGCTTTGGATACAGATTGAAGATGGAGCTTGGAGTGGAGTTCGGATTGCCCGGAAGGTAGGCGATGAGCGGATTCGCTCCTGGCCCAAGGGGACAGGTGCCGAGACCACCGCAGACAGGATCCATGCTCGCGATCTGGCTCGGAGACAGGGTATTCAGTCCGCTGCTCGGGCAGGTCGGATCTTCGGTGCAAGGATAGCTGATGTTGCCAGTGCGCAGACCCAGGCTGGGTACCACACGCGTGACCTGGAGGTCTTCGCGTTTGCGCTGGCCCTCGTAGGCGGCAAAGAAAAAGAGACGGTCCTTGATGATGGGCCCGCCGACGTTCGCTCCAAATGTATTGCGAAGCAAAAACGGCGCGGTGTTGGGTTCATTGGCCTGGATTTGCGCGGCCTTGTTGAACCAGTCATTTGCGGTAGTAAAGGTGGGCCGATTATAGATGTAGAGCGAACCGTGAAAGTGGTTGGTACCGCTCTTGGTGACTTCAGAGACCTGGCCACCGGAAGAGCGGCCCGTGTCCGCGTCAGAATTGCTGGTGGTTACTTTTAGTTCTTCCAAAGAATCGAGGGGAGCGCGAATGGCTCCGGCGAAAGCCGTGCCCAGGAGTTCGTCATTGTTATCGACACCGTCGAGGGTGATGTTGGTCTGGTCGCTGCGGGCTCCGTTTACTGCGCCGGCCCTGCTGTCCGATGCGCTGGAGATATGAGTACTGTTGCCGGTAAAGACAACCCCAGTCTGCAGGCTGAGAATACCAGCGGGGTCGCGGCCTTCGAAAGGCAGGTCGGCGATCTGGTCGGCACCGAAAGCGTGACCCATGGTCGCATCTTGTGTGTTGACCAGCGGAGCCGTGCTGCTCACCTCCACTTTTACGGTTCCACCGGTGACTTGCATATTGATGTTCAAGGTGGCAGGCGTTGCGACCTGGAGCTCCAGGCCGCTTTGGGTTAATGGGGCGAAGCCGGGAGAGTTCGCAGTCAAGTTGTATTTGGCGGGCGGCAACTCGAGAAATTGATAATTGCCCTGACCATCGCTCTTGACGGTGTGGCTGAATCCGGTGGAGGGGTTGCTGATGGTGATGGAGGCACCGGCCACCACTGCGCCTTTCGCGTCATAGACCGTGCCACGTAGCGACGTTGTTGCAGTCTGGGCCAGCAAGGAAGCGCTGATAGAAATCGAGAATCCAATCAACAAAAAGAACAGACGCGAGCCGAAGCGCATGGAAGTTCCTCCACCCACTGGTTACGTTTTGTTCGAACTATTTTCCCAGGAGATTTAGAAACAGACGCGAGACCCTGGGAGCCTGATGGGGCGCTATTGTGCGACTTTGAAGCCGCAACATTCAAGCTTATTTTTCAAAGGATTCGCATTCTGAAACGTTGGAACACGCCCCTCGTATGCTTGGTTTCACGCCGAGGGGCGTGTTTATGCGGTGTTTCGATTGGTGCGATTCGATTTACCGATGAACAGCGCCGCCGCTGCGACGATAATGAGCGGATAACATTCCAGCGTGTAGCGGGGCTCGGGATTCTCCATCGTTCCGAGAAAGACTGAGCGCAGCAATAGAAATAGAACCATGAAACCGATGCCGTTCGATGCGCGAGCTCGGACCAGACCGGCGGCAGCCGCGACGACATAGGCCAGATTCAACAAGCCGAAGACAATACCAACCACAAGCCACCGGCGTTCGTCATTAAACTCCCACCAGCGCGGATCCGACGGCAGCAGCTCAGTTCGCGGGCGCAGCCACATATCGGCAATCCGCAGCGCTGGAAGCCAAACGTAATAACGCAGCGGCGCTTCATGAATGCGCGCCGTAGCGAGCGCGGCAAAGCGGGCATCGAGTTCGCGAGTAACGTCATGATCTTGGTTGTAATCGGCGAAGAGCTTCGCTGTCTCCCGCTGCTGCGTCTCTGAATCGAAGGCACGACGTGGCAACTGCATGACGTCCATGGCGGAGCCGGGGACATTCCAGTAAATCTCCTCGACGGAGATGTAGTCCGCGATCCAAGTTTTTGTCCAGCGATTGAATCCCATCATCACGGGTTCATCGGAATCGTTGGCGTAGCGAGGCGCCAGCGGCTCGAAGCGGTGCAGCGTGTGCAGGTTGCGCAGCGTCCACGGCACCAGTGGCGCCAGCGCACTCACCATGAGAATCACGCCCGCACGCAGGACGGGAAGCAGCCGCGGCGCACGATTGCTCCGCCGTTGGGCCACCATTTTCTTCAGGAAAAGCAGAAGCAGATATCCGGCGATGGCAGCAAGCAGAATTCCCCCGTCGGGGCGCAACAAGATGCAGGCGCCGATCGAGAGGCCGCATCCTGTCCACACGGCGGTCGATTTTGAATTGGTTTCGTACCGAAGGGAGTCGAGCCCGCATAGCGCAAAATCAAAGGCCATCGAGGTGAAGAAGATTTCCAGCGTTTCGGTGAGAGCCGCGGCAGAATAATTCGCAAGGAATGGGCAGACCGCTGCAAGCAGGAAGGCGACTTTCGCTGCGCGCTCACGGAACAGGCGGCGCGCAAGATCGGCCACCAAACAGCATGTGCCCAGATCGAATAATACCTGAATCAGCAGGACAGCGCGGAAATTGCTCCATCCAAAGATGGCGAAAATCGCTGCCAGGAACGCGGGGTACCCAGGCAGCCGGGAGAGAGTTGGCACGACGTGGCCGGAATTGGTGATGCCGTAGACGCCATATTGCAGCCAGTTCATCGCGATATCGGCGTAGAGCCGCGAATCGTCTACGATGCCGGGAAAGTGAAGGACGAAAACCAGGCGCAGCGCCCCCGCCGCCAAGCTTCCTGCCAGAAAGAATCGAGCATCCTTGCGCAGCAGTTGCAGCACGATGAGAATATAGCGCGTTGAGTCAACTTCGCGCCGGGGAAGCGCATCTTATTGCATAATTGTACTTACCTGGGCGCGCTCTCTGTTTGTCCCCAATCATTGACCGCCTGCTGCCTGCGGCATACGATGAACGATTAGCTCTCCATGGCACAACCCGTATTTTACGATCCGCAACGCGCGCGCTGGAAGCGCCTGAGACGCCTGGTCGATGTGGCGGTGGCTGCGTTTTCCGCGCTCATTATTTTCTTTGTGTACACAACCTTGCGCGACGAGCGCCTGCCGGAATTGCTGTTTTCGCCGCAGAAGCGCGCCTTCAAGGCATTGAAAGAAAACGAAAAAGAAAAGGCGCGTGATCGCCAAAAGAAGCTGGCCAGCCGTTCTCACCGCAAATCGAAGTTACCTGGATCTGAAGTCGCACTGAATCAGGAGGAAGGCATTCGCGCGGCCTTCTACGTTCCCTGGGACGCAGCCAGTTTTTCATCGCTACGCGATTTCGACCGCCAGATCGATTTGCTTTACCCTGACTGGCTGCACATACTTACCCCGGACGGCCACCTGCAAGGAGTGGACGACCAAACGAACAAATTCTTCGATGTCGTGCAGAACAATCGCGCGCGCTCCGTCGACGACCGTGTGATGCCATTTCTCAAGGCGGAAGCCACCAGCATGGAGGTCTTCCCCATGGTGAACAATTTCAACGGCACCGAATGGGTGGGAGACATTACGGGATTTTTGAATAGTCCCGACGCTCGCGCGGTTTTTCGTAAGCAGGTGGCAATATTTCTTGCTTCCGACCGTTTCCGCGGATTGATGGTGGATTTCGAAGCGTTCCCTAATTCCGGGCAAGAAGGCTACATTGCGCTGCTCAATGAACTTTCCTCGGACTTGCATGCGCGCGCAATGAAACTTTATGTCAGCGTGCCGGCGCACAATCAGGAGTTCGATTATGCCGCGATCTCCGCGCCCGCGGACGGCGTCGTCGTGATGAACTATGACGAGCACTATCCCGGCGCCGCATCGGGTCCGGTTGCCTCGCAAGACTGGTTCGTCGATAACCTGAAGTTCGCGGTAAAGGTGATTCCGCGCGAGAAGTTAATTTGCGCCATCGCCAACTATGGTTACGACTGGGTGCTTAAGCCTAAGCAGGGCAAGCTTCCGCCGGAGGCTCATGACAGTTCTGTGAGCGTGCAGGAGGCGTGGCTGGCCGCGCGCGACTCCGACGAAGATGTCTCCTTCGACGATGATGCGCTGAATCCTCATTTCAGTTACCTGGACGAGCGCAGCCTCCGCCATGACGTCTGGTTTCTGGATGCGGTTACGGCTCTGAATCATATGAGGGCGGCGCAAACTTTGGGCATTCAGACCTTCGCATTGTGGCGACTGGGCGGCGAGGACCGTTCGCTGTGGCGCGTGTGGGACGTTCCTGGCGATCCCGCCGCCACCGACAAAGTTCGCGACGTTCCTCCCGGCCAGGATGTAGACATGGAAGGTCAGGGCGAAATCCTTCGCATCGAACAGCGACCGACTCACGGCATTCGCGACCTCACCATCGATCCCGAGACGAAGCTGATCACCGACGAGAATTTCCAAAACATGCCAGAGCCCTTTCGCGTGGCGCGTTACGGGTACAGTCCCAATCAGGTCGTGCTCACCTTCGACGATGGACCCGATCCGGAGTGGACGCCAAAGATTCTGGACGTTCTCCAACGCGAGCATGCTCCGGCCACATTTTTTCTGATCGGCATTCAGACCGACAAGTTCTCGGGCCTCGCCAAGCGCATTTACAACGAAGGTCATACGATCGGCAATCACACCTTCACTCATCCCGACGTGAGCAATATTTCTTCTACGTACATGAAGGTGGAGTTGAATCTCACCGAGAGACTCTTCGCCAGTCTGGTTGGAATTCGAGCGAAATTGCTGCGTCCTCCTTATGCGATTGACGAAGAGCCCGATACCGCGGACCAGGTAAAGCCGCTCGCCTTCGCGCAGGATATGGGCTATATCACCGTGGGGAACCGGATCGATCCCAACGATTGGAGCGACAAGCCACGGCGGCACACTGCCGAGGAGATCTCAGGCTACGTATTGGCACACCTGCCGCCTTGCGGTCCCAACGATTTGCGCTGCGGCAACATCGTTCTACTTCATGATGGCGGCGGCAACCGGGCTGAAACGGTTCGTGCATTGCCCATGATTATCGCCGGCATCCGTGCGCGGGGATATTCGGTCGTACCCGTCTTTCAATTATTCGGAAAGACGAGGGCCGACGTGATGCCTCCCTTGAGCACAGGAGAACGTTGGGCTGCACGCCTGGATGGGCTGGGCTTCTGGCTCTTCGAGGCTGGCATCGTATCGATCACCTGGATATTTTTCCTCGGCGATCTGCTGATGACGGGACGTCTGCTTTTTATTGGAGCAGCGGCAGTTTACGATCGTCTGCAAGAGAAAATTTTCGGCAAGCCGGCCGAAGTCGCTTCGTACAAGCCGAAAGTCGCGGTTCTCATTCCGGCCTATAACGAAGAGATGGTGATTGTGCGCACCACCCGCGCCGCGCTTAACTCCGACTACGCCAATCTCCGCGTGATTGTGATCGACGATGGTTCGAAAGATAGCACACTCGAGGTCGCACGTGCCGCCTTCCGGGCGGAGGAGAAGGCTGGCCGAGTCCTCATCCTTACCAAGCCGAATGCGGGCAAGGCGGAAGCTCTTAACTTTGGGATCGAGCATATTGCAGATGCCGAACTTTTCGTCGGTATCGATGCCGATACGATCATCGCCGACGATGCCATCTCGCGACTGGTGCCGCATTTTATAAATCCCAAAGTCGGCGCCATTGCCGGCAATGCCAAGGTTGGCAACCGTGTAAATCTTTGGACGCGATGGCAGGCTTTGGAATACATCACCAGCCAAAACTTCGAACGCCGCGCGCTGGATGTTCTGGGTGCGGTCAGCGTGGTTCCGGGGGCAATCGGAGCGTGGCGAGTTTCCGCCGTGCGCGAGGCCGGCGGATATCAGATCGACACCGTTGCCGAAGACGCCGATCTCACCATGGCCCTGTTGCGCCGCGGCTATCGGGTGGAATATGAAGACATGGCTCTGGCCTATACGGAAGCGCCCAGGAACGCAAATGGCCTGATGCGCCAGCGCTTCCGCTGGTCCTTCGGAATTCTGCAAGCAGTTTACAAACACAGCGGAGTCTTCGCGCGCAAGGGAGCCTTGGGTTTTGTTGCGCTGCCGAATATCGTGATTTTTCAGATTCTTCTGCCGCTGGTGTCGCCGCTCATCGACATCATGTTTGCCTTCGGTGCGCTGTGGTATTTCATTCAAAAACACTTTCATCCCGATTCGACGGATCCAGCGAGCTTTCACAAGTTAGTCGCATTCTTCTTCGCATTCTTGGTGATCGATTTTCTGGCTTCGGCGCTGGCGTTCGCGCTGGAACGGCGTCGTCCTGACGACAAGGAAGACGTATGGCTGCTGAGCCAGGTGTGGCTGCAACGCTTCGCCTACCGGCAGTTATTTTCCGTTGTCCTGTTCAAGACGCTGAAACGCGCGCTGGAGGGAAGGAAGTTTGCCTGGGATAAGTTGGAGCGCACAGCCGCCGTGAGACGAGTGGCGTCGGAGGATCGGGAGTCGGTAAACGTACCGTGAGTTGCTTTGCGAAGGGCCCTTATCCCTTTATCGAAATATCAGCTGCGCGAATTCCGCCAGATTTCTTCTCCACACCATCCAGGCGTGCATCCCCGGCGTTTCGATGTCGGTGTGCTGCACGCCCTTGCTCTTCAACCATTGCCGCAGATTGCGGTTGATCGTGACCAGGTGGTCCTCCGTACCACAAGCAATCCACAGCAGATGCAATTGCTGGTTTGCTGTCGCATCCAGAGAAGGGAAGTCTTTTTGAAAGTCGTCGGGGATGCCGCCCGAGCTGAAAGCTCCGATCCAGGAAAACTTGTCGAGATGATTGAGGCCAGTGAGCAGAGACTCGGAGCCGCCCATCGATAGCCCGGCAATGGCGCGGGCATTACGATCCTTCGTGATGCGATATTCGTCCTCGACTCGCGGCATAACCTCGGTAAGCAGCGCTTCGCCGAAGTCTTTGAAGTTGGCGTCGCGCAGACCTTCGTGACTCCACGCATTCCAGGCCAGCTTCACGAAGTCCATGGTGCCGTAGCCGAGCGGCATCACGACGATCATCGGCTTGGCTCTGCCCTGCGCAATCAAATTATCGAGAATCACGTTGGCGCGGCCAACCGCAGTCCATCCGCTGGCGTCGTCGCTATATCCGTGCAGCAGATAAAGCACAGGATAGTTCCGCTTACCGGAACTCCCGTAATCCGGCGGGGTGTAGACGTAGTAATCGCGCTCGTCCCCCGCTACCGAGGATTTGTAGAAATGATGATGAATCTCGCCGTGGAGAATATCGTTCCACTCCCAGGGCAGCGATGAGGGCCCCGGGACATGGACCACGCTTTCAGTAGCCAGCAAGTTTGGCTTCAGCACAGGGTTTGACGGATCGATCAGACGCACACCGTCGGCAACCAACGAATAACCGTAATAGTCGGGAGCGAGCGTCGCCGTCGTTACGCTCCAGACGCCTTGATCATCTTTCTGCATTGCTTCCGGTTCGGCGCCCTCGAGCGCAAGCTTCACTTCTTTTGCATTGGGCGCGTGGAAGCGGAAGGTCACACTGGCGTCTGAGTGAACCTCGGGAGAAACGAGAGGAGCGGCTGGCGCGGGTGCCGGTGCTTTCGGTCGAGCTGACGCAAACCCGGCGAGTCCCACAAAAAAAGAAATGACATAGCATGCCGAGGGAAAATTCATTCCATCCTCCACCCTGGTGATTTGAAATGGAGAGTGCTAAGACTTCTTCCCGGCTACTTCGAGCCGAGTTTCAGCCTTGTGCAAGGCCTTGAGAGAGCGTTCCACGTCAACGTTGGTGTCACCGCTGGCCAACCGCTGCTCGGCGCGGTCTTTGGCTTTGCGCGCGCGCTCGACATCAATCTCGGAGGGCCGTTCCGCCGTCTCGGCGAGAATCGTTACTTTGTCGGGCAGAACTTCCGCGAATCCCCAAGCGACCGCGAGGTGTTGTTCTTGCCCACCATCGCGATACGTCACTTCGCCGACCGCCAATTCGGTGATGAGCGGTGCGTGCCCCGGCAGCACGCCCAGGTAGCCGTTCTTGCCGGGAATCTGCACCTCCGCTGCCGCCGTATCGACGACTTTCTTTTCCGGCGTGACGATCTCGAGTTGGAAAGTATCCATAAACCAGCTTTCGGCTATCGGGCTTCGGCGAAAACAAGGAGCGCGTGTCTTTTTCGGTTTCGGGGAAGCCCGTGAAAGCTGAAGCCCTGCCTTACGCTACTGCTTTCATCTTCTCTGCTGCTTCCAGCACTTCCTCGATCGGGCCTTTCATGTAAAACGCTTGCTCGGGGATGTCGTCGTACTTGCCTTCGACGATCGCCTTGAAGCCCTTCACCGTGTCGGCGATCTTGACGTAGCGTCCAGCCGCCCCGGTGAATTGCTCGGCCACGTGGAACGGTTGCGAGAGGAAGCGTTGAATTTTTCGCGCCCGCGCCACGGTAAGTTTCTGGTCTTCGCTGAGTTCGTCGATGCCGAGAATCGCGATGATGTCCTGCAGATCTTTGTAAGTCTGCAGCGTTCTCTTCACCGACTGTGCGACATCGTAATGCTCCTGGCCCACGATGCGGGGATCAAGAATGCGCGACGTGGAAGCCAGCGGATCGACGGCGGGATAAATACCAATCTCAGTCAAGGCGCGTGAAAGCACGGTGGTCGCATCGAGGTGAGCAAACGTGGTAGCCGGCGCGGGATCAGTCAGATCATCGGCGGGAACGTAGATTGCCTGCACCGATGTGACCGATCCCTTCTTGGTCGACGTAATGCGCTCCTGCAGTTCGCCCATCTCGGTCGCCAAGTTCGGCTGATAACCTACGGCACTGGGCATGCGGCCGAGCAATGCCGATACTTCCGAACCCGCCTGCGTGAATCGGTAAATGTTATCGATGAAGAGCAGCGTGTCCGCGCCCTCGGCATCGCGGAAATATTCGGCAACGGTCAGGCCGGTCAACGCCACGCGCAAACGCGCGCCGGGAGGCTCCGTCATCTGGCCGTAAATCAGCGCGGCCTTTGATTCCGCTGGCTTTCCGGGCTTGATCACGCCCGACTCCGTCATCTCCAGCCAAAGATCATTTCCTTCGCGGGTGCGCTCGCCCACGCCCGCAAACACCGAGTATCCGCCGTGCTGCTTGGCGACGTTATTGATCAGCTCCATGATGACGACGGTCTTGCCCACGCCGGCACCGCCGAACAAGCCGATCTTGCCGCCCTTGAGGAACGGCTGGATCAGGTCGACAACCTTCACCCCGGTCTCGAACATTTCTGCCGTCGTTGCCTGCTCGTCGAACGCTGGCGCCAGGCGATGAATCGGCATTCTCTCTTTGTATTCAATCGGGCCCAATTGGTCCACAGGCTCGCCGATAACATTCATCACGCGTCCCAGAGTGCCGCGCCCTACGGGAACGGAGATCGGGCCGCCCTGGTCGATGGCGTTCATGCCGCGCACCATACCTTCGGTGGCCTCCATCGCGATACAGCGAACGCGGCCTTCGCCCAAGTGCTGTTGGACTTCGAGAATGACATTGACTGGATTGGGCACGGTGAATCCATCACTCACCACTCTCACCGCCTGATAAATCGGCGGGAGGTGGCCTTCGTGAAATTGCACATCCACCGCGGGTCCCGCAATTTGAACGACATGTCCGATGTTCTCTGGCATAAAAAATCAGCTTCTAGCTGCTAGCTCCTAGCTTGGTGATTCCGTTTTCCATCACACATCCCTGCCGCCTAGGTTCGGACTACTCGCTTCCACCGAAACACGTTTGAATTCGGATGTAGCGATCGATTTAGCTTCTTCTCACATTGCTGCTGCGCCGCTCACGATCTCGATAATCTCCTTCGTGATCTTCGCCTGGCGCGCCCGGTTCATGGCCAGCGTCAGCGAGTCGATCATGTCCGTGGCGTTGTTGGTGGCGGAATCCATCGCAGTCATACGAGCGGCATGCTCGGCTGCCACGGACTCCAGCAACGCGCGGAAAATCTGGATGCCCACATATTTCGGCAAGAGAGACCGGAATAATTCGTCAGGCGGCTGTTCGTAAATGTAGTCGACCGGAGCCGTTCCGAACTGCGATGCCGCCTCCTCTCCCGGACGCTCGCGCCGCAAGCCCACTCCCGCGCTGATCGCCGCTTCCCTGGCTCTCTTCTTTTCTTCCTCGGTCATCTCCTCGGCGAGGAGAACCACCTGCTCGCCAACCTGCTCGATGGGAAGAATCTGTTCCACGATCAGCCGCTGGGCAATCACGGACTTGAATTCGTTAAATACAAGATAGACCGAGTCAATCTCTTCCCGTTCGTAACGCTCAATCACGCTCTCCGCCAAGAGCCGCGCCTGCGCAAACTCCAGCTTGCCGAGAACCCCGACATGTTCCCCCGTGATCTGGATCGTCCCGGCACGCTCGCCAGCTTCAGCGCGGGTTTCGGTGGATTCCTCGGTCTCGGCAAGGCTGCGAGTCCGGACAGCCGCGGCGGGATAGCGTCTTCGCAAAAAATCGCGCCCCTTGCGGCCGATTGCCTCGATGTCGACATTCTTCCCCGCCTTGGACACCAGGAACCGGCTGGCGGCCTTGGTGACGTTGGCGCTGAACGCGCCCGCCAGGCCCTTGTCGCCAGTGACAACGATGAGCAAAATATTTTTCTCTGGGCGCTGCGCGAGAAGAGGATGTTTTGCCTCACCCGTTTCCGGATCGTAGATCTCCGCCCGCGCCACCAGCGACTTCAAGACATTGGTCAACATGTGCGCATACGGACGAGCCGCCAAGGTGCGGTCCTGCGCCCGGCGCAGCTTCGCGGCTGAGACCACCTTCATGGCTTTGGTGATCTGCCGCGTATTCACCACGCTGCGGATGCGTCGCCGAATGTCGAGAATGTTTGCCATTGGAAAGCGGTTCTCAGTTCTCAGTTCTCAGTTTCCAGCTGAACAGCTCCGAGTTCCTGGTGAGACCTGAGAACTGGGAACCGAGAACCATCACTTCGCTGCCGCCTCGCGCGACGCTACGAACTGTTGCTTCGCCTGCTTGATTACATCGGTCAACTGTGCCTTCAATCCGTCATCCAGAATTTTTTTCTCCATGATGGTGCGCAGCAAGCCGGCGTTGGTTGCGTCCACATACTCGTAAAGTTCCTTCTCGAAGTCGCGAACCTGGTTCACCGGGAGATCATCCAGAAATCCTCCGGTGCCCGCGAAAATGATCAAAATCTGTTTCGAGAAAGGCAGCGGTGAAAACTGATTTTGCTTGAGGAGTTCGACCAGTCGCTGACCGCGATTGAGCTGATTTTGCGTGGCCTTGTCGAGATCGCTGCCAAACTGCGAGAAGGCTGCCAACTCGCGGTATTGCGCCAGTTCCAGCTTTAGCGTTCCCGCGACCTGACGCATCGCCTTGATTTGCGCGCTGCCGCCTACACGACTCACGGACAGGCCCACGTTCACCGCGGGCCTGATGCCCTGGTTGAATAAATCCGTTTCCAGATAAATCTGCCCGTCGGTAATCGAAATCACATTCGTGGGAATGTAGGCCGACACGTCGCCCGCCTGGGTTTCAATGACGGGCAGCGCCGTCAACGATCCGCCGCCATTCTTGTCACTCAGCTTGGCCGCACGCTCCAGCAATCGCGAGTGAAGATAGAAGACGTCTCCGGGATACGCTTCGCGTCCCGGTGGACGCCGCAGCAACAGTGAAATCTCACGGTACGATGCGGCGTGCTTTGAAAGATCATCATAGATAACCAGCGCATGCCGCTTGGTGTCGCGGAAATATTCTCCGAGCGCGCATGCCGCGTACGGCGAAATATACTGCATCGGAGCGGGCTCCGATGCCGAAGCCGCCACCACGATGGTGTATTCCATTGCGCCGGCATCTTCCAGAATCTTTACCACCTGCGCGATGGAAGATCTCTTCTGCCCGATCGCGTTGTAGATGCAGATCAGGTCATTGCCTTTGTTATTGATGATCGTATCGAGCGCAACAGCTGTTTTTCCGGTCTGGCGGTCGCCAATGATCAACTCGCGCTGGCCGCGGCCGATCGGAATCATGCTGTCGATGGCCTTCAATCCTGTCGCCATAGGCTCGCGCACCGGCTGCCGGTCGATGACGCCCGGTGCCAGGCGTTCGAGGGCGATGAATTGATCGCTAGCGATTGGACCTTTGTCGTCGATGGGACGTCCAAGCGAATCCACCACGCGACCGATCATGGCATCACCGACGGGCACGCTCATGATGCGGCCCGTGCGCTTCACTTCGTCGCCTTCTTTAATTTCGGTGTATTCGCCGAGCAGCACTACGCCGACCTGGTCTTCTTCCAGGTTCATGGCGATTCCGGCGACCCCGTGGGGAAAGGAAAGAAGTTCGCCGGCCATGACTTTGTCGAGCCCATACACGCGGGCGATACCGTCGCCCAGGGTGATGACGGTGCCGGTCTCGTCCACGGAGATCTTCGATTCGTAGTTCTCGATCTGCTCGCGAATCAGTTTGGTAATTTCGTCTGCCTTGATCTGTGCCATAGTAAGCTCTCAGCTGTCAGCCTTCAGCTAAACCTTCGCGGCCCTTGAAACGGTTCCGTAGACAGCTGATCGCTGACGCCGACGGCTCCTAGTTGCCGCTAATTTCTTGCCGAATTCTTTCTAGCTGCCCTTTTACCGAACCGTCATAGATTGTGCTGCCGATGCGGAGCACGGCGCCTCCCAGGAGTGAAGCATCCTGCCCGTAGTGCGCCCGAACCTTCTTGCCGGTTAATTTTTCGACTTGCGCCTCAAACGCCCGTTTCTCGACATCGGCCAACTGGCGGACGCTGGTAATCTCCGCTTCGGCGAATCCCATCCGGGCATCAAGCTCCTTTTCCAGTTCACGAAGGATCGGCTCCAGGAAATGTATGCGCCGATGATCGATGAGCACAGCAATCAAATTTCTGGATTGCTTGGAAATCCCATCCTGCCGCGCAATCGCATCCAGCAGCGCGCGCTTCTGTTCGGCGGGAATCGCAGGATTCTCCCAAACTCGCCGCAGCTCCGAACTCTCGGTCAGCAAGCCGGCGATGGCGTACAACTCGCCAAGCGCACGATTCACATCGAGATGCGACCCGAGAACCACATCCGCGAAGGCGCGTGCGTATGTGCTGGCGACGGAAGCCATGCGTTAGCGCCCGTCCTTTCCCGACAAATCCGCCGAGGACGCTCCCAATTGCGTAGCAAAATTCCGCACCAGAGCCTGATCGGTGGCAGCATCCACGCGAATCTGTTTCTGCGCCAGACCGACCGCCAGATCGGCGGCGTAGGCGGTTAACTCGCGCCGGGCAGTTTTAGCCGCAGCCGCAATTTCCTGCTGCGCATTCTCTACCATCTTGCGCGCAGCTTCCTGGGCCGCGGCATGAATCCGCGCCTCTTCGGCCGCAGCTTCTTTCTCCGCTGCGTCGCGCATCGTGCCGATTTCGCCGTCTAATTTCATGAGCCGCGATTCGATTTCAGCCAATCTCCTTCGCGCCTCCTCGCTGGCCTTCTGCGCTTCCTGCATCGCTTTCTGAATTGCCCTTGTGCGCGCGCTGAACGCTCCCGGCAGGTATTTACGCGTAGCCCAAATCAATATTCCGGCGATTACGGCGAAGTTAAATAGAAAAGACAGAAACGATGCGGTCTCAATGCTGATCCCTAGTTTCCGGGCGACGAAGCGTACCGAGGCCGACTGCTTAAATACAACCTTATCATCGTCTTCTGCTTTATCTTCTCCGGCGGCTTCTCGGGTCTCCCGCGTCAGTTGTTGCCCGAAGCCCAGTTCTTTCGCCGCTCCACCTGACTGCTGGTGTTTTGCCGGAGGCGCAGGCTGATCCTGCGCAGGCAAATGCGCCGTGATCGCGACAAGAACGATCACCAGCGATGCAAGCAAACTCGCCCGCACAGTTTTTCCTGCGGAAGTCATCTTCGTAATCATCCGCTCTGTCCTCATCCGCGTGCCGCCCCTGCGGGCTCCAGCACGCGGCGCATGATCTCGATCGCCAAGGTTTGGGCCTCGGCCTGCAAACCGCTTTGCGCTGCTTCGCGGTCTTTCTCGATGTCAGCCTTGGCTGCCTCAACCTGCGCCTGAGCCCGGGCGCGAGCTTCGTTCAGTGCGGCAGTGCGCGCATCCGTAGCGGCCTTGCGCCGGGCCTCTTGAGCGCGAAACACGGTTGCGCGCGCCTCACGCAAGCGCTGCTCGTACTCCGAGGTGCGCGCCTCCGCCGCGGCAATGTCGGCTCGCGACTTTTCCACTGCGCCTTCTGTCTTGCCGCGGCGCTCGTCGAGCACGCGCCGCAAAGGCTTGTGCACGATCGTCGCGTAGAGAAGGTAAAGCAGGGCCACCAGAATTACGGTTGGAAGCGATCCGAGCAGTAATCCGCCTAGTTGTCGTAGCGTCTGATCCATGGCGTGCTGCGGTACAGGAAAATGAGGGCTATGAAAACTGTTAAGTCTAACGTCCGAAGGAGTTTGTGTCAACGCGGGAGCGCGATTGGCGCGATTGCCGGTGACTTCCGTCCCGGTACGACACACCAGGCGCGATCAAGCGTACCGGGAATCGCATGACCTCCGTAGGGCAGAGTTCTCGAACTAACCCTTGACTTCCGCGTTAAGAGGATTAGCATAGA
>Ga0187875_10000713_pt1 | contig 26938 bp, 26 predicted proteins | sample June2016WEW_17_1_2_FD_132978 | JGI IMG/M metagenome (GOLD analysis project Ga0187875, IMG submission 132978) | Peatland microbial communities from SPRUCE experiment site at the Marcell Experimental Forest, Minnesota, USA - June2016WEW_17_10 | ecosystem: Environmental > Terrestrial > Soil >...
CCCCCCCACCCCCCTACCCTGTGGAAATCATTTTTCGACCCGCCAGTTACTTATAACATGTTTTTAATCAATAGTTTACGTTTTTAGACTGTTTACGAATCAGTAACCTTAAACCCCGGATTTTGGCCATATTTTGCCATAAAACAGCGCATTTTCCTCGGAAATGAGGGTGTTTTTGCCCCCAAAACAGCCGCTTTTGAGCAGATTTTCAGGAATCACAATCACAAAAAAATACGCATTTTATTCGCCTGCGGAGCATCCTTCACACCTGAAGGAAAGGCTCCATGACAAGACCTCTGGCAATGCCGCGAACACGCAAGTATGCTGCACATCCTGGAGCGACGGTCGGCTTGTTGCCTTTCCCAGAAAAACATTCCGTGACGCTTCTTCCTCCTAATCACAGGGTTGGACTGATCGATCTGCCGGTTTCACTTTTTTACTCGGAAAAAGTCGATACAATAGAAGATCGATCCAGGGATTGTGACCATGAGGCTGTTCTCCAGGAATTTCCCGCTGCTTTTGGCTCCGGCACTGTTCGTTGTGGCCGGTTGCGGGAACAGCATGGTCACGGCAACTCCTGCGAATTCAGCGCTTTCCGTCTCTCCTCGCACGGGCGTCATTGACACCAATTGCACAGGCTGCAACGCCGCCAGCGCCCAAGGCGGCACACAAAGCAACTCATTTCAGCAGTTTACGGCCACGCTGGCCGGAGGCGGCCCGGCAGAGGTCGTTTGGTCCGTTTCCGGTGGTGACGCGGTATCAGGGCCGGGAAGCATCAACCAGAGCGGCCAATACACACCGCCCAGCTACCTGACCGCCGACCATGCTGAGGTGGTCGTCACTGCGACTATGGCTGCTAAGCCCAGTCTCCATGCCTACTCCGTGTTGAGTGTTACGCCGGGATTCCTGCAGCCGCTGACGCCGGAGAACGCGGCGCTGGGCGCCAATGGAACGATCACCGTCACCGGCGTTCTGGCCGAGGCGGGCGGCTCCTCAGGCATCCACTTCGAGCTGGCTGGCTCGTTGACCGGACAAGGAGGCGGGCAGGGTTCGCTGAGCAGGGTCAGTTGCCAGCGCGATAGCCAGACCTTCACCTCCTGCACGGTCACCTATTCGGCGCCAGCCACGGTGCAATCTGCCGGCGCGACGTATTTGGTGGCAACGGTGGGTGGAGCTTCGTTGGGACCGGGTTCCAGAACTGCGGCCGTAGTGCTGGTGAACTCGGCTGGAGTGACCAGCAACCCCGCCACACACCAGGCCCAGTCGCCGGCGTCGGTTCTGCTGGGCAGCTCGGGCGGCAACAACACGGATTACGACACACGCGGCAACCAGATTGTAGATTGTTGCAGCGGCACTCTCGGCGCGCTCATCGAGGACGCCGGCAAGCGAGAGTACATCCTGAGCAATAATCACGTGCTGGCCAAAAGCGACCACGCCGCCGTAGGCGATACCATCATCCAACCGGGGCTGATCGACAACAACTGCACGCCGCTGGGAGAGGGCTCGGGCGTTCAGCCAGTGGCGTCTCTTACAGGCTGGCTGCCGCTCCGTTCCAGGCTGACCAACGCCGACGCGGCCATCGCTCAAGTTACCTCGCGCTCCGTGGACTCCAGCGGCAACATTCTGGAACTGGGAGGCCGTTTGTCCGATGGCACGCTCGCCGCCGCGCCTCCCGGCATCAGTTCGACCGGCGGACGGGGCGAAACAGCAACTCTCGATTTGACCGTAGCCAAAAGCGGCCGGACGACGGGGCTGACTTGTGGCGGCATCTCGGCCGTCGATCTTGACGTGACAGTGGATTATTACCTTGACTGCGCTGAGACTCGGCCCTACCTGACCAAGACCTTTACTCATCAGCTGGGCCTGAGCGGCAATCAGTTCAGCGACTCGGGCGACTCAGGCGCGCTGGTGGTGGATGCAGCGAACGCCGAGCCGGTGGGCCTCTACTTTGCCGGCGGAACAGATACTGCGGGAGTGAGCCAGGGCGTGGCCAGCCCGGCTGCTGAGGTGCTCGCCGAGTTAGGCGCGCATATGGGCGGGAGTTATACCTTCGTGGGCGCGTCCGATCATGCGGTCAGTTGCCTCAACTACGGCGACAACACCATCGCCTCCGCGCAGGGCCGTACGCTCAGCGATGCGGAGACAACGCGCGCCCAGCAGGCTCTGGCGCAGGCTCGGATGCTGGTGAACTCGGCGGCTGGAATTTTGGGTGTAGCCACCGGCAAGAGCAGTGACCACCCCGGAGAGGCCGCAGTCATTCTCTACACTGACGAAACCAGGACGGTGAACGCGCCTTCTACGGTGGACGACGTGCGCACCGTAGTGATTCCCACCACTGCCCGCGCGGTGGCTTTCGGTTCAGCGCCGCAGACTCCGTTCGAGGCTGGCGCCGTTAACCTGCCATCCTCAGTTCTGGTTCAGGCTGTGGCCGTCAAGAATCAAGTGGCCACCAGCCTGATACGGCAAAACCCGGCATTTTTCGGCGTGGGCGTGGGCCAGAGCCTGGATAACCCGCGCGAGGCGGCGCTGGTCATCTATGTGGACCGCAATCGCCTTCTCGCCCAACTGCCCGCAACCGTGGACGGACTGCGCACCCGCTTTGTGATCATGGACCGGCTGCACGTCACACGGTCCTATGCGGCTGCGAACCCAACAAGACTCCATTGCATGGCCCACAAGCCCGCGCACATCGATCTACTCGGCGCGGCCAAGCCGCGGAGCCTGAAACTTAACTGATCCAGCAGCAGCCGACCTTCACCTGGCCACGAGCGCGGCGGCTATCTGCCGGCCGTGGAAGCGGCCATTCTCTATAAAAATTTCACTGGTATGAGAACCAGCCACGATTACTCCGGCCAGATATATGCCCGGGACGTTGCTCTCCAGTGTCTCGGGGTTGCAGATAGGGCGGTGTTCCTCTTTTTGAAATCGTATTCCCATGGACTCCAGGAATTGAAAGTCGGGATGGTAGCCGGTCATGGCGAAGACAAAGTCATTTTTGAGAATCTTCCGGCCCTCGGGAGTCTCGATAACGACGGTGTCCGGTGTGATCTCGACCAGCTGGGAGTTGAAGTAGGCATCAATTTGCGCATCCTCGATGCGCTTTTCGATGTCGGGCTTGATCCAGTACTTCACGTGCGGCTGAATCTCCGGTCCGCGATAGACGAGGGTGACCCGCGCACCGCCGCGCCAAAGCTCGAGCGCGGCAATGGCGGCCGAGTTTTTGCCGCCGACGACCACCACATCCATCCCGAAGTAAGGGTGCGGATCGAAGTAGTAGTGATGGACCTTGCTCAGGCTCTCGCCGGGTATGTTGAGGTAGTTGGGCAGGTCGTAGTAGCCGCTGGCGATGACCAGTTTACGGGCTTGAATCGCGCCGGGACGGCCAAAGCGGTCTACCGTATGCACCGTGAAAGCGCCGTCACTGCCTCCGACCCGCTCCACACGCTGGTACTGGCGGATGTCCAATTTATAGAGCTCCGCCACGCGCCGGTAATACTGGAGCGCCTCGTTGCGGTTGGGTTTCGTATGAGTGCTGGGAAAGGGAATGCCGCCAATCTCCAGCAATTCAGGGGTGGTAAAGAAGGTCATGTGCGCGGGGTAATGAAAGAGCGAGTTGCAGATGCAGCCCTTATCCACCATTACGGCGCGCAAGCCAATCTTCTGTGCCTCAATGGCGCAGGCCAGTCCGGTGGGCCCGGCGCCCACCACCAATAGATCGAAAATCTCGTCCTGTGTAGCCGGCTTTTCCTGCGTGGAGTCGCTCATGGCTTTAGATTAGGGCATTGGGGCAGGGATTTCCGGAGCATCCAGAACATTCCGGTTCGGAGAGCGGTTTACGGACATGGGAAAACCGGCGAAAATACTTTTTCGGGGCAATTTTCGGCGAAAAACCGGATTTCCCCGGTGATTTTCAGAGGTCAAATATCACGATGTGGAATATTTTGGGACTGAAATTTTTCCACAAGCGTTGATTCTATTTGGCTTAGAAATAATCTGCAAAGTTTTTGGGGAATTTATACCCCCTGGGGGTATGGGGGGGTAGGGGGTGGGGGTCCCTTCCGGTGGTACGAACCGGGCACATCCCAGACATATTGAACCGGGGGCATCCCGCCCCAATCGACCCCTTCCGACGTACTGACCTAGTTCGACCTCATTGGCTGTCTGGACCTCTCATCAACATCGTATGCCAATTGAAGGTAATTATCTGCAAGGACTGGCCGTCCAGGCAGTAACCTGCGTGGGGCCATCCGGCGCTTGCGCGCATGGGGGATCGCGGCATCTTGATCCGAAAATCCTGAGCTGCGGCACCCGACGTCAGTTGATTTTGGGAAGGGCGAGACGGTTCTTTTTTTTTATCGAAAGCGGTTTATGGTAGAATGGTAGAATGATATGGTGGAAAGGTGGAAAGCGATGGCTTTGAACATCAAAGACGAGGAAACGCATCAGCTAGCTAGCAAATTGGCGAAACTTACCGGCGAAAGCCTGACGTTGGCTGTGAAAATTTCGGTCATGGAGCGGCTGGCGAGGAAAGAACAAGCTCCGAAGCAAAAAAGCCGGATCGAGCCTCTGATGAGGTTTTCCGAGTATTGTGCGCCCTTTTTCAAAGACGGACCCAGCGGGAACGAATTGATCAACGAACTCTACGATGATGAAACCGGATTGCCAAAATGATCATTGATTCCTCGGCATTGGTGGCAGTAATTAAGCGCGAGCCGGACTGGATGGCTTTGTCGGATTGTATGAAGGTTGCTGACAGCTTGCGCATGTCGGCGGCATCGTACCTGGAGACCGCGGTCGTACTCGATGGCCGCCGGAACGCGGTCATGAGCGCACAGTTGGATGATGTGATCGAAGAAACAGGAATCGTCATTGAGCCGGTGACGGAGACTCAGGCTAAGATCGCCCGCAAGGCCTACTACGACTACGGCCGAGGCAGCGGCCACCCGGCGAATCTCAACTTCGGCGACTGCTTCACTTACGCGTTGGCGCGAGACAAGCGCGAGCCGGTGCTGTGGAAGGGCGATGATTTTGTGCATACGGATTTGCGGGCGGCGGTGCAGCAATAGCCTGTGTACCAAGTGCTCTTAAAACGCAGTTACTTTCGGAAATTTTTAACTGCTTTGGCCAACCTCGTTCCGACGGCAAATGAGAGTTGGTTCCCCTCAAATTCACAGCGATACAGACCCTGCAAGTTTGAGGGGACTTTTAACGTCTTGTCCCAGAGAAGCACAACTTTCTGGTCGTATAGAACGAAGGCAGCACCAATCTCAATAAGAACATTGTTGTTGATCTTGCTGACGTTGGGAGTACCAGTCTGCTCGTCGTCACTAACAATCATCACTCCTGCCTGGCATCGCCGCATTGCACTTAAAACCTTTTGTGAAACTGGTATAGCTGTTGTTTCTTCTTCCACGGCAATTTCATATTCAATGTCATAGAGTTCAAGAACATCCTTGACCTGTTCGACAATCTGCATGTTTTTGCCATGTGTGATAAATACTCGAAAGCCCGCTTGCGGGGCGGTTCTGAGGCTAGACGCAGGGGATGTCTCTAAAACTCCCTCCTCCCCAGCAATATCCTTATGAGCATCTTCGGTTTCTAAAGCAATTGTCGAATCTGACGGCATAGTAACTGGAGATGGGCGAGGATCTTCAATTGAAACAAAAGGCCCAGTCTTAGTTTCTTGAATAAAGCCTACATAGACTCCGTTATCCTTCAGAATTGCAAGTACTTCAGCCACACGATCAATTGGAACATTAAATTCCTGCTGTAACACGTTTCGAGCAATTAAATCTGAAGGCATCTTATTTCGGTCGTATTTATGGAAGAACTGCGAATAGACACGAGGTTTCAGCGCAGCCTCAGCTCGTGCCCTCTCGTCATCCCTTTCGACCGTCGGGGCCGTTGCGCGCTTTCCAAGCGGTTCAAGAGCGATTTTGTCGCTGTTGTAAGCGCCTTTTGTTAAGCCATACGCAACAGTCGAGCCTGTAAGATCGCGCCAGCCTGAGGATGTTGGCGAGACATCCAGTGCCATCGCTATACGGTGCGGCGCGGTTGGTTCTCCAGCAAAATTATCTGTTATTGCTTGCGCGACTGTCAGTGCTTCACGTAGCGACCGCTTCGGAATATCAGTTTGGCTGACATATACGCGTTTAGACTTGTCCCCTTGTGCAGCCTTTGGTCCGTTCTTCCCTCTTGGCATATATTAATCTCCAATCGGTTGCCGATTCTACCACAACAAAAGCTTCTCGGCACACAACAATTATCACCTTTTTCATTCGTGTATGGAATGCATACCAGCATTGCACTCTATACCTCTCATCGCTGTATCCTGATAACGATAGAGGAGCTTCCCTATGACCATTATCCGGCAGGAAGATTTTGTTGCGAGCGTTGCGGGTGCGTTGCAGTACATCAGCTACTACCACCCGGTGGACTACATCACCAGCCTGGCCAAGGCGTATGAACGGGAGGAGTCGCCGGCGGCGCGGGATGCGATTGCGCAGATTCTCATCAACAGCCGGATGTGCGCCGAGGGGCATCGGCCAATTTGCCAGGATACGGGGATTGTGACCGCGTTCCTGAAGGTCGGCATGGACGTGAAGTTTGAGGCGGGGGCGGGCGAGGAGCGCAAGGACATTCAGACAATGGTGGATGAAGGCGTGCGGCGGGCTTATCTGGACGCGGAGAACAAGCTGCGTGCTTCGATATTGGCCGATCCTGCGGGCAAGCGGACCAACACCAAAGACAACACGCCGGCTTGCGTGACGGTAGAGCTGGTGAAGGGTGCGACGGTTGATGTGACGGTGGCGGCCAAGGGCGGAGGCTCGGAGGCCAAGGCCAAGTTCATCATGCTGGACCCTGGCGATTCCATCATCGATTGGGTGCTGAAGACGGTGCCGACGATGGGTGCTGGATGGTGTCCGCCGGGGATGTTGGGGATTGGGATTGGCGGAACGGCGGAGAAGGCCATGCTGCTGGCCAAGCAGTCGCTGATGGACCCGATTAACATTCAGGATCTGAAGGCGCGGGGAGCACGGAATCGCCCGGAGGAGTTGCGGCTGGAGCTTTACGAGAAGGTGAACCGTCTGGGGATTGGCGCGCAGGGGCTTGGCGGGCTGACGACGGTGCTGGACGTGAAGGTGCTGGATTATCCGACGCACGCGGCCAACTTGCCTGTCGCGATGATTCCCAACTGCGCGGCGACGCGGCACGCGCACTTTGTGCTGGATGGAAGCGGTCCAGTGTATCTTGACCCGCCGAATCTGGACGAGTGGCCGAAGCTGAGTTATGACGTGTCTGCGGCGCGGCGCGTGAATCTGGACACGGTGACGCGCGAAGAGGCCGCGACGTGGAAGCCGGGAGAGGTGCTACTGTTGACCGGCAAGCTGCTGACGGGACGCGACGCCGCGCATAAGCGATTGACGGAAATGCTGGACCGCGGAGAGAAGTTGCCGGTGGATTTCCGCGGGCGGTTCATCTATTACGTTGGTCCTGTTGATCCGGTGCGGGACGAGGTGGTTGGGCCAGCGGGGCCGACGACGGCGACGCGGATGGACAAGTACACGCGTCAGATGCTGGCAGAGACTGGCTTGCTGGGAATGGTGGGCAAGAGCGAGCGCGGGCCGGCGGCGATTGAGGCGATCAAGGAGTTTGGCGCGGTGTACCTGATGGCTGTGGGCGGCGCGGCTTACCTTGTGTCGAAGGCCATTCACGGGTCGCGGGTGCTGGCGTTTGCGGATCTGGGGATGGAGGCGATTTATGAATTTGACGTGCGCGATATGCCGGTAACTGTGGCCGTGGACTCGAAGGGTACCAGCGTTCACACGACTGGACCTGCGGAGTGGAAGAAGCGGATTGCGGGGATTCCGATCTTTTCCAGCTAACAGCAGACAGCTTACAGCTAACAGTCTTCAGCCGATAGCGCGGAGGATTGCATCTACGGCCTCTTCGGGCGTGAGCGCGTCAACGGCAATGGAAATGTGCGCTGTGCGGTAGAGCGGCAGACGACGCTGGTAGCGGGCGGCGAGGTTGGCCTGATCGGCGAGGATGGGACGCGTCTGTTCGGTTCCCTGGCAGCGTTTGAGCGTGGTTGCCAGCTCGACTTCGAGGTGGATCAAGAGCGTTTCGGGAGTGGTGAGTAATAGATCGCGCGTGACTTGGTGCTCGATGGCGCCGCCACCGAGAGCCAGAACCAGAGAGTCGCCGGCGGCAAGACGCGCGATGGTGGCGCGCTCACGCTCGCGGAAGGCTGCTTCACCGTGACGGGCAAAGAGCTCGGCGATGGTGACGCCTGCTTCGGCCACGATTACATCGTCCACATCGATGAAGTTCCAGCCCAGGCGCGCGGCGATGAGCGGGCCGAGAGTGGTTTTGCCCGAGCCCATGAAGCCGGTGAGAACGATGCGACGCGGCGCGGCGGAATTTGGAGAGGCTTTCACAGATTTAGTGTACCGGCTCACATGCTTGCAGGTTGAGAGATCGGGCACGTACCCCCACCCGTACCTTGGACGCAAAATCCTTGTTTTCTTGAGCTTACAAGGAGGGGTGCGCTGCAAAATCGTCATAACAAAGGAGTTCCCTGCAAAATCGTCCAGGATAAGGAGTTATGGGCCGTTTTGGCCTCTTTTGGCCGCTTTCGGCTGACAGGCGGCGTGAAGAGGACGTACCAGACAGTGATTTGAAGGAAAGCTACTGAGGATTATTCTGCCATGAAGAGAGGTAATTATCTGCAACGGACTGGCCGTCATTCGGAACCGATCCGTCAAAGATAGAGCCTTTACTTCACAGTGGGCCGGATTCTGCACCTGGATCAGCACTCGATCCCACTCGATAATTCAATCCCACGGTTGTGCCTCCGGTTACGTCAATCGTCACCCCCGTAATACTTTTAGCTAAGTCTGACGCCAAAAACACAGCCGTATTCGCAATCTCATCCATGAGCGGAAGTTTCTTCAACATCGTGTCGCTCTCCATACCGCGAAGACGCGCTTCCATCCCTTTTGGGTTGCGCTCGATTGCCTGCTTGAAGACTTGCGAATCCGGTGAGCCGGCAGAGCGAATGTTCACAACGCGAACACCATACATCCCGAACTCCAAGGCGAGATTGCGAGAGAAGTTTTCAATAGCGGCGCATGCTGGCGCAAAGCCTGCTGTAAACGGGTAACCTATGCCGCCGGGTGTTGCAGTCAGGGATAAGATCACCCCAGAACGCTGCTTCATCATAATCATTCCCGCGGCGGTGGCCGTTAAGAAATGACTTCGCATTGCGATGGAGACCGGACGAACAAAATCTTCGACGCTCAACCGAACCAGCGGGATATTCTGCACGACCTGATAATCTACCGCACAAAAAGACAGGTCCAGCGTTCCTCCCTTGCGAATCATAGAGTCGACAAACGCATTGACTTCGCTTTCGTTCGTGGCGTCCACGAGTGCGGCCTCTGCACGTCCGCCGGAGTCAACAATTTCGTCTGCCACTCTTTTTACTGAAGAAAGACGTCTTCCTGCCAGAAAGACGTTTGCGCCTTCTTTGGAAAATGCTTTCGCGATAGTACTGCCCAGTGAACCGCCGCCTCCGTAGATGACGGCATTTTTGTCCCGCAATATATGAGAATTCATGGATCTCGGCTCCGGGAGGAGAATGAGCTAGAGAAATGAGGGCACGATCCTGTTAAAAGCAAAAGTTCCGCTCGTTTCCAGTAGTTGGAATTGTAATTGACTCGTTCCTTGTTAGCGGCTAACCGGAAGCTATCTGGTTTCCAGGGCTGGATTAGTTCAGTGATGCCGGCTGAAAAAAAGTGCATGAAGGGAGAGGCTTGCACAGATTCAGTGTACCGGCGCAAAACAGGATGCGGAAAAGGGCTTGTTGGCGAGTCAGCGAGTTAGCGTGCGCTTCGCGCACATTCGCGAGTTCGCAAGTTGGCGGAAAGGCTCTGGAGCGATGCTTCGGGGCCGTTTTTTTAGCGAAAAAGAGGGCATTTTGGGGTTAAATCGGCCCTTTTTGGGGCTAAAAAGGGACAAAATCGGGGGTTTGCAGTTACTGATTCGCCAACAGGGCGAAAATGCAAGCTATTGATTTCGTGCTAGTTACATGCAATGGATGGGTCAAAAAAATGATTTCCACAGGGAGGGGGGTGGGGGGTACCCGAAAAACAGGGGTTAGGGGTAGGGGTTAGAAAAGCTGGGCTGCTGAGGTCTCGAATCATTCTTCCATTGTGCGCCAGGTGAGGGTAATTATCTGCACGCCACCTGCGGTGGGGCGAACTGCCCTTTCGACTACATTCCCGTCGACGAATGGAAGACGCAGGTCCTTCGACTTCGCTCAGGAAGCTTTCGGCGGCCAGTTCGAAGGGAATTGGGTCTTGTTATACTAGGCTCCGCGTGGCGCGAACCGGGCTAAGGAGTCACTGATCATCATGAAACATTCTGTTGGTATTTTCATTCTGATTGTTTCTTCAATTCTCCCGTTCCAAGCCGTCTCTCAAACTTCACCAGCAGTCGTACCCCACCACGAGCCCAACTTCGATTTGGAACGGAAGCAGGCGGACGAGCTTTTCCTCGCGACAAAGCCGCTGGAAGCTCTGCCTCTTTATGAAGACCTTTGCCGGCAGGACCCGACGATCGCCGTATTCGCCGAGCGGTACGGCGCAGGCCTTCTGGCCAAGGAAGTCACCATCGCAGATCTTCAGGAGCGGTTGAAAGTTCACCAGCAGGCGATCAGCGAGATCAAGCGCGCGCAGTCTCTGGGGGACAACAGCGCGTACGTTCGCGCTATTCTCACTGCTGACGCAAAGACCTTGTTGGGCGCCATTCTCTCCGGCATCCCGCTCAGCGTTGGCTACACCTACCGCGGCAAGCCCGAAGCGCAAACTGTTTTTCAAGAAGGCGAAGCGGCCTTCGGACGATCAGAGTGGGCCGTCGCTCTCCAGCTCTACATAAAGGCCGCAGGGCTTGATCCCGAGTGGTACACTCCGGCCTTGTGCGCGGGCGACACCTATTTTCGGATGAAGGACGTAACCAACGCGGGCATCTGGTTTGCGAAGGCTATTGCCATTGATCCCGACCGGGAAACGGCCTACCGTTACTGGGGCGACGCGCTCTTCCATGCAGGCGACCGCGACGGCGCCCGTGAGAAATTTGTGGAGGCCGTGGTCGCCGAGCCTTATGGCAATCCGCCCATTGCCGAACTCGGCCAATGGGCCAAACTTACCGGCCATCAACTGGTCAAACCGGCAATCACACGGCCGGAGTTCACCACCCCGGAGGGCGCGCTGCGCATCGACCCTGAGCTTGCGGCGTCCACACAGGATGGTCGGTCTTCATGGATCGTTTACCAGCAGTACCGCGTGGCTCATGGCGCTCGCACGCTGAACCAGTTCATGGTGGACGGCGGCTGGGATGCGAATGCGGTGGTGACACCCAATGGCTATCGCCACACCATTGCCGAAGAACACGCAGCCCTGCGCGCTCTGATCGCCGACATCGACAGCAAACTGAGCGATGGTACGCTGATCGAAGCGAACCTCGATCCTTCGATCCGCAATATCCGGAATCTTGAAAAAGCCAACGTCCTGGGCGCCTGGGTCGCCATCAACGCAGCGGACGCGGGCATCCGCTCAGATTATCCTGACTATCGCACCCATCATCGCAAGCATCTACTCGAATACGTCAACGGCTACCTGATTCGCTAGAGGCTTGCGGCACGAATGAAGCCGTGCCCAGATAGAAAGCTGGCTGGTGAGCACGTTCAAGAGGCCCGGGCCTGAAGGCCTCACGGAAATCCTCATTCATTCAGAGGGTTGAAACCCCCTGCTCCCTCCGTTTCTGTAATTTGATACCGTCCAAATGGGGTGAGTCCGAAGTTGATTGAAGAACAACCGCAGATCCTTCGACTCACCACCCCCAGGCTGAAGAGTACGCCTGGGGCCCCGTTCGCTCAGGATGACAGCGGCGAAGGTGGGGCACAACCGGTCAGCCGAGTGCGATGACGACGGCTCCGGCGGTGATGAGGAGGCCACCGATGAGGGCTGGAGGGGTGAGCTTTTCTCCGAGTAGGAGCCAGGCGAAGAGGATGACGAGGGGGACGCTGAGCTTGTCGATAGGGGCGACGCGGGAGGCTGGGCCGAGTTGGAGGGCGCGGAAGTAGCAGAGCCAGGAGAGGCCGGTGGCCAGGCCGGAGAGGGTGAGAAAGAGCAGGGTGCGGCGGTCGAGGGAGCGGATTTCGCTGAGGCCGCCGATGCCGGGCCTGGCGAGCGCGAAGACAATGGCCCAGGCAAAGACCACGACTACGCTGGTGCGCAGAGCCATGGCGAGGTTTGAGTCCACATGCGCTACGCCTACTTTGGCTAAGAGGGCGGTGGCGGCGGCAAAGACGGCGGAGAGTATTGCCCATGCAATCCAGGTCATGGGGAATATGGTACGCCGCGGTAAAGAAAGCAAAGAGACAATCTGGCAGAAAAGCGTTTTGAAAAGGGCCCGGGCCTGAAGGCCGCGCGTAGATTCGCTTTTTCCAGGAGGTTGAAACCCCCTGCTCCCTCCGTATTAACGCAGGGGCTAAAGCCCGCGTTGATAATGCAGCATTTACGGCACGACTAAAGTCGTGCCCTGACACTTCGTGCGACTCCGAACGAATATTTACGCAAGCTGTAAAGTCGTGCCTGATACAAAACAGGCCGATGGTAGCGGCAGGCTCTACACTCGAATTGATGGAGACGGGAAAGGCGAGCAAGACGGCATTGGGCGTGGCGATTCGGCGGGCGGCGCACCAATTAGTGGACGTGCCTCCGGTGCTGGACGATCCGATTGCGGTGCGGCTGGTTGGAGCGGGCTACAGAGGAAAAATGGGGCGCGCGGCGCACCGGGTGGGGCGAGATTTGCGCGCCTTTGTGGCGGCGCGGAGCCGGTATGTGGAGGATCGGCTGGCGGCGTTTGTAGAGCGGGGCGGGAGGCAGTACGTGGTTCTAGGCGCGGGGCTGGATACATTTGCCTATCGCAATCCGTTTCCGGGGCTGCGGGTTTTTGAGGTGGATTTTCCGGCGACGCAGGAGTGGAAGCGAGAGTTGCTGGATGAGGCGAAGATTGCGCTGCCGGATGGATTGAAGTTTGTGCCGCTGGACTTTGAGCATAAGACGCTGGCGGAAGGGCTTGCGGAGGCGGGCTTTGACGGAGGCGCGGCGGCGTTTTTTGGCTGGCTGGGAGTGGTTCCCTACCTGACGCTCGCGGCGTTTCGCTCGACGCTGGGAGTGATTGCGCAAATGCCGGCCGGGAGCGGGGTGGGCTTTGATTATGCGGTTGCGCCGGAGAGTTTGAGCGCGGTGGGGCGCACGGCTTTTGATGCACTGGCGGGGAGAGTGGCCGCTGCTGGTGAACCGTTTCGGCTATTTTTTACGCCGGAGAAGATGGAGGAGGAGTTGCGCGGAGCGGGATTTGAGTGTCTGGAGCAGTTGGATTCTGATCGGCTGAATGAGATTTATTTCAAGGATCGGGCGGACGGGTTGAAATTGTCTGCCGTAAAGCTGGGGATGGTGGCGACGGCGTGGGTGTAGAAAAACAGGGAGTAGGGAATAGGGAATAGGGAATAGAAAAGGATTATAAAAAGCTATAAAAGCTGTAGATATCCCATCCGTTTCGCATAGAACGCGAATAGGATGGAGCACCCATCATTTTGATTACCAAATAAAAAAACAAATGCAGGTTCGGCGATTCCGTTTGCAATCAACGTAGCCGGAGCGAACGGTGGATTTTTGGACAAAAGCGGCAAGTTAGCCCCCGCTTCGCGGGGATCGCGAGTTAGCAAGTTAGCGGGTTTGCGCATCAGGGCGTGGGGCGGATAGATTTAGATTCGTGGTTTCCCAAGTCCCCAAATGCGAGGGATCTCCACCCCACGGACGAAGACCCGTCCGTGGAGGCCCCGGACTTGGGGCACCCACTCATCGTGGAAGAACTCACATCGCCCCCGGGAAGTTGACCACCCCAGCATTTGTTGAAGATCGTCAGCCACCGTTGCGCGATAAGATGAGTCATGCGCAAGTTTGCTTCTTTGCCCATCGCATTTGCCCTGCTGGGACTCGCCGGCTGCGGCTACCACACACTGGGAGCGGCTACCCACCTACCGGCCGGCGTGCAAACACTGGCCGTGCCGATCTTTGCCACGCATACCGAGGCCTACCACACCGAGACGGTGCTGACCCAGGCAGTAATTCGCGAGTTTGCCACGCGCACGCGGCTGCGGGTGACTCCGGACGCGAGCGGAGACCCGGACGCGGTGCTGCATGGGACGATTTTGAAGGAAACGCTGGTGCCGCTCACCTACAACTCCTCGACGCAACAATCGTCCAGCTTTTTGATCACCGTGGTGGTTTCAGTGACACTCACCGGGCGGGACGGCAAAGTTCTTTACGAGAATAAAAACTACGTCTACCGTCAGCAGTACCAATCGACGACCGACCTAGCCAGCTACATTGAGGAGAACCCTGCGGCTATGGAGCGGCTTTCGCGAGAGTTTGCGCGGCAATTGGTGGCCGATGTGCTGGAAGGGTTTTAAAGACAGCTATTAGCTCTTAGCTGCTAGCTTTTAGCTCCGGGGCCTTCACTAGCAGCTAGTAGCTAAAGCGGCTTATTGATTTTTGTTTGGTATCCATACACAAACGAGGGTATTCTGGAGGCGCATGAGGGACAGAGTCATTGGCGGCGCTGAACAGGGGATGAGCTTATGAGCGGGGCTCGCTGGGGAGCGGGCTTCACCGCCGTGGGCCGCTTTGTGTCGGAGATAGAGGCCGCAGCCGCAGGCAAGGGCGAGCTGAAGGCTGGTTACGTGCTGGTGGGCGACGAAACATATCTCCTGGACCGCTGCCGCGAGGCTGTGCTGAAGGCGTATGTGCCGCAGGAGCTGCGGGATTTTTGTCTTTCCGATTTGGACCTGAGCGGAACTTCGATCTTCGAGGTGCTGGACCGCGCGCAGACGCCCTCGCTGATGTCGCCGTTCCAGGTGGTTTTTGTGCGCAATGTGCGCCAGCTTTATACGCGCGGGGCAAAGAAGGACGAGTTTGCGGCACTGGATCGCTACTTCCGCTCGCCCAACCCGCAGGCGCTGCTGATTTTTCTGGCCGACTTCATTTGCATTCCCTCTGACACGCGGCGGATGGAGCTGGACGACAAGAACCGCTTTGAGCGGCTGACGGAAACACTGGGCGCGCATTGCGGCATGGTGGAGCTGGCGCGGGTGAATGAGGAAGACGCGATGCGCTGGGTGGTGGCCACGGCGCAGGAGCAGGGCGTGCGCGTGGAAGCCGACGCGGCGCGCGAACTGGTGGACGCGCTGGGCGCGGACATGATGCTGATCTCTTCGGAGCTGGAAAAGCTGCTGCTCTATACGCTGGGCAAGGGGCGCATCACGCTGGGCGACGTGGAGACGATGGTGCTGGCCGCCAAGCAGCGCTCGCTTTACGAGCTGACGGACGCCATCAGCGCTCACGACCGGGCGCGCGCGCTGGCGCTGCTGCAGGGCCTCTTGAACAGCTCAGACGCCGGGGAGGACGCGGCCATAGGGCACCTTTATATGCTGGCGCGAACCTTCCGGCAGATGCTGGTGATATTGGAAAAGAATGTGCGTGATTCGAGAGCGATTTGGCAGGCGCTGTGGCAGGGCTTCAGGATGCCGCCGTTTGCCGCGGACGATCTGATCCGCCAGGCGCGTCGCTACAAGAGCCGGCGGGAGCTGACACGGGCGCTCAAGCTGATTGCCCGAGCGGATTTAGAATTGCGCTCGTCGCCGCCGGACAAGCGGCTGGTGCTGGAGCGGCTGGTGTACGAGCTGGCCTCGGAGGCTAAGCCAGCCGCGCCGATTTTTGCAACTGCACAACTCTCCTTCGAGGGATAAGCCGGCAGACTGCTTTAATGGATGCCGTGTTGAATCAGGCAGGCGCTATAGGCCATGTCCACCTTCTGAATGTGGTTGGTGAGCCAGTCACGCAGGAAATTGAGCAACTTCATATTCAGGGTGATTTCGCCCTTGTCATAGAGAAGGACGTAGTCCTCAACCTGCTTGACCAGTTCACGATGCTTGAGTTTGTGATCGGCCAGCCCAGGGTACTTTGCGGCCGCCATCATGGCCTCTTCTTCGGCGAAGTGGGTGTGCGTATAGTCCGCCAGCTTATGCAGAAGCGTGCCGGTCATGCTTTGCGCCTGACCTTTCATCATCGCGGCATGCAGGTCGTTCAACATCGTAAAAAGAATGGTGTGCTGGCTGTCGATTTTCTTTACACCTACGGAGTAGCCATTGTTCCATGTCAACAGCGCCATCGATAGTCTCCTGCCGGAAACAGCCAGCATAGACCTTATCGGTTTGCGGAGCAAAAAGTTTAGCGGAATCGGCTGTGGGGCGCAACGGGGGTGGCTCAGCGGATGCCGTGATCATTCATCCACGCGGTGTATAGCTTGTCTTCCCCCAGCATATGATCACGCAGCCATTTGTCCAAGAAGAGCAGCAGTTGAGGGTACATGGCCTGGTCGCCCTGTTTATAACGGGCCACATATTCTTCGAGTTTCCTAGATTCTTCGCGATGCTCTTCGCGTTGCTTTGTCAGCCCCGGATATGTGACCGCCTCCAACATGGCTTTTTCGTCGGTAAAGTGCTCGAGTGTGTAGTCCGTCAGCTTTTTTAACAGCGAGTCGGTTACGCTTTGCCCCCGTCCCTTAAGCATTGCGGCATGAAGTTCATTCAAGAATTCGACAAGCTTGATGTGCTGATCGTCCATGGCCTTCACGCCTACGGAATATTTTTTGGTCCACTTTATTAAGGCCATGGTTCCTCATCTGCCTGAAATGGTTCTGCAGGAGTTCTTATCGGCAAGAGAGGCCGTGAGATTAAAAGGAAGACTCATTCGAGGAGAGTCACGGCTTCTGTCTTGAAATAGGACAGTTGGCGTAAGCTCTAATCCACACCGAGGCCATTGAACCAGGGACCGTACTCCCGATCCATGCTTTCGATGTGCTCGGTATAGGATTCACGCAGAAAGCAGAGCAGGGGGCGCATCTGCATCTGTTCGCCGTGTTGGACGCGATGAGAGGACTGGAGAATCTGCGCCAGGATGCGTTGGTGCTCGGCACGGTGCTCTTCCCAGCCGGGAAAGAGATATTGGCTCATGAGCTTCTCTTCGCTGGAGAAGTGCATGCGGGTAAATTCGATGAGCCTGTCCAGCACTTCGCTGACCTGTTCGCGGCCCAAACCCCGAACCACAGCGAGGCGAAGTTCGTTCATGGTATCCATGAGGATACCGTGTTGGTCGTCCATGGATCGGACGCCTACGGTGCACGTGTGATTCCAGGATAAAAGGGCCACATGAGTCTCCATCAATCTCTGTTGAAGGTATCGGTCATAGAGCGGCGGGTGTTATAGGTAATTGTTCGGCAGATGTGACCAAGGTTTGCCATGTGGTTTGTTGCGGAAAGTTTGCCGGCCGGGAGTTACATCTTTGCGTTCTTCTAGTGGCCCGGCGGCCGGTGAATGATTAAGAATGAAGGTGCGATATGGAAGTGAGCGTCCTAATTACACCGGCTAACTTGATTGCCGCGCTGCTTGCGCTGACGCCGTTTCTGGCTGCTGCATTCTTTCCGCAGTGGGCAGCCGGACGGGCGCGCGCGCTTCCGCTGTGGGCGCAACTGGCGTCTCCCGCGGCCCTGTGCGTGCCCTATCTGCTGGTGGCCGTCGGGGGCGGCGTCTTTCGCTGGGGCTGGTTTGCTCTGTATGCGTTGCTGCCGGTAGCAGTGGCGAGCTTGCTTTGGCAGGCGGGGCGGATAGATGCAAATCAACGCGGCAACTGGCGAGATTTTCTGGTTCTGGCCGTGCTGGGGCTGGCGGTGGATCTGCGCTGGTTTGAGGGCGCATGGCCGGCCCATTTGGCGATCTTCAACAAAGTGTTGCTGCTGGACGCCGGAATTTACGGCTTTATCGCGTTGCGGCAACTGGAGGGAACCGGCTTCGACCTGCGCCTGCGCCTGCGCGATGCCGCCATCGGCTTGCGGGAACTGGCCTGGTATACGCCGATTGCGCTGGCGCTGGGCCTGAGCCTTGGATTTCTGCATCTGCACGCGGGGTGGCCGGGAGTTGCGCCGATTGCCGGCGCATGGATGTTCACTTTCTTTTTCATTGCCGTACCGGAAGAATTATTTTTTCGCGGATGGCTGCAGAATCTTCTGGAACGGAGGATGGGGCGCACTGCCGCGCTATTAGTGACGGCAATACTCTTCGGCCTGGCGCACTTCAACAAGCGGGCGGCGCATTTCAACTGGCGGTATGTGTTGCTGGCTGCGGTGGCGGGTTTCTTCTATGGGCGCGCATGGCGCAGCGAGCGCCGGGTGGGAGCCTCGGCCGTCACCCACGCCTCAGTGGACGCGATCTGGTCTTTATGGATGCGTTGAGAGAGCCGGCTTGTGCGCATGTGAATAGGTCAGGTAGCCCAGCCCCACGCGCATGTTATGGACCACCGGCCCGGGAACCGTGATGGCGAGCGTGACGCCCAGGATGGCGTGCGCGATGGCCAGCGTGTAGAGATTGCGGTAACGGAGAAAGAGCAGGCAGGCGGCCAAGCCCCAAAGCAAAGTGACCGGCGCGAGAATGGGGTTGGGCAGATGGGCCGCGGCGAAGATGAGCGCGGCCACGCCGGCAGCGAGTTTTGGGTTGGGAATCAGGCGCAGGAGACGCGACAGAAAGAAACACTGGAGCAGGAGTTGTTGCACGAAGGTCCAGATGATATAGCCCACATAGGTCTCGATAAAGAGAAGCGGGCTGGCGGGAATATGCAGAGTGCGCAGCCAGACGGCAAGGACAACGGCCACGGCGGCGACGAGAAGCGCCACGCCCACGACCCAGAGCGAACGGAAAAAGTTTTCCCGGCGCAGCCCCATCGCTTGCAGGCCCTCGAATGAAGTTGAGGCAATGGCCACGAGCGCAGCGGCAGCAACCCACCAGAGAATTTTTTGCCAGGGGCGGGGCGTCCAGATGACGAGCAGAATCAGAGCGTAGGCAATGGCGAGTTCGACGAGATCGCGAGTGCGGCTGCGCGCCGAAGTGGGTATTACTCTGCCGGGGATGGAAGACGTGATGACCGCCATGCAAGTGATGTTAGAGCATTTGCAGAGATCGTGTAATGTTAGTCGACATTTGTGTTTCCCACCCTAGCCGCAAAAACAAAAACGCGGCGAGGGTGGGGCACCCATCATTTTGTGCCTCATGGAGAAGGCTGATTGAGATTCGTGGTTTCCCACCCATTTCGCAAAGAACGCGAAATGGATGGGGCACGGGGCATTATTGAAACAGTGAAAATGCTCCGAATAAATTTCTGGCAATTATTCGAGGAGGATGGGCGGCTCCGTGACAGAGCCAGGCGGATGGCCGCGGGTGGTGAGGGCCACGGCTGCGGCCAGGATGAGTCCGCCGCCGGCCCAGGCGTAGGGACCAAGGTGCTCACCGAGCATCTTAACGCCCAGCCAGGAACCGAGGGCGGGCTCGATGTTCAGGAAGACGCCGGCGCGGGAGGCAGGCACATGATGGATGCCCCAGTTCCACAAAAGAGTGGTGGTGGCGGTGCAGAACAGGCCGGCGATGGCCGACGCTACCCAGGCGGTAAGGCTGAGGTGGGCAAAGGGCATCGGGGCTACCCTGGCGTGAGTCAAGGGGCTGAGCAACCACGGCACAAGCATATAGATAATCAGCATCGCGGTTCCGGAGAGAATGGTGTAGGCCGTCACCACCGGAGGACTATGGGTCAGCATCAGCTTTTTGCTGAGCAGAATCCATGACAGCGCGGTAAAGAGTGAGACCACGATGAGCAGGTCTCCAGTCAGAGTGGGTTCGCCGTGCAGGGCGGGACCGCGGCTTGCGCCCAGGGTGATGAGCGCGGCGCCTACCGTGGAACCACAGAGGGCCAGCCATGCGAAACGGTCGAGCTTTTCTTCGTGGGCCCGCTTGCCGGCAAAGAGCGGGGCGGCTGCGGCGATCAGAACCGGCATGGCGCCCACCATGAGGGAGGCGTGGCTGACCGTGGTGCGGGCAAGGCCGTGAAACTGGAGCAGGAACTGGAGGGGAACGCCGAGGAAGGCGCAGAGGAGCAGCAGACGCGCCTCGGCGGCGGAGAGCCGGAAACGGCGGCGATGGATGAAGGCCACGGGCAACATGCCAAGAGAAGCAAAGAGAAAGCGATAGAGCACCATGTATTCGACGCTCATCTCGTTGAGCGCGAGGCGGCCCCAGTAAAAGCCGGTGCCCCAGAAGCAGCCAGCGACAAAGCAGGCGCCGTAACCGAGAAACGCGATGCGTGGAGAAACGGTTGTGGAGTTCTTTGTCATCCACTTCTAATGTCGCACATGGGCGGGCATTGCTGTATCACAGCCAAGGCCGATCGTATCGGCGAGAATATTTATAGATGGCGAAACGGCTGTTTACAGCGGGATGGGGAATGCGCTCAGGCCTGGGCCTGGCGACGATGGGAGCGGCACTGTGCGCGGTTGCGGCCGTGCAGGGCCAGATGCCGGATGCGCCGGCGCCAACTCTCGTTCCCCAGGAGCGCGCGCTGCCCGAGCGGCTTGCCGACAAACCCTCTCAGCCACCGGCGTTCATGATTCCCGTGGCGCCACTGGGTTTCACGTCACCGGGGGCAATCAACCTGGGCCTGCGGAACAGCGTTGTTTCGCTGGACTTTCTGGATGAAAACAGGCTGCTGTTCACCTTTCGTGTGCCGGGACTGATTCATCGCGAGACCGGGGGACGAGAGGCCGAAGAATATGAAGAGCGGCAGATTCGCGCTGTGGTACTCACACTGCCGGCAGGAACGGCGGAGGCCGAAACCCTGTGGACGGTTCACGACCGGCAGCGCTATCTGTGGGCGCTCAACGGCGGCCACTTTCTGCTGCGCGACCGCAACAATCTCGAATTGGGCGACGCGACGCTGGCGTTGAAGCCATTTCTGCGTTTTCCAGGCCCGTTGCTTTGGCTGGAGATGGACCCTACGCAGCAGTTTCTGGTGACCAACTCGCGCGAGCCGGCTGCAGTGGGCAGTAAAACCGGCGAGACGGGCAATCAGGGCCCATTGAACGGGTATGGGCAAAAGCCGGAGAGCGAGTCCAATCTGGAGGTACGCATTCTGCGGCGGGACTCCGGCCAGGTGATGCTGGTCAGCCGCGCTCGCTCCACGGTGCATTTGCCCATCAACTCCGACGGCTACCTGGAAAGCCTGCGCACGATGGGCGAAAAGTGGCTGCTGAATCTTAGATTCTTTGGCGGCGGCAGCAGAATAGTGGGGCAGGTGGAGTCGAGTTGCGCGCCGCTCTTCGATTTTCTTTCAGAGCGGGAGGTGCTGGTGACCGCGTGCACTCCGCAGGGCGCGGGCAAGCTGGTGGCGATGACGACTGAAGGACGCCGCCTTTGGGATGCGGAGACTTCTGATGCGACGGTGTGGCCGCTGGTGGTGAGGTCGCCGAATGGCTTGCGGCTGGCGCGGGAGGCTCTGGCCGTCAACCACCCGGTTCGCACCCGCTCAACCCTCGACCAAAGCGACATCATAGGGCAACTGGTGGAGGTTTTGGACGCTGCGGACGGGAAGGTAGTGCTGGAGACGGCAGCCAATCCGATTCTCGATGCGGGCGGAAATGTGGCCATCTCGCCTTCTGGACGGCGTGTGGCCGTGCTGAACGGCGGGGCAATCCAGGTCTTCGAGCTGCCGGCGCCGACTGCGCTTCTGGAGCCTTCTTCTATCGCCCCCGCGGCTCATCCGAGCAGCCGCTGAGTGTGAGCTTGCACCGCTTTTAACGCCTGCCCGTGTAAACTGGGGTGCGGGAGAGATTTCTTGTCCAAAACGAACGTTCGCTACGCGGTTGCAGCGCTTACCGACTGCGGCAGCACACGCCCTTCCAACGAAGATTCATTCGGAGTCTCCACCGAGCATGGAGTCTATGTTGTCTGCGACGGCATGGGCGGCGCGGCAGCCGGCGAAATCGCCAGTTCTTTGGCGGTGTGCGAGGTGCTTCGCCTACTCGAAGAGCGTGGCGCAGAAATTCCGCTCGAAGAAGCGGTAGTCGAGGCCATCCGCGCCACTAACGAGGCAATTTATTCCCGCGCCGAGGCCGACTTCCATCTCAACGGCATGGGAACTACGCTGGCGGGCCTGGTAACCGAAGGACGGCGCGTTCTGGTCTTCAACGTGGGCGACAGCCGCAGTTACCGGCTGCGCAAACACAAACTGGAACAGATAAGCCATGACCACTCGCTGGTGGAGGAGCAGGTTCGGATGGGTCGCATCACACCCGACGAAGCCCTGCACTCCCCACTGCGCAACGTGATTACCCGTGCCCTGGGCACACAGCCGAGCGTTGAACCGGATTTATTTGAACTGAAAGCTGAGACTGGCGACATTTTTTTGCTCTGCTCCGACGGGTTGACCGGCGAGGTTCCCGATGCGCAGATTGAAGCTCTGCTGGACGCCGATTTGCCTCTTGACCAGATTTGCGCCAGCCTGGTGGATGCCGCCAACCAAGCCGGCGGACACGACAATATTACCTGCCTGCTGGTGCGCGTGGAGAAGTAGGGCGCTTGTTGGCAAAGCTCATTCATGCTGATATTGCTTGTAATTTTATTATATTGTAGCTACAATTAAATCATATTTGTCTGGGATGAGACAAAGAGGCGGTCCAATCTTAAGAAGCATGGACTCGACTTCAAAGATGCTCATTTTATCTACGACAATCCGGACAAATGTACTTACGAAAGCAGCCGACAGGGCGAGCGCCGCTGGATGGACATTGCCGTAGCTGTGATTCATGGAAGGCTGCTGGCATTGATTTACACCAAACGCGGAGATCAGGTTCGCGTGATTTCGTTTCGGCCAGCATCGCGAGAGGAGCGCGAACAATATGAATAAGACGCCAAGTGAAACCGATTGGGAGCGCGTGCTGGCTCATAAGGAAGGCGATCTAATCCCTTACGATCCTGGTGATGGCCCCTATGACCCGAATGATGCCGAGGCGACGCGCGCCTGGCTTGCGCAGGCCGATTTGGTTCGCTATGGAAAGCTAGTTCGCAGAGGCAAGCGCGGTCCTCAAGTGGCTCCTACCAAGACGCTAGTGTCCTTGCGGTTATCGCCCGAAGTGATCAGCCACTTCAAAGCAACAGGACGCGGTTGGCAGACACGCATCGACAGTACGTTGTTGGAGTCGATCAAGAAGAGAGCCTGAGCGGTGCATTCATGCCGCATTAATCGTGCTTTTTCACCCTCTTGAAGAGTAGAAGCATGGGGACGCAAAGCAGGGCTAGGAAGGCCATCAGGCGGAAGTTATCCATATAGGCCATCAGGGTCGCCTGCTGCTGGACGCTGCGGTAGAGCGCGCCCAAAGCTTTGTGCTGCGCGGTGACCATGTCGACGCCCTGAGAAAAGAGTCTAGCCTGCAAGCCGCGTACCAGTCCGTTGGCGACGGGGTTTCCGGCGCCGGCGTTTGCCGCTAGATAATTCTGATGGGCCTGAGCGCCGCGGACCAGCATGGTGGTGACGGTGGCGATGCCGATGGAGCCACCGATGTTGCGCATCAGGTTGTAGATGCCGGTGGCGTTGCCCATCTCCCGCTTGGGCAGCCGGCTCAGGGTCATGGTGGTGAGGGGAACAAAGATGAAACCCATGGCGAGTCCGCTGACCACGTTGGGCATGACAACCGATCCCATGCCGATGGCGAGATTGATCTGTCCCAGCAACCAAGTGGAGTAACTGAGCAGGGCAAAGCCGAAGGCCATCAGCAGGCGGGCATCGATGTAGCGGACCAGGAAGCCCGCGGCCACCATGGACGCCATGGCGCCGAGGCCTCGCGGGCTTACGGACATGCCACTCTGCAGCGCCGAATATCCCATCATGGTTTGCAGAAACAGGGGCAGCATGGCCGTGGAAGCATAGAGGATGAATCCGTATAGACAGGTAACCAGCGTTCCCACGCTGAAGTTGCGGTCGGCGAAGACGTTCAAATGAACGATGGGTTCGCGGTCCTTCAGTTCGCGGACGATGAAGGTGATGAGCGCCAGCGTGGAGACGGCTGCCGTCCATCGCACCCAGGTGGAGGCGAACCAGTCAGCCTCCTGTCCCTTGTCCAGCACGAGTTGCAATGTTCCCAGCCAGAGGGCCATCAGGCCGAAGCCGAGATAGTCGATTGCCCCTTTGAATGCGTTGCGAAGGTACGGCGGGTCTTCGACGAAGAGGTTGACCATGAAGAGCGCCAGGATGCCGATGGGAAGATTGATGTAGAAGATCCAGCGCCAGGAATAGCTGTCGGTGATCCATCCGCCGAGGGTGGGACCGATGATCGGTGCGACGATGACACCAACGCCAAAGACGGCCATGGCGGTGCCGTGCTGGCGGGGCGGAAAGCTCTCAAGCAGGATGGACTGGGCCAGGGGCTGCATTCCGCCGCCGCCCACGCCCTGCATAATCCGGGCCACAATCAGCATGGGCATGTTCAACGCCATGCCGCAGAGCAGCGAAGCAGCGGTAAAGATCAGGATGGAGATAATGAGCAGCCGCTTGCGCCCAATGCGCCGCGCGATCCATCCGGAGGCGGGCAGCATGATGGCATTGGAGACAAGGTAGCTGGTCAGAACCCAGGTGGACTCATCGGTAGTAGCCGAGAGGTTGCCGGCAATGTGCGGCAGGGCGACGTTGGCCACTGAGGAGTCGAGCACCACCATGAAGGTGGCCAGCATGACAGACGCGGCAACTATCCATGGGTTGACCGCCGGTTTCCAGTCGTGATGTTCGTCTACATGATGCGGAGCGCTGGGAGTAGTACTCATACGGCTTTCCATGCCCACGGGATGACAGGCAACGCTGGAAGAGGCGTGGCGCGGGTTTTAGGTTGCAATTGCCGCATGGTCAATTCAGTATAATCGACGGCTATGTGCGGCCTGTAATTGACGCACACCCGTAGCGCGGGTATTCTGCGGAGGGTGAATGGAGGGACATAACCATGAACAGGCGGGAATTATTGCAGTGGATGGGCGGTGCGTGTTCCGCGCTTGCGTTGTCAAGGTTTGCAATTGCTCAGGCTGCGCCGGACAATAACTTCCTGGGAACCAGGTCTTCATTGCAAGGCTACCGGATTCCGGAGTGGTTTCGCGATGCCAAGTTCGGCATATGGTCGCACTGGGGTCCACAATCGGCCATTGAAGATGGGGATTGGTATGCGCGCAATATGTACATACAAGGATCGGACCAATATCGTTATCATGTGGAAACCTATGGCCATCCCGCGAAGGTGGGCTACAAGGACCTGGTGAATAACTGGAAGGCGGCTAAGTGGGACCCTGATTATTTGATGAGTTTATACAAGAAGGCGGGCGCAAAATACTTTGTCAGCATGGGCGTTCACCACGATAACTTCGACCTATGGGATTCCAAGTATACGCGCTGGAACGCAGTGAAGATGGGGCCTAAGAAGGATGTGGTTGGAATGTGGCGGGATGCGGCGCGCAAGCAGGGTTTGCGCTTCGGAGTCAGCGAGCACCTATGGATCAGTTATAAGTGGTTTGCCGTGAGCCACGGCGCGGACAAGACCGGCCCGCTTGCCGGAGTTCCCTATGACGGCATTGATCCGCAGTATGCGGATTTGTATCATGATGCCGATTGCGCCCGGTTCTCCGGCGAAGTGAAAGTGGCCTGGAACGAAGACGGCATTCCAGATTCGTGGCGCCGCCATTATCTTGACCGCATGACCGACCTCATCGACAAGTATCAACCCGACCTGCTTTACACCGACGGTCTTCTTCCCTTTGAGGATTATGGGCTGAAGATGGTGGCGCACCTTTATAACGTGAGTGCGCAGATGCACGGCGGCGTAACTGAAGCGGTCTATACCAGCAAGGAAGCGACTGATTGCGCGATTGGCACTTGCCTGCTGGATCATGAGCGCAGCGTCTCCGATGAGATAGCCAAGAATCCGTGGCAGACCGATACCTGCATCGGCCAATGGCATTACAAGCGGGGGCAGCAATACAAGACGGCCAAGAAGGTAGTCGACATGCTCGCGGATATCGTCAGCAAGAATGGCAACCTGCTGCTGAATTTTCCGCTGCCGAACTCCGGCGCATTGGATTATGAGGAGATGGTTGTGCTGGACGGTATCACGGAGTGGATGGCGGTGAACAGCGAAGGCATCTATTCCACGCGGCCATGGAAGATTTACGGAGAAGGTCCCTCGACGAAGGTTGATGTGCAGGCGGAACGATTCAATGAGAGCAAGCACCCAGCGCTGACTGCCGAGGATGTTCGCTTTACTACCAAGGGAAGCACGCTTTATGCATTTGTGATGGGCTGGCCGGAGAAGGAAGCCGTTGTGCGCGCTCTCGGCCTGGCCAGCCCGCAGGCTCCCGGCAAGATCCAGAGAGTGGAGTTGCTGGGCTATAAGGGCGAGCTCAAGTGGAAGCAGGATGAAGCCTCTTTGAGGGTTGAGATGCCCGCGGAGAAGATTTCCGATGTGGCGATTACGCTGAAGGTTGAGCTGGCGACAATATTGGTATGACACCCGTGTGCGGGCCGGCGAAGATGCCGGCTTTCGCCTTTGGTCTTCAAATGTCGGTAAAAAGGAATTCTTCACCCGTGAATCAAAGGATTATGATGATTCCTGCGATGAATCCTGCCGATAGGAACAGGGATAGCCTGTGGAGTTAGAGGAGGGCCGATGAAAGACAAGCACAAAAAGGAAAAGCCAGAGAAGAAGCGTAAGGCAACTCCTGAAAATGACATTCAGGTTGGCGGAGACCTGCCAGCACCAAAGCCGGATGATGAAAAAACGTTGCATCTGGGAAAAGACTGCGACTATGAGCGCGAACTAAGCCGCCTGCAAGTGGAGCTAGTCAAGCTGCAAGAGTGGATTCGCCACGAGGGCCTGCGGGTGGTGGTGATCTTTGAAG
>Ga0187875_10000720_pt1 | contig 26773 bp, 22 predicted proteins | sample June2016WEW_17_1_2_FD_132978 | JGI IMG/M metagenome (GOLD analysis project Ga0187875, IMG submission 132978) | Peatland microbial communities from SPRUCE experiment site at the Marcell Experimental Forest, Minnesota, USA - June2016WEW_17_10 | ecosystem: Environmental > Terrestrial > Soil >...
AGACGGTTCACGTTGCTGCAGGCGTCCAGGATGGAGTATCTGGATTTCGTCTTGAACAGAGTTCGGACAAGCCCGGCCGAGAGATCCAGGTCGATCACCAGCGTATCCTGGCTCGTGCGGCGATAGATCTCAGCCGCGGCATGGCAGGCCAGAGTCGTAGCGCCACACCCTCCTTTGGCCGACACCAGACCAAACGTCCTACCGCCTGGACGGATCTTCTCCGCCATCTTGTGCCGCTCCGTCGAGAGGCGATCCAGAGCGTTCTGCAGGCTTGGGGAACAGGGCGGATAGATATACTCGCGCGCCCCCGCCCGGATCGCATTCAGGATCGCGTCCGGATCGGAAGAGACGTGCAGCGCGACGACATCGGGCTGGCTGGACGTGGCCCGGATCCCGCGGATCATCTCCGGCAGCACGTCGGCGCAATTCAGCAGGTCCAGCAGTACTACGTCCGGAGCAGTGCGTTCGATTCGATCGAGGAACGACGCCGGATCATCCACACCCGCCTGTTCGTGCACCACGCGCACCGGGAGTTGCTGGAGACAGGAATGGACCTCCTCCCACAACTCGCTGGTCGAGATGGCAAGCACTGCCGTTATCGGATACATAGCCTCGCTTCCCGAATCGCTCCACTCGTCCGGATCCGGTTCCTCATTGCTTCGGCGTAGATTGCGGATTCTGCGGCGTCGCCGGCGTGGCATCCGGCGTGGCCGAGGGCACGGCTGGAACCGGCACCAATTGATACATCGACGGCGCCGGAGTGCTCTGGCCCGGCTTTTCGGGATGGCTCAGTTGCTCCACCGGCATGCTTTCCACCGCTGGCGTCACCGGCACCGGACCGGTGACGTCGATCCCGGGCGTGCGCGGCGCCTTCGCCGAACCTTCCTTCAGCAACTCCCGCGGCATCGCCACATCCGGCAGGGGTTGGCCTTCCGGAATGGGCCGTACTATTTCCGGCGTCACGATTACCAGCAGCTCCGTCTTTTGCTTCGACCGACTGCGCGACTGGAACAGTTTGCCAAAAAACGGGATGTCCCCGAGTCCGGGCATCTTGTTCAGAATCTCCGTGACCCGGTTGTCCAACAAACCGGCGATCGCAAAGCTCTGCCCATCCCTCAATTCCACCTCCGTCGAAAGCTTGCGCGTGGATATCGCGGGGATGACGAAGCCTGAGTAAACGATATCGTTCGTATAATCCAGCGCACTCACCTCCGGCGCCACCAGCAGTCGGATGGTGCCGCGCGGGGTGACGAACGGCGTGAAATTCACCTTGACCCCGAATTCCCGCCATTGAATCGTTATCGTCGGGACGCCCGAGGATGAGGGCTGGATTATCGGGACTGGGAATTCGCCGCCGTTGAGGAAACTGGCCGGCTTGCCGCTGGTCGTCAGCAGGTTCGGCTCTGCCAGGATCTCAGCCAACTGCCGGGTCACCAACATCTTGATGGTTGCCCCCAGGTTGAGATCCGGCCGGAAGAGAAAGAGGTTCAGCGCATCGGAGAGCGTTAACGTCGTCGTCGTGATCCCATTCGTGGTAGTCGGCACTAAGTTCGGCGGGCTATACTGTTGTGTCCCGACGCTGCCTATTGTGTTCGTCGCGCCGGTACTGAACAGATTCAAGCCCAAGTCCGAACTGACAGTCCGGTCCACTTCGGCAAACTTCACCCGGAGCAGGATCTGGGGATCGCCCTGGGGAGTCATCACACGCAGCAGGTTAACCGGCTTGCCGAACGGTTCGGAAATCGCCACGGCCCGCTCCGCGCTGGTCAGGTCCTTCACCGTGCCGCGCAAAAAGACCGCGCCATTCTCGAAACTGACCGTGACACTCTGTTCCCCCAGTTCCTTGGCCAACTCGCGCCTCAGGGCTTCAAGGTTCAGGTCGGGCTTACGCACGCTGACGTCAAACATCAGCCGGTTGCCGCCCGCCTGCCACAGGATCAGGCTCGATTCGCCCGCGGTTTTGCCGTTGATCACGACCTCACGCGGACTGACTGCCACCAGTTCGAGGATATCGCCGCTGGCTACTGAAACGCGCTGAATGTCTTCCGGACTCTCTAACACCAGCGACTTGCCGACATTCAGTACCAGATCTCTCGGGCTGCTGCCCGCAGGCGCGGCCTTCGGCGCAGGCGCTTGAGCCAGCACTACGGCCGCCATCGCCAAAGGGAGGATTGCAAAGTGAGTGCGCAGATTCATTTGGCTGCCACCTTCGGCCTTTCGACGACCGTCTGGCCGACCTGGATCGTCTCTTTCTTTGTTCCCGTGATCATTTCCACGGTGATGGGCGTTACAACGCGCTCCATGACAATAGGCCGCGGCGGCGCAGGTTTCCGCGCCACGCGCGAGGGACCAGACTGGGCTTCTTTGTTCGCCTTGACACTCTTAAACTTGCTCTCAGGGGTCCCTTCATACAAGTAGGCCAATGCCGTGCCCGGCACTGCTGACTCCTTTGTGTCCAGCGGGTTGCGCAGAATGAGCTGAATCCGCGTTTCGTTGCTGGCCAGACTCAGCTGCTCGGCCTGCTCCGGAGTCACCAGCAGATTCACCACCGGGACGCTGATCGGCTTGCCTTCGGCGTCCTTCTGGATATTCTGCCCGGCGGAGAGCACTTCAATACTTTGCAAAAGCGTTCTCGTCTGCGTGCCGAGATTGGCGTTACTACCCCCCGGCGGCGTCCCGGAAATGAGCAGATCCACCCTCATCCCAGGCAGCACGAAGCCCGCCACGCCGACCACATCGTTCACCCGCACCGCTACCGCCCGCATGCCCTCGGGAATCGTGGCCGCCATTCCGGCTCCGGCGCCCGTGGCGGCGAGCCGGCTCGCCACCACAGGCTCGCCCGCATAGATCGTGGCAATCACCCCGTGCTTTATCGCATCCTCCACCTTCACAATCGCTTGCGGCGGCAGCGTCCCCGGCCAGTCTGCCAGTTTCACGTCGCCGTCCTTCAGCAAAGTGCCGATAGGCAAGTCCCGCGCTGCCACGACGACTTTCACCTCCTTGATCGGCGCGTTCTGCATTACCTTGTTCTCAAGAACCCGATAGACCAGGTAACTTGCGCCCAAGGCGATCACGAGAGCGAATACCACCACGGCAAGGAATCGTCGGTTCATGACTTCTGCTCGCCCTTTCCCGGCCGGCTAATTCGAGTTCGCCAGCCTGTTGCTGATGTTCGTCCACAGGTTACTGATGCTACCGCTCACGCCAATCAAAGTCGCCGCGGACGCCAGGACGAAAAATGCCATCAACAATGTGTATTCCACCATATCCTGACCCTCCTCGTCATAGACCAAGCTGGAGATCCTGAATCTGTCAAGCATATCCGACTCCGTTTCCATCCGGGCACGAGCGGGCGATCCTGCTGCACTCACATGCCCTGGTGTCTTCGATCGTTAACGGTCGTTTCAACAACGGCTCTCACAACCATCTTCCACCCGCCGTTGACACTGTGGCCGCCGGCCACACTCAAAACGCCGGCCGCCCCCACGATGAAAGCCGGAAACCGGGTAGCGCTCCACCCTCCCTGCCTTCCTCATCGTCCGAACACCCTTAATTCAGGCGTCAATTGTCAACTTCACCCGCTCAATCCGGATCGATACACGGCAGCACGATTGCTTCGTCCTGCCGTGCCCCGGATGCCCCCTGGCTCTTAGTGCGCTGCCGTGGAGGCGCTGGTGATGTCGACCTGGGCTTTGCTCCAGATCGAGCTGATGTTGTTGCCGATGGTCACATACGCGGCCCCGGCGGCCAGAGCGACGAAAGCCAGCAGGAGGGTGTATTCCACCATGTCCTGGCCTTCCTCGTCCTTCAGGAAATTCTTCAAATAAGACATGTCTCAATTGCTCCTTCAGTTGTGGTGGGTCAATTGCCCACTCTGGGGGGACGGTTTCATGGCCGCATGGCCACGATCGCTCCCGCTCTGCGGTGGAGAGGCGGGAACTAAACAAAGAAGTTCGTTCGATGGCTGAAAAATAATGGCCGCGCCATCATCGTAAACCACGCGCCAACGCTTCGTCTCTTTCATCGTGCTGGCCAATGCCGAGTCGCCGGGGAGCAGAACTGTGTCGACGCTGAACTTATCCAGTTGTTGCTGCCAGTCGTAGCGGCCATTCACAATCCGGAGCCAGTCCTCCCCGAACTTCGGGCCGTAGAAATCACTGCGTCCATCTACGAAAACCTTGAGCCGCGGGTAGAACCGATAAATCAGATACCCGCCCCACTGGTCATGGGCGAAGATCCGGACGGAGGTGCAGTGCGAGAGAAAGCGGTCCGCAGCGACGACCGGGAATCTGTCGCTCAGGAACTGCGCGTGGAACGCCGCGGGCGGGTTCGCCGCCAGGCTTACGGCGGCAATTAGCGCCACCGGTACCGCGCTTACAAGATGCACCCGCCAATGCCGCTCCATCGTCCAAACTTCACTCCCCACTTCGAGAAACGAGGCCACGGCCCGCTTCAGCCTGACGCTGGTGTCCGAGTTCTGCAAAACTGACAGCATCTCCTGTAACGCTTGCGCGATCGGCGGAATGGCCGCAATTAGAAAAATAGGAATGTTACGGCCAGAGTATAACGCCAGCCACCACCATCCAAGAATAAGAATCGCAAGACCAAATTCCTTCCTCATCAGGTGCCAGAATGCGGCCGCCGCACCCAGCGCCAGAATTATACCAAAGCAGGAGCCCGTCGGATGATGAAAACTGAGCGACTGGAACTCATTGACAGTCTGAGCGTGGTTTTCCTGGAACAGATATCGGAATATGTGGGCGTGCAACTGGTAGCCGTAGGGATTCACCAAACTGCAAATAAGGCAGCCTGCGGCGGTCAGAACGTACGGTATTACCCGACCCAGGCGCACTTTCGCCCACATCGGATCCCGCTCGACCAGCCAGCCGCACATTTCTCCCGCCGCCAATGCGCCCAGGAAACCAATGCCCACGAAAAAAGCTCCATGCATGTTGACCCAGACTACTGTTAGCGGCGGCAGCCACCACAACAAAGCGACCTTGCCGTCGCGAACCCGGTCCAGAATGGCCATGAAGATAGCCGCAAACAGGAGCGTCACCAGGTGCGGGCGCGCATGCCAGTGAATCGTGGACAGGTACGCCCCCAGCCACACCAGGCCGAAAACCAACAGCGCGTTGTCGCAGCGGCGCAGCGCCGTGCGCAGCACCAGCACCAGCGCGGCGCTGATCACCAGCAGCGAGACGAGCACCACCCCCGCCAGCCCGGTCTGGGCGTGGATCCAACCGAAACACAGGTCCCACAGCCATTCCCAGGCGAACCACGGCTGGCCCGCCTTAGTGTAGGAGAACATGTCCGTCGTCGGTACCCGGCCGTTGGCGAGAATCCACTCGCCGGTTCTCAGGTGCCAACCCGTGTCGCTATCACCCAGCAGAAACGACATGCCTTGCTGGCTCCGCAACACGAAGATAAAGGGCATCAGAATCACGATGTCCGTCAGTCCCGGCAGCACATGGATCAGCGGACTGACCCGCGGAACTGCTCCTGTGTCCGCGCTCGAGCCCGGCACACTGGCGGCCCCCACTGCGCTCATGAGACCGACCTCATGGCGCGCTTGCCGCGCGCGTTCGAGCACCCCGCCGCTTCGCGCGCCACGCTGAATCGTGTCGGACGCAGGTCCATGCGGCCAATGGAGATCGTCACTCTGACCAGGTCCCCGGGCAGGGGCACTACCAAGTCGACGCGGCCCTGGCAGTAAATGCACCGGGGCTGGAACGGATGCAGCTTGGGTAAATCCACTTCCAGGATGATGTGATCGCTTTTCTTGATCTCGCCATGTGCCCACTCCGCCCATCGCGCACGCACAATCGCCCGGTTGCGGCTGATTCTCTCCGTCCAGGCCGGGAGTGCGTCAGCCAACGGGGAGTCAGCTTGAATTCGCGATGGCAAGCTCACTTCAAAGAGCACTTCTTGGCGTCCTAATTAACAAGCTAAGTTGAAGTTTAGACAGCTAGTTCGCTTTCGTCAATACTCCGTTTAGTTAGTAGGCTGGATCCCCGCCACCGAAATTTGGCAGAATTGTACACAATCAAGGGGCGTGATTCCCTATAATGCTCCGGCTCCACAATGAACTTCAATGGCTAAGTACTGAGATCTCCTAATCGCCAGGATATATGTGCTTTTTGTTCTAGTACTAGTAGCGCCCTAGGATAGTACTAATCCCACTAACGTACCTCATGACCGGGTGGTTCTTGACACTGCGCATCACGAGTGCTATTTTCGGGACGCAGGGGAAGGTGCGTGAAAAGTTTTGTGATGACACATTCCGCTATGACTCGGAGGCATAGAAGGCGCACATCGTCGGGCCAATCGATGGTTGAGGCGACCTTTGTTCTGATGGCGTTCATCGCATTTATTTTCCTGATAATCGATATGACGTGGGGCCTGCTCGCCAAAGAAGCGCTGCAGAATGGCGTCCGGGCCGGCGTGCGTTATGCCGTAACTTCCCAAACGTCGGGCAGCCTCGGACAAGTCGCCTCGATTCAGAAGGAGGTCGAGCAGCAGGCCATGGGATTCATCTCCGACGCCCAGGCCAGCTCGCTGGTTAGCGTCTGTTTCTATTCGGTCACCTCCAATCCGCCGACGTCGCTTGGTTGCGGGACGGGCGCGACCGCAAGCTCTGTTGGACCTGCCAATTCCGGTGGCAACCTGGTGACTGTTTCAGTCACCAACTACCCCTTCAATCCGATAGTGTCCCTGTACATGAGTTCCGGCCCCATCTCGATCACCGTCAGCTCCAGCGATCTGATCGAATCGAGCGGCACGGGGGGCGTTCCTCCATCACTATAGAGGGCCAACTGAAATGGATAAGGCTTTGAAGCAATCTCGGAAAAGGCAAAAAGGCAGCCTGCTTGTGGAGTTCGTGCTGGTCATGTCCCTGGTCATGGTCCCGCTGATGCTTGGCACGATGGTCGTCGGCTTCAACCTGATCCGCGCTATACAAGTGAACCAGGTTAACCGCGACGCCGGGCACATGTTCGCGCGCGGCGTGGATTTCTCCAGCGACCCGAACGGCCTGCTCGACCGGTCCATCCTTTTTCAGATGGCGCCACGGCTGCAGGTCACGACATCTGCTGGAACCGGCGTATTGATACTGTCCGCCATCGAGTACATTGGCCCCAACACCTGCAGCAGTTGCTCTAATCTGAGTCACGCCGTGTTTACGCAGCAGATCACAATCGGAAATTCGGCGCTGCGCGCCAGCGACATGGGCACGGTACTGGCTACCAGCATGCTTGCGGATGGCAGTGGCACGGTGACAAACCCAACCACAGATACCACCGTTCGGGCCGACCCCATTCTTAACATCCTGCCCATGGTCGATGGTCAGGTGGCGTACGTTTCTGAGACATTCTATAGTTCCACTGATTTGAGCATACCCGGATACCTGACGGCGTCCGGCGTGTATGCCCGGGCGATATTCTGAGGTCAGACAGAAAGGCAGCGTCAAGAAATGTTGAAGCCGAAATCGGAGCACAACAACAAAGGGGAAAAGGGTGTCGCGCTCATCCTCGCCACGTTCGCCATCCTCTTCATTGGGGGCATGATCGGACTCGCCATCGACGGCGGCATTGCTTTCTTCCTTAAAGCACGGCTTTCCCAAGCCATGGACGCCGCCTCATTGGCCGGCGCCCGATCCCTGTCGCGTGGAACGGACGTCACCAGCCAGGCCGCGAGCGCCACCACGACGGCGCAGAACTATTTCGCGGCGAATTTCCCCAACAATTTCTGGGGCTGCACTGTCCCCGTTCCGACGGTCGCCGTGTGGCAGGACTCGGTCAATACCCATATCCGTTACGTCCAGGTTACGGGCAACGTCACCACGCCCCTGTACTTCCTGCGCACTGTCGGATTCACGACCGCCAGCCTTACGTCCACCGCCACGGCGCAGCGCCGCGATGTGAACATCATGCTGGTCCTCGACCGCTCCTCCTCAATGGGGTCCAATGGGGCCATCGCACCTTCCATCGCCGCCGCCGTTTCCTTTGTGAACGATTTCGCGGCCGGCAGAGACGAACTCGGGGCCGTTATTTTCGGCGCGAATTACTATCTCTATACTCCCACCGTGAACTTCCAACCCGGATTGATTAATGCTATCAATCAGACCACATCGAGCGGCAATACAAATACGGCCACGGCGCTCTGGGCCGCCTATCAGCAGTTGGTGATCCTCAACCAGCCGGGCGCGCTGAACGTGATCGTCTTCTTCACCGATGGCTTGCCGAACGGCATCACCGCCGACATGCAGTCGTACCGCGTGCGGAAGGGGACTTACAACGCAGTTACGAATCCGACGGGCAACGGGGTGACTCCGCAGTGCGGCAGTGGGGGTGCGATGACCGGAGTGTTTTCCCAATGGGGCGGTTTCGCGACTAATGGATCGACGGCCGGCTTTTGGAACCCCACGACGCCCGGCAACATTGTCAGCGACCCGAATGATGGGTCACTCTCTGAAACCATCTCCAATAAAACAGGCTGCAACTTCGCGACCAATGTGAATAACACATACGTGGATTTCGCGCAGATCCCGTACTACGACTTCAATGGTATGCCCACCTCGAATATCTCCCCGAACTTCCCGAACAATGGTGGCGCCTCTAGTAATGGTGTTGTGAATGCCTGGGTATCTACAAGTCTGAGTTGGGCTCAGACGGCCAACATGTATCACACGGGTTTTGTGCAAGCCTGGCTGAACACCGCGGCCAGCGGATGCACGACGCCGTCGGGTTTCGATCCGCCTAATAACTTTGGAGGCAGTGGCGCTTGCGGTCTGCAGTCGCCTTACATTATCGGCATGGCCTCGTCCAATGCAGCCGATTTCGCTGCCCAGCGCTGGCGCAACGCGGCCACGGAAACCGATCTGAACGGGATTGTGCCCAAGGTCTTCGGCATCACACTCACCGAGGCAACGGGCGAGTGGCCCGACCCGATGTTCATGCTCCGGGTCACCAACACTCCCAGCGGGTTCGACAATAACGGCAATCCGATCACGAACCCGATCTACAGCTCGAACTTTCCCACCGGCACTTACGTGAACACGTCGGAGAAAGGCGAACTGCAGCAACTTTGGCAGTCGATCGCCTCTCAGATCCTGCACCTGAGCCAGTAGCAGCGGGGCCCGGCAGGCTGGAATCCAGAACACGGCCACAGGGCTCGAAACTGTGGCCCCGGCAGTCTATGGCTGGGGAATAAACCGGAACATATTATCCTTGACTTGTCCCTTGCTTTCGATAGGATAGGAGGGGGAAAACCGGCGCTACAGACCGGGGCGCCCTGCCCGTTCAATCGGGGGAGGAGATCTCCTGCTTATCGGAGGTATGTCATGAGGGTGGTTCTCGTCACCGACCAGCCGATTCTCGGCGAAGGCGTTCGAATCGTGGTCGAACGAGCGGCCAGTTTGGAACTGCAGGCGGTCTATCAGCACCCGTCAGAATTCATCGAGCAACTCCCTTTGCTATCGGCGGAGTTGGTCCTCCTGGATGTTGGTCCTGAAATCTCATTTCAGTTTCTAGCGGATCTGCATTCGGCCGCGCCCGGATGCAGGCTGGTCCTGCTGGCACGCACAATCTCCCCGGAATTGGCTTATCACGCGCAGGAACTTGGCGTCTGCGCACTGCTGTCGACCAGTTGTACGCCGCAGCGGTTCGTGACCTGCCTGGAGCGTGTGGCGCATGGGGAGCAGTACTTTGAAAACGTCCTTCCCCTGGGATCGGCGCCCACGCGGGCGATACGGCTCTCGCGCCGCGAAGGCCAACTGGTCTCGCTGCTGGCGCAGGGGCTAAAAAACAAAGAAATCGCCACCTGTTTGGATATCACCGAGGGAACCGTAAAGGTTTATCTATCGAAGCTGTTTCAGAAAGTTGGCGCAAAGGATCGTCTCGAACTGGCTTTGTTCGGCCTCAAGAACATGTTGAACGAGGGCGACGGCCTGCTCGGCTGGTCGACCGATGGGATTGCTGAAGCGCCGCTCCGCCATTCGCCGGCTGGCCTCGGCTCCCTGGTTCTGAGGGGGCCTGCTCCTGTGCGCCGCGCGGGCTGACGGAAGGCCGCGGATCTGCTTCGATCATGTGGGCGCTGCTTGCCATAGTCGTCTGGGCGCTGTTTTTCATCGTTCTCATTTGGATTCAACTGACGCGCCAGCCGAAAAGAAGGCCTGAGCAATCAGTCGGCGTACCGGCATTCTCAAGCCTGCCGGATGAAGGCGGCGCGGCTTTCGGCGCCTTTGCGGCTTCCTTGATACTCCATTTACTGATCGTCTTCTGCCTGCCCAATTTGCCGCGCCTCTTGCCGGCGGAAGCACGGAATCAGGTACGGGCCCGGCTGTTGCCGCCTGCCCAGACGGCCCTGATCCTGCGGCTTCCCGAGCGCGTCTACATTGTTGCAACAGTCACGCCGCAGGCGGAACGACGGCCGTCTGCCTCTGTGGCAAAACCACGCCGTGTACCTGCGGCACCGCGCCCGACATCCACCACGCGTTCTCCTCATGCCGCGCCGAGGTTCTTGCCACCCGTTCCCTCGGTGCTGCTTCAGCCCAACCGGCCTGTGGCTGCCGATATCCGCTCGCTGAAGCTGCCGTCTTTTCTTTACTGGTCCGCCAATAGGATGCCTCCGCCGCCCCGGCCAATCGATCCCGGCTCTGCGCCCAAGGACAAACCCGGAGTCTCCACAGCCCGGCGGGATGTCGTCAGCCCGCCCAACCAGGAGCGTCGCTCCGCCGCAATTTCGGTTGCCAGCGCCCCCAGGACATCCACCCAGGCTCCGACTCTTCCCGCCAACTCGAGCGCCGGACCGTGGGGCCTGATCGCGCATGGATCGAGCCCGGAGGAATTTGAAGCGATGGCGCATCGAATGGTCGGAGACCTGGTGGCCGTAGGCGCCGCTTCCACGTCCCAGTCGAGTCGGCGCGAAAACGTGGAAATCCCCCCACTGAACCAGCCGGGCACAACATCAGTCGGATCACCGAACGACGCCCGCGGCGATTTTCAGGGTGCAGAGCAAAAGACCGCGCGAGTCCCGGCTTCGGCGGCGCCGGCAGGTGGCAACTCCGCTCCTTCCGGCGACTCAGGCGCGCACTCTGACCCGCCGCCGGCCGTGAGGATTCTCAACACCCACGCCGGCCCCGTCGAGGTCCGCGAATTCACTGATGGCTCGCAGCAGTGGCGCTTTCCGGCCACCGGCTCCTTCGATGTCGTCATCGTCCAGCGTTCCGCTGGTGCGATGATTCCAGAGGCCGAGCCGCTGCTCACCGGGTGGCCTGTCCAGACCGTCTACCTCGCCCTTGGGACGGCCAAAGAATGGATCATGCAATACTGCTTGCCGCCTTCCGCAAGCGCCCCAGCCTCTCAATCCGGGATGCTCGTGACACTGGGTAAGCCCACCAAGTTGGAAGCCCCGTTCATTCAACTTGCCATGCTCCCGCCGCCAAAGATCACTAACTCCAGCCGCCCGGCCCTATTCTCCGGATCGCTCGGCGCCGACGGCCGATTCCGACGCCTGCGCCCGGTGGCCGCGCCCGACTACGAAACGCGCCCGGAGTTGCTTCCGTACATCGAGCAATGGCTGTTCCGCCCGGCCAAGTGGGACGGCGCCTTCGCGGAAGTGGATGTAGTATTGCTTGTTCCCGCATCCACGGGCGGGTGAGCGTACAGCCTCTCCGCGCAAGCGTTGGCGCAGCCGTCCAGTGGCTCGCACGCGCCGCTTATGACATGCGGTCGTTTTCACAATGGGAGAGTCGTCTGCGGTTCTCCTCATTCGAAAACCGCGCGAACCAGCATCTGCTTCGCCATCGGCTTATAAGGCAGCCGCAGGTAGAGACGAATCAGGAATGGCCACACTGGCAGCCTGGACTTCACTGTCAATGGCAGGAAGCGCGGCCGGCAATCTATCACGCGCAGCCCGTGCGATTCCAGGTAATCCACCAGACTCCGGTCCGAGTAAACCGCGACGTGTGTGTAATCGTCGAAGTATTCCCTGTAAGCGAATCTATAGTTCGGTTGGAGCAGGTTGAGCGTCCCGCCCGGCTTTAGCTTCTTCTGCAACTGTTCGAGGACCATCGCAAACTCACCCTGTGTCAGGTGCTCGACCAGGTTACTTGCAAAAACGAAATCCACCGAGCTGTCGGCAATGAAGCTCAGATCGGTTACTTCGCCGACGTGCGCTATGACGTCCGAGTTCACGTAGCGCACAAAGCCCGGCCACTTGTCGACGGCGATCCGGCTCTGGCAACGGATGTGGTTTATGAAATGGCCGTAGCCGGCCCCTAACTCCAGCACGCACGCCACAGGTGGAACCAGGCGCTGAAAAAAGGCCTCGCACAGCGTCTCCCACAATACCTCGCGGCGCGCATCGAAACTCAAACGCGTCTCGTGGTAGCCTGGCGTGTCTTTCATCGACGCCTCCGCCATCCGAAGATGATAGCCAATATCATGCGCGTGCCAACCTTCAATGCGCGCAGATTGCTCACGTTCCCACCTTTGCTGACGCCAACACGGTCGTGGAAAGTAACCGGACACTCCACAATGCCGAAGCCGTTCTCCAGGGCCGTATCCAGGAAATAGGCGTTGAATTCCAGGTTGATATCGGGATTGAGCAGCGGCAATAGGCGTGCCAAAGCGCTGTTCCGGCAGAGCTTATAGGTCGTGCCGACATCGGTCAGCGTACCTTGGCCGACATGTTTGGCCTCCAGCAGCTTCCCGGCGAAGAAATTCCCGTAGTACATGAAGGTCGTCAACTGCGTTCGCCGAGCCCGCAGTTGTTCGACGATCCGCGTTCCATTCACTATGTCCGCGTGCGGCAGGTAGGCCAGGAACTTGTCGATGTCGTAGGCGCGGAATGTCATGTCGCCTTCGCACAGCAGCGTTAACTCCGTGTCGTGGCAGCTCGCGCCTTCGCTCAGCGCCCGAAAAACGCAATGGCCGTAGCCTGCTTGCGGCTCTACGACGACAACGGCTCCCGCTTCGCGCGCGACCTCGACCGTGCCGTCTTTGCTGTTGTTATCCACCACGATCACACGCTTCACTTTCGGATGCTGCAGGAAATCCTCCACCGCCGGTCGAATGCTCAGCTCGTCGTTGTAGGCCGTCAGGACCACCGTCAGGTCCAGGGTTGCCGGCGGATCCCACACCACGTCCACGCGGCTTCGCTTCCTGGGTAGCAATATAAAGAGATCGAACAGGATCAGTATCAGCCCGGCTACCACAGGCATCCCGCTGCACCAGATCGTCTCCCGGATCACGCCGAGTAATTGCCCGCGTGGATCCACAACCAGCCCGACGACCCGACCCATGACGCCCAAAAAGTAGACGGTGAAGCCCAACCCGGCCAGCAGCAGGCCGTACATCAAGGCCGGAAACGCTCTGCGCTTTCGGCGATCGGTCGGAACGGGAACGACGTGTGCGCTCATTTCAGTTTGTACAGCCGCCAGGATTCCGATTCGGCCGCCAGCCGGTATCGTCTCAGCAGAGCCGGATGATAGATCCGGTAATAGCCATCGTAGTAGCGCGGCTCCAGCGCCGGCTCCTTCGGCACCAGCACCACGGTCGTATCTCCGAAGTACGCATCGTCCGAAGGCCGCAGTTCATCGGTGAAAAGGTAGTTATAGGCTGTGGCGGCCATGCCCCCGCGCGCTGGCTGCCATCCCATAGCGTAGGGAAATGGATTAACCATGTCCAGATTGAGCACCCGGTCGCCCGGCTCGCAGTATTGCTTCAGGAGCGCGATCCCTTCATTGATCCGGGCCGTGTAGACTCCCCAGTTGGAGTGCTTGCCGGATGGCCCATCGTACAGAATCATCGGTCTCAAACGCGGAACGCTGAATCGCACCCGGCTCATTTCCGCCGACGGATGAGCCTTCTCAAAAGCACCGTATCCCAGACCCACCAGATCCAAACAGAACTGCGGCAAACTCAGGAAGCCGCATAAGAGCAACACAAATATGTAGCGCTGCTTCTCGGTCCCGGCCTCCGCCCCGCCCATTCGTCGTCGTTCCGCGATCATCCGACTGGCGACCACAATCCCAAACACGCCCAAAAGCGGCATCCCGAACACCTGCATGTTGCTGTACACCAATGCCGCATCCGCTATGAAGATTAGCAGCCCCCAGATGAGCAATTGTTGCTCCTCCCACCACCGCCGCGCCTCCTTCTTCACCGCGGTTCCGTACAGCGATAGCGCAATCACAACCGCGAGGAACGGCGCTTGCGCGCTGAGATCGACCATCAGCTTCAACCGGCTCAGACTCTTGGATCGTGCGACGGCGGCCATCCACAGATCCTGCCCAATCCTGAGCACGTCGAACCTCAAATAAGCCAGTAGCATCAGCGCTACGACGCCAAAGCCGGCCGCCAGTCCGCCCAGGCGTCTCCTGTTCAGCCCTCGGTAAACGAGCGAAGCGCCAACAATCGGCACGCAGACCGAGAAATAGCTGGCTTTCAGAAACAGCACCAGAGCCATGGCCACGCCAGTCGAGATCCCGCCCCAACGCTCGTCGGCGTTCTCCTCCCTACCCTGGGATCGTTGCAGGCATTCCAATAGAACCAGCCCCACCAGTGCGAAGCCGTAGCGGTTGTAGACCATCGCGTGCGTCGACAACAGAGGCGAGGTTCCGAGGGGATAGGGTGCCGTCACCAGTAGCGCAAGATAAAGCCCCAACAGAATGCGCGGAGCGGCTTCCAGCCGGTTCCGTCCCAGCCGGTATGCCCACAGCCCAATGAGCAATCCGACGATGGCACTCCCATAGCCGATCGCGTTCGGAGATGCGTTCGAGATCAACAACCCCAAAGCAACGATCAGAAATGTCAACGGCCCCCAGGGACTATAGAAGTCCAGGTGCGGCCGCTGGCCGCAGAAGACACGCCAACCGTTATCCAGCAGGAAGAAATTGTCGTGGCCGAAAACCCAGGTCGGAACAATGCCGATGAATGCGGTAGTGCCGCAAATCAACAGCAGGCAGGCGACAAAGAACAGGCGCCATCGCGCAGCCCCAGCACTGAGCTTCCTCCACGGCAACAGGAAAATGTCCCACGCGCTCCTTTGCGGAACACTATCACTGCTTCCGTCAGGCTCTCCCGACAAGTGACTCAGAGTATCCATGATCGGCGGTTCCTCGTCTCCCGGGTTCGCCAAAAAGTCCCAACCGCTGGCAAGAGGATTCTAACATCCCACTGCGTCGCACGTCCTCCGCGCGGCCTCGCTTCCTAGGCAGCAAGACAAAGAGATCGAACTGTATCGGCGTGATGGGTCATTTCAGCTCGTAGAGTCGCCACGACTCCGACTCGGCCGCGAGCCGGTATCGTTCCAGCAGGGCCGGATGGTAGATCCGATAATAGCCATCGTAGTAGTCTCGCTCGAGTGCCGGCTCTTTCGGCACCATCACCACCGTCGCGTCGCCGAAGTACTGCTCATCCGATGGGTGCAGCTCAGCGGTGAAAAGGTAGTTGTAAGCTACGGCGGCCACGCCCCCATGCGCCGGCCTCCATCCCAGGGCGTAGGGAAATGGATTTACCATGTCCATATTGATCACCCGGTCGCCCGGCCCGCAGTAGTGCTTCAGCAGCGCGATTCCTTCATTGATGCGGGCCGTGTAAACACCTCCGTTGGCTCGCTTGTCGAATGGCCCGTCGTATAGAATCATCGGTCCAAGATGGGGGACGCTGAACCGCACCCGGCTTCTTGCCGCCGATGGGTAAGCCTTCTCGATAGCTCCGTATCCCAGACCCACCACATCCGAACACAACTGCGGCAAACTCAGGAAGCCGCATAACAGCAACACGAAAATGCAGCGTTGCTTCTCGCTCCTGGACGCCGCATAACCCGCTCTTTGCCGCTCAGCGATAATCCGGCTTGCGAATACGATCCCATACACACCCAGAAGCGGCATCCCGCGCTCCTGCATGTTGCTGGAAATCAGCATGGCATCCGCCAGAAAGACAAGCAGCCCCCAGATGAGCAGTTCGTGCTCCTCCAACCAGCGCCCCTTCCGCTTGTGCGGGGAAGATCCATAAAAATACAGTGCAATCACGGCCGCGAGGGATGGTGCTTCCGCAACGAAAATCTTGACCAGATTCAACATACCCATCGCCTTCGAACGTGCGCCGGCCGCCATCCGCAAGTCCTGCACCACCCTGACCACGTCGAAGCTCAAGTAGGCCAGCACTGCCAGCGCCACAACGCCAAAGCCGGCCGCCAGTCCGCCCAGGCGTCTTCTGTTCAGCCCTCGGAAGACCAACGAAGCTCCAACGATCGGCACGCAAACCCCGAAGTAGCTGGCCTTCGTGAAGAGCGCCAGAGCCATCGCCGCACCAGTCGAAAGCCCGCCCAGCAACTCACCGGCGTTGGATTCCGTCCCCTCCGCTCGCTGCAGGCATTCGATGAGAACCAACCCCACCAGCGCGAAGGCGTAGCGGTTGGCGAGCATTGCGTGCGTCGACCAGGTGGGCCATGTGCCGAGTGCATACGGCGCCGTCACCAGCAACGCCAGATAAAGCCCCACCAAAATCCGCGGAGCGGCCTCCAGCCGCTTCCGTCCCAACCTGTACGCCCATAGCCCCACGAACAGCCCAAACATCGCGCTTCCATAGCCCAGCGCGTTCGGCGACGCGTTCGAAACGAACATCCCCAAACCAACGATCAGGAATGCCAACGGACCCCAGGGACTATAGAAGTCCAGGTGCGGCCGCTGGCCGCAATAGACGCGCCAACCATTGCCCAGCCACAAGAAGTTGTCGTGGCCGAAAATCCGCGTCGGAACGATCCCGATGAACGCGGTCGTGCCGCAAATCAACAGCAAGCAGACAACAAACAGCAGGGGCCCTCGCGCAGCCCCATGCCCGCGCTTCCTCCATAGCGGAGAAAGGACACCCCATCCCCTCTCCCGCAGGAGATTCGGAGCACTGCCGTCCGGCCCTCCCGACGCGTGATTCACTGTGTCCATGATCGGCGCTTGCTCCTCACCCAACCTCGCCGGCGGGTCGGGACTGCTGGAAAAAGGATTCTAACATCACGCTTCATCGCACGTCCCTCACGCGCGCTTCGGGCCTTGAACCGCCATTGCTCCGTCTTCCTGCTCTCTTGAAATGCTTCGCTCTCCACACTATCGCGACTCTCGCCATCCCGGAGCGCCCATTCGCCGCCGCTCTTTGAACTGCCCGCCCACTGCAACCCCGCACTCCCACTGCCCCGCCCCGATTGCCTTGCGGCTCCGTCGGCTATACGATGGTCCAGTCTCGTTCATAGGCGGCCCGCGGCCCCATCTTGAGCGCGCCTGCACGCTCGCGTTGGGCTCGATGCGCCGGCCCGCTCGGGAGGAACAAAATGCAGCGATATGGAATGGTGTTGCGCCTGCGGCCGGAAGCCACTGAAGAGTACAAGCGCTATCACACTGCGGTCTGGCCGCAGGTGCTGGCCACGATCACCGCGTCTAGTATCCGCAACTACTCCATCTACTTCAAGGACGGCTATCTGTTCAGTTATTTCGAGTACCACGGCAGCGACTTCCAGGCCGACATGGACCGCATGGCCGCCGACAAGACGACCCAGGAGTGGTGGGCCGTCATGAAGCCCATGCAGGACCCCCTGCCCACGCGCCAGCCTGGCGAATGGTGGGCCGATATGGAAGAGGTCTTCCATATCGACTAGAACATCCCTCTGAACACGCCGTACGGCCGCTCGCGCCGCCATTCCGCAATCGGCGCTCTCCGCGGCGTAGCTCAAATGAGCCTGGAATGCTGACGTGAACCACGACCGTCGCGCCCGGCTCAGGCGATACTGAATAGACCAGACCACACCGCATGTCCACGACCCTGATCATCGGTTCCCGCGGCTCGCAGTTGGCGCTCTGGCAGGCGCGCCACATCGCCGGCCGCCTACAGGCTCTCGGCCTCCAGACGCGCCTCGAAATCATCCGCACCACGGGCGACAAGATCACTGACGTGCCGCTCGCCCAGGTGGGCGCCAAGGGCCTCTTCACGAAGGAGATCGAAGAGGCGCTGTTGGATCGGCGCATCGACCTGGCGGTGCACAGCCTGAAGGACCTGCCCACGCTCCTGCCCGCGGGGCTGGCCGTGGCGGCGATCCCCGAGCGCGAGTTGGCCTTCGACGCCCTGGTGGGCTGCAAATTGGCCGATCTGAAAGCCGGCGCGCGCATCGGCACCAGCTCTCTGCGCCGCGCGGCGCAATTGCGGCGGCTGCGGCCGGATCTCGTGATCGAGAACATTCGAGGGAATTTAGACACGCGGCTGCGCAAGCTCGATGAGGGTCTCTATGACGCCATCGTTCTGGCCGCGGCCGGCTTGCGGCGGCTGGGCTGGGCCCACCGGATTGCGGAATTGCTCACGCCGGAGCAGGTTTGCCCGGCCGTCGGGCAAGGCGCGTTAGCGATTGAAACGCGCTCCGATTCGGAGGCTTACACAATCTGTCTGCAACTGAATCATGAACCCACGCGCATCGCCGTGACGGCCGAGCGCGCGCTGCTCGAAGCCCTCGGCGGCGGCTGCCAGGTGCCCATCGGCGCCTACGCCGAGGTCGCCGGCGGACGCGTCTGTTTGCGGGCCGTCGTGGTCCATCCCGACGGCAGCGCAGCCACGCTGGAAACCGCCGAAGACAGCGTGGAGAACGCGGCGCTTTGCGGAAAAAACACCGCGAAAACCCTGTTGGAACACGGGGGCCGCGCGATTCTCCGCGCGGTCTACGGCGCGACGCTGCCGCTCGCCGGACGGCGCGTGGTAGTCACGCGGGCCGCGGAGCAATCCGCCGGCCTCGCCGAACCATTGCGTCGCATGGGAGCGGAGGTGATTGACCTGCCTACGATTGCCTTCGTTCCGCCCGAAAACTGGAACGCCCTGGACGCCGCCCTGGCCGGGCTAGAGTATTACGACTGGCTCGTATTCACCTCGGGCAACGGCGTGAAGTTTTTCTTCCAACGCATTGATGAAACAGGAGTTGTTCTCTCGAAACTACGCGCAAAAGTATGCGCCGTGGGGCCGGCGACGGCCGACGAGGCCGCCCGGCGCGGCCTGAAAGTGGACTACCTGCCGCCGGATTTCAACGCCGGAGCGCTGGCCGACGCTTTGTCCAAACACGACCTGGCAGGCAAACGCGTCTTGTTGCCCCAGGCCGCCGCCGCGCGCGATACGGTCCGCGACGCGCTGCGCCAGGCCGGCGCCAGCGTGGACGCCATCACGGTTTACCGCACGGTCGTCCCCGACGCGCTCGCCGCTCAGGCGCGCGCGATCTTCGCCGAGGGCTCGCCCGACTGGGTCACCTTCACCAGCGGTTCGACCGTGCGCAACCTGCTCGCGGCGGCCGGCGCCGAGGCGCTCGCCCAGGTGCGCTGCGCGTCGATTGGACCGGCCACCACGGCCGTCGCGCTCGAATGCGGTCTGCGGGTCGATGCCGAAGCCGAGCCGTCGACCGCCGACGGCCTGGCCGATGCCATCGCCCGCGCGGAGTTGCGCTGAAGCCGCCTGGGATGCCCGGCAACCGGGCTTCGAAAGGGCCATCCAGGCCGGGGTTGAGAGGCCCCCTGGCGGCCGGGACTACTTCTGTGCCGCGGACTTCTTCGAGGAAGAGGGTTTCGTCGTACCAGTGTCCTTGAGCAGCGCCTCGATCTGATTGCGCATGTTCGTCTCTTCGGCTTCCTTGAAGAAGTTGTCGTCGCCCGAGTACTGCGCGCGGACAATGCCCTTCCGGTCGATGAAGACGAGTTGCGGCATGAGTAAGTTGGGGGAATTGGGGTCGTTGGGGTTGAAGCCCAGGAAATCGTAGGCCATCTCGCGCGGCGTCACGCCGACCGGGTAGGTCAGGCCGAGTTTGATGATGAACTCGGGCACCAGCGCCTGGGCGTTGTCGTTGATCGCCGCGCCAATGGGCTGGAATCCCTGCGGCCCGAACTCCTTGTACATTTTCTCGATGACGCCCGAACAACGCTGACAGTGCGGGCAGGTCGTGAGCAAAAACTCGAGCGCGACCAGCTTGCCGCGGTACTTGCTCAGCAGGAGCTGCTCCTTGCTGTTCAGCATCACGGAAAGCTCCGGCGCCCTGCGCGGCACCGGCGCGGCGGCTTCCAGGTCCAGACCCGCGGCTGCCGTGCCGAGGGCCACTCCCATCCATTGACGTCTGGTAATCATAGGTTCAATTTGTATAGACGGTCCGGTTCTGCAAACGGCTTTTCACCAGAGTAACGCGATCGGCCGCTTATGGTAAACCCTCCAGCCCCTCCGTCCTCGCTCCTTCCCATCGGATGCGGAAGCCGCCCCATTGGTTGCTGCCTTCGGCCAGTGCGTCCGTGCGCTGTTTCCAGATCAGACCCTGGCTCTTGCCTTCCACGACTTTCAGGTACAGCGCAAACGCCTGGCGCGCCGATTCGGGCGAGTCCCACAGAATGGCCCAGCGCAGCAGCGGCTTTTTCGTGGCCCGGTTTTCCGTCAACTCGAAACGGCCCGCGCGCCACGCCGGCGCCAGCTTGTCGGCTTCCTGTTTCGACCCGTATTGCTCGAACCACACGTGGACGTCCATCTCGCCGATGTCGCCGTCGGTCAGTTTCTTCATTTTGTCCCGTTGTTCGTACTCCGGCGGCTCGACCGTGGCCGGCGTCTCATGCGCCAGGTATAGCTCCGGATGGATGATCTGGTGCGTGTTGCGCGGCGGATCCCGCAACACCGCGGCGAAGGCTTCGCGGTCCATCTTATCCACCACCGCCTGCTGGAACTTCAGCCCCGCCGAATAGGGAAACAGCAGGCTCTCCTTCAGGTACAGCGGCGATTTGCCGAAGACCGGATATTGCGCCGCGGCCATGTCGCGCATCGCCGGCAGCATCAGTTCCAGCACCGCTGAGTTCGTCTTCAGCGACTGGCCGCTGCGGTTCAGCATCGCCTCCAGCATGATCCACATCGCCTGCCCTTCGACCACCGCCAGCCGCGCCGCCTCGCTCTCGTCCGAACGCGGCCCTTTGTCCAGGAAACGGTGCATGTCGAAATGCTGGTCGGCCAGCGCATGCGACAACTCGTGCACCAGCACGGCCTCTTGCATCTCGTCCGGAGCCGCGCCTTGCACGATGATCATGCGCTTGGCCTTGTGATCGTAGACCGCCGCCGCCTGCTCCGTCATCAGGTCCACCGTCGCCGCGCGCAAGTCGAAATCCGCCGGCACGAAGCCGAACATCTTCAAGGCTGTCTCTTCGACCCGTAACTCCTCCGGCTTCACGCTCTCGCGCATACGGTCGTTGACCCAACGCCCCCACTCCTCTTTGTTCATCACCGTGATCGGCACCGGACGCTTCAGCGCCATGCCGGTGATCTCCGAGATTTGCGTGAGGATCTTGCGCACCTGCTCGGCCGAGGGAACGGCCTGCGCGGCAGGTGCGGCAGCGGGTTGCGCGGACACTGGTGGCGCGGCAGGGGCGGACGCAGATTGCGCGGCAGTGGGTTGCGCAAACAAAGTTGGTGCGGCGGCGCAGGCGCACGCGGCCACGATCGCAACCACAAGCCACAGCGCGCTGACGCGGCCGGCCAAAAGTTTTCGCATTGGGTTTTTCACGCTTCTCTCCGCCCGCTGCCGGGTGTGCGCCGCTTCGCGCCGCGCTCTCTTCAGAGTACAGAACTGCGCCACCCGCCCCGCTTGCGCTAAACTGGTTGTTTACCTAGACTCGTCGGAGGTTCCTCTTCCCCGTGGCCGAAAAGATCAACGCCAATCTCTACCAGGCCGAGTACATCGGCTCCGGCACGTTCATCATCCACAAGCCCAAGCGCAAGAAGATCAAGAAGCGCCAGCAGCAGTTGAAGAGCCCCAACCGCGGCATGCGCAAGTAGCCCCCTCCATCGCTCCCTGGAATCGTCCCGTCCGATCGCGCGCCGCCATCGCGAGCGTCCTGCGTGTGGCGTGTGCCCGGTCGTCTTGAAGAGTTCATCCGAAGGGGAGTCCGGCTCGGGGGAAGGTACGCTCGAAACTGAGCGGGTGGGTCGAACGGGGATAAAACGGTGGATACTCGGCAGGGTGATCGGAAAGCCGGACCCCTTCGGACGCTCGGACAATACCGCCGGCGCAAGGCCCGCTGCGGCTCCGTCTTCCCAACTCTTTCAAAAACAAGCAAATATTTTCTTAGAATCCTTGTCATGCACCTTCGCCGGCCCGCGCAATTCGGCGCCGTGCCGTGGGCGCGAGCTAAAATCGTCTCAGCCGAAGCTGCCAATGCTAGCCCTGAGCCCGCCTGCTCGCGCGTGGAACGCGCTGCTGCTCGTCTGCATCGCGGCTGCGGTCTGCCTGGCGCAGCCGGACGCCGGGCCGGGGAGTGAGCCGCCCACGCCGGTAATCCTGATTTCCATCGACACCCTCCGCTCGGACCACCTCGGCGCCTACGGCTACACGCGCATTCACACGCCGAACATCGACTCCTACGCCCAGCCGGGCACTGTGTTCACGGCCGTGGATGCGCAGGTTCCGCTGACGCTGCCCTCGCACGCCTCGCTGTTCACCTCGACTTATCCCTTCGAAAACCGGATCGAGGAGAACGCCCAGCCGCTGCCGCCGGGCGTCGTGACCCTGGCCTCCGTGCTGCACTCGCAGGGCTACAAGACCGCCGCGTTCATCGGCAGCGTTTTTCTCGAACGCCAGATGGGCCTGGACCAGGGCTTCGACCTCTATGACAGCCCCTTCAGCTTCGACGCCTTTTCTCCGCTCTCAGGTTCGATGTTCTTCACCGGCGATGCCGCGAACCGCTACGCCGTGCGCGACCGCCGGCCCGCGGCGCTGGTGGTGCGCGCCGCCGAGCGCTGGCTGAGCGCGCAGCGCGGCCAGCCCGTTTTCGTTTTCGTCCACCTTTTCGACCTGCATACGCCGTACGCCATTCCGCCCGGCGCGCGGCCCAGCGGCGTGTCGGGCTACGATGCGGAGCTGGAATACGTGGACCGGGAATTGGGCTGGTTCAAACGCGCGCTGGTCCAGAGTGGATGGTGGGACCGCTCGCTGGTGGTGCTCTTGTCGGACCACGGCGAAGGACTCGACCAGCACGGCGAAGCGACCCACGGCTACTTCCTCTACCAATCCACGCTCGCGGTGCCGCTGCTGGTGCACTGGCCCGAGCCCGCGCGAGTCCGCCCGCCGCGCGTTAGTCAGAACGCCGGCTTGATCGACGTCGCGCCGACGATTCTGGATCTCCTGCACGTGCCCGCGCCACCTTCGTTTGAAGGCCGGAGTCTGTTAAGGGAAATCGACTCAACAGCGCCCGCCCCGCACGCCGTCTACAGCCAGACGCTCTACACGCACGATGCTTTCGGATGGGCTCCGCTACGCAGTTTGCGCCTGGGCGCGTATAAGTACATCGATGCGCCGACGCCGGAGCTGTACAACCTGCAGAGGGACCCGCGCGAGCTGAACAACCTGCTCGGCAGCGCTCCGGCCCACGCCGCGACGGAAGCCAAACTGCTCCGCGGCGAACTCGCGAAACTGCTGGCGCGCAAGCCGCCCACCACGTCAACCCCGCCGCCCGGCGTTGCGCCGGCGACGCGCGCCCTGCTGACATCGCTGGGCTACCTCGCAGCGGCGCCGCGGCCTGGCGCAGGCCATGCGGGCAGCGCGGGCAGCGCGGGCAACGCCGGCCCCGATCCGAAGGATCGCGTCGCCGAAATCCGCCTGTATGAAAATGCCAACCTGCTGCTCGCCGAGCGGCGTTTCGACGCGGCCGCCTCCATCCTGCGCGCTCTGTTGGCCCGCGACCCCCACAACACGCTGGCGCGCCGCGATCTGGGCCTGTGCCACCTGGCGCGCGGCAACTACTCCGCGGCCCGGACCTGCTTCCAGCAGGCGCTCGCCGCCGCGCCGCGCGATTTCCTCACGCGCTTCCAATTGGGGATCGCAGAAGAACATCTCGGTCTCTTCAGAGCGGCCCTGGAAAACATTTCCGAGGCTTGCAAGATCGCTCCCCAGGCCGCGGCCTGCCGCACCAAGATCGAGCAGTTGAAATTGAAGACAAATTAGAAGATGAAGCTCAAGCCGCCGCGCAGCGAGCGTGGGAATGGCACCAGCAGCATGTTCCGCCCATCGCTGGACGGCACAGGCACGTAGCCCTGCGCCAGCAGATTGCGCACCTCGGCCGTTACTTCAAACCGTCCGCCCATCCCGGTGATAGCCGGCAGCGGCTGCCGCAGTTGGAAGTTAAGGCCCATGCTCGGCTGCCACTCCTGCGTGAGAAACGTGTGCGTCGGAATCACCTGCCCGGTCGGCGTCCAGATGTAGGCCATCGAGACGTGCGTGCCGCTGCCCGGCAGCGTCCCATTGAGCCGCGTCGAAAACCATTTCGTCGGGCTCATTCGAACCCCGCTGCGCAAGGATTCGAAATCCGTCAGGCCCAGCGATTTGTCCGTGTGCAGCGCACCGCCCTGGCCGAAGCTGGCCCCAAAACTCCACTGGTCGCTCAACGGGCGCGTGGCCGACAGCAGATAGCCCGACGTAGCGAAGTTGCCGAAATTGTAAATCGAGGAATTCGACCCGATATCCGGCAACAGATCCGTCGACGGCACCTTCGATGTGTCCCCGGACACCATGAAAGCCTGGTTCGACAGGAACTCCCGATAGGCCGTGGCGCGCACCGTCGTCTTCCCCAGCCCATACCGGTACCCGCCTTCGTAATCCCGCGCCCGCTGCACCCGCGCCTGCGAATCCAGCAGCGAGACGCGCGGAAATGAGGTCAAATCCGCGAGCGCATCCGTCTGCGGCAACCCGGACATCGAGGTGCGCATCTCGGATCCCGATGTGCCGGCGCTGAACGCCATCTCCAGCGCTCCCTTGCTGGCCAGATCGTAGTCCAACTTGGCGTACGGGCTCACCAGATTCAAATGATCGATGAAGTCCACCGCCTCCAGCAATAGCCCGTATTCCAGCCGCAAGTGGTCGCCGATTGCCTGGTGGTCCTGCAGATTCATCGAATAGCTGCGCAGCGTCGGCAACCCCTGCGAGGCGCCCGCCCCGGACACCAGCGACTGGCCCACCGATTGCCGTAATCCGAATTGCCGCATCGTGAATTCCACGTCCGGCGCCGGCAGGTTTCCGCCCTGGTTGGAATAGCGTGTCCGAAAGACCGAGGTCGGCGCGCCGGTGGATGGGGCGTAGCCCACGTTGCCGCTGAATTGCAGCTCGCGCGATCCGAATACCGACGTCGCCAGCGCGAACGACGTCCCCAGGTTGCTCGAACCGCTGCCCAGATCCGGGTCCGTCTCACCGCCCGAAACCTGAACCACGCCGCGCATCATCCGTTCGGCCCGCTCCGAACTGCTCACCCCCGGCAAGTCCGGCAGACTCGGCGACACCCTCAACACCGGCCGTAGCGCTGGGTCGCTGCGCATCGCCCATTTCCAGTCGTCGCTCACCAGGCCGCCGCCCGCAGGCAGCGTCGACACCACCTCAATGCTCGAGAAGAAGCTCGCCAGTTGTACGGCCAGCAGGCTCTCCATCCCGGCTTTCACGGGCACGTTCGGCCGGCTGGCCGGGACAAACGTCGAGGCCCACACGCGGACTGTGTATGCATCCGGGCTGAGCGAGTCGAAGTGAAACCGGCCATCCACGCTCGTTTGCGTGCGCGCGATCACGCGTTCGTTCCGCGTCTCCAGCAGAACCACCGCGCCCGGCTGCGGCATCCCCGAAGGATTGCGCACAACTCCGTTAATCGCGCCGAGCAGCCTGATGCCGCCGCCCTGCACACTCGCGGCGCCTCCCATTAGAACGCCGATCAAGGCGATGCCGGCAATGCGGAGCATCCCTGTCTCCTCCGGAGCCAGCGTTGGCGTTGGCCCCGGCTCAATTCCGTCCGGCCCCTACAAGGCCGTTATAGAAAACTCAGCCGACTGCGTCAAGGACTGATTGCGTACCTTGTCGTTCACCTTCAGCCGGATGATGTACTTTCCTGGTTCCAGTGCCTGCAGCGGCAGCAACTTCTCAATCGTCATCTGCGAGGCCGAACCCTCCAGACTGGTCAGATCTTCCGTGAAATCGATCACCTTCGAGTTGTCCCCAGCCTTCACAATCTCGTAGGTGACGTCGCCCTGCGCTTTGTGCGTTTTCTCGTCGGCGCCGAGATTGTAGATCTTCATGTAGATGCCCATTTTCTCGTCGCGCCTGAAACTCTCGCCCACCCTCGGCCGCACCTTCGTCGAGCCGATCACGAACTGCCCCGTGCCGATGTTGCGCGTCGGCACCTTCTCCAGCGTGTCGGCCAGCACCAGCGAACTCGTCATCAGCCGGTCGTCTTCCAGCCGCGGCACGTTCAGCGCCATCTCGTAATTATTCATGTTGCCGCCGACGATGTCCTTGGCGACGATGTTGATCCGGTAAATGCCCGGGGCCAGCGGCACCGACTTCTGGTACACGTTCACGCCCTGGCTGGCCTCCTGCAACATCGCGCTCGGCACTTCCACCGTTACCGGGTCTTCAAACACGTTGGCCACGCGCCGTGACATCGTCGTGATGCGCGCGTAAATGTTCACCGCCGCTTTGGAAACGTTGTCGGTCTGCTTGAATTGCAGGTCCTTGCGGTTGAACTGCAGCGTGATGTTGACCATCACCGAGCTTGACGTCGCCGGAAAGAAGTCGGCCCGCGCGAGCATCGGCAGCACGTTGTAGGTGATCTTCGTCGTCACCGCCGCCTCGAGGTCCTTGAACTTGATGACCGGCGGCTTCTGCAGCGCCGCGAACCGCTCGAGGCGGGTGAATTCGTCCATGCTCTCGGGCAGCGGATCGGTCCCCGTGCCGAGGTGCGTGCCGTCGGTGCGGG
>Ga0187875_10000721_pt1 | contig 26749 bp, 15 predicted proteins | sample June2016WEW_17_1_2_FD_132978 | JGI IMG/M metagenome (GOLD analysis project Ga0187875, IMG submission 132978) | Peatland microbial communities from SPRUCE experiment site at the Marcell Experimental Forest, Minnesota, USA - June2016WEW_17_10 | ecosystem: Environmental > Terrestrial > Soil >...
GATGGATTTACGAAGCGGCGAATGCAAGCTGATTTTCTCAATCCGGGATGCCGTGCGCATTCCTTGCGTCCGCCACGACTGGCGCGGCGCCAAGCACTGGTTCAATCACCTGCTATACGCGCCCGACGGCAAGCGCATCGTCTTCCTGCACCGTTGGACTGGCGGAGCGGCCGGTTCGCGCCGCCTCACGCGCATGTTCACCCTCAGTCCGGAAGGCCTGGAACCGCACGTGGTGGACGACTTCGGCGGAATGTCGCACTTCATCTGGCGCGACGCGAGCCATATCCTGGGGTGGGCCGAGCGGCCGCCCGCGGGTAAGGCATTTTACCTCTTCGAGGACCGCACACGAGGCGTGGAAGTTGTCGGTGCGGGCGTCATGACGGAGGATGGCCACTGCACCTATCTGCCAGACAATCGCTGGATTCTGTGCGACACTTACCCGGACGCGCAGCGTGTCCAGCATCCCTACTTATTCCACATCACCACCAACACACGGCACCCGCTCGGCCACTTCTTCTCTTCTCCGGAATATCGCGGCGAATGGCGCTGTGACACCCACCCCCGGATCAGTAGGGACGGGCATCTCGTCAGCATCGACTCGCCGCACGCCGGAGGCCGGCAGATCTATCTGCTGGATATTCGCACGATCATAGGTTGAGGAGATCGCGATGCCGCTCATCACGAACCAGACCGTTCACCATTACTGGGGCCTCGGCCCAGCAGAGCCAGGCACCGGTTCCGAAGGGCAAACCCGAATTCGATTTTGAGGAGAACAACGATGTTGCCTGCGCCCCAGACGAGACTTGGATATCACGTCTCAGGTTTCCTACTGGTGACCGTTTTGCTGGCTGGCCCCGCTGTCTGCCAGGACAGCCCTGCTGCGCTTAAGGTCGTTAAAGCTGCCGAGCCGCGCCCGTATAACTACGCCCGTTCCTTCCGCGCGGCGGACGGGACCATTTATCTGCTGGGGCCATTTAAGACCACCGACGCAGGACGAAAACTGGTACTGTGCACTTTCGCCGATCCCCACTGGGGCACGTTATTGAACGAAAGCGAAATGAACACCTTTTTCTCACGGAAGGGGCTGTTCCTCGCATTAAAGAACAAGGTGGTCTGCGCCCCCGGCGGCCAGTGCACGGGGACCATGTGGCGATCCTCCGACGAACTCAAATCGTTTCAGGAGACTGCAATCACCGTGGTCATCCCCGAAGCGGGCAAAGTAGACAATGGAAAACCCGAGGAATGGGTCGGCTTGTTCTTTCACCGGGCAATTATCGAACTGCGGGACGGGGCCCTGCTGGCGGCCATGTACGGCAATTTCGAGCACGACACGGTCACGCCAACCAACCCCAGAAGCAAGGCGGAATCGAAGTATAAATTACGAGCGTTCGTTGTGTGTTCGACCGACCAGGGCCAGACGTGGCGTTACCTGTCCACTGTGGCCGCACCCGATCCCGCGGTAGTGGACGACACGGAGGGCTTCAACGAATGGACGATCGTAAGGTTGGCGGACGGCCGGTTGCTGGGCCTCATAAGAACCGGCCATTACACGCCGCTGCAGGCCAGTTGGAGCAGCGATGAAGGGAAGACTTGGACCACGCCGCGTACTCCCAACGGGCTCGGCCCGGGCGGCGCGGATCCGTTCGTCATCCCGCTGAGCGATGGCCGCCTGGCGCTGGCCTACGGCGAAATCGTCCAGCCGAAAGGATCGCGGGAAGCGTACTGGAAGGACTATAGCACGCACAACTGGCCCGGCACCGCGAAGACTTCCGAAGCTGACGAACGGCGGCGCTGCGTGCTGGCGATCGACGCGGACGGCTCCGGCCGGAACTGGGTCTCCTACACTGTAGCCGACTACGGTCCGAGGAGCGCCTATGCGACGATTTTTCAAGTGGAGCCAAATATTCTCGTGTATCAGGCAGACATGGATTTGTGGAGGATCGAATTGCCGCCCCGGTGACGACGGGCACTGCCGTCCCGCGAAGATTGGCGGCTGGTGAAACGGCGCGCGGGCGAATGATGCAATGAAATGAAGGGGTCGATGAATCGAATACTTCTCTTATGCATGGTTGCGGCCGGTGCAATCTGGGCGGCGCAAGTGCCAGAGCCTCCGGCCGTCCGGCGTACGACCAGCCTGAACGAAGGATGGCGTTTTCAAAGGCAGGCGAACCCGGGTTCGGCCATCGAATGGCAATTCCATGACGCCTGGACGCCAGGCTTCGATGACTCGCAATGGTCTCGCGTGTTTCTGCCTCATTCCTGGGATCAGACACCTCACACCCCTTGGGTCTCTCTCAACCACTGGCGCGGCATCGGTTGGTATCGACGCGAATTCGAAGTTTCTACGCTGCGCGGCGGCGAACGCGTCTTCCTGGAGTTCGAAGGCGCCATGCAGGTAACTACGGTCTGGGTCAATGGCCGGCGCGCCGGCGAACACGTGGGTGGCTATACCGGCTTTGTGTTCGATGTGACGGATCTGGTAAAGCCGGGCCAACGGAATCTCCTGGCGGCTATGCTGGATGATACTAACAGTCCTGACATTCCACCGGCGAATGAAACTAATATCGCCATCTACGGCGGCCTGTATCGCGATGTCTGGCTGCACATCACGGGCCCGATTTTGATTCCTGATGGCGGCGTCTCGATCACAACTCCACAGGTAACCAAGGAACGATCAACGTTGCGGGTGAGCACGGAAGTCAGGAATTCGCTGAGCTCGGAGGTCAAGGTAAGACTCGTCTCCGAAGTGATCTCGCGCAATGGCGCTACGGTGGGCCGGTCCGAGCAGGAAAAGGAAGTTCCAGCGGGTAGCGTAGTTTCATTCCAGGCGCCGGAGCTGACCGTGGTTAAGCCGGAGTTGTGGCATCCGGACCATCCCGACCTTTACACTTTGCGCAGTCGCGTGTATCGCAACGGCACGCTGGCCGATGAGGTCGCGACTCGCTTCGGATTCCGGGTGATGGGCTACATGCCCGGTAAAGGCTACACCATCAACGGCGAGTTCATCAACATCCATGGCGTCAACCGGCGGCAGGATTACGGGTTCCTGACCGACGCCTTGCCGGACGCGGTCAGCCGCCGCGACATGGAGATTATCAAGCAATTGGGCGCAAACATGGTGCGGACCTCACACTACGTGCAGGACAAGAGCATCCTCGATTCGGCCGACGAACTTGGCATCCTGATCTGGGAAGAGATCCCCAATATCAAGATCTACGACTACACGCCCGGCCCCATGACCGAGCAGGGCGACTCGCGCTATACACGCAGGTACATCGATAACTGCCTGCTGGATATGCAGGAGATGATTCGCCGGGACCGCAATCACCCCTCGATCATCATCTGGGGCATCGCCGACGACATGACCGGGTATCCCTATATCGAAGACTTGCGTGAGATGCATGATAGAGCCCACGAACTCGACCCCGCGCGCTGGACCGCCGGGCGGGTGAATCCGACCATCACGGACATTCGGGATCCCACCAACGACGCCTATTTCGATTTCGAGAAGCTGTCGCGAGAGCATCCCGATTGGAAATGGTTGTGGAACGAATGGGGCGCCTTCAAGAACGAGCGCGGATTGATAGTCGAGCCGGCCGGCCGGGACAGGCCCGAGGATGGCGTGGGCATCGTCTCTGAATACCGCCGCATCACGATTCCCTCCGAACTCACCGGCGCGATCGTGCAGGAAGCGGCTTGGCTCAAGTTCGAAGCCATGCCCTGGATGGCCAGCGCAAAATGGGAGATGTTCGACGCCGGTTGCGCGGCCTGCGAAGGCACCAACGGCATTTTCCATTTTTATGGCCCACCCGAGGTGCGGCCCTGGGGCACCCGGTATAACGGCGGCGATTATCGGGGCTTAAGTGACCTGTGGCGCATTCCCAAAGCCAGCTATTGGTTTGTGAAAGCGCAGTGGACCGAAGATCCCTTCGTCCACATCGTGGGGCACTGGACTTGGCCGGGGCAGGAAGGCCAGTCGAAGATGATTCGCATCTATTCCACTTGCGACGAGGTCGAGCTCTTCTTGAACGGCAAGTCTCTAGGAAAACGTCAGCCGGAACCAATCGGGCGTCTGATCGCCGAATGGAAAAGCTATGGCTACTATGAGCCGTGGCCCAAGCTTCCGGATGGCACCCATCTGCGGCATGGCCCGTTCGTTTGGAGGATCCCCTACCAACCGGGCATCCTGCGGGCAGTAGGAGTGAAAGACGGCCGGCAGTATGCGGATGAGAGAAGAACCGCGGGGGCCCCGGCCCGGATTATTCTGAAGGCCGATCGCGCAACGATGAAAGCCGATGGACGCGATGCCGTGCGTATCGTAGCCACTGTCGCGGACAAGGACGGCGTGACGGTTCCCAGCGCCATGAACTGGCTTTCGTTTCAGGTTGAAGGGCCGGGGCGTCTTCTGGGCACGCCGGTCCTGGATGCGGTTTGGGGCATCGCCGCGATCAACGTAATGTCGGACTCCACTGGCGGAAAGATCACGGTGCGGGCCTCTTCGCGAGGCTTGCAAGAAGGAGTATGTACGCTGGCGGCGGAGAGTCGGAATTAAGCGCGGAGCACTATGATCCCGAAACGGATTCTTGCATCAGCCGCCTTTCTCTGCCTGGTTATGCCGGCGACTGCTCAGGAACAGCCTGGTGAGGGCTGGAATGTGATCCCGCACGATCGGATCGTCGGGTCCGGCAATGTGTTGCCTGACGCGCCGGTGCTCATCAAGTCCTTGGGCGATGCCGCGGAGTTCCTGACGCGATGGACTCCGCCTGCGAACGCCGCCGAGTGGCGTCGCCGACGGCCGGAAAAGGAGGCCGGGTTCCGCCAGGCCATTGGTCTGGAAACGCTGCCGGAACGCTCGCCGCTGCATGCGCGGATCCTGGCGCGTCACGATCTGGGCGACTACACCATCGAGAATTTGATCTTCGAGAGCCGTCCCGGATTTCCGGTGACGGCCAATTTGTACCGTGCCAAACAAGCATCTCCGGGAAAACACGCGGCCGTGCTCTGCCCCATCGGGCACTATCTCTCCGCTGGGAAAGCCGCCTCCGACGTGCAGGCCCGCTGCATCAAGCTGGCCCGGATGGGCTTTGTCGTTTTGGTTTACGACGCCATCGGTCAGGGCGAGCGGCTCGCCCCCGGCAATATCCACCACGACGCGGGCTACGCCCTGCTGCCGCTCGGTGAAACCATCGCCGGCTGGATGGCCTGGGACAGCATGCGGGCAATCGATTATTTGCTAACCCGGGACGACGTCGATCCACGTAGAATCGGCGTCACGGGCAATTCCGGAGGCGGACTGAACACACTCTTCACGGCGGCACTGGATGCGCGCGTGCGCGCCGCCGCGGTGGTGGGTTTCACGTTCGAATTCAGCAACTGGCTGAAATACGCCGGTGCGCACTGCACCTGCACGCATCTGCCGGGCGTCTTCCGCGCCATGGAGTGGTTCGAGATCGCGGGACTGATCGCCCCGCGGGCACTGCTCATGCTTCAGGGCACCGACGACGGAATCTTTCCGATCAGTGGCGCGCGGCGGGCAGCTGCCAACACTGGCCGCATTTATCAGCTTCTCGATCATCCGGCCCAGGTGCGATTCACGGAGCTGGCCGGCCAGCCGCATGCCTACTCGCGACCTTATCGAGAGCAGATGTACGGATGGGTAGCGCAGCAACTGCTGGGACAAGGCGACGGCGGGCCGATTGCGGAGGGCGATGTCCGGCCTCTCGACGAGAACGATCCTCGTTTGCGATGCGATCCCGGGAAAACAATCCTTCGCGGGACTCCCACAGTGGTCGATCTGGCAAGAAAGCAGGCCGCGACGGCCATCGCGAAACTGCCGTCGGAAGGGGCCAGACAGTGGATTCGCGATCTGACCGCGCCTCCCGAGGCGCTACCGCACTACCTGGCGCCGCAAGTGCACGCGAGGATCCAAGTCCCGGACGGCCGCCTGGAGAAGATTTCGTTCGTCAGTGAAGATGGCCAGAACATTCTCGGCTTGCTGTGGCTGCCCGAGCATCCTGGCTCGCCTGCAAGGACCGTCATGATTGCGGACGCCCGGGGTAAAGCTGCGGTGGCGGAGTCCGGGCTTGTGCCGCCGCTGTTGGGCGCGGGTATCGCCGTGTTGGCGATCGACCTGCGTGGCCGGGGTGAAACACTGAGCTATTACCGGCCGGGGGTGTGGAACACGAATTTCCGTTTGCTTGCCAACCAGATCTTATTCGGCCAGCCGCTGGCCGGCCGGCGCGCCTTCGATCTGCTGCGAGCGGTGGATTACCTGTCGAGCCGCAAGGACTTCTCCTGCGGTGATGTGACGGTGGTCGGAATAGGAGATGACAGCCTACCCGCTCTGCTGGCATCCGCCGCGGACCGGCGCATCCGGCGCACGGCCGTCGCGGGCTACTTCCATAGTTTCGTTTCACAGATGCGCTCCCGAGCGCCGCAGCCCGGAACATCCCTCGACGAATCCTGGAACGACCCGCAACTGACCGGGCAAATCGACACGGGTGGATACATGGTGGATTTCGGCTCGGTGATCCCGGCGGTGCTGAAGGCTGTGGACGTGCCGGACATTGCCGCTCTAATCGCGCCGCGCCCGGTTTTATTTTGCCAGGCGCTGGACAACGCGCCCGATGCTGCCGAGGTGCGCCGGTTTCATCGGGCAACGAGTCTTGCCGGCAAAACCTGGATCCGCTACGAGCCTGGGAAACCACTCACTGCGGCGCTCCTGCTGGAATGGCTTCTAGGACAAGAAAAGCGCTGAGACTGGCAGTGGAGGCGTTCTTAATCACGCTGCTGGGCGGCTCCGGGCGCAGGTCGCGGTTGAAAGCACAAGCCCGGAGCGTTGGGCTGTCCGGAAGCGATGCGGCGAGTACAATAAGTCTTTTCGTGGCGAAGGATCACGGTTCCAATGATGAAGTTCAGTCGACGGGAGTTGATCGAATGGAGCGGCCTGCTTGCGCCGCTGATGGGCGCGCCGGGGCCAGCCGTGGCCCGGGCTGGGCAGCCATCCTATGAACGCGACCTTCCTGACATGTTGCTGGCGCATCTGACCGCGCAGTTGAACGCCCTGGCCGCGAAATGGGACGCCGTGCGCGACGAAATCCGCACCGGCGCGGATGTGGAGACGCGCAACCGCTTCGTCCGCGAGGCCATGGCAAAGATGATTCATGGACTCCCGGCGCGGAATCCGCCGCGGGGCGTCGTGGTCCGGACCCAGGAACGGAAGGGCTACCGAGTCGAGAACCTGATGTTCGAGAGTCGGCCGGATTTCTGGGTGACGGGCAATCTGTATATCCCCACCACCGGCCGCGCGCCGTTTCCCGCAATCATTTCGCCTTGCGGCCACTATTCGCTGGCGCGCATGCAGCCCGATTACCAGGCCGTCTATCAGAACCTGGTGCACAACGGGTTTGTGGTCCTCGCCTACGACCCCATCGGCCAAGGCGAGCGCCGCCAGTATTGGGATCCCCAAACCGGTCAGGCCGACATCTCCGATCCGGTGTACGAACATTCCCTGCCCGGCCAGGTGCTGCTGCTGATGGGCCAGGATCTTACGCATTACATGGTCTGGGATGGCATGCGCGCCATCGACTATCTCCTGACGCGGCCCGAAGTCGACGCCGGCCGCATCGGCTGCGCGGGCCATTCCGGCGGCGGCACCTTGACGATGTTCATCAGCGCCGTGGATGAGCGCGTGCGCTGCGCCGTGATTAACGAAGGCGGAACCCGGCATCGCTGGCCGCTGCGGATCCAACCAGGAGATCGCTTCGGACCTTCCGACGTGGAACAGAACCTATTTCCGGCAGCGGATTACGGCGTCGATTTGTGTGATCTGCATGTCGCCATCGCGCCCCGGCCTTTGTTGGCACTCATCGAGAACTATTCGCCAGCCTTCCAACTCGCGGCCGCGCACATCCGGCGGCGCTACGAGCAGCTTGGGGTTGCGGAGAAGTTCGCCACCGCCGAGGCCACCGACCCACATGCCTATACCTACAAGCTCCGGCTCGCCACGACCGACTGGTTCTGCCGCTGGTTTTATGGGCGCCCAGGCCCGGCCACCGAGCCCGATCTCCATTTCGAGCCGCCAGCGAGCCTCTACTGCGCCCCGCATGGCTCGCTGCGCTACGCCGGCCAAGGGCAGACCATCTTCACGCTGATTCGGAAACGCGGTTCGGAGTTGCCGCCGCCGCGCCAGGTTCCCGCCAATGCCGCCGAGCGGTTGGCGTTTCGCACCGACATCACGGGCCGGATCAAGGCCCTGCTGCACTTCGAGCACAGCCGCGAGCCGCTGGACGTGCGGCGGATCGTGACCACTCCGCGCAAAGGTTATGCCATCGAGAAACTGGAGTTTCTTTCGGAGCCGGGCATCTATGTTCCCGTCTGGGTCTTCGTCCCCGAACACAAAGCACCCGGCCGCGTCATCGTCTATGCAAACGAGGCCGGTAAGCAGGCCGACGGCATGGAATACGGCGTGCTCGAGCAATTGGCGTGCAAAGGGCGCAGCGTGATTGCGGTCGATGTGCGCGGCATTGGCGAGACAGCTCCGCCGCACTCCCAGGATCTGGGCGGCAATCCGTTTGCCCACCTGTTCAGCGTGGAAACGGCCGCGGCCTACATGGCCTGGTCCATGGACCGGTCTTTGTTCGGCATGCGGGTACAGGATGTGATTCGCACGGTGGATTATGCCTTGAGCCGGCCGGACGCGGACTCTCCCGGGGTGGACCTCGTCGGGAAAGGCGCCGGCGCGTTGTGGGCGCTTTTCGCCGCCGCCCTGGATACGCGCGTTCGCGCCGTGGTGGCCGAACAGGGTCTCATTTCCTACGCCAGCCTGACGGACGTCGACCGCTATCTCCATACGGCGGGCGTGTTCATTCGCGACGTCCTGACGCACTTCGATCTGCCGCACGTCGCCGCCGCCGTCGCGGACCGGAAAGTGACCCTTCTCTCACCGGTTGATCCCATGCAGAAGGTGGACTTGCCGGCTGCCGCGGCGGCCTACCGTTTCACGCGGGAAACGTACGCCCGGGCCGGCGCCGCGGGTGCTTTCGCCGTGCTGCATAGCGATGATCCAATGCCTGCGGCGGACCGCTACATCCGCCTGCTGCAAGATTGAGGGTGGTACCCAGGACCGGACGAAGGACCGGTTCGAGCCTGGAAGCGCTGGCCCTCAGTTCGCTGCGGCGGCCTGGCACTGGGAACGGCACACCGGCGCTCCCTCACTTTCTGCGGGCCGCCGCCCGGCTCGAAGGCTAACTTCGGCCTAACCTTGGTCTATCCCGCACGTCGCGCATCCAATATACCCCGTCGTGGAGGAACCGCTTCACGCGCTCCAGGAACGCCCCAGCGGGCCCCACTTCCCCCCGCTCCCATCGAGCCAAAGTGCCCGGGTCGACGCAGAGCTCCAGCGCCGCCGCTTTGTGTGGGAGGCCCAAGGCCGTGCGATGCCTACGAGGTTCTCGCCCAACCGTTTGTCTCCTGTAGTGGATTGTGGCTGAGCGACCCACGGAGGAATGCTGCGCGCGAATGGGCGATCCGATGGTTCCCAGCAGCCGGTCTGCCTGTGCGGTTCACTTTCGAATACCATGTACGGAAGCGCGACAAGGAGATCCAATTGGAAATGAATCGCCGTGAGTTCATCGTCATTCCGGCCGCCACCACGGTGGCAGGCTCCCTCTTCGCCGCGGACGCGGAGATACCGTGGCAGCGGAAGATCCGCCGTCTCGGCCAACTCAACATGACCGAACACGATCCCGTCGTGTTGAACGTCGAGGAATGGGCGGATTACTGGGCCAGCCTGAAAGTGGATGCCGTCCTGGTGAGCGTCACTGGCATACTGGCTTTCTATCAGACCAAGGTGCCATTCCACCGGAAGGGCAAGTTCCTGGGCGATCGCGATTTCTTTGGCGACTGCTGCGCCGCCGCCAAAAAGCGCGGGCTGCACGTAATCGCACGCATGAGCCCGGACCTGAATTGGGAAGACGCCGTGCAGGCGCATCCGGAGTGGTTCCAGCGGAACGCGCAAGGCAATCCCGTACAGCACAGCGAGGACCACCGGCTGTTTCAGACTTGCATGTACTCCACGTACATGACCGATTACATGCCGGCGATCATGCGGGAGATCAACTCGCTATACGACATCGACGGCTTGTACACCAACGCCTGGCCACCGTTGGGGAGCATGCCCGTGTGCCATTGCGACCAGTGCCGGAAGTTGCCCCCGCCGGGGACAATCGCCTACTGGGACAAATTCAATGAGCGCACGATCTACCTGTGGAAGCTATACGATTCCATCGCCAGGGAGAAGCGGCCGTCGAACTTCTATTTTGGCAATCTCGGCGGCGGCATCCGTTCCACGGCCAACCTGGTGCAGCTCGGAGAAATCTGCGAGTGGTTTCAGGCCGATAATCAGGGCCGCGGTGGAGACGATACACCGATCTGGGGATGCGCACTCCAAGGCCGCGTCTGCAGCGCTGTCCAGAAGGGCAAGATGGCCACCAACGTCACGGCCGCATGGTCGACTGGCCGCCCACGTTGGCGCAACGTCTACAAGTCGCAGCAGGAAGAACAGATGTGGCTGAATGAGACCGTCGCCGCTGGCATGGTCCCGTATCATCACATCATCGGCGGCGAGAATGGACTGGGCGAGGATCGCCGCTGGCTGGAGCCGGCGCACCAGTACTTCAACTGGATGGCGAAGCACGACGTTCACTTCGTGAATCGGCGGTCGATCGCCAATCTGGGCGTCGTGATGGGCCAGCGGACGCAACTGTTCTACAAGTCGCCGCGCGGCTCGCTCATGCCGCAGTACATCGACGGCCTGTACTACGCGCTGCTCGAAGGCCGCTTCCTTTTCGATTTCGTGCACGAAGAGAGGCTGGGGCCAGAGGATCTGAAGAAGTATTCAGCCCTCTTGCTTCCCAACACCGCTCTGCTCAGCGACCAGCAGTGCCGGCAATTGAGCGCCTACGTGGATAGCGGAGGTTCGCTCCTGGCGACCTTTGAGACCAGCCTGTACACCGAACGCAACGAGCGCCGCACCGATTTCGGTCTGGCGGACGTCTTCGGCATCCGTAAGGCGGGCGATATCATCGGCACGAACGGCAACGCCTACCTGGCGCGCATCGAGAAGCAGCATCCGATTCTCAATGGCTTTGCCGGCACGAACTGGATTCCCGGTGCAGAAAACAGGGTACCCGTTGCGCCGGTCGAGCGGCCGATCCTGACCGTGGTGCCTGGCTTCGTGGCTTACCCGCCGGAATTGTCCTATCCTTTGCAATCGCGGACCAACGAACCGGCAGTCGTCGTGCGGGAAAAGGGCAAGAGCCGGCTGATCTACTTCCCGGGCGACATCGAGCGGACGATGTGGCAGTCCGGCCATACCGATTTGGCACGGCTCCTGCAAAACTCCATCCGCTGGGTCGCAGGTGCGAATCCACCGGTCACGATTGAGGGCCAGGGCGTGGTCGAAACATTCGCGTGGGAGACGCAGGCTGGCTTCGCCGTCCACGTCCTGAATTACACGAATCCGGCCATGCACCGCGGCTGGATCCGGGAGTTCTATCCAATCGGTGCACAGAAAGTACGAATGACACTGCCGGCCGGGAGACTCGTCACTCGCGTCGAACTGCTGCGAGCCGGAACGGACATCCCGTTTCACATCGCGGGCGCAACGATTGAATTCACTATTCCCGGGGTCTTGGATTACGAAGTGGCGGCGATGTACTCCATCTGAAAGTGCGGTTCTTCCGGACTTGTCGTGCCCCGCGAACCCCATCTCCGGACGCAGGATCGACCCTCTCACAAAGGAACTTGGCCGTTCGCCCGCAGAGTGGAACAACTGGAACAGGTTCTCCGCACCTTGCCACAGGCAAAAGTTTTCGCGTCGAGGGTTGCGTGCTGGCTGTTCCAGTTGTTCCGCAAGCAGAAGCCCGCCTGGGTCCGGCCAGCAAGTTCGTCTACCGGCGCTGGACGTTGCGCGCGGCGCTGGCGCTTGGTTTACTCGACGTGGGGTACACGGCCGTGGTGTTCGGGGTTGCGGCGACACGTACGACGACTGGGGCCGGCGGGACCTGCGCTTCGGAGAGCAGGCGAATTGGCGCGTGCGGCCGACGCTGACCCCTTCGCTCGTTCTTGCAGTGAGCCATTCGCCAACGGCTCTCCCTTCCTCCTCCGTAGAGCTGCGGATTTCGATCGTTGGCGGCGGACCGCTAATAAGGGAGATGGTCCCTTTGCGCGTCTCTCCGTTGCCATCCACATCCGATACCTCGGGGCCCGACAGACGATCGGCCTGCATGCGGATTTGGTGAGACGTCCGGTAGTTGATCCGGAGCGTGAAAGAGCGCCCGCGAACATCAACGCCGAGAGCCTTCCACGAAAACGGCTGCTGGAAGATCCGCTGAGCAACGGCAAAGGCGCCTGCATCCTCCGGTACGGAGTCTGCTTCTGCGGCAACGCTGAAGCCGATACACTGATGGGCGGAGTCATTCATCATGAGACACAACCTGCTGTTCATGGGGGCGCTTGGTTTCACTCTGCTCCATGGTCAGGCGCTGCCCCCCGAGCAGAAGCAGAAAGTGGACGACGCCGTCCCAGCCAAGGCGCCGGCCAAACCGAAGAAGCCTCGCCGCATGCTGGTGAGTAACCTGGAAATGCGCGACGGCCATCCCTGGCACGGCAGTTCCTACGCCACCATTCCGGTGGATAACTACGCCATCGGGCTCATGGGCCAACGGACCGGCGCCTACGAGGCGGTGTTCAGCGACGACGTCGAGATGTTCCGCCCGGAGCGGATCAAACAATTCGACGCCATCTGCTTTCTGAATACGGGAGGCGTATTGTTTGAAGACCCGGAGTTGAGGAAATCGCTACTCGCCTTCATCGCGGGCGGTAAGGGGTTCGTGGGGATTCACGATGCCATCGCGACTTTCGTGCAGTATCCCGTGTACGACCAGTGGCCGCCGTTCGGCCAGATGCTGGGCGCGACCGAGAACGGCGGACATCCCTGGGACGGGGAGACCATGACGGTGAGAGTGGATGACCCGAAAAGCCCGCTGAATGCCGTGTTTCATGGCGAGGAATTTCAGATTGCCGACCAGGCCTTCCAATTCCAGGAGCCGACCCTGCGCGACCACCTGCACGTGCTCCTCAGTATCGATGTGGAGAAGACCGGTTTCTTTCCAAACCACCACATCCTGCCAGTGCGCATGGCGGACAAGGATTTCCCCGTGACGTGGATTCGCGCCTATGGGAAGGGCCGCGTGTTCTACAGCTCGCTGGGGCATGGCGCGCCTGTCTTCTGGAACGCGCCTCTGCTCGAGCACTTCCTGGCCGGCATCCAATACGCCCTGGGCGATCTGAAGGCGGATAGCACTCCCAGCGCGAAACTGCCCGCAGCGAATAAGTGAGCCGGCAGTTCGCGAAGACCTTGATCGTATTGAGGCCGTTGGGGGTACGGCCGAAGAGCGCATGCTGAAGTCGGCGCTGGCCATGCGCGATGAACTGGAGAAGGCCGGCCTCAAGAACGTGTTTTACCAGTCGCCGGGCACGGCCCACGAGTGGCAGACCTGGCGCCGGGATCTGCACGAGTTTGCACCGTTGCTGTTCAAGTGAGGGATCCCGTTTCGGAGGCGGCATCCCTTCACGCGCGATTGTTCGTTATGCGTATCCTGGGGACCCGTACGCCCGCCAGAATCACCGCCTGGCTTGGCCATGATGGCCGTAGGCACGCCGGAAAGGGGCGGGTGTATGCTGCAGAGGAGCCGGGGGCCCGAAATGACGACTCTTGTATGCATGCGGCCGATTTCAGCGATGGTGACTGCAGTTCTCTTCTTTGTCAGCGCAGCTGTGGCGCAGGTGCGCGTCTGGGAAGAGCCCCGCGTGATCCCAACGTATCTGTGGGGACCCGGTGAGCCGAACCCGATCTTCTACACCGGCCGCAGCTACGTCGCGATCAAAGGCAACATCTACCCGTATCCGCTTTACGACAACCTAACCGACCAGCGGGAAGACAGAACCTACAAGGCCATCTACCTCGAGAACCAATACATCAGAGTGTGCGTCATCCCAGAGTTGGGCGGCCGCATCTTCTCCGGCCTGGATAAGACCAACGGGTATCCGTTTTTCTATGAGCAGCACGTCGTCAAGCCAGGCATCCTGTCGATGATCGGGGCGTGGACATCCGGCGGCGTCGAGTGGAACATCCCCCACATCCATCGTGCTTCCGGACTGCTGCCAGTGGACTACAGAATCGTCGAGAACCCGGACGGCAGTAAGACCATCTGGGTGGGCGAGCTGGAACTGCGCCATCGCATGCACTGGATTGTCGGTATTACCCTCTACCCCGACAAATCCTACATCGAGGCGACTGTGAAGCTATTCAACCGCACGCCGCTGCCCCACACGTTTCTGGCCTTCGCCAATGCCGCCGTCCCGGTGGACGAGAACTACCAGGTGATTTTTCCGGAAGACGTCGAATACGGCGCTTCTCACGGGAAAACCCAGTTCGTGAGCTGGCCTGTGGGGGCGGAAAACTACGGCGAGCCTGGCGATCGGAAAGTGGATATCAGTTGGTGGAAGAACCACCGGAGCTTCTTTTCCACGTTCGCCTGGCAGTCGGAGTCGGATTTCTTTGGTGGCTACGACCACGGCCGGCAGGCTGGCTTGGTCCACATTGCCGATCATCACCTGGTTCCAGGCAAGAAGTTCTGGGAGTGGGGCGCCGGTCCGGCCGGCCGCATGTGGGACCAGATCCTGAGCGACACCGACGGCCCCTACATCGAGTTGATGGGCGGCGGCTATACGGACAACCAGCCGGACTACAGCTGGATCCAACCGCACGAGGTCAAGGTGTTCCGCCAATACTGGTACCCCGTGCGGCAGCTCGGCGGCTTCAGGAAAGCGAACCTCGATGCGGCGCTCAATCTCGAAACCGACGCCGCTGGCGTGATCCACTTTGCCCTCAACACTACCGCGGAAGTTCGCAGCGCCACGGCCCGCATCCAGGCTGGGGACCGCACGCTGTTCGAGGAAGTCGCTGACATCGGTCCAGCCAAGCCTTTCGAGCGCCAGCTGCCGCTGCCGACGGGTGTCCGGCGCGAGGACTTGCGCGCGTCCCTGAACGCCGGCGGCCGCGAGTTGATCTTTTATCAACCCTCCAAGCCGAAGGCTTCGCCGCCTCCCGAGCCGGTGCAGCCACCGCCTCCTCCCGCCGACATTCGCTCCGGGGACGAGCTGTTCCTGGCGGGTCAGCGTCTGGATGAATTCTACAGCCCCGTCCACGAGCCGGATGAATACTATGAGGAACTGCTGCGACGGGATCCCGGCGACTCCCGCGCCAACACCGCGCTGGCTTCCCTGTATTGCAGGCGCGGGCTCTTTGGCCCGGCGGAGCAGCGGGCGCGGGCGGCCATCGCCCGGCTCACGAACAACTACACGCAGCCCAAGGACCGCGAGGCTTACTTCTACCTCGGCGTTGCGCTGAAAATGCAGGGAAAGCTCGACGAGGCCTATACCGCGTTTCAGAAGGCGGCCTACAGCAACGCCTGGTTCGCGGCCGCCAACTTCGCCTCGGCCGAGGTCCGGGCGGCCCAGGGCGACGCGCCCCGGGCGTTGGAACTCGCCGACCTGGCGATCTCGCGCAACACCCTCGATACCAAGGCGCTCTCCCTCAAGGCGGCCATGCTGCGCCGGATGGGCCGTCTGGCCGAGGCGCGATCCGCCGCGGAGGCTGCGCTGGCCGTGGACCCGCTCGATTTCTGGGCGGCGAACGAACTGGCCCTCTCGGCCGCGGGTCCCCCCGAGGGCGCCTGTCTGGCGGAAGAGCTGCGTCTGCGGATGCGCGACGATCCGCAGTCCTACCTGGAACTCGCCATCGATTACGGGAACGCCGGCCTGCTCGACGAAGCGATCGGTGTGCTGGCGCGCTTCGCGGACCACTCTCGCAACGGCCAGGTGCATCCGATGGTGCACTACTACCTCGGCTTCTACTATGCCGGCAAGGCGGATCGCGCCCGCAGCCTCGAGCACTACCGGCTCGCCGCGCGGATGCCCGCAGAGTACTGCTTCCCCTTCCGGCTGGAATCAATCGCGGTTCTGGAGAGTGCGATTAAAGCCAACCCCGGTGACGCGCGCGCGCCGTATTATCTGGGCAATCTCCTGTTCGACATCCAGCCCGGGAAAGCCGCCAGCCTGTGGGAAGCCGCCGCCGCGCTCGATCCCGAATTCAACATCGTCCACCGCAACCTCGCCGTCGCGTACGCGCACCGCACGACAGGGAGCGATATCGGCCGCGCGATATTGGAACTCGAAAAGGCCGTCTCACTCGATCCCAAATATGCCCGGCATTTCACCGAACTCGATGAGCTCTACGAGCAGGCCGGCACGCCCATCGAGAAGCGCTATCCGCTCTTCGCGCGCAACCGCGATATTGTCGCCCGGCGCGACGATTCGCAGAACCGCTTCATCGCTCTCAGTATTGCGATGGGCCAGTACGACGATGCGATCCGCATGCTGTCCGAGCGTAAGTTCGCCGTCGCCGAAGGCCCCAATCTCAACCTCGCGGAACACTGGACCGAGGTCCACCTTCTACGCGGCCGGCGGCGGCTCGAGGCCGGGCGGGTCAAGGAGGCCCTGTCGGACTTCGAGACCGCCGCAGCGATTCCCACGACGCTGCCTGCGGTCGAGGCCGACAGTGCCGTCGCCACGCCGGAGACCGCGTATTGGATCGGGGCGGCCTACGAGGCGTTGGGCGACAGTGCGCGGGCTGCTCAATCGTTCACCGACGCCACGCGCCTGAGCCCGGCCCGGCCGGGCGCCGGCTCCTCCGGCCCAGAGCCGGAGTTTGACGGCCGCGCCGCGGGTCAGTCGTACTATCAGGCCCTCAGTTTGCGAAAGCTCGGCCGCAACGACGAGGCCCACGCGATCTTCCAGAATCTGCTGGAGTTCGGGCAGAAGGCACTGCGGGAACCCATCCCTCAGCCGGCTCGGCGGGACGACGATCATCCTCAACGTCCGCCGCGGGCCCGCCTCGCCGACGCGCATTACATGCTGGCCCTCGGCTCACTCGGGCTCGGCGATAGGACCCAGGCCGAACTGGAGTTTGCCCGCGCGCTCGGGACCAGTCCTGACCTCCTCGGCGCCCGCACCGCACTGGCTGCCCTGCGCCATTGATCGTCCTTTGTTGCAGGCGTCATGACCCAGACGATGGCAACACCATGAATTCGTCATGCCTCTGGCGTCGTGAAAGCGGTGAACCAAACCGCTGTGTGGTTGAGCCGCCGCGCCTTGCCAGGAAACCCAGCCTCGCTTGCGCCGGGGTGGCCGTTGGCACGTCGGAAGGGGTCGGGGCGTCAACAACTTATCTCCATCACGAAGGAGCCAGGGCTGGCCCCTTCCTGGGCCGCTGGAATCGCTCGGGATGGAGAAAATGAAAGAAACGGCGCAATGGAGGTGGCCGGGTGTATAACTGTGGGAAACCGGCTTCCAAAATGGAAATGCTGGGCTATGTATTCCCCATTTCAGCCCCTCATTGCCGCTGATGATGACCCTGGGAGGAGGACAGTATGCAGCGCCTGATCACAGTAGCAGTTGTGCTACTGCTCATGGCATTGAATGCGCTCGTTGCCAAGGCCGATGAGACCATCCGGGTTGGCCTGGCGTTTGCCGGCTATTGGCGCGAGCGAACGACTCGGGTTATACCGGGGACGTCGTTCGATTCGGTGTGTGGATTCGGGCCCGCTCTCGCCACGAGCGGGCCTTCGTCTTGTAAGGGCCTTGGATCAACGGACCGCCTTTCGGCCGGCAGGCAGTTCGGTCGGGTTGACGCACGAGTTGTACCATCGCGCGAATATGCTCGCCGGAACCTTGTAAACCGTGTAGGGGCGCTTCGAGGGTGTGGCCGGATGGTGCACCACCAAAACGCCCGGATAATCGCAAAGGGAGCGCCTCAGGAAATCATTCGCGAGGCCGTGCATGCGGGAGAGTTGGCCGAGGCCGTAGTGTGGTTCCTGTGGGGGCGCCGCGGTGCTGGACTGGGCGGCAAGGGACATGGGTGGGCCCTCCAAAGAGAGGTCGATGCTCTCGCTCTGCCCACTCAAATAGCCTCAGCCTGGGCTTGCTCCGCAGCGATCCGCTGCGCCCATGACGTCCCTTCCAGCGCGTGGCCAGATCCGCGCATCCCAGTTGCGCATCGTGGGCCCGCGCTTGGGTTCACGTCGCGCAACAGCCGGGGGGTCTATGTTGGCGTCTCCTGCGGCATCATGGGCTTCGAATTCCCGCAGGGCACCGGCTCCGCCACATTCGCGGCTCTTAGGGCATTCGCTCTCCCGGCATCTACCACACCCACGTTACCGCAATAAATACAAGAATTAAAGGAATTGTCGCGGGCGATGCGCCCGGTCACTGTGCGTCAGTGTGCAAGAACGCCGCCATTCGTGGCATTCTTACGTTTCCTGCTCTTCGCGTAACGCTTTGTTTCCTTGGGGTTTCAGTGGTTTGTGGCTCAGGCGCGCGAATAGTTGTAGTTTTCCTCGCTGGGCACGGCGATCCACAGCACGATGTACGCCAGCAAACCGATGCCGTGCAGGATGAAGGCAGCTAGGAACGCGACGCGCACCAGCGTCGGGTCCCAATCATAGTGCCGGGCAATGCCGCCGCAAACGCCGGCGATTTTCTTCCCCTGGTAAATGCGCGTGAGCCGGGGCCGCCCGTGCGGTCCATAGGCCGCGGCGCTGGGAGCAAGCTTGCCGCAGCTCGCGCAGAAGCGGTCGTCCGCTCGCATTTCCTTGCCGCAACTGGTGCAATACATATTCGCCTCCCTGGCCGCTACTCCCGATCCTCTGAATGCTGGCCGGTCACATTTGAATACGCAAACGGCGCGGCGCTTGTTCCCGGGATGGAACGGCCGCCGGGCGCACCGCCGAGGACGTGTTACGAGTGTAACAACGGATACCGGGCCTGGAAATTCGCGACGCCGTATGCCATTCTAACCCCATGCTTCACACTGCCCTGCTCTTGCTTCTGGCGCCGCCGCCGATGGTTGGGGATCTGAAAGCGAATTTTGACAGCGAGATGAAGAAAGCCATCGCGCTGGCCGAAGCTATCCCCGAAGAGAAGTACGGCTACCGACCGGCCGCCAACGTGCGCACAACGGGCGAAGTGCTGGTGCACATCGCCAACGGCAACCGCGAGTTCCTGAGTGCCATAAAAGGCGCCAGCAGGGACGAGATGATGGCGCTATTCAAAGATCAGGAGCAAAAGGAAAAGAACCTGAAGGGCAAAGCGGCAATCATCGCCGAAATGAAGGCTTCGTGGGAAGAGGTAACAAAGGCGCTCGACGCGGAGAGCGAAGAGAGCCTGAAGAAGCCGGTGTCCACGTTCGGTCCGAAGGCTACCGTACAGGGAGTGTGGATCGGCAGCGTGGCGCACGTGGCCGAACACCTCGGACAGTTGATCGCCTACGCGCGCGCCAGCGGCATCAAACCGCCGTGGTCGGAGTGATGCGGCCGCGCCGAAAAACGGGCTAATAACTGACTTTGCCGAGCACGACGGAGTGGCAGGCTCCGGTAGCCGAGGGCACGCTGGAGGCGCGGCCGAGGCAGGTCTCGTAGGCCAGGACGGCGAAGGCGACGGCTTCCTTAAAGTCCGGATCGACGCCGTGCTTGGCGGTCGTGATGAGCTTCAACTTTTCCGGCAATTCCTCGCGCAGGCATTGCATGAGGAACGGGTTCTTGACGCCGCCGCCGCTGGCGATCACTTCGGCGATTGCTCCAGTCTGCTCCACGCAAGCGCAGATGGCCTCGGCAATCGTCACGGCCGTAAGACGGGTGACGGTGGCGACCAGGTCCTCGCCGGAAAGGCCGGTGCGGATCAGACGGGCCGCCAATTCCTCGCCATACTGCTCGCGGCCGGCGGACTTGGGCGGGGGGCGATGGTAGAAGTCGTCCTGCAGCAATACGGCCAGGAGAGCGGGATTGACGATGCCGGCGCGGCCCATGGCGCCGTCGAAATCGCAGCGCTTGGCCCCGCCGGAAAAGTGGGCGGCCAACTGGTCGATCAGCAGGTTGCCGGGGCCGGTATCGAAGGCTAGGACCTGGGACAACTGGCAGTTGGGGGCCAGCAGCGTCACGTTGGCGATGCCGCCGATGTTGACCAGCGCGCGCCCTTTCTTCTTGTGGCGGAACAGCAACCAGTCCACGTAAGGTACCAGCGGAGCGCCCTGCCCGCCGGCGGCGATATCGCGCGGGCGGAAGTCGCTCACGACGGTGGTGGCGGTGAGTTCCGCCAGAACGCTGCCGTCGCCGATCTGCAGGGTCGAAGCGACCTTGCGGCCGAGCACGTCGGCCGGCGCCCCCTCGTGGTAAATCGTCTGGCCGTGGCAGCCGATCAGCGCCACCTCAACCGGATCCAGGCTGGCCGCGCGGCAGCATTCAAAAAACGCTTCGGCATACAACTGCGGCAGCAGGAAGTGCAGCCGGGCGATGGCGCGGGTGTGCGTTTCGGAGTTCGAAACGGACAGCAGCGCGGCGCGCACGTCGTCCGTATAGGCCTGCGTGTACGCGGCGGTTGTGGCGACCTCCAATGTCGCCGCGCGCGGGGCAATGTCGACGATGGCGACGTCGATGCCATCGAGGGAAGTGCCGCTCATGATGCCGGCGACTTTCATCCGTGCTCCAACTCTTCCTTCAGTTCAGCCAATAACCTGAGTGCGTCGAGCGGCCGCAGATTATCAATCTCCAAAGCGCGGATGCGCTTGGCGATTTCCCAGCCCACGGGCTCAAACATGCGGATCTGGAGCGCGGATTCCGCGACCGGCTTTTTCGGCGGAACCAATTCCTCGCTCACCGTGTGCTCGGATTTCTCGTGCAGCGCCAGTATCTCGCGCGCCCGCTCAATCACGGCCAGCGGAAGCGCAGCCAGCCGAGCCACCTCGATGCCGTAGCTCTTATCGGCCGCCCCTGGCTCCACTTTGCGCAGGAACAGGATCTGATCCCCGGACTCGCGCACCGAGACGTGCAGATTGCGCACGCCCGGCAGCCGTTCCTCGAGTTCGGTGAGTTCATGATAGTGCGTCGCGAACAGCGTCCAGGCGCCGATGCGCTCGTGCAGGAACTCGATCACCGACCAGGCCAGCGCCAGGCCGTCATAGGTCGCCGTGCCACGGCCGATCTCGTCCAGAACAACCAGACTGTCTTGCGTTGCGGTGTTGAGGATCACGGCCGTCTCGGTCATCTCGACCATGAACGTCGAGCGGCCGCGGGCGAGATTGTCGGAGGCGCCGATGCGGGTAAAAACCCGGTCGATGATTGGCAATAATGCTTCGTCCGCCGGGACAAAACCGCCCATCTGCGCGAGCACAACCAACAGCGCCGCCTGGCGTAAATAAGTGGATTTTCCTCCCATATTCGGCCCCGTAATGATCGCGATCCGGCAATTGCCGCGGTCGAGGTAGAGGTCGTTCGGAATGAAGCGCTGGGCCTCGCGCTCAGCCAGTTTCTCGATCACCGGATGGCGCCCCGCGGCGATCTTCATTTCACCCGACTGGCTGAAGCGCGGCCGCGTGTAGCGGCGGTCCACGGCCACCTGCGCCAGCGCGGCGTAGAAGTCGACCTCGGCGACGGCGCCGGCCGTGGCGCGAATGCGGGAGGCTTCGGCGGCGGCCCGGGCGCGGACCTCCGCGAACAAGTCGCGTTCGAGCGTCAGGCTGCGCTCCTCGGCGTCGAGCACCTTCGCTTCGAGCTCTTTCAGTTCGACCGTGGTAAAGCGTTCGGCATTAACGAGGGTCTGTTTACGCTCATAATCGGGCGGAATTAAGTGCAGATTGGCCTTGGAAACCTCGATATAAAAGCCGAATATATTGTTAAATCGAACCTTTAATGAGTTAATTCCGGTGCGTTCTTTCTCGCGTTGTTCAATTGCGGCGATAATTTGCCGGGAATTGCGGCTCAGGTGGCGCAGTTCGTCCAGCGTGGCGCTATAGCCCTCCCGGATGACGCCGCCGTCGGCGAGATTGACCGGCGGCTCGTCGGCGATTGCTTTCAAGATGCAATCCCTCAGTTCGGCCAGATCGTCGAGACCGGCCAAAGCCGCCTGGAGGTTGGCAGCCGGGGCCGCGGCGAGCGATGGTTTCAACAACGGCACCTGGGCCAGGGTGCGGCCGAGCGCGAGCAGGTCGCGGGGATTGGCGGTGCCGAGGGTGATGCGCGCGAGCAGGCGTTCGAGATCCTGAATCCGGCCGAGGATTTCGCGCAGCTTCGTGCGTTCGATCGTCGCGGCCTTTAGCCACTCGACGGCATCGAGCCGGGCTTCGATTTCCGCGCGATCGAGCGAGGGCCGCAGCAGGCGCCGGCGCAGCAGGCGGCCGCCCATTCCGGTCAGCGTCTGGTCGAGCACGCTGAGCAGCGTCGCGTCGCGGCGCGCGTCGAGGTCGGCGGAGAACAGGGGTTCGACGAGTTCGAGATTGCGCACGGTGACCGGGTCGAGCAGCATGGCGCGGGACCGGTCGAACCAGGAAGGACGGTCCAGGTGATCGAGCGCGGAGCGCTGGGTGTCGCGCAGGTAGTGCAGTAAAGCGCCGGCGGCTCCGACGGCCAGAGGACGCCCGGCAAGCCCGCATCCGTCCAAAGCCAGCAGCTTGAAATGTTCCTTCAGCAGGCTCTCCGAGTGGTCGGGCGCGAAGGTCCAGGACTCGACCGGCGTCACCATCCAGCGGCCCTGCGGCGCGTTGTCACGACCGGCGATCGGCACCAGGAGATCCCATTTAGCGGCCGTCGAAGGAGCGTCGCGCCCGGAGCCGGCGAAGAGCAGTTCGCGGACGTTAAGCTGCTCCAGCGCGATCTCCAATTCCTGAGAATCGATTTCAGTCGCGCGGAATTCGCCCGTCGAGATGTCGACCCAGGCCAGGCCCGCGCGGCCCTGACGCACGACGGCCGCGGCGAGGTAATTGTTCTCATGCGGCCGCAGGAGCGCGGAGTCCGTCACGGTGCCGGGCGTGAGGATGCGCGTGATCTCGCGGCGCACGATCTTCTTGGTCAGGCGCGGATCTTCCATCTGGTCGCAGATGGCCACTCGGTAACCCTTCTGGATCAGGCGCGCGATGTAGTTCTCGACGGCGTGGGCCGGCACGCCGCACATCGGCACCGGCTCGCCTTTTTCCTTGTTGCGCGAGGTCAGAGTGATCTCGAGTTCGCGCGAAGCGAGGATGGCATCGTCGAAGAACAGCTCGTAGAAATCGCCCAAGCGAAAAAGCAGCAGCGCGTTGGGCGCCTGCTGCTTGGCCGCATGGTACTGCCGCATGAGCGGCGTAGACGGCTCGGGACCCACTGCAGTTAGGATCGGGTCCGCAAGCCCCTCAACGCAAGCAGGTGCCCAATGGGCGTCCGGCGCTGGGTGTGCATCGGCCGACAGTACACGCGCCGGCGCTCGATTGTCCCATGGCGCCGCGGCGCGGTTTTCACGATCCTGGTTCCGGGCGTCGTCGGGGGCTACATTCCGTACCGGCTGGCCGCGGCGCAGCCGGCTTCAACTAGTGGCCTGTCGCTGAGAAATCGTTGCCATGCGCCGGCCGTTTGTCGGCGCGCGCGGCTCAGCAGCGATTGGGGAGCAGCGTGCCGACCGCTCCTTCACAGTCGCGGATCAGTAACGCAAGTCCCCGCGACAGGCCACTAGCGGCAGCGAGTTCAGGGCTGCTTAGGCGGCTCGGCGGGAATCTCGCGGACCCCACCCTCCATGCCGTAGACCTTGAGCGTTCCCGGCGCGGGCGGCGCTGGGGCGGGTCTTCTACCAGTGAGTCCGAAGGACGGCGATTTCCGCATTTCCTGAATTTTGCGCTCCACTTCTTCGCGGCTGGCCTCGACCCGGAAGCTGACCTTATTCCCCTCCGTCGTGATCTGCAACTTGCGCATCATCTCGGCGGCCTGCTGTGCATTGACCTTTCCGGCCATGCCGAGCTTCATTTGCGCGGTGAGCATCTGCGCGAACCGCTGCGCCGCCTCGGGGCTATTGGTGGCGAGGCTTAGCTCGAACTTGAAGCCATCCCGAAACGCCATTCCGAGTTCCAGCCCGCTGATGTCGGCGGTCAGCGCACCGAGGTTCATGTTGGACGGTTGAAAGGCCGACGGCGGAACGGTTGCGATAATCCAGAAATCATTGGCCGCCGCCATGGCGGCAGCACGCGCCAGCAGCGGGCTGGGCGTCTTGGGAGTGAGATTGCGGCGGTCAATGGCGCCCCGCACCGACGCCGTATCGCCGAAAAGCAACGTGTTCTCATCGAGACGGGCAACGCTCGAGTTGCCATGCGGGTCGGGCTGATAGACATCCACAGTGTCGTAGACGTGCGATTCGCCCTTAAGAAGAGTCTGAAGATGCTCGACGGGGAAATGTCCGGTCAGGATCATGAGGAACGGCGGGTTGTCCTTGGCGGCAGGAGGCTTGCCAGCCACGGGCTTGGCGGTAGCAGTTTTGGCGGCCGCCTTCGGCGAACCGGGAGAGGAGATCAGCACGCGGTCGATATCGTTAAAGAACTCCTTGCCAGGAAGCAGTTCCCTGCCGTGCACGTTAGGCAGCGCGGCTGGCAGCGCGGCGCCGGCTGTCTTCACTTGGTCGCCCAGCGACTTGCCCAGCGCCGATTCGCGGATCCCGCGCACGTCGATGCCGATCAAAGCGGCGGCGTTAGGATGGGTGAGGTTCCACACCTTGGGCCACGACGCCGGCGCTTGCGCGGCGGCAGTGGCCGCGAGTATGACCAGACAATACAGGCCGGCGATGAAACGGCGCATGAAGTCCTCCTTGTTCGAGTGTAAGGCGAATTGGGCGGCAGACAACCCGAGGAAGTGGGGTTTGCCCTGCGAATTGCAGCTCTGGCACGCGCCCATTACGTGTGCGGTCCCGCCACGCGCTATTTGTCAGGCAACATGCGCCTCAGCACCAGGTCCCACATTCCCGCGCCGATCAGGCCGCCGGCGAGCGGACCGGCAATCGGCACCCACCAGACGCTGCTTCCAGCCGTCAGGCCATTATTCTTATAGCCGACGAGCACCGTCAGCAGGCGCGGCCCGAAATCGCGCGCGGGGTTGATGGCGTAGCCGTGGAGCTTGCCGAAACTGACGCCGATGGCGACGACGATCAGTCCCACCACCAGTGGAGCAAGGTTGGCCTGCGGCGGCAGATTGCGTTCATCCCCGATGGCGAAGATCAGCAGCAGCAGCAGCGCGGTGCCGATGACCTGGTCGAAAAAGCCCGCCGCGGGCACGTCCGGAAAGGCTGGAAAAGTCGTGAAAATGCCTGCCGTTTTTTCCAGTCCCGGGTCGAAACGCGCGATCGCCTCGCGGTAGTTGAAAAAGACCAGGGCCGAGCCAGCGAACGCGCCGGCGACCTGCGCCAGGCAATACGGAATCACCTTGCGCCACGGGAAGCCGCGGAAAACGGCGAGCGCGAGCGTCACCGCGGGGTTCAGGTGCCCGCCGCTGATACGGATCGAGAGGTAGACGCCGAAAGTGACCGCCAGCCCCCAGCCGAGCGTGATGTTGGTCCATCCGCCGCTGACCACTTCGCCCGGCACGCCGGAACCGAACAGCACGACCATCGCGACCACACCGCCGCCGAAGGCGAGCAGGACCAGAGTTCCTAGAAACTCCGCCACGACCTCCGCCAGCAATCCGTGTCTGGGCATCGGAGGCGAATTCTATCATGCGGCGCAGCCTCGGCGGGCCGATGCCCCCGCGCCGCTCCCGTTCGCCAGCGAAACTGAGTTCCGAAAATGCTATGAACGCCCGAAATCGCGACCTGCGGAAACTGCGTTGTGCGGACGGAAGTGCGAGGCGCTGCGACTGCGATTCGGGAGCTGACTGCCCTCTCCACACGGTGTGCGGCATGGCGGATCAGTTCCGCGTGTCGATTGTGTGATGTTATATAACTCCTTAAGAATCAGTATTTAATCAATATTGCTCATTGTAGATATAAATGCTTGACATTAGACAAAACCATCAGTATAGTAAGTCTATCGCTGTTCTAGATTGTTGCCATGGCAGCAAGGTCACTCGCTCACATCGTGGAGCAAAGGCCCGCCCTCCCTCCGTTGTTTGAGGCGGCTGTCGCTGACCAGGCAAGCCTGCAAATCCACCGGGAGCAATCACGAACCAGGAACCGACAACTGTAGCTCAAACGGTCCGCGGAAGAGTTACCAAACGAGGAGCACCGCATCGCAATGTTGAATCGACCATTTGGGATTGGACTGCTGCTCGTATTCGGAGCAGCCTCGCTGGCGCTGCGCGCGCAATCGCCCGATGAGAAGGTCCAGCAGGATGAGAAGATCCAGAAACTGGAGCAGAAGATCGACGCTCTGGAGCAGCGCATCCAGACCGACGAGAGCAAGAAGAAAACGCAGGACGAAGCCGCCGCGGACAAGAGCAACAGCGCCGCTACCGTCAGCGCCGATACGAGCGGCTTCAAGATTCAATCGGGCGATGGGGATTACCTGCTGAAGATCGGAGCCGACCTGCAGGTCGATACCCGTTCCTTTTTGGGCGACGGCAGCTCCGCACTGCCCGATACGATCGTGCTGCGCCGCGCCCGTCCGACTTTCTCAGGCACCGTCTACAAGTACTTCGACTACATGTTCCGGCCTGATTTCGGTCTGGGGCAGGTTATCATCTACGACGCCTACCTGAACTGCACATACTTCTCGAGCGCCAACCTGACGGTTGGGAAATTCAAGCCGCCCGTCGGGCTGGAGCGTCTGCAGTCCGACGATGACACCAAC
>Ga0187875_10000724_pt1 | contig 26709 bp, 25 predicted proteins | sample June2016WEW_17_1_2_FD_132978 | JGI IMG/M metagenome (GOLD analysis project Ga0187875, IMG submission 132978) | Peatland microbial communities from SPRUCE experiment site at the Marcell Experimental Forest, Minnesota, USA - June2016WEW_17_10 | ecosystem: Environmental > Terrestrial > Soil >...
GCCGCGCTCACGAGCCACTTTTCCCTGGCCGCTAAGCGGCACTTCCGCGGCATCACCGTCACGCTCTGGGTGCGCCGCTGAACGTGGTGCACCGCTGAACTAGGTGCGCCGCTGAACGTGGTGCACCGCCGAACTGGGTGCGCCGCTGATCATCCCGCCCGCGCGGACGGGCCACCTCGCCTGGCTCAGGACGATTCGGCGATCTTCTTGATCGCGGCGAGGGTGAGCGGGATACCCCGGTGCGCGGCCTCGGTGCGGGCGGCGATCTCCGCCTCCGCGTCGTCTCCATACCGCTCATGGAAGCGGGCGATGCCCGCGGGGAGAAACTCCCACGACTCAGTCACCTCGGTGCCCCCGGCAACCGGGGCGAACGAGTAACCCCAGCGCACCCACGTCCCGCCCACGGCGAACGCGAACTCCCGGCCGGGCTCTGCGGTCACGACCTGGGAACGGGTCTCCCAGGTGCGCTCGGGCAGCTCGTTGCGGCCGGTGAACCAGGCGCCCGCCCAGGGCCCGGCGCCCTCATCCCACCGGCAGCCGGTGCAGATGGGACTCCACTCGCCCATCCGGGTCACGTCGGCGATCATGTCGTAGAGGAATTCCGCGGGGCGGGCGATGACGATCGACTCGGCGTACCGCAGGCTGCTCATCCGCCCAGTATTGCCCGTGGCCGACGTTGCCGGCGCGGGTGTCGCCCCGGTGTGTCTAGGCTGAGGGCGTGCCGGACGAGGATGTGTTCGGGCGATCGCGGCAGCTGGGCCGCCGGCCCACCGCCGAGATCATTGCCATTCTGCACGGGCCCGTGCCGGCGACTGCTTCGCGCCACCTGGCACGGGCCCGCTGGCCCCGCTGACCGACCTGGCCGTGCACACCCGTGACGTGGCGCGCCGCCTCGGGCTGGACACCACGGCCCTCGGTGGCGGCCTGGCGCGGCGCTCTTGACTTCCTGACCTCACCGCGGGCTCGCCGGGGGTTCGTACCCCCCTGGTTTTGTCACCCCCGGCTCGATCTCCCCTGGCCGGCAAGCCGGACCCCCTGGAGCCCGGTCCGGCGATGAGTTCCCGTAGCCGTGCTCGTCATAGCCACCGAATGCGAAGTGGGGCAGCGTTATGGGTTCGCGGTCAGGGCCGCGCTGCCGATAGGTTCTGGACGCTGGGCGATGACGACCGGGGGCCCGTACAGGAGGAAGTAGTGACAGAGACGAGCACGCGGCCGGCCATTCTGGTGGAGGGCCTGACCAAGTCGTTCGGGGATGTGCACGCGCTGCGCGGCATCGACCTGTCCGTGCCCCGCGGCACGGTGCTGGGGGTGCTCGGACCGAACGGCGCGGGCAAGACTACTGCGGTCCGGATCCTCACCACCTTGCTCCAGCCGGATGGCGGGCGGGCCCTGGTCGAGGGGCGCGACGTGGTGCGGGACGCCGCCGCGGTCCGCCGGTCGATCGGGCTGTCCGGGCAGTCCGCGGCCATCCAGGAAGAGCTCACCGGGCGGGAGAACCTCGAGCTCATCGGGCGGCTCTATCACCTCAGCTGGCCGGATGCCCGCAGCCGGGCGACTGAGCTGCTGCAGCAGTTCGATCTGACCGATGCCGCTGACCGGGCGGCCAAGAACTATTCCGGAGGCATGCAGCGCCGCCTGGACCTGGCGGCCAGCCTGGTTGGGCGGCCGCAGGTGCTGTTCCTCGACGAGCCGACCACGGGCCTGGACCCACGGTCCCGGCTGGGCATGTGGGACATCATCCGCTCGCTGGTGGCCGGTGGCTCGACGCTGCTGCTCACCACGCAGTACCTGGACGAGGCTGATGAGCTGGCGGACGAGATCGTGGTCATCGACCACGGGCTGGTCATCGCGGCGGGCACGTCCGAAGAGCTGAAGAGCCGGGTCGGCGGTGACGTACTTGAGTTCTCAGTGCCCGACCGGGCCAGGATCGGCGACGCGGCGGCAGTGGTCGCCAAGCTTGGCGAGAGCGAGCCGCACGTGGACGAGGAGACGGGAGTGATCAACATGGGGGTCGGGGGGCACGGTTCCGAGGCGCTCATCGAGGCCGTGCGCGGGCTGGACAGCGCAGGCGTTCCGATCCAGGGGCTGGCTCTGCGGCGGCCCTCGCTGGACGACGTCTTCCTGGCGCTGACCGGGCACGCCGCCGAAGAGGACGAGCAACCCGCGTCCGGCCGCCGTGGCCGCCGACGGTCCGGCAAGAAAGACACCGCGAGGGCCGCCTCATGACCAGCATCACCGTTCCCGCCGCCCAGCCCCCGGTTAGGGATCCGGGCCTGCTCACCCGGGTTCGCTGGGGGGTGAGCGACACGCTGACCATCGCCCGGCGGAACCTGCTGGTCTGGACGCGCGTGCCCGCCTACATCGTGTTCACCGTGATCCAGCCGGTCATGTTCGTGCTGTTGTTCGCCTTCGTGTTCGGCGGCGCGATCCCGGTCAAGGGCACGACCTATGTCAACTACCTGATGCCCGGGATCATCGGGCAGACCGCGGCGTTCGCCAGCTTCGGCACGGCCATAGCCCTGGCTCAGGAGCTGAAGAAGGGCGTGATCGACCGGCTCCGGTCGATGCCGATGGCCCGCTCTGCGGTGCTGGCCGGCCGGCTGGTCGCCGACACCGGGCGGATGCTGCTGACCATCCTGATCATCGTCGCCGTGGGCTACGCGGTTGGTTTCCGGTTCCATAACGGCTTCGGGCCAGCCGTCGCTATGGTCGTGCTGGCCACCGTGTTCGGCCTGTCGATCTGCGTGATCGCGGCGTTCACGGGGCTGGCCATCGGGGATGAGGAGTCGGTGCAGGCGTTCGGCCTGATCTGGCTGTTCCCGCTCACCTTCGTCAGCTCGGCTTTCGTGCCGATCCAGACCATGCCGGGCTGGCTGCAGGCCTTCGCCAAACACCAGCCGGTCACCTCAGTGGTCGACACCATGCGTGCCCTCGCCCTGGGCGAGCCCTTCTCAGCTAACCTCGCGGCTGACCTGTGGCGGAGCATCGCCTGGCTGGCCGGCATCTTCATCGTGTTCGTGCCCCTCGCGATCCGCGCCTACCGCCGGGCCGGCTGAGTTCCCTGCCCCGGCTGGGGCCGAGGCAGGGTGGGGATCCTTACTGCCCGGCCACGCCAACCAGGCCGGGTGGCCGATCAGGCCCGGTGCTATTAGGCAGCGAGGCGGGCGGCCAGGATGCGGCGGATGTCCGCCGTCTCCTCCTCACTGTGCCGGTCGAGGATCGCGCCCAGGTCGTTCAGGTCGGCCTGCGAGGTGTAGCCGGACAGGTCGTGCTCGAGGGCCTTGCGTGCGGCGCGTGCCGCGCGGGCGTCCCGAAGCTCGTCCCGGACGGTGGCCCACAGCTGGGTGACCGGCGAAGTGTTGGTGTCCATGTTCCTTCCCTAAGGGCTGAGGTCTTCGATATCTAGTGTCACCGACAAGCATTCATGCGTCCAATGAGAAGAAATCAACTAATCCATGAGAACTTGTCATGTATTGCCTTCAGCTGGCACAACGTGCCGCCACCCCCCAGCTGGGCCCAGGAATTCGGGGCCGAGCCGCGCTAACTTAGTTCATCGGAGAATGCGGCCGGGCCTCCGTGCGGGCCACGGGATGGCCTGCCCGGCCACGTTAGGGGGGATCATGGATAAGGACCTGGTCGACCGCGTCATCGACACCGCCCGGCGGGTCGTGGCCAGCGGGGCGATCTCCGCGAACGGGCACGGGAACGTCAGCCTGCGCGTGCCCGGGGCCGCCGAGATGTACTTCACCGCGGGCCCCTCGCTGCGCAACCACGCGGCCGACGCGGTGGTGCGGGTCGCGCTGGATGGAACGTTGCTGGAAGGTGCGCTACCGCCCATCCAGGGTGCGGTCGTGGCCATGCACACGGCCATGTACGCCGACCAGCCTGGGGTCGGCTGCGTAGTGCACACCCACTCCCCGTACGCGACGGCCTACGCCGTGGCCCGGCGGCCGATCGGCTGCTGGGTCGAGGCCCTGGCGATGTTCGGCCTGGCCGCCGGGGTTCCCGTCGCGGAATACGGGCCCCGCGGGTCGGAGCAGGCGATCGCGGGTATCCGGGCGGCGGTAATCCCGGGGGTGCCCGCGGTCCTCCTGGCCAACCATGGCGTGCTGGTCTTCCACCGTTCCCCGGAACTGGCAATCACGGTCGGCGGCGTGGTCGAAGAGGCCGCACAGGCTGGCATCAATGCGGCCGCGCTGGGCGGCCCGGTCGAGATCGCGGAGAACCTGCGGGTGGCGGCGCTTCAGCGCAGCATGACCTTTGCTGACCAGGGAACGGTGCGCGCTTAGGGACCGGTGCGCGCTTAGGGACCTGTGTGCGCAGGGACCCGCGCGCGTTAGTCCGACGGGTCGGGGATCACCGCATGCACCCAGCGCCTGAGCCTTGTCGAGGCCGGGGCGGCGGGAGCCGTCTCCGGTTCGTCGTCTGTCTCTGGCGGCCTTGGCAAGCCGTTGATCAGCAGTTCGGCCTCGGCTGCGGCCAGGCCCAGTACGGCGAGCGGGTCACCGCACTCTACCCGGAGGCGCACCGGGGCGCCCGTCCCGTACGGGCACTCGCGCCGGGTGAACTCACCGAGCTTCGCCCTGGCCATGGCGGATCCCGCCTCGCCCAGGCCCGGCGGCACGACGCGGACGATCTCGAGCAGGGCATTACGCTGTCTGGCCTGGGACGCGGCCTGCCGGAGGGCGTCGCCCGAGTCCGGGGAGCCGTCCACCACGACCACGACCACCCGGCGATGAGAAGGCGGCTGCGCCGACTGCGCTGGCGTCTGCCCAGGATGAGGCCACCCTGGATTCGGCCATCCAGGATGAGGTCGCCGGCCAGCGACTTCAGGGGAACTGCTTTCCCCGTGCCTGCCTGACTCGCTCATCGGGGCCATCCTGGTCTCCTCTGCCCGCCACGTGCTGCCTTCTGTCTTCAGGCTGCCTCATGGCCGGCATCCCGGGGCAGAGGTCGTAGGCCCCGGCGAACCAGGACCTCGGGCACCGTGGGAGTGGCGGCTCAGGCGGGTGGACCGGCGGCCGGGGCCAGCCCGGCGCCGCCCGGCACCGTGCGCTCCGGTCCGGGAGCATCCCTCACGTTCCAGCGTCCGGTCACGCAGAGCGCTACCAGCGCGACCGCCGCGGCCAGCATGACCACCGGGGCAGCGGTCCGCACCGCGAAGTGGTCGGCGACCCGGAGCAGATGGCTGTGCTGGAGGTACGGGTTGCCTGGCATGTTGGAGATCGTCCCGGCGGTCAGCCGGGCCAGCACCAGCCAGTCCAGCCGCGAAGCGGGGTACAGGACCAGCACGCAGATGATCATCGCGTCGTACCAGGGCAGCTGGTAGGGCCACAGGAACAGCCAGGCCGCACACACGGCCACGGTGGGACGGATAGCAGGACGCGCGGCCGCGCCCGGGGGCAGCCGCCGCAAGGCCAGGATGGCCACGGCGACGACCAGGACAGTGGCAATCGTCCCGAAGTGGGAATGCCAGCTGTGGGGGAGGAACACCCGGTAGAAGTTGTCGGCGCTGCTCTGGTTGCGCCGGCTGAGCAGCGCCCGGACCGCAGGCATCCCGAAGTAGGCGTAGCTGGGCACGAGCACCGCGAGCGCGGCGGCGCCCGCCAGGGCCATGGCCGGCAGGGACCGGCGCAGGGCCCAGGCCGCGCCCACGCCAAACAGCACGTAGTCGATCTTGATGTCGGCGGCGATGCCGAGGAGGGCGCCCGCCGCCGCGACCCGCCCCAGGCCAGGCCGGGCCGCGTCATGCTGCTCACCGAGCACCAGCAGCCCGAGCAGGCCCGCCATGACCGCCAGCACGTCCAGGTGCCCGGCCGCGACCAGGTCCCACAGCAGCAGCGGGTTGACCGTCCAGAGCAGGTGGGCGCGCAGGCGCTGGGCCGGCTTGTGCCGCAGCAGCCGGTCCAGGACCAGGGCGACGACCGCGAACGCGGCCGAGTTGCACAGCTTGAGCCAGAACGTGATCCGGGCCGCGGAGGCGCCGCCGAGCTTGGCCGCCACGAACTGCTCCATGGTGGCCAGCGGGCCGTAGACGCTCACGTAGTGGTCCCAGATGCGGGGGATCGAGTGGGCGAACGCGTTGTGCAGGTCACGCAGGTGCGCCGGGGTGGTCACGTACGGGCTGTGGCCGAGGACCATGAGCCGCCCGTAGGTCGCGTAGTCCAGTGCGTCCGTGGAACCGGCGGGCGGCAGCACGGTCAGCACCGCCACGGTGATCAGGCCGGCGACGAGCAGAACCCGCGCGCTCAGCCGGGCCCCGCGGTGGATGGCGAGCAGGCCCGCCGCCACACCGCCGGCGCCGAGCAGGGCGGCCAGCCACAGCCCATAGGTGACCAGGTCCGCCGACACATGCCTGACCGCTATCTCCCACGGCGGCCCAGCGGCCGGCATCACCACGGTCGGCAGCATCCAGCCGCCGCGCACCAGGGAGACGGCGACCATGATCAAGATGGCGATGCCGATCCCGGCCGCGGCCAGAATCGTGAGCCCGCGGCCCTGGTGCGAGGGGATATCGACGGCGGGTTCGTGAGCGGCGGGTTCGTGGGCGGCGGGTTCGTGAGCGGCGGGTTCGTGGGCCAGGGCCGCGAAGCCGGAGCCCTGGCGGGCCCCCGGGGCCTCCGGATCGGCCTGCGGCTCCAGGGCAGGAGTCTTCCCGGTGGCGCTGGTGTCGCTGCTCATTGTCCCCTGGCGGTCGGTGCGCGGCTGATCAGTGAGTGCCAGACGCAGATGACGACCGGCAGAGGCGAGAATAGCCGGAACTCCCGCATGAATAGGACAGAAACTAAAGATCCGTGACCAGGCTAACTATTGTTCTGTATCCGCAATGCATAGCCTCATGGCTCGGCAAGAACTGGCACGGTTACCAAGATCCGGGTTCCTCATTACCCTCAGGCGGGAATCGGTGGATGGGAGAAAAGTGACTCGTGAGGCCAGAGGGGCAAGCGCAGCAGGAGCAGGCGGCCCGGGCAACCCGGCTACCGGCGGACCGCTCCGGTGACCAGCCACTGCGACGACCGGGCGCGCAGGGTGAGCGTGACGAAGCGGGTCACCAGCCAGAGGCTGAACGCCTGCCACAACGCGACCAGGCCGGCGTGCTGGGCGATCACCAGCGTCGCGCCGACCGCGAACACGACCCCGGCCACCGGCTGCTGAGCCGCGGCCATCAGCAGCACGGCGGGCAGCAGCCGCCGCACGTCCGGCGCGGCCGAGAAGACGGCGGGCAGCAGCGGGATGGCCGCTACCAGCACGATCCCGAACATCCCCCCCGTAGGCCACGCCCCAGCCGATCATCCGGCTGGTCGCGGCCCGGGCGCCCGTCACATCCCCTGCCCCGAGGTACCGCCCCGTGATGGCCTGGCCTGCGATCGCGATGGCGTCCAGCGCGAAGGCGAGCAGGGTCCAGGCCCGGAACGCGATCTGGTGCGCGGCGATCGCCGCGTTCCCCTGCCGGGCGGCGACCGCGGTGACCAAGATCAGCACCGCGGCCCAGGATATTCCGGGCCGCCGTTTCGGCCGGGTGTGATACTTCGTCCGCGTATTTATCGTTTCTGGCCGTATCAGTCGCGGTCTGCGACCGCAATGAGTCCTTTCCGCCGAGGCGGTATTACGTTCCGCTGGTGCGGCCCGAGCCGGGCCCGTGCTGGACGGCATCGGCCCGGGCCGAGTGCGGCGGGGGTCAGGCGACGGCCTCATACGCCGCCGCCTGGAGCGCCTCGTGAACCGGCGGCGGCTGGGAAGTGTCGAACATGCGCTGGGTCAGCACGATGACAGTCAGGTCCCGCCTCGGATCGGCCAGCCAGGTGGTGCCGGACCCGCCGGCCCACCCGAACGCGCCGGCCCGCGGCCCGGCGGTGACCACCGAAGTGCAGAAGCCCCAGCTGACACTGGCGAAGAAATCCGGGCCGAGGCCCCCACGCGCCTTCTGGGCCGGGGTTAGCTGGTCCTGGGTCATAGCGGCGACCAGGTCTGCCCGCAGGACCGGATCCCCGCCGCGCAGCAGCATCCGGGAGAAGGCGAGCAGGTCGTCGGCGGTCGAGACCAGGCCAGCCGCCCCGTCGCCGAACGCGGGGGGCCGGCTCCAGTCGCCGTCTGGCTTGTCCCAGACCTCCAGGCCGCCGCCGGGCGAGGACCGGAAGGCGGACGCGAGGCGGCCGGTGTGCGGGGTCCAGAACCCCGTGTCGTGCATGCCCAGCGGCTCGAAGATACGGGTCCGCAGCACGTCCGCGAACGGCTGGCCCGCGGCCCGGGCGAGCAGGACGCCGAGTACCGATGCGCCGGTGTTGTAGAACCACCGTTCGCCGGGCTGGGCCAGCAGCGGCAGTGAGCCCAGGCCCGCGATCCAGGTATCGGGATCGGGCTGCCCGGCCTGGTCAGGGGGCCCGATCGTGGACAGGTGCAGCTCGTCTGACGCCGCCACGACCGGCCACGGCGGCTCCGCGCCGAACATCTCGACTGCGAAACCGAAGCCGAAGGTGAACGTCAGCAGGTCGCGCACGGTGATCGGGCGCCTGGCCGGCACGGTGTCGTCCAGCGGCCCGTCCATCCGGCGCAGTACCTGCGGGTCGGCCAGCTCCGGGAGCAGTCTGGCCACCGGCGCGTGCAGATCCAGCAGGCCCTCCTGGATCAGGGCCAGGGTCGCCGCGCCGGTCACCGGCTTGGTGATGGACGCGATGCGGAACAGCGAGGCACGCTGGACCGGCGGGCCGCCGATCGACAGCGAGCCGAGCGCCTCGGCGTGCACCTGATCACCCCGGGCGGCCAGCGCCACGAGGCCGGGCACCGTCTCGTCCCCCACGTGCGCGGCCGCGATCGCGCCGAAGCGGGCCAGGCCGTACGCGGTCAGCAGGTCAGGCATGATCGGTCAGCTCCCTCGGATCGGCGATTCGCTGCCTCTATTGACGCACGGGCGACGGGAAGTTAACCGCCGCAGGGCGGCCCGCCCAGCGACCCGGCTAGCAGTGCAGCTGATCCAGGGCGCGCTCGATCCGCCGCTCCGACACCGGGCCGGAGGTACCCAGCGTCTGCGCGAACAGGCTGACCCGCAGCTCCTCGATCATCCAGCGCACCGCACGGACGTCGGGATCGTCCCGCCGCGCGGGTGGTAGGTCGGCCACAGTCTGCTGGTAGTCCTCGGTCACCTGCTGGACGACGGCCATCCGCTCGGCGTCGCGGCCCGGTGCCTCGGCCATTTTCTCCAGCCGTCGGCTCATGGCCCGCAGGTAGCGGACCAGGTCCGGCAGCCGCCGGGCCCCGGTCTCCGCGACGAACCCCGGATAGACCAGCCCGGAAAGCTGTTCGCGCAGGTCGGCGACCGCAGCCCGGACCGGGGGACTGGGGGTCGCGGCCAGGCCCGACTCGACCTGGTGCGCCTCGCCGAGGGCCCGTGTGACCTGCGCCACCACGTCCGCGGTGCGGGCAGCCAGCCCCGCGCGCGCCGCCTCCAGCAGCCGCGCGAAGCCCGCCTCGTCCCAGGCCGGGCCGCCCGACTCGGTGATGACCTGGTCGGCCGCGGCGGCGGCGCAGTCCTCCAGCAGCGCCTCGGTGCCGGGGTACGGGTGACGGCTCATGGCCAGCTTCGCGCTGACTGGCAGGCGGCTGGCCACGGCCCGGGCCCCGGAGGGCACCTGGAGCAGCAGCAGGCGCCGGGTGCCGCGCAGCATGGCCGCGTCGGCCTGGGCCCGCGTCTCGAACAGCCGGACGTCGACCTCGTCGCCGGTGTCGGCCAGCGCCGGGTAGGCGCGGATCTCACCCTGGCTGAACACGCGGGGCAGGGTGCCGACGTCCCAGCTGCGCAGACCGGTCCGGATGATCCGGGCGGCCGCCTCGCTCAGCGTGGCCTGCAGCCGGGGCCGCACCTGGCGGCGCAGCTCGTCCAGGTCCTTGCCTGCCGCGAGTACCCGGCCGTCCTCCACCACGCGGAAAGTGATCCGCAGGTACGCGGGCAGCCGGGACTCATCCCACGCGGAGCGGGGGATGTGCACGCCGCCCAGCCTGGACAGCTCGGTGCCCAGCGCGTCGAGCAGGTCCCCGCGGGCCGGGTCCAGCGCCGGCAGCACCGCCCGGGCGGTGTCCGGGACCGGCACGAACGTGGTCCGCAGCTGCTTGGGCAGCGACCGGATCAGCTCGGTCACCACTTCCTGCCGCAGCCCGGGCACCTGCCAGCGGAACTCGTCGGCGCTTACCTGGTTGAGCTGGGCCAGCGGGATGTCCACGGTCACCCCGTCGTCCGGCTCACCCGGCGCGAACTCATACGACACCGGGAGGTCGGCCCAGCGGGCGGGATAGTCGTCCGCGCTGATGTCCTCGGCCGCGGGCCGGATCAGGTCGGCTGGGGAGAGGTCCAGCAGGCCGGGGTCGTCGGCGCGCGCTTTCTTCCACCAGGTATCGAAGTGCCGGGCCGAGGTCACCCCGGCGGGGATCCGCCGGTCATAGAACTCGAACACGACCGCGTCGTCCGCGACGATCCCGCGCCGCCTGGCCTTCCGTTCCAGGTCCCCGGCGTCGGCGAGGACCTGCTGGTTGCGGGCGTAGAACTTGTGGTGGGTCCGCCAGTCGCCCTCGACCAGGGCATGCGTGATGAACAGGTCCCGGGCCGCCGCCGGGTCGATCCGGCCGTACATGACCGTCCGGGCGGACACGATCGGCAGCCCGTACAGGCTGACCTTCTCGGTGGCCACCGCGGCCCCGCGCCGTGCGTCCCAGCGCGGCTCGCTGTAGCTGCGCCGGACCACGTGCGCCGCCAGTGACTCGGCCCATTCGGGTTCGATGCGGGCCGTGACCCGGGCCCACAGCCGGGACGTCTCCACCAGCTCGGCCGCGACCACCCACTGCGGCGGCTTCCTGGCCAGCGCCGAGTCGGGGAAGATGGCGAACCGGGCGCCACGGGCCCCGGCGAACTCGGTCAGCGGCCGCCGCTTGCCGCGCGTCCGGCTGTCCGTGTCCTGCATGCCGATGTGCGACAGCAGCCCGGCCAGCAGCGACATGTGCACCCGGTCGGCCTGGCCGGCCGGGAACCGGCTGCCCGGCTCGGTGTCCCCGGCCAGAGCCTGGGCCGCGGCGGCCGGGATGGTCCGCCCGGCCCGCGGCCGGATCCGCCCGGCCCGGCGCCGGCCCTGGCCGTCCTGCTGCGCAGGCGGCTCCACGGGTGGCTGCCCGGCTGGCTGCCCAGCAGGCTGCACGGGCGCCTGCACGGCGGGGTGACTGGCGCCGCGGCGCTCGCGGCCCGCCTGGATGCCGAGATCAGCGGCGGCCTGCCGGAGCTGGCCGTACACGTCCTGCCATTCGCGCACCCGCAGGTAGTGCAGGTATTCACGGCGGCACAGCCGCCGGAACGCGGACGCGGACAGCTGGCTCTGCTGCTCGCGCAGGTAGTCCCAGAGGTTGAGCAGGGTCAGGAAGTCCGACCCGGGCTCGGCGAACCTCGCGTGCATCTCGTCCGCCGCCTGCCGGGCGTCGGCAGGCCGCTCCCGCGGGTCGATGATGGACAGCGCCGCGGTGATGATCAGTACCTCGCGGACACAGCCGTTCCGGCCGGCCTCCAGGATCATCCGCCCGAGCCGCGGGTCCACCGGCAGCCGGGACAGCTTCCGGCCGACCTCGGTCAGCCGGGTCCGGTCCCCGGTGGGCTCGTGGTCCGGCGAGAAGGCGCCGAGTTCCTCCAGCAGCCGCACGCCGTCCGCGATGTTCCTCGACTCGGGCGGCTCGACGAACGGGAAATCGGCCATGTCGCCCAGGTCCAGCGCGGCCATCTGCAGGATGACCGAGGCCAGGTTGGTGCGCAGGATCTCCGGGTCGGTGAACTCGGGGCGGCTCTCGAAGTCCTCCTCGCTGTAGAGCCGGATGCACACGCCGTCCGACGTCCGCCCGCAACGGCCTTTCCGCTGGTTCGCCGAGGCCTGCGAGACCGGCTCGATGGGCAGCCGCTGGACCTTGGTCCGCTGGCTGTACCGGGAGATCCGCGCGGTGCCCGGGTCGATCACGTACTTGATACCCGGAACGGTCAGCGAGGTCTCCGCGACGTTGGTGGCCAGCACCACCCGCCGGGCCGGGCCGTGCGACGAGAAGACACGGTGCTGCTCCGCGGCAGAGAGCCGCGCGTACAGCGGAAGCACTTCCAGGCCCTCCTGGCCGTCCAGAGCGTCGGCGGTGTCCCGGATCTCCCGTTCGCCGCTGAGGAAGACGAGGATGTCGCCGGGGCCGTCGGCGCTCAGCTCCGTGACCGCGTCCAGGATGCCCTGGAGCTGGTCGCGCGGTTCCTCGTCCGGGTTGTCCGGGTTGGCCAGCGGCCGGTAGCGCACCTCGACCGGGTAAGTGCGCCCGGACACCTCGATGACCGGCGCTCCGGCGCTGTGCTTGCCTGATTCGCCCCCGGCGCTGTGCTTGCCTGGTTCGCCTCCGGCGCTGTGCTTGCCTGGTTCGCCTCCGGCGCTGTGCTTGCCTGGTTCGCCTCCGGCGCTGTGCTTGCCTGATTCGCCTCCGGCGCTGTGCTTGCCTGATTCGCCTCCGGCAAAATGATCACTGAAGCGCTGCGGGTCGATCGTGGCCGAGGTGATGATGACCTTGAGGTCCGGGCGGCGCGGCAGCAGCCGCTTGAGGTAGCCCAGGATGAAGTCGATGTTCAGGCTGCGCTCGTGGGCCTCGTCGATGATGAGCGTGTCGTAGCGGAGCAGCTGCCGGTCGCGGCGCATCTCGTTGAGCAGGATGCCGTCGGTCATCACCTTGACCGGCGTGCTGTCGCTGGAGGTGTCGGTGAAGCGCACCTTGTAGCCGACGGTGGTGCCCAGCTCCGTGCCGAGCTCGCTGGCGATCCGCTCGGCGACGGTGCGGGCCGCGATCCGGCGCGGCTGGGTGTGCCCGATCTGCCCGGTCACACCGCGGCCGAGCTCGAGGCAGATCTTGGGCAGCTGGGTGGTCTTCCCTGAGCCGGTCTCCCCGGCGATGATCACGACCTGGTGGTCCCGGATGGCCGCCGCGATCTCGTCCTTCCGCTGGCTGACCGGGAGCTCCGCCGGGTAGCGCAGCTCGGGCACGCTGGCGCGCCGGGCCTGGGCCCGGGTCTGCTCGGCGAGCGAGGGTGTCACGGCGGAATTCTCCATGGCGGAACGGGGAAGCGGATGGGGAGGGCGGGACGGCCGTACGAAAGGGTGCCAGTCCAGGCCCTGCTTACCTAACGCTTTTGCGCCGCGACAACTTCCATGGGGCTCAGCCGACCTGGTGCACGTTGAACGAGGTGACTACGCCGTAGTGGACCAGGTAGCTGCCCGCGAACTTCTTGACCGTGCCGTCGGTCTGGAATGCGGCGATGCTGGCCGTCACCTGATCGCCGGTCCACGTCAGGATGGTCACCGCATCCCGGCGGGTGCCCTGGAAACCCGACAGGAACTGCTGGTGGGTGACCCCGGTGTGATCACCGCCCAGTTCCCAGGCCCGCTGGTAGGCGTGGCGGCTGATGGCCGCGTAATAACGCTTCACCACGGTGGGCGGGGGGGCAGCCGCCGAGAGGCCGGCCGGGGTGGACGCGGGGGCGCTGGACACGCTGGTTCCAGGCGTTCCGCCGTGCAGCAGGGAATTGTGTTTCACCAGCGCTAGCACGGCGGCGACCACGGCCAGCACGGCCACAGCGGTGGCGACCACGGCCAGCCCGCCGCGGTGCTTGCGGGGCGGGTGCGGCCGGGTGGGCGCGGCTGGTCCGGGTGACCGCGGCGGCCCCCCTGCCGACCGCGGGCCGGACGTGCTCACCTTGGCCGCCGGGGCCGGGCCGGCGCTGGCGGCCCGGTCCGGGCCGGCGCTGGCTGGCAGTAGGCCGGCCGGGCCGATGTCGGCGGCCGGGTCCGGGCGGACGCTGACCGGCGGGGCCGGGCGGGACACGTTGGCGCGCGGCGGCGGGACCGGGACCGAGTAGGGCGGATCGGCGCTGGTGGGCGGGGCTGGCCGCGGCGCGGGGAAGCCGACCGGCGGGCTGACCGGAGTCGCCGGGGGCCTCTCCCGGCCTGCCGCCGACGGCCCGGCCCGGTCAAGTCCGGAGGCTGCCAGGTCCACTGCCGGCCAGGCCGTGCCCGATGGGGGAACGCCCGCGAGCGCCTGCTGCACAGCCGACCGGGCGGGCAGGTCGGCGCTGCTGACACCGCAGGCCTCCTGCAGCGCCGCCGCGAACGCCCGGCAGTTCTGATAGCGGTCCTCGGGGGCCTTGGCCAGGCCCCGGAACATGACCTGGTCCACCGCGGCGGGCAGGTCGGGTCGCAGGCTGGTCAGCCGGGGCGGGGGCGCGGACAGCTGGGCCCACATGACCGCCAGGCTCTGATCCCGCCGGAACGGCGGCGCGCCCGACAGCATCTCGAAGGCCGCGCACGCCAGCGAGTAGGCGTCCGCGCGGCCGTCCACCGTGCGCCCCTCGATCTGCTCGGGGGCCAGGTAGTTCAGGGTGCCGAGGACCTGCCCGGTCAGCGTGAGGTTGCTAGTCGCCTGCGAGGTCTTGCTGATACCGAAATCCGACAGGTAGACGTGATCCTCGGAGCCGTCCTCGGCCAGCCCGCCGAGCAGCATGTTGGCCGGTTTGACGTCCCGGTGCACCAGCCCGCACGCGTGCGCCGCGTCCAGCGCGGAGGCCACCTGGGTCACGATGCCGGCGGCGCGGGCCGCCGGCAGCGGGCCGGCCCGGTTCAGCAGGCTGTGCACGTCCTGGCCGCCGACGTAGCGCATGGCGATGAACAGCACGCCGCCGGCTTCTCCGGCGTCGAAGATCGGGATGATGTTCGGGTGATCCACCGCGGCCGCGGCCCGGGATTCCCGGATGAAACGACGCCGGAAGCCGTCGTCCCGGGCCAGGTCCTCGGACAGGACCTTCAGCGCCACCCAGCGGCCCAGCCGGACGTCGCGGGCACGGTACACCACGGCCATACCGCCGCGGCCGATCTCCTCGGCCATCTGGTAGCTGGCGATCTGCCCTGGACTACCGGGCACGGGGGAGCTGGAATCAGCTAATCCCGCGGGGAAGTCCTCAGCCACCCGTTGCCTCCAGCGTTCGACCCCTGGCGCGCGCCAGGCCCCGTAATCGGTCACGCCGCCCATAACCGGCCGCGCTTACGCTAGCAGCCACCTTAGGCCAGGCGCCGCTCGGTAGCCCATCGCGTGAGCTGATGCCGGGTGGAGAGCTGGAGTTTGCGCAGCACCGAGGACACATGACTCTCCACGGTCTTCACGGAGATGTACAGATCGCGGGCAATCTCCTTGTAGGTGTAGCCCCGCGCGATCAGGCGCAGCACCTCCCGCTCCCGGGGAGTCAGCTGATCCAGTTCCGGGTCAAGCGAGGGGACGCCCGGGCCGTCGCCGGGCAGGGCCGCGAACGCGTCCAGCACGAACCCGGCCAGCCGGGGGGAGAACACGGTGTCTCCGCCCGCGACGCGGCGGACCGCGTCCACCAGATCCGGGCCGGAGATCGTTTTCGTCACGTAGCCCCGCGCGCCGGCCCGGATGACCGCGATCACGTCTTCCGGCGCGTCCGACGCGGACAGGGCCAGGAAACGAACCTGGGGCTGGACCGCCCGCAACGCGGTGAGCACGGCCTGCCCGCCCCCGCCTGGCAGGTGCACGTCGAGCAGCACCACGTCGGGCAGGCACGAGGAGATCAGCGCGATCGCAGGCTCCACGTCGTCCGCCTCACCCACCACTTCCACCTCGTCGCCCAGCTCGGAGCGGACGCCGGAGCGGAACAGCCCGTGATCATCGACGATGACCACGCGCGGGCGCCGGGCCCGGCCCGGCCCGGGGGCGGGCGGGGTGGTCACGGTCGCCCCGGCGGGTGTTCCGCGGCGCGGCGGGGCATGGTCAGCGACACCTCGGTGCCCGCGCCGGGCGCGGTGCGCACGGCCGCGGTACCGCCCCGGCGGGCCATCCGGGCGTGGATCGACTGGGCCACGCCCTTGCGGTCCGGGGGGACGGCCGCCGGGTCGAAGCCCCGGCCGCGGTCCCGGACGAACAGCGTCACCTCGGTCGGCTCCACCTCGGCGAAGATGGAGACCACCGGGGCGCCGGACCACTTCACCGCGTTGACCGTGGCCTCGCGGGCCGCGGCCAGCAGCGCGCGCAGGTCGTCATCCAGTTCGCAATCGCCGACGGTGACGGCCTCGACCGGGACCTCGTGCTGGGCCTCGACCTCCTGCTGGATGAGCCGGACCCCGCCCGCGAGCGTCATGCCCTGGCCGTCCAGCGAGCCGGGGGCCGGGCCGTCGAACAGCCAGGCGCGCAGCTCGCGTTCCTGTGCCCGGGCCAGCTGGATCACCTGCTGCGGGTGCTCCGCGCGGCGCTGGATCAGGGCGAGCGTCTGCAGCACCGAGTCGTGGACCCGGGCTGCCATGTCGGCGCGTTCCTCAGCCCGGATCCGGGCCTGCCGCTCGACCACGAGGTCACGGGCGATACGCACCCACCAGGGACCCAGCAGGATGGCGATGGCCGCCACCAGCAGGATCACCCCGGCGAGCTCGCGCAGGGCACCCTGGCCCGTATGCCCGGTCAGCAGCCAGTCCAGGCCGAGGCCGAGGGCCACGGCGGCGACCGCCACCCGCGCCACCATCCGGCGCCGGCTGGTGTGGCCCTCAGCCAGGCCCAGCAGCGGATCCGCCAGGCGCCGCAGCACCGCCTGCTCGTCCGGCGGTGCGTTCCGCCAGATCAGGGTGAGGCCCGCGACGCTGATGACCAGCGGCCAGGCCAGCGAGCCAACCCAGGCCGCCTGCAGCGCGGACACGACGACCAGCAGCACGATCAGGAGGGAGGCGAGCCCGGCCACGAGGGCCATGCCGCGCCGGTCGGTGACCGCCTTGGCGGCGATGTTGCTGTCCGCTCCCTCCGCGGGGATCAGCAGCCAGGCCACGACATACAACACCGCGCCGATGAGGCTGAACACGGTGGCGACCACGAACCCGGTCCGCACCACGGTCACGTCCAGGCCCGTGCGCGCGGCCAGCCCGGCCGCGACCCCGCCTGCCAGGCGGTCCTCGCGGCTGCGCCGCAGCGGCCCGCTGCCCGGCGGGTGGCGTATCCAGGAATGCCTGCCGAACCGGCGGAACCCGTGTCCCCGGCGGCCCGCGCTCTGGGGGTCAGTGCCCCGGGGGTCAGTGCCCCGGGGGTCAGTGCCCCGCGGATCAGTGCTCAGGGGATCGCTCCCTGCTGGACCCATGCCCCGCGGGCCCGCGGCCCCAGGATCAGTGCGCGCGGTCGGCCCCGGATCAGTGCTCGCCGCCATCCCCCCATCATCGTCCTCTCCGCCCCCGGCCGGCTATCAGGGATAACCCTGATCCTGGCCGGCCTGGATTCAGGGACAGGTCGGGGCTGTTCCCAATGGTGCCGTGCGGCGCCCGGCCGCAGGCTGGAGCCATGAACACAACGACCAGCCCCACCGCAGGCGACGAGACCTCACACGCACCCTACGAACCCGCGCCGCCCCGGACGCTCAGCCGCCCGGTCCATGGCCGGATGCTCGGCGGAGTCGCCGCCGGCATCGCCCGTTACCTCGACGTGGACGTGACTGTCGTCCGCATCCTGTTCGCCGTGCTCACCGTGATCGGCGGGGCCGCCGTGCTCGTCTACCTGGCGGCCTGGCTGCTCATCCCGGAAGACGGCGCCGACGAGTCCATTGCGGCAGGCCTGTTTCAGTCCCGGGCCAGCTGAGCGGAGAGGCCCGATCCACATGCCACTGAAAACACGGGGATACGGCACGCGCCAGCGCGCCGCCGATGCCACCATGCGAGTCTCTGACGCCGAACGGGCCGAGGTCGCCGACCAGCTGGCTCAGCACTACGGGGACGGGCGCCTCGACCAGGCCGAGCTCGATGAGCGCCTCGGCCGGGCGATGAGCGCTAAGACCCTCGCCGACCTGGCTGGGCTCACCGCCGACCTGCCCCACCTGGACGCCCGGCAGCCCGGCACAAGCGCCGGCAACGCCCGCGCCCTCGCGCCGCACTCCCGGACCGGGCGGCCACGGCCCAGGCTCCTGCCGATCGGGCTGCTCATCCTGGTCGCCGCCGCCCTGGTCCACGGCTCCTGGGCACCGTTCTGGCACTGGCCATGGCTGTGGTTCGGGTCGACGTGGTGGCTCTGGGTCGCGCTGCTGGTCTTCTGCTGGGTGCGCTACGGTCCCCGGCGCCATCGCCGGTAGGCGGACCGCTGGCTGGTCCGCTGGCACTCCTAACTGTCCGCCTCCGGCGGGCCCGTGCTCCCGGTGCGGCGGGCACGGGCCCGCCGCTTGCCTTCGTGCATGGCCTGGACCCGGGCCACCGGGATCGCATGGCCCTCCGCGATGAGGCCGGCCGGGAGGTGCTGGGGCGGGGGCAGCTGGCTCGCCCAGCGGGGTCCGGGGGTGATCAGCCGGGCCGCGGTGCGCACCGTGAAGTCGGCCGGGGTCACCCGGTCCAGCTCGTCCCAGGGCAGGGGGAAGGACACCGGGACGCCCGGCCGGATCCGCGGGCTGTAGGCCGCCACCACGGTGGCCCCGCCCGCCCGGGTCGAGTCGAGGAAGACCTTGCCGTCCCGGTCCGCCCGGATGAACGCGGTGGTGGTCAGGGCCGGGTCGAGCCGCTCGGCCCGGGCCGCCACCGCGCGGGTGGCGGCCGCGGCATCCTCAGCCGCGGCCCCGGTGATCGGCACGAATACATGCACTCCCTTGGCGCCGCTGGTCTTGACCGCGGCCGCCAGGCCGCAGCCGGCCAGTGCCTCCCGGACCAGCTGGGCGGCGAGGACCGCGAGCCGGAACTCCTCGCCAGACGGCGGATCGATATCGAGAACGAGGTAATCGGGATGGTTTCCCTGGCCGGCTATGCCCAGTGTGGGGTGATATTCCACGGCCCGCTGGTTGGCGAACCACAGCAGCGTGCGGCGGTCGTCGCAGAGCGCGTAGGACACCTCGCGCCGGGAGCTGTCCGCCCACAGCCGGACCGTCCGCACCCACGGCGGGGTGTACTTGGGCACGTTCTTCTGCATGAACGGTGCCTGGCCGCGCAGGACCCGGACCACCGACAGCGGCCGGCCGTGCAGTTCACCGATGAGCTGCCCGCGGACGGCGTCCAGGTAGTCCACCAGGTCCCGCTTGGTCGCATCGGCCCCGCTGAACAGCGGCTCGTCGAGATTGGTCAGCGATACGCCGTCCCGCTCCTCATCGACGCTGATGACGTCACCGTCCCTTCCTGACGCTTCCGGGGCTGGTTCCATCGTCCCCCATCCAGACGGCGCTGTGAGAACGTGGGCGGGTGAGGGATCAGTACAGGGACGGGCCCGATGTGCTGCTGGTCGCGGTGGACGGCTCGGATACCTCGCTCCGTGCGGGCGCGTACGCGGCGGGCATGGCCCGGCGGCAGAGGGCCTGCCTGGTCTGCCTGTATGTACGGCCGTTCAACGCGGTAGCTGGGATCGGCGCGGGCGCGGTCGTCTCCATGCAGGAGGCGCACGACTCGGTCGCGGCGGAGCTGCGGCAGACCGCCGAGGAGCAGAGAGCGCGGCTCGGGATCGACATCGTGTTCGTCGAGCGCGACGGCAGCCCGTTCGCCGAGATAGTCCGGCTCGCCGACGAGATCCAGGCCGACGCGGTGATCGTGGGCGCCTCGACCAAGGCCGGCCATCGTTTCGTGGGTTCCCTGGCCGTGCACCTGGTCCGGGCCAGCCGCTGGCCCGTCACCGTCGTTCCCTGAGGAGGACTCCCTGAGGACCTGTGCCCGAGGACTTTGGGTCTCGAGTGGTCAGCGGCCATCGGCGAGCGCCGCTACCACGTCGTAGCGCAGCGGGCCCGGGTGCACCAGCAGGGCCCGGGCCACCTCGCGGATCTGCAGCCGCAGCGGGACCAGCACGTCCTCGCTGCGCCGCCAGGCGCGCAGCTCGTCGCGGCCGTAGCGGGGGGCGATGGCCTGGCGGAAGTGCCGCGCGTCGCCACCGTCGCTCTTCCACCCGGGCAGCCAGGTGCGCAGGTCGTCGTCGTGCTCCAGCATGGTCCAGTCCCTCAGCCGCTGCGCGATCTGCCCGGCCGCGTCCACCACGAAGGCCAGCTCACCTCCGCCGCGGATGCCGTGCACCCGGCCTTCACTGCGCGGGCTGTGGTGGATACTGGCCGAACTGAAGTGCGCCCCCACCGTGAGCGCGGCGACCGCATGCCCGGCCTCGTGCCAGGCGGTCTCGACGGTGGCCTTCCGGGCCGGCCGCAGGCCCGGATAGCAGCCGCAGTCGTAGCGCTGCCTGATCCAGGTGTCATGCACGAGCGACTCGTCGTCGTACCGGGCGAGGCGGCTCAGCTCGGCCCGGATCGCGGCATGCGCGCGCAGGTCCGCAGGCTTCATGGTGTTGACTAACGGTATGCCTATCGAGGGTGAATACGAGCCAAGCACGAGCGCCTGGGTCCGCGACCAGGTGGAGGAATATGAGCGCTCGGGTGGCACCAGCGCGACGACGCTCGGTGACACCGGCCTGCCCGTGGTGATCATCACCAACCGCGGGGCGCACTCCGGCAAGCTGCGCAAGACTCCGGTGATGCGGGTCGAGCACGACGGGCGGTACGCGGCGGTAGCGTCCCAGGGCGGCGCCCCGACGCACCCGTTCTGGTATTACAACTTCCGCGCTTACCCGCAGGTGGAGTTGCAGGACGGGCCGGCCAAGGGAGAGTTCGTGGCCCGCGAGGCGACCGGGGACGAGCGCGCCGAGTGGTGGAAGCGCGCGGTCGCGGCCTACCCGCCCTACGCCGAGTACCAGGAGAAGACCTCCCGGGAGATCCCGGTGTTCGTGCTCGAGCCCGCCGGCCGGGCCTGACCGGCCCGCGCCACACTCCCCCCGGCCGTCTGCCGCCCGCGGCCTAGCCGCCCGCCGCGGGCTCCCCGCACGTCCGGGCGGGCCTGGGCCGCCCCGGCGCTGCCGGGCGCCCAGGGTGCCGGGTCGTTTACCGCGGACCAGTCCCACGGGCCGGTTCTCGTTATTTCATATATAACCTACTGGAATACTTGACATTAGCGGGGAGCGGGCGCAGATTGCTGGTAAGAGACCCGGGACGGCCGCCCGTGCTGCGGTGCCGTGCTGCGGTGCCGTGCTGCGGTGCCGTGCGGTGGCGCCGTGCGGTGGCGCCGCCGGCCGCCGGGGACCAGCCATCCGAAAGGTGCCCTCGCATGACCAGCGTCCAGGACCATCCGGCGGCTCCCCGCAGTCATGGCTCGTACCGGCACGTCGACGTCACCCAGGTGGGCGGCGTGATCGGTGCCGTCCTCGGCGGCATCCGGATCGGCGGTGACGTCAGCCCTGCCGCCGTCGCCGAGTTGCGCGCCGCGCTGCTCAGGCACAGGGTCGTCTTCCTGCGCGACCAGCAGCACGCCACCGACGCCGACCAGCGGGCCTTCGCCCGGCTGCTGGGCACCCTCACCAAGCCGCACCCCACCGTCGCCGGGGACGGCGGCGCGGTGCTGCCGATCGACGCCGAGCAGGGCAAGGCCAACAGCTGGCACACGGACGTGACGTTCGTGGACCGGGTCCCCGCGATCAGCGTGCTGCGCGCCATCACGCTGCCGCCCTACGGGGGGACGACCGTGTGGGCGAACACCGCCCAGGCCTACCGGCGGCTGCACCCGGCGCTGCAGGCGCTGGCTGGCAGTTTGCGGGCGGTGCACACCAACCTGTACGACTATGCGGCCGAGCGCCCTCAGATTGGCGGCATCGACGTCAAGGAAGCGGAGTACCGGGAGGAGTTCCGCCACCTGGAGTTCGAGACCGAGCACCCGGTCGTCCGTATCCACCCGGAGACGGGCGAGCCGGCGCTGCTGCTCGGCCACTTCGTCCGGTCGTTCCCCGGGCTGGGCACGGCCGACTTCAACGACCTGTTCGGCCTGCTGCAGCGGCACATCACCCGGCTGGAGAACACCGTCCGCTGGACCTGGCACCCCGGTGACATCGCGATCTGGGACAACCGGGCCACCCAGCACTACGCGGTCGCCGACTTCGACGACCAGCCCCGGCTGCTGCACCGGATCACGATCGCCGGCGACATCCCGGTCGGGGTCAACGGCGACACCAGCATCGTCCGCAAGGGCGACGCCCGCCACTACTCCGACCTCGCGGCCTGAGCCGGCTGCTGACCCCCGCGGGCCCTCAGCGCCTCGGGGCGGGCCCTCTAGGATCGTCGGATGCCGTCTGCGCCAGTCCGTTACCGATCCCCCGAGGAGGACAGCGCCCGGTGGTCCGGGTTCCCGTTCCGCGACGGCGACATCGTGATCAGCACCCGGTCCAAGAGCGGGACCACCTGGATGCAGATGATCTGCGCGCTGCTGGTGTTCCAGACCCCGCAGCTGCCCGAGCCGCTGGGCGTCCTGTCACCCTGGCTGGACCGGCTGACGGTGCCGCGCGAGGAGCTGCTCGCCCGGCTCGCCGCCCAGCCGCACCGCCGGTTCATCAAGTCGCACACGCCGCTGGACGGCCTTCCGATCGACCCGCGCGCCACCTACATCGTGGTGGCCAGGCATCCGCTCGACATGGCCGTATCCCTGTACCACCAGGGCAGCAACATCGACCGGGGGCGGTTGCGGAAGCTCACCGGCCAGCCCGAACCCAGCGGGCCGCGGCCGCGGCCGCCGCTGCACGACTGGCTGATCAGCTGGATCCAGGAGGACGCCACCCCGCAGCAGCGGATGGACTCGCTGCCCGGCGTGATGTGGCACCTCACGGACGCCTGGGGGCGGCGCGGCCAGCCGAACATCGTGCTCGCGCACTACGACGACCTGTCGGCCGACCTGGCCGGCGAGATGCGCCGCCTGGCGGACCGGCTCGCGATCACCGTGCCCGCCGGGGCCTGGCCGGAGCTGGCCCGGGCGGCCAGCTTCGAGGAGATGCGGGCCGGCGCCGAGCGCATCATCGGGCCGCCCGGCGTCCTGAAGAGCAGCGCCGCCTTCTTCCGGCGGGGCACCTCGGGGGCGGGCCGGGAGGCGCTCAGCGCGCCTGAGCAGGCTGCCTACCGGAAACGGGCCGCCCAGCTGGCCCCGCCGGACCTGCTCAGGTGGCTGCACCGGGAGGTCTGGCAGAGTTGACCGCATGACGACTGACTCGGCGCACCGCGGGGTATCCATCGAGCGGGTCGCGGCCGGCCGTTTCACCGCCCGCAACGAACGGGGCGGCCGGATCGCCGTCGGCACCGGCGGCGAACAGGACTTCACCCCGGCCGAGCTGCTGCTGGCCGCGATCGGCGGGTGCACCGCCATCGACGTGGACATCCTGACCTCGCGGCGGGCGGAGCCGGAGGCGTTCGGTGTGGAGGTGGGAGCGGAAAAGGTCCGTGACCCGGCGGGCAATCACCTGACGGATATCGAGGTGACCTTCCGGGTGGTGTTCCCGGCGGGGGAGGGCGGCGATGCGGCCCGCGCGCTGCTGCCCGACGCGGTCCGGCGGTCGCACGACCGGCTCTGCACGGTCAGCCGCACCGTCGAGCTCGGCATACCCGTCACCACCCGGGTCCAGGCAGGGTAATCCTAGGAAGACTTCGTGCTCGGCCCAGCGACCAGGATTGGAAGGTCAGCGGATGGCGCACGGTACCCGGATCGGCTCGGCTGTCATGTTCGTGCAGCAGCTCGACCGCTCGGTCAGCTTCTACACCGAGCTCCTCGCCATGCAGGTCGCGGACCAGAGCGCGACCGCCGCACTGCTGGTCAGCCCGGGCGGATCGCAATTGATCCTGCGCGCGATGGGCAGCAACGCGGGTCACCCGCTGGGCGGCGTCGGCCTGCAGTACGTCACCTGGACCGCGGACGGGAAAGAGGACTTCGAGCGGTGCGAGCGGGTGCTGAAGGCGCACTCCGCGTACCGCGACACGCGCAGCAGCGGCGGGATCATGGCGGTGGAAGGCCACGACCCGGACGACACGGTCGTGATGATCACCTATCCCGGCCCCGATGAGGTACCGGCCCACGAGCTTCCGCTGCGCATCTACGGCTGGTAGCCGCCACGCCCCCGGCCATGGATGAGCCGGTCAGCCGGTCATCGTGGCTGCGGCCGTTATCGGTCCCGATCCGGGGGCGTACCGGAATGAGTCGGTCACTCTGGGGTACGGGGTCCACAGCGCTGCCCGCGCCTGCGTGGCCGGCAGTGGTCGACCGGTAGCTTGGAGGGACCATGGCCCGCATCACGACGACTGAGGATCGAGACACGGCGCCGCGCATCACGCAAGGTCATGGGGTCATCGGGAAGCTGCTGGCGGTCGCGGCCGTCATCGTCGCCGTTGCGCTGCTGATCGTCGCGCTCGCCGCCGTGAATTTGCTGCCCCGGCTGCGTAACCCGTTCGGCGAGACCACGTCCGCGCGCAGCGGGCCCGTCCTGCTCAAGTCGATCACCGCGCTGAGCCGTTACCAGGCCGCCAGCGGGTCGTTCCAGGTCGTCGTGGACCTGACCCAGAAGGCGAACCTGCTGCCGGCCTTCCTGGAAGGCAGCCAGACCCTGTTCGTCGGCCAGGGCAGCGAGATCGCGTACGTCGACTTCGGGCAGCTCAAGAGCCCGGCCATCCAGGTCTCGGCGAACCGGACGGCGGTCACGATCCGGCTGCCCCAGGCCCAGCTCGAGCCGGCCGTGCTCAACGTCAGGCAGTCCTACGTGTTCGCCCAGCAGCAAGGGCTGCTGAACCGGATCGGGAACTTCTTCTCAGGCAACCCGAACAGCCAGCAGCAGGTGTACATCCTGGCCCAGCAGAAGATCCAGACCGCGGCCCGGCAGAGCTCGCTGATCGCTCAGGCCCAGCGGAACACGGCCAGCATGCTCACGGGGATGATGCGATCGCTGGGCTTCCGGCGGGTCACCGTGACCTTCGCCGCGTCCCCCGCGAAGAAAGGCTGACCGGCCCCCGGGAGTTGCCCAGGGCCGGGGTTGGTGGCCAGGGGTCAGAGCTTGCGCAGGAACGCGTTGGCCACCGGGCCCGCGCTGTCCGCCCCGAAACCGCCGCCCTCGACCAGCACCGCGAAGGCCAGGTCCCCGCGGTAGCCGATGAACCAGCCGTGCGAGTGCGTGCCGGTGCCGTACTGCGCGGTGCCAGTCTTGCCGTAGACCCCGGCCGGGAAGCCGACCCCGGCCGCGGTGCCGCTGGTGACCACGGCGCGCATCATGGGCCGCAGCGTGCCCAGGATGGCCGGGCTGAGCGGGTGCGACGGGCCCGGCTGCCGCGGCTGCGGGCTGGTGACCAGGATCGGGGGCCGCCAGGTGCCGTCCTCGATGGCCGCGGCCACGCTGGCCTGGCTGAGCGGGTTGACCAGGTCGGTGCCCTGGCCGAAGGCGTCGGCGGCCACATCCACCGGCTCGCGGGGCGTGGTGAACCTGCCGAGCGTGGCGGGGATGCCCAGGTTGGGGCTGGTGTTGAAGCCGAACGTGGCGGCCATCGACGCCAGTGCGGCGCCCCCCAGCCGCTGGTAGGCCAGCATGGCGAAGGTGGAGTTGCACGACACCGCGAACGCCGTCTGCAGGCTGGTCGTGCCCAGCTGCTCGTTGTCGTCGTTGTGGAAGGTCCGGCCGCCGATGGTCACCTGGCTGGGGCACTGCACCGTGCTGGACGGGCGCATTCCCTTCTCGGCCAGGGCCGAGGCGGTGACCACCTTGAAGGTCGAGCCGGGCGGGAAGATGCCCGCCAGGGCCCGGTCGAACCCGCCTGGGCGCTCCACCACGGCCAGCACCTTGCCGGTAGAGGGCTGGATGGCCACCATGTCGATCGGTTTCGACGTCGAGGCGCCGGACACGGCCGCGGACGCGGCCATCTGATCTTGCATGTCGAGGCTGGTCTGGACCGGCTTGCCCGGGGTGGCCGCGAGGCGGGCGGCCGTGGCGTCCACGTGCGTGCCGGGACCCTCGAGGCGGATGGTCAGTGCCGGCCGGCCCGCCAGCTGAGCCTGGTACGCCTGCTCGATGCCGCCCTCGCCGATCAGGTCACCCGCCTGGTAGGGCGCACCGAGGGCCTTGGCCTGAGCCGCCGTGGCGGCTACCACCGTGCCGGTGAGCAGCGCGATGGACCCCGACTGGGCGATCACCGAGGGAGAGCTCAGCGCGGTGCCGTCGGAGGCCAGAACCGCGGCCCGGGCCGGCCAGACGGCGCTCTGCACGAACCGCTCGCCCGCCCGGAGCCGGGGATAGATCGCAGCCGGGCTCCAGTCCACCCGCCAGTGCCGGTTCCGGGTGACCAGCTGGAGCTGGCCCGGGTAGGTCCAGGTGTGCCCGCTGGCCAGCTCGTCGGTGGCCGTGAAATGGGCCCGGGCCGATCCGCCGTTCTCGCTGACCTGCCCGAGCCTGAGGTGAATGCTCCGCAGGCCGAGCTCCGCCGCGGTCGCCCGCAGCGGGCTGGCCAGGCCGGCGGACGGCACGTTCACGCTGACCTTGCCCATCGCGGCGTAGCTGCCCTGCTGCCAGTCAGCCAGATAGCTGGCGGCCGTCTGCTGAGGGCTGCCCTGGGTCCGCGTCAGCAGGACGTAGCCTCCCGCCGCGCCCGTCGCCACCACGACCGCGTCGCCCCGCTCGGGATCGCCGCCGTACCCCGAGACCGTGATGCCGTCAGGGCCGTGGCGCAGCGCGCGCACGGAAAAGCCCGTCCTCACCTTCCCACCTCGCTCCCGGACCGAGTCGGCGAGCGCTGAGACGAAGGCACCGGGATCGAGGTAGCGCTGACCGTTGATCTGCACCACGGCTTGGACGTTCTGCGCGATCTGGGGCACGATGACCCGAGCACCATCACCGGAA